>Ga0082335_1009361_pt1 | contig 10588 bp, 7 predicted proteins | sample Subgrocontami58m_FD_72375 | JGI IMG/M metagenome (GOLD analysis project Ga0082335, IMG submission 72375) | Subsurface groundwater microbial communities from S. Glens Falls, New York, USA - GMW37 contaminated, 5.8 m (SPADES assembly) (version 2) ... | reverse complement strand
CGATGGCGAGCAGGCCCTGGAGTTGGTGCAGCGCCTGAGACCGGATGTAGCTATCCTGGACATCCGTATGCCCAAGCTCAGCGGTATTGACGTTGTACGCCGGATGAGGGAGTACGCTCCCGACACCAAGGCCCTGATGCTGACCGCCTACGATGATGACGACTACATCCTTGCCTTGATGGAAAGCGGCGCCTCCGGCTATATCCTGAAGACTGCCCGGGCATCGGAGTTAGTGGAAGCGGTGCGGACTGTTCACCAGGGGGAGCCGGTGCTGGACCCCGCTATAGCCATGAAAGTGGCGCGCCTGTGGCGGGACAGGACGGCTGGAGCGGAGTCCCGTCCTGTTCAGGACCTCAGCGCCAGGGAGCGGCTGCTGGTCGTGCCGGCGATCCTCCTGATTTTTGCGCTGGGGATCTGTCCCCAAATAGTCCTGAGCGTAAGCAATGCCACAGTGATGGGGATGGTGGACGCCTTTGGGATGTGACGGCCATGAATTCTTACACCGCTATTACTGCCTTGGCGACGGGATGGACGACAGCCCGGGCATCAGTCATTGGTCATCAGTCATCAGTCATCAGTTATCAGTCATCAGTCATCGGTCATCGTCAGCGGGACAGTAACCATCGTGCCGCTTTGGGCGTCCAACTGCTGCGGCCCGCTGAGGATAGCGATCTCAGCAGGGGCGTGCTGCCGAGTCTCGTAGCGCAGACTTCCAAGTCTGCTGTGTCGCAGGTTTCCAAACCTGCAGGGCGTGCGAAGGGGGCAAGGCGCTTGAAGGATCGAAGGTCGCCACGGGGTCGCTCGCCCTGCCGACTTGGAAGTCGGCGACACAGCAGGTTTGGAAACCTGTACTACATTGCCGCAGGTGGGGCGCGGTGTCCCTACCGCGCCGTCTTGGGCTTGCGACCGCGTGTGCGGCCCGCTGGGGACAGCGAGCCCTACCTTCTCTGGCTGCGGGGTCAGACTTACTGTTGTAGTCCGTCCCGCAGCCCAGGCAGTAACGGAGGTCCGGGCATCCCGCCGAGCGACGCGTGGGGGGAATCCCTTGCACACCCATGTTAGCCTGGACGATTTACATTTCATTCCTCGGTGCGGCGGTCCTGCCATGGTTGCCAGCGGGCAACGCGCGCACCGTCCGGATCACCGCTTTGCTGACCGCAGTGCTTGGCCTCCTGGTGGCGGCGGGTGGGGCTTTTGCCTACCAGCCCGCGTCCGGATTGATCCAGATTGCGAAGATCCACTGGATTCCCGCGCTGGGCGTGGATTACTTCCTGGCGGCGGACGGCATCAGCCTGGCGCTGGTGCTTTTGACCGGCATCGCGGCGGTGACCGGGATTCTGTTCTCATGGAACATCGAGCATCGGGCCAAGGAGTTTTTCGCGTTTTTCCTGGCGCTCATCGGCGGAGTTTACGGAGTGTTCCTCAGCTTTGACATCTTCCTGCTGTTTGTCTTCTACGAGCTCGCGATCATACCCAAGTACTTCCTGATCGCGATTTGGGGATCGACCCGCAAGGAATATGGCGCAATGAAGCTAGCCCTCTATTCCTTTGTGGGCAGCGCGATGGTCTTGGTCGGCATGATCGCCGTATATGTGGTCGCCGCAGGACAGACAGGTGTGCACACGTTCGACCTGACGGCCCTGGCGAAAGTGCGGTTTCCGATCGAGTTCCAATACTGGGTATTTCCGCTCGTGTTCGTCGGGTTTGCGATCCTGGCGGGCCTTTGGCCATTTCACACATGGGCCCCAACCGGCCACGTGGCGGCGCCGACCGCAGCCTCCATGTTGCTGGCAGGGGTGGTGATGAAGCTGGGCGCGTACGGAGCGATGCGGGTGGCGATGACGCTCTTTCCCGAGGGGCTGAAGGCATGGCAAGGGGAGTTGGCCCTGCTGGCTGTGGTGGGGATCGTTTATGGCGCGATGGCGGCCCTGGTGCAGAAAGATTTCAAGTTTGTCATTGGTTACTCGAGCGTGAGTCACATGGGTTTTGTGCTGCTGGGTTTGGTGACGCTCGACCGCTTCGGGCTGAGCGGCGCGGTGCTGCAGATGTTTTCGCACGGCATTATCGCCGGATTGCTGTTTGCAGTGGTGGGCCGGATGGTCTATGACCGCACGCATACGCGCGAGTTGAGCGTGCTGCAAGGGATGAACCTGAGCCGGGCGCTGCCGTTCGCCGCAGTGACGTTCGTGGTGGCCAGTGTGGCGTCGATGGGCCTGCCCGGGTTTAGTGGGTTTGTGGCGGAGATGTCGGTGCTCATCGGCGCATGGCAAGCCATGCCCTGGGCCGCGGTGGGCGCGGGGTTTGGCATTCTCGTTGGGGTAGCCTACACGTTGCGAGTCCTCCAACTGGCGTTCTTTACTCATGAGGACACGCCCGCACCGACCGAGGCCGTTATCGCCCACCCCTTGGAACCGATCTCGGTTCCCGAGCGAGTTGGAGCGGCGATCTTGATGGGGACGTCGCTGGCGATTGGACTCTATCCACGGCTGTTGTTGGACTTGATTATGCCGAGTGTGGATCTGTTGATCGAACGGTTTCCGAAAGGAGGCGCGCTGTGAACGGGATCGACTATCTCGGGCTACTCAAACTGGCCACGCCGGAAACGATCATCGTCATGGCCGCGATGGCCGTCCTGTTCGTGGACTTGGGCATCATGCGCGGGGAGCCGCTGCCCAACCGGTTGAGGATCGGCGCCGCAGTAACCATCCTGGGCTGTGTGATCGCCATGCTCTGGATGGTGAATGTGCCCGCTCACGCGAGGGTGCTGGGAGGCATGATGGCGGTGGACCCGCTCACACAACTGGTCAAGGGCATCCTGTTGGTGATGACGATCTTCACCGTCCTGATCTCGCTCGGCGCCACGTTCACTGAACACGTTGGCGAGTACTTCGCGCTTCTGCTCTTGGCGACAGTTGGAATGATGTTCATGGCCAGTTCTGAGGACATCCTGATGATCTTCGTGTCACTCGAACTGACGAGCCTCTCGCTCTATATCCTCACGGCTTTCGACAAGCGCAGCCGCGAGTCGGCGGAGGCGGCGTTGAAGTACTTCCTGTTCGGTGGCGTGGCGGCCGCTTTCCTGTTGTTCGGCTTGAGCCTGCTCTATGGGGTCTCCGGCGACACCAATTTGATCCGGATTGCCTCGAGCCTGGGGACAAAGGGTCTTGATCCCGTGGTCCTGGTGGCGCTGGTGATGACGGTCATCGGATTCGGGTTCAAGATCGCCGCCGCGCCGTTTCATCTCTGGGCCCCGGACACCTACCAAGGCGCCCCGATCCCCTGCGCCGCGTTCATCGCCTCGGGTTCGAAAGTGGCGAGTTTCTTCGTTTTCGGAAAAGTCCTGGTGCTGGGCTTCGCCGGTCTGGAAGGGAGTGGCGCGTGGCACCAGTTTCTTCCTGGCTGGACGCCGGTACTGGCCGCGCTGGCAGCGGCGTCCATGTTGATCGGGAACCTGGCGGCGATTGCCCAGCGCGGAGTCAAACGGCTCCTCGCCTATTCCGCGATCGCCCACGCCGGTTACATGCTGCTGGGCGTGCTGGCGCTCAGCCAGCCGACGACCCGCCATCATGGGATGGCGGCCCTGGTGTATTACCTGGCCACCTACGGTTTAACCACCATTGGAGCCTTCGGCGTCGTGGCGATCGTTGCCCGCCAGGGCGATGACAACCTGTCGAGCTTTGCGGGGCTGAGCCGCCGAGCGCCGGTGCCCGCGTTCTGCCTGATGATATTTATGCTTTCATTGGCCGGGATTCCGCCGTTGGCCGGTTTCTTCGGCAAGTTCTACCTCTTCGCCGCCGCCGCCGAGGCGCCGCCGGGCGTTCTGGGGCTGCTTTGGTTGGTGATCTTCGCCATCGCCATGAGCGCGGTGTCTCTTTACTACTACCTGCAAGTCCTCAAGCAAGCCTACGTAGTTGCCCCGGCGGAGGGGGCGGCCCCGCTGGAGACGCCGGTCGTCGGAATAGCCGCGCTGGTGGCGCTGGCAGCGGGGGTGGTGCTGCTCGGGTGCGCCCCAAACTGGCTCCTCGGGCCTCTGGCGCGCGCGATTGCCACCGCCGGACTTTGACAGAACTAAATGAGAGGTCTCACGCGAAGACGCGAAGTCACGAAGCAAGGATGAAACGGAGAGAACCCATGATTAGGCAACCCTCCAACGCGATTTCAGTTCCGTCCGCCGACGCCTACAAACTGTTTCTCGGCGACCTCAAGAGACGCATCGCTTCCGCGCAAACTCGCGCCCACCTCGCGGTAAGCCGCGAGCTCGTTTTGCTCTACTGGCAGATCGGCCGGGATATCGTCCTGAGACAGGAGCAGGAAGGTTGGGGTAAGTCCGTTATCGAACGCCTCGCCGCCGACATAGAGAAGGAGTTCCCAGGGATCGAGGGCTTTTCCCCACTGAATCTGTGGAGAATGCGGCGTTTTATTGTGCATATTGTCGGGTCGCGGCAATTCTGTCGCAGGTTGCGACAGAATCGAGTGCGGCAATGTCGCCGGATCGCTCCAAGCCAATTCTTGCGCAGGCTGCGCAAGAATTGCCGCCGCCCGAAACGTTGGCCATTCCATGGTTCCACAACGTCATTCCGATTTCTACCTCAACATCGTGGACGACAAGTTGCGCCACCCGGACGACCAGTCGAGTATCGGCCTCATCCTCTGCCAGGAAAAGAAGCGGCTCATTGCCGAGTATGCCCTGCGCGGGATGAACAAGGCCATCGGCGTGAGCGAATACCAACTGACGCGGTACCTTCCCAAGAGACTCAAAGGCTCCCTCCCAACCATTGAGGAGATCGAGAAGGAACTCGGACCTTCAGAATTCGACAAGAAGCCGTCGCTTCGTCAGCAATGAAAAGTCCCGACATTCGTCGATGCCAGCCTTCGTGCTGAACGGGTCAAGAACTTGTCCAGTTTCTCCCACTTCAGGCCGGTGCCAGCACCCTCTCCTTGGCGGCCTCGATGAAACCGATGACCTGTTCGCGCCTTACGGTGGGGAAGCCAGTGAGGAACTCGTCAATGGATTCGCCCCCTTCGAGGCAGTCCACCAGGTTCTGCACTGGCACGCGCGTGCCGGTGAAGACCGGAGTGCCGCCCATAATCTCGGGATCGGAGTGAAACACCGCAGATACATCGGCCCTGTTCATACAGGAACTGTAACACTGCGCCAGAGCCAGGGCAAGCGCTCGCAGCACTTACGATGAGGCGCGAGCCGAGTGGATGCTGGAACGTGGGTTGATCGGGTTGGAGGGGCGGCAGAAGGCGTTGGGTGATGGCAGCAAAGAGGAGCCACGGAAGAAGCAGGCTCTGGCCTGGTGGTGGCCCGCACCGCGCTTGTTGCTGGGGTATGCATCGCGCGCGAGCCTGGCCTGCGGTTGGGTGGCATCACCTCCAGGAGGCAATGCCGTATCGATGGAACTCGTCAAAAACATGTTCACGAAAGGACCGAGCTCGACCTTGTCACCTGGCTCCTCCTTTGGTGCCCCTTTCACTCAACGAATCAGCCGCCGATCCGTTGGCCACGGAATTGACACGACACGGGTGCTGTGGGAAAGTGCGGTGGCATGTCAAGAACACTCAGTGAAGTAACGCGGGACGCGGCGGGCCTTCCGCTCCCTGACCGTTATAAGCTTGCCCGGATACTCTTGGACGACCTGCCAGGAATGATCGCGGAGCCTCCTGATGAGGTTCAAGCGGCGTGGGATAACGAGATTGAGCGACGACTCCAGGAACTTCGATCAGGAACGGCCAAAGCTGTGCCGCTCGAAGAGGCAAAGAGGAGGATCGAGGCACGCTTTCGGTCTTGAGCATCGAGCTTCATCCTGAAGCGGAGGCGGAGTTTGCCGCTCAAGTCCAGTATTACGAGGACCAGGAGCCAGGTTTGGGGCAACGATTCTACCGTGAGGTAATCGGCCGTTTCGATCAGATCGTAGCGCGTCCAACCTTGCCGAGATTGCGCAAAGGCTACAGGCGAGTGAACCTATCGATCTTTCCGTTTTACGTGTCGCGGGGCGAGCAAACCAGGACAGATTGTGGAGTTAGCAAACCAGGACACCATCAGCGGGAAAGCCAGTGCCTACAGGTGATTCTGAACTCTTGAGCCTGCATCCAGAAACGCGAGTCACGCCGTCTATTCGTGCTGGCGGGCGAGCGGCGGGGACAGGCTCGAACCTCCAGTTCGTGTCTCCGCCGCACAGCCGCAAACCACGCCGTTTGCCGAGGCACAAGAATCTGAAATGACCAAGTCGAAGAATGGAAGGTCCTTCTTGCGACGGGCAAGCAGCGGGAATCGGACCCGGAAAGCAACGTCATTGCGGTGGAGTGCAAGACGCAGCCTCGGCAGGCCGGATTGACGATTGTCGGGTGACCCCTCCACCGGGAGCGCCGGCATCCTGCCGGCGAGTGGATGAAGAGGTGCCCTCCACGCCGGCAAGATGCCAGCGCTCCCAGTGAAAGGGACACCTATACAGAAATCAGGGTCAACTGCTCGAACGTTGGGCAAATGCGATAGGCGGGATCGGTCGAATCCACCGCCTTGCGACCGGCATCAAAAAGCTGCCGACAATCCTCTTTGATGCGTTCAGCCTCTGGTGCCGATATCGCAGCGGCTGTTGCCAGATACTCGGCAAACCAAACCATGCCTTGAAGTATGGCGAGCATGGTCACTCCGTTGATCCAAAAAATCTGCGTCGATCGATATACGGCAAAGGCTTCAATGTCCTTCTTCTGGAGCCGAAACCGGGGCACCTTTTGGTGGCGACACCAGCAGAAATAGTCCAGCAACAGGTCTTCCAGGAGAAACCCTTGAACCCAGGGAATATTCCCAACGCGGCGCAGGTGCGAAACGAAATTCAAGCTGAGTCGGCGCTGGGCCTAGTCGCCCACGGGGCCCGGTGGTTCGACCCGCGGGGCTTCCAGGCAGGCCTTCAAGCCGTCGCGGAGCAAATCCGCATTCGGCTTGAGGACAAATTGGATTCGCTCGCCCAACCGGCGGATCGAGTTCGCAGCCTTTTCAATGGCGTCGGACGAGGCGTCCCCGCCTTCATAGAGCGGGGTTTCTTGCCGCTGCCACAGGGACAAGGATCATTGCGTCCAACTTTCATCAGCATTTTGTTTAGAGATTTTCTGAACAGAGGCAAGTTGAATTTCGTAACAGGCCGAAGGCGCGAAGCAAGGAATGGTAGGTCGTCTCCTTGCTTTCTGGTCGTGATTGTGATGGCGTGACCGGCTTTCAGCGAAGACAGCCGGGTCAACGGCGCACTACGTCGGCACGAGGCTGGCGATGTGCTGGCCGATGGCGAGCGAGGCGGTGGCGGCGGGGCTTGGGGCGTTCAGGACGTGCAACGCGTTATCGCGGACGAGGATGTGGAAATCCTGCACCAAATCGCCTTCCGGGGTCATGGCTTGGGCCCGCACGCCCGCGCCGCCGGGTTCGAGGTCCTCAGGACGGATATCGGGCACCAGGCGCTGGAGCGAGCGGCAGAAGCGCGCTTTGCTCAGCGACTGGGCCAGCTCGGTGCGAACCATCAGACGGTGCTTGTTCATGAACCGCCAGAGGCCGGGAAATGAGAGACTGTCGAACAAATCGATGAGGTTGATTGTGCCGAACGTGTAGCCTTCCCGGGCGAACGCGAGGACCGCATTGGGGCCGGCCTCGACACCCCCTTGAACCAGGCGGGTGAAGTGGACACCCAGGAACGGAAAGCGAGGATCGGGGACGGGATAGACGAGATTCCGAACCAGATGCTGGCGGGAGGACTTGATCTTAAAGTATTCGCCCCTGAACGGGATGATGCGAACGTCGCGCGGTTCTCCGGCAAGGGTCGCCACGCGGTCGCAGTGCAGGCCCGCGCAGTTGATGAGGAACTCGGCGGTGTACTCGTCTTTCCCAGCGGTGACGGTCCATTCGTTCCCGCGGCGGACGATGCCGGTCACGCGCGCGCCCGTGAGGATTCGGGCTCCCCGGTCCCGAGTGCGCATGGCCAAACGCGTGCAAACCTGCCGGTAATCGACGATGCCTTCCTCCGGCACAAGGACGGCTGCGATGCCACCGACGGAGGGCTCGATCTTCCTCATCTGAGCGGCGTCCAGGCGGCGCAACCCCCGCAACCCGTTGGCCTCGCCCCGGCTCTGGAGTTCGTCCAACCGGGAGAGTTCCCAGGGGGCGGTGGCCACGACCAGCTTGCCGCAGATCTCGTGGGGGATGCCCTCAGTGCGGCAGAACTCGACCATCTGCCGGATCCCCGCCACCGCCATACGCGCCTTGGCCGAGCCCGGCTTGTAGTAAAGGCCCGCATGGAGCACACCGCTGTTGTGGGTGCTCTGATGGGCGCCCACCACTGCCTCCTTCTCGAGGAGGAGGACTCGAGCTGTGGAAAAGCGTTCGAGGAGACGGTATGCGGTTGCCAATCCAACCAGACCACCCCCGACGATCAAGAATGACTTCATTTGGCTGCCTCTCTAACGGGTCCGAACTTCGCCAGGTAGAAACAATAATTCTCGCTCAAGACGAGCGGGTCTTCAAAAAGTTTCGTGCCGGACGCGGTGGTCACTTCTGGTCGAGACAGTCACGCACGGTTTGGGCGAGGACCTGAGGAGGATAAGGTTTGTGCAGGATCGGCATCCGGTCCCGGGGCATCGGTGGCTCGCGCAGGGTTTCGGTGCTGTAGCCGGTGGTGAGGATGACTTTGAGATCGGAGCGGTCAGATCGAAGGCGGTCCGCCAGCTCCTTGCCGTTGAGTCCGCCCGGCATAACGATGTCCGTAAGAAGCAGGTGGATTTTGTCGGACCTTTCGGCCCAGACCTCGAGCGCGGCGATGCCCGAGGACGCCTCCCACACGTCGTAGCCGTAGTGCTCGAGGACCTGCCGGGCCAGGACTCGGAGCGCCTCCTCATCCTCCACCAGGAGGATGGTCTCGCTCCCGCCACGTGGAACCGATTGCGAAGGGAAATCGAGAGCTTCCGGAACCCGCTGGCGGCAGGCTGGGAGAAACACACAGAACGTCGTGCCAGAGTTAACCACACTTTCCACCTCGATCCAGCCCTCATGCTGGTCGACGACGTTTTGAACTGTGGCCAAGCCAAGGCCGGTCCCTTTGCCGGCCTCCTTGGTGGTGAAAAAGGGTTCGAAAATCCGCGGGAGGATCTGGGCGATGTGCCCGGCCTCGTTGCGCGCCGGAACGACGATGGACACGCTTCGCGGTTTCGTCGCTTGGATGAGGTCCGGTCGCACCGTGCGGGCGACGATCACGTAGTTCAACGCGAACTCGTGTATCACCGGCAGGTTCCCGACGACGCGGTTGAGAAAATCGGAGAGCAGCGGGATGCGAACCGGTGCGATGGTGAGACCCAACATGCGGATCGTCTCGAAGTCCGCGAGGCTCAGCAGATGGGTGACCTCGTCCGAGGGCAGCCAGTTCTTTTCCGGTGACGAGTTCTTGATCCGTAGCCACTCCATCAATCGCAGCGCCGGCTGCCAAACTCTGCTTTCGTGTACGATCAGCAGCCGCGTCCGTGCGTGACACACGCGCTGCACGGCGTGAAGCAACGTCTGCACGTCGTAGACCTCGCCGAGCGTCTGCGAGATGATGACGTAGTCAAACGTGTCGGAAAGATCGTACACGTCTTCGCCGCAACCGTGGACGAAGCGTAGGTCGGGGAAGCGGCGGCGGGCTTCGCCGATTAAGGAATCGCTCAGGTCGATCCCGACGCCGACGGACGGTCGCATCGCGGCGAGGAGTTCGCCGTCGCCGCATCCGATGTCGAGAACGCGGGCGCCCGGTTCGACCATTTGGCGGAGTCGGTGGATAATGCGGCGGTAGTAATAGTGTCGCGCCGGGCGGAACGCCGCGTTGCCGAGTCGGTCGTAACACGACGCCACCGAGGCGCGCCAGCGCGCCGCGTCGGTCTCGGTCTCCCCGAAGTGGACGGGCGATGGCGCGTGTAGCGGCGCCGATGGCAGGTTCGGCGGCGCGGACCCCGAGCGCTCGGTGGTCGGTGTCGCGAGGATCGGAATAGCGATCGTCGACATAGGAATCCATTGCGCGAGAGTTCGGGAACCCGAGCGGTTTCCGATGCCATGTAGCGTCGGGGTTTATCCCGGCGCTGCGCCGCCCATGAAGGGCGACGCTACACAGTTTCCGGATCTGCTCTAACGGGCGGTCGTCGCCCGCGCGCAAGTTCTGCGCGAGACCCCGGTCCGAGAATCATCGGAGGATTGGGACCTCGACTTTGGGTAGCGGGTAGGGACGTTTCAAGTGTCGGGCGACGCAATGGTCGGAAAATTGCTGATACGCAACATCGGTGAGCTGGTCGTCGTACCGCACGGCCCCATTTCCGGTCGGGCAATGGGCGATGTGCGCCGCGTGGAAAACGCGACCGTGGTGGTCGAGGGCGATCGCATCGCCTGGTTTGGTCCCGATGCGGATCGACCGAAGCGCGGACCCGTCGAGGAGTATGACGCGCGGGGCGGTTGCGTCGTGCCCGGACTGGTCGACTGTCACACGCACACGGTGTTCGCCGGAACGCGAGAACACGAATTCGTCCAACGCATCGAGGGTCGGACCTACGCGGAGATCGCACAAGCAGGCGGCGGAATTCG
>Ga0082335_1009360_pt1 | contig 10588 bp, 10 predicted proteins | sample Subgrocontami58m_FD_72375 | JGI IMG/M metagenome (GOLD analysis project Ga0082335, IMG submission 72375) | Subsurface groundwater microbial communities from S. Glens Falls, New York, USA - GMW37 contaminated, 5.8 m (SPADES assembly) (version 2) ... | reverse complement strand
AACTGGCGGCGGCATCCGGATTGGTGAGAGTTCCGAGTGAGATCAAGTCCGATAAGCCAACCACCTGATCGAGTTCCGCTAGTTTTGTCCCCCCCCCGTCCGTATTGAAAAAAGCCTTGAAATAGAAGTTGGAAGACTGCCCGGAACCGTGGCCGACGTCATCCTCGAATTTATTAATGCGCGCCTGCACCCCCTCGGCGCCGGTGGCAAGGTTACTGTTTGCGGGTGAAGATGCGGTCACCCAGTTGGAATTGTTCCAATAATAGCAGGCATCCGCAGTCCGGCAGATCTGGTAGGTGACAGTCGCTCCCGATTCATGACCGGCGCCCAGCGTCTCGGCAAAATCGGTCAGGCGGCTATAGGAAATGGGTGTCGTCGGATAGATCGTGGGGTTGTCGGTAAAGTATGTCCGGTCGTAATTGACCGCTACACTTGTGGCGTACGGGTTGTATGAATTTTTGTTGGTGAAGAAGAAGAGCTTGTACTGGAAATATTGGTTGTCCGGGACCCTCAAGTTCTCCACAACCGTCCCTGTGTAACCGTTAATGGCGTAGTAGGTTTTGTCCGTCCCATCCGGCCCAACGAAAGTCTCACCCGAGCAGAAAGCATCGTCGCAGGACATGGCTTGAAAATAGATATTCGAATGGAGATACTCGTTCTTGTACCAGTCCATCGTCCCCGCCCCGGTGCTCCTCGTAGTTACGATGTCCGGCGCACGGTCACCGGTCGGGCTTGTAATATTCGCCGCAATGACCATGCCAGCCCCCGCCGCCGCGGTGGCGAGGTTTCCGCCATTCCGCTTGGCCCAGATTCTATAAACCGAGGTGCTATTGGGGTTCGTTCCCCATGCGGCTGAAACGGTCAACACCGTAGCGGTATTCGACGAGATCGTCCTGCTTTGTCCGACGCCGGTGCCGGACACAATGTTAACGCCTCCATTTGTAAATCCATTCACAGCCCATGCCTTTCCGCCATCGGTCAGCGTGGTCGCCGCACCGGCCGTCGCGGTTCCGGTATCCGCATTCTCATAATAGGTAACGCCCACGACCGAAGTAGCCAAAGAATTGATGGCTAGCACATCGAGGTCGCCGTCAAGGTCCATATCCGCCGGCGCAATGGCGATGCTTCCTACGGCGATTCCAAGGCTGGCGGCGCTCGTGGCGACCGTATCAATATTATGAAGCGTCCATGCGGCCCGCAGTTGACCCGCACCGGTGCCGTTGACGCAAGGGGTGGCGGTGCAAGGGTTTTCGAACCACGTGATGACGCTGTCGGTAGTAGAGACGGCGCCCATGCTGGCATGAACGATATCGAGAAAGCCGTCTCCATCTATGTCGGCAACCTGAACATCCTGCGACTGGCGCGCATCGCTTGCGGGGAGATTATATACTTGCCATCCCGGAGGACTGGTGTTGGCGACCACCGCGGGAGACCACGTGGGGGGATCGGCATCATTATTATTGATATACGCCCTAATCTCCGAGGTGCCGTCGGGAATCTTGTTCCCTACTGGATCGGTGCAATTACGCCGGTCAAGAGACCAGCCGGCTACGACGTCTTGGTCACCGTCCTTGTCCAGATCGCCCGCCACGACAGTAGTAGGTCCCGTTACGGAGGCCGGGCCGGTGAGGGTGTAGACGGAAGTGGCATCGGGATTCGTCACCCAGGCAACTGAAACGGTCAACACAGTTGCGGTGTTTGAGGCGCCCGTTCTGACTTGTCCGATCCCCGTCCCGGCGGTAATTTTGACGGTCGCAGCGGCCCATTCATTCGTCACCCAGCTCTTTGTGCCGTCGGTCAGCGTTGTCGCCGCACCGGCCGAAGCGGTTCCAGCATCGGTATGGGTGCAGGCGTCGATCGAGCGGAGGCCGAAGACCGGAACATCTGGGGCGACGGTGCCATCGTTTCGGAGCCAGAAGACGCCGCCTGAAGGGAGTACGGCGCTCCCCGACCCAAGGCTCCCTTCCACCGCCACGACATCAAGGATGTCGCGGTTGTTTGTATAGGCATTGCTTGTTGAATACTTGTCACCGTTGATGTTGGCGAACCGGACCTCCTCAATAAGCCTGCGGCCAGCGCCGGAGAGAGGCCACATGTCGAAACATTCGGGCGGATCAAGAACATCGGGATATATTATTCCACCGTCCGGCACGAAGGGGTTCATCCACATATAAAGCCCGACATTGCTGAGCACCCTCTGGCGAGAGACCATGGTATCGTCATCCAGGTCGTTGTCCATGTCGCCGACGATTGGCCTCGCAATCGTGATGCTACCGTCCGGACGGACGTCGCTGTCCGGTCCTATGCAGGCGGCGGAACCCGCGGCCCCCGTGTCGTCAACCACGGAGAGCTGGGTAAATGATGGCGGGTTTGCGTTTTTGTACCAGAATAAGTGCGAAGTGACCACGTTGGCGTTAGGGAAACCACCGGTCGGATCCGGTATGCCGTCTCTGTTGAAGTCGGTCACCGTCCCACATTCCACGGCGCTGGCGGGCGCCACGGCGGTAATCGGCGCTTTCGCGGCGAACGTCGGGGGATTTGCCGGGGCGTCCTGCTGGAGGGTCCGCGCGAGAGTCACTGTATTCCAGGTCGTGGTCGCAACTCCGGCATCCAGGATCAGGGATGTGTAAAAGCCGGTGACGGGAGTCGCCAAGGCGGCGGTGCTGATATCGTTCATTGTAACCCGATCGGGGGTGGTAGCCGTCACGCAGTTGTTTGGTGCTGTTGCTGTGCATATGCCGGTGTCGAAGAGCGTCTCGGTGTTATGGGTGATGGTAAAATTTTTGGCCAGTTTGGCGACACCGCCTGTAACGATGATCTCATCGTTCTGGGTGGGGGTGCCGACGCATGCGCTGAAGCTATTATCCACCTTTTCACAGGTGTAGTCGCCGGCCGTGCCGAAATCCCATGTGGTGGTGGTTGCAAAAACGATCGAGAGGTAGACGACCAGACATAAAGAGAATACGGAAATGCCGAGGAGCACGGACCATTTGACCGCCCCCCAACTAGTGCCAAACTTTTTGTTCAACCAGTAAGACATAGTTTTTTACTTTTTATCAACGGCATCCTCGCCAGCCGCACATCCCCCTTTTTTCTTCCCTACCGCTCCCATAATTTTTTGTTTGGTCAATTTTGCAGGGTCATACGTAACAACCATTTTGCCCGGCTGTGACTCGATGTCCACACCGACGACCCCTTTCAGCCGAAGCAGTTCCGACTCGTTAAGATTGGTTTCACAGCCGACCCCGGACATCTTCAAGGTTATCTGCGGGAGTTCGGGTTCCGCAGGTTCCGCCGGCTCTTCCAAAATGGCACCGACATCTTCGGACCAAGCCACCGGGGGATTATAAAAGAGACCGAAAGTGACTACGAAAGAAAACAGGACAATAATAAGACGCATGAATCCCCCTTTTTATGGTTCAATAAGGAATTATACACTAACTAGCGGAAATTGGGTGTTAAATTGATCTCAAACTTATCTCAAGAAAGCTTCAAGAAGGGGTCAAAGAAGAGTCAAATTGATGTCAAAAGTGCATCAAGCATTTGTCAAGATTCTGTCAATATCGAACTATCAATTTGGAGTAGCAGGCTTTAGCCTGCGTCGAAGTGCGTTAAGGTGGCGCAGGCTAAAGCCTGCTACTCCGCATTGACGCACTTTGGCGCACACTAAAGTGTGCTACTCCAAAAACTTTGAAGTGGAGTTAAACTGGCGCAGGCTAAAGCCCCAGCCAAAGGCTGGTCTGCCTCAGGCACGATGCTACTCCAAACACTTTGAAGTGGAGTTAAACTGGCGCACACTAAAGTGTGCTACTCCAAAAATCAATTCCCGAACTATCTCACAAGGGAACATCCCCACGAGCTCTTGGCGGCAGGAGCTGATTCGGAAGCCGATTCGGAAGCATCCGAAGCGGTGGATTTTTCCGATGCGGTGGGTGTTTCCGGCGCGGAGGCTTCACCTTCTTCCGGCACAACGGCGCTTCCGTACATAGCATATTGAGCTGTTTTTCCATCCGGTTGTTTCCAGACAAGCGTTCCGGTCATGGTATCTCCTTGCAATTCTCCTTGCCAGGCGATGTCACCGTTGTCCTTGCTCTGTTGCTTTGCTTCCCAGGCAATCGAGCCGTCTCCCTTTTCAGAGGAGCTGTAGGAAGATGCCAAAAATCCCTTCCGTTCGAAGATCACGGAAGCAAAATTTTTGCCCTCAAAACGGAACCGATCGATGAATTGAGGAACCGTTCCGCCCGCCTCTTTCAACTCAACCCGCCACTGTTTTTTTTCTAACGACGGTGCGGCGAAAACCGCAGCGCCGACACCCAAAATAACCGCCACTCCGATAAACAAACGAACAAAATACATCTTCATAGTGTCTCCTTTATGTTGTAAGATTCCCTATTACTGCCACATTTAAAAAAACATTGCAACAGTTTTTTTGTGGGATGTTGGATATTGTAGACAAATAAAATTTTCTGTGTTAGAACGGCGACTTAAGATATGAGATATCACTTGGTAGCAAAAATCGCTCGGGCCTCGCTCATTGCTTATGTGGTGGCGCTCACCATAGCTGTGGCTTTTGCGGTGACCGCAGGCCCTTTTCAAGAGACGTTTCGCCTTTGGGCAAAGGCCGGGGCCGCAGAGACAAAATTCAAAGATAGCGAGCGGGACAGGAAAAAACTCGAGGCGGAGCGGGATCGGCTCGTAAAGACGATCAAAAATTTGCAGGCCGACTGGACCGGCGCGCAGGAGACCATTCGGGCGCTCCGCGAGTTAATAAAAAATCCGGAGGATAATGAACAGTACCTCGTGGGGTTAAACCGGGCGGTGGAAAAACTTAACCAGGAAAGGGCCGTCCTGATTTTGAAATTAAACGAGCTCCGGCAGGCAGTCGAAACCTGCGCCGGTAAAGAAACCGAACTACAATGAAACTCAAGTTATTCTTCGTATTTCTCTTGACTGTTCTAGTCCCCACGTTTCTGCTGATCTATTTCAGCCTGCTGGCAGTCCGCGGTGAAAAGGAATTTCTGGAAAAAAGCTTGCAACAGAAATACGAGGCAATGGCCCAGATCATTGCGGAGGACATAAAGACCTCGCTAAGGGGAATTCCGAAGGCCTCGCGCGCCGATCCTAAAGAGATCGAGCCGGTGCTTTTCAATAATACCCTCCTCTTCAAAGACGAGGTGATGATCTTTGACCGCCAAGGGCGGGCAGTAGACGGGGTCCACCGAAAAGAAGACTTTGGAACCCCCACCTATCAAATCGCTGTTGCCGAGCTCCCCTACGAAATCGCCGTCTATGAACGGTATCCGGTGATTTTAGAGGAGATCAAAAACATCAAGCAACGGATATCGAGACATCTTGGAGTTGTCGGATTGTCCGCGCTCGCCATCCTTCTGGGAGGATTGCTTACCTTGGGAGAACTGCTCCGCAGGTGGCGCAAGACAGAGATCAAGGAAGAGTTTATTTCACACCTGGTTCATGATTTAAAGAGGCCGCTAACCTCTATCCGAATGTTCTCGGAAATGCTGGAAAACGATCGGGTCCAAAGCGAGGAGAAACGAAAAGAATACTATCGGATCATTTCCGCAGAAAGTGAAAAACTGGACCAGCTGGCCCAAAATGTTCTCGATTTCTCTCGCATCGAAAGCCGAAGGCGGCGGTACCAAAAAAAACCCGAGGACGTTGCGGCGCTGGTCCATGAGACTGTCGAGCGATTTAGATCCAATCTGATGATGGGCAAGACGCACCAGATCACGCTGGACGTCCTCCACCATCCTATGCCTCTGCTTACAATTGATGCCAGTTCGATCTCTCAAGCCCTTATAAACCTGCTCTCCAACGCCGTCAAATATTCTCCGGCGGGATCTCGAATTCAGGTTGTCCTCTCCAAAGTAAAAAATAGGATAATTCTTTCAGTTTACGACGAGGGGATCGGGATTCCGAAAAAGGAAATGATGGCTATCTTTCGGGAATATTACCGGGGTGAACGTTTAGAGGTCAGAAACCGGGAGGGGATCGGATTGGGTTTAGCCCTGGTCAGGCATACGGTCTTGGCCCACCGCGGCAATATCAAAGTTAACAGTGAAGAGGGAAAGGGAAGCGAGTTTCAAATCGCGCTTCCGATCAACTGACATGACAGCTATACTCGTTGTTGAAGATGATCGAAATATTCTCACAGGGTTGGTGGACAACCTGTCAATGGAGGGGTATCAGACGAAAACTGCGTGCGACGGCATGACCGGCCTGAAATTGGCGGAAGAAGGGGGAATAGATCTCATCATCTTGGACATCATGATGCCGGGGATGGACGGTTTTAACGTTTGCCGCCGGCTCAAGGGAGGGGGAAGCAAGATTCCCATCATTATTTTGAGCGCCCGCGCCCAAGAAAGCGATAAGGTGTTGGGCTTGGAGCTTGGAGCCGACGACTATGTCAGCAAACCGTTTAGCCCCCAAGAGCTTATGATGCGGATTAAGGCAGTGTTGCGGCGCACCGCGGCCCCATCGCCGGAGACGGCGGCGTTTGGGAATCTTAAGTTTGATTTTCAAAAATACGAGGTGACCAGAGATGGGACGTTATTGAAGCTTACCGCGAACGAATTTACGATCCTAAAACTGCTGTTACAGTGCCCGGGCGTTCCGGTCAGCCGACACAAAATCCTCTCGGAAATCTGGGGGGAGGGAATTGCATCGCGGACCGTCGACACCCACATTTGGAGCTTGCGGTATAAACTCGAGGACGATCCGTCAAAGCCAATTCACATAGTCACCGTCCAGCGGATAGGCTACAAGTTCGTTCCTTAAACGCGCCATCATTTGATACAATTAATTTTTAATAGACAATTAGTGTAGAATTGTGTATAAGTAGACAATTAATGGGGATTAACAATATGGATACTATTTTTGGCTTGTATGGGATCGAGGGGATTTATACAGAATATAAGGAGATGCTTCCAAATCCACAGACGCTTGCTAAAACGATGGTGAGTTTTAGCAACACAAAAGGGGGCCGTATCATCTTAGGAGTGCAGGACAGGACCGGAAAGATCGTCGGGATCAGCACAAAGATCAACATTGAAGAATATATCATGAATATCGCTTCGGAAAATTGCGAGCCCATCGTTTCACCGATCGTGGAATTTCATTCGCATGACGGCAAATTGCTCTCGGTCATTGACGTTCCATGCGGCACGCTTAGACCGTACCATCTAAAAGGCAGATCGATCTATGAATCCTCCTATATTCGAGTCGGCTCTACCAATAGGCTGGCCGATAAAAATCACATTCATCAGTTGATGAGGGAGGCTGTTAACGAAACCTTTGACCGATTTTTAGTGCCGAACACGAATATGAACGATCTGGATATCGGCAAGATCGCCAAATATCAAAGTTTGAAACACGATCGATTGGGGGCCTCAAAGGAGGATATTACGCCTTCTTTTCTTAAAAAAGTGGGAATCAAAAATGATACGGCCAGTTCTGCGCCGGTTACGATCGGCGGTTTATTGCTGTTCGGGAAGAATATCCGGGATATCCCCGTTCTATCAAGGGCATATATAAAGATCGGCCGATTCAAGGGGGATGAAAAAGGAATGATCATTGACCATGATATCTTAGCGGGAACGCTTGATGAACAGATAGAAAGCGCAGTTCAGTTCATACGTAAGCATATGTTCGTTTCGGGCGAGATCATAGGACTAAAAAGAGAGGACAGACCTACATATCCCATATCGGCGATACGGGAGATTATTACTAACGCTGTGATCCATCGCGATTACTCGAGGGCCGTTGGCGAGGCGATCATGTGCAGTATATTCGATGATCGCATGGAGGTTGAGAGCCCCGGACTGCTTCCTATCGGGGTTCGAGTTGAGAACTTAGGACAGATCCAGAACACAAGGAATCCGCTTGTTGCAAGGCTTATGTTCGATATGAATTATTTTGACGAGTGGGGGCAGGGAATAAACAGGATCATTGAAGGGTGCCGTGAAAATGATAATCCTCCGCCCCAATTCGAGGAAAAAGATTCGACATTTAAGGTCGTTCTTTATGCGCGGCGAGGGGAAAAGAAATACTCGCTAAAAGAAAGGCAAACGCTGGTCCTGAATTTTTTGAGGGCTAAAGGAGCGATAATTTCCAGCGAATATCAAAGACTCACAGGGATCGGCCCTGCCCAAGCCGCAAAAGATTTCAATTTTTTCTTAAAGGAAAACTTAATAAGACGGACGGGGAAGGGGCGGGGTGTAAAATACGAACTATAAAATCAACCGATTTTTATTTTATTAATGCATCAAGCGCCTGGCGGGCGAGAAAGAAATCGGGGCTGATCTTTAAAGCCTGCTCGAATTCACTGCGGGCCTCTGCGATCCTACCCAAGCTGATTCAACGGTGAGTTCATGTGCGGAAGGAAAACCGTCCATCCAGGATAAATCTTTTCCGATCACCAATTCCTCCATTGTCGCATTATGTGTGTTGGTCATTGGTATGAGGCGCATTTGAAAACAATGTCTGCGCGCCATTTCTTTAACCTCATCTGCGTTGTCATATTGTAATCAAAAAATCACTTTTCAACATCTCGCATATAGTGAATAAACGCTCATGGTCTAGGTCGAAATATTTGTATAATCGCGAACCTGCTTTTTTCCCGCCGGCTGTATAAGGCGGATCAATGAAATATATCACATCGCGCTTTTTAGCGAATTCTTGCATAACCTTTAGGCCGTCATCACACCGGAAATCAATTCTGTGCGCGATATATCCGATGTTTATCAATCTTTTCGCAATAGTTGTTGGATACCAGCGAGAATGAATTCCTTTGCCATTTTCACCATGCTTTAATAAACCAGCGCCCTTTGCAAGAATACCGCCGTGAAATGTACGATTCTTAAGAATTGTCTGAAATGCTTTTTCTCGCTGTGTGCTCGGAGTCTTCTGAATCTCTGCTAACATTGTTTCTTTGGACAATTCAAAACCAAGAACCCGATTAGCCAGCCATTCTGCCTCTCCATTAACGATTGAGTCCCAGACAGCCGCAATCTCCTCGTCCATTTCAGCCATTACTGCCTTTTGAACGGCATTTTCAAAAAGTGCAGTTAAACTAATGATTCCGCCGCCTGCAAATGGTTCGACTAGGGTTTTCGGCTTCGGAGTCATGGTTTTAATCCAACGTCTAAATGTCGGAACAAACCAGGTCTTTCCACCAGGATAGCGAAAAGGGCTTCGTTGCGGAACCGATGCAACATTCACCGGCTTAGAAGTTTCTATTCGTTCAGATAATTCAGGGAATAATAAAACTTGGCTACGTGTCGTCATGTCAGAATGGCCTTTCAATTTGGGACTTTGTTGTTGAATGGACAAAGACGACGAGTTCGATAGCGTTTGGCATTATCTGATTGGTCTTTTGTCAAAAAACCGAAAACTTCTGCAAGTGGTTGTCTATAATCCATAGGGAAAATGCTCCTTTCTCGTCTTCAGTTTTGTAGCTACCACCGTCTTGCTTTTTGCGAAGCAAAAAGCTATCGCTAGCTTTATTGTCTTGCCTTCAGCACTGTAGCCATATTCCATGATGATGGCAAGATGCTTTTTCAGATTCCCTTTTTCGGTTATCCGAGGTATATGCTTCTGTATTTGAATCAGGTTGTGAGTCTGTCATCGCGAGCGAAGCGTGGCGATCTCCCTAAAATCAAGTGTTTGCGGGAGATTGCCACGTCGCTCCGCTCCTCGCAATGACACGGCCTTAGTCAAATACAGAAGCATATTGGGCAATATGGCTCCATACTGAGTTGTTCACCTGCATCACCGTTTCTGAAATGGGCTGGTGGCAAAACCCAACTTTTTATGATGCCGGGAATTCTGGTTCACACGGGGAATGTTCAAACTCTGAAATTTCCAAAGAACAGCCCTAACAAAAACACCTTCAATTTCGCCTTAAACAAAGTCAAAAAACTTAACCCGCTTGTCTAAAGGTGCCATTTTCACGCAGGTTTTAAGTATTATATCGGCACGTGATAAACAGCCGACGGAGGACAGATTATGACAGACCATAAACTTGCAATTTTTCAGGGCAAGCAGATCAGGCGAACGCTTTATAAAAACGAATGGTATTTTTCGATCATAGACGTTATCGAGGTTTTGACTGAAACGGAAAGACCTCGTAAGTATTGGAATGATTTGAAGAAAAAACTTGCTCAAGAGGGTTGCAATGAGTTGTCCGAAAAAATCGGACAACTGAAATTAGAATCTTCTGACGGTAAATATTACGAAACCGACTGTGCCAATACTGAAACCATTGACAGATCTAGAACTTATCTTTTCCATGCTTGGCGAGGCATCGACAACGGAGATCGCCAGAAAGAAAAACGCCCAAGGGTTTGGCGAGAACAAACGGGCGGCACAGACCGGCGGCAAGATCGCCGGTGATGCCAGAAAAAAACTTGAAATAGAGACCAGCAGCAAAGTTGTTACATCTAAAAATTTCCTTTCACAAAGGCCTGAACGGAAAAAGATAAAATAAATCGCGTTAGGTTAGGGTGACAAGCGCCTCAGGATGACAGGGTTCTTAGTTTATCCACTATCTTCACCATTCCCAGCGTATCCA
>Ga0082335_1009359_pt1 | contig 10589 bp, 8 predicted proteins | sample Subgrocontami58m_FD_72375 | JGI IMG/M metagenome (GOLD analysis project Ga0082335, IMG submission 72375) | Subsurface groundwater microbial communities from S. Glens Falls, New York, USA - GMW37 contaminated, 5.8 m (SPADES assembly) (version 2) ... | reverse complement strand
GAAGCCCGTCAGGCGGTCGGTGGGGCGGAAGTTGCTCATCAGCGGCATCCGGGGAGGGTGCGAATCGACGTTGCGATTCTAACATGAACCCCCGGTGGCCGTAAGTCCGACAGGCTGCTAGCCGGACCTATCACCCTCCCGTCAGGCCCCAGGGATTCAAACGACAACGTTCCGGTTCCAAGGGCCGTCGCCCTTGGTGGGAGGTCCAGGAGGGCAAAGCCCTCCTGGTGGGGTCCGGGGCAAAGCCCCGCGCTTCCACGCCCCACTCTCAGGCCGCGACTGCTTCGGCCTCGACCTGCTCGCAGGCGCCGGACGCGGCAAACAGCGCCCGCAGCAGTTTGTTGTTCAGTGCATGTCCGGGGCGATGGGCGACAAACCGACCGTGCAGCGCGGCGCCGGCCAGCGCCAGATCGCCCACCGCGTCCAGCAGCTTATGGGCGGCGAACTCATTCTCCATACGCAGCCCGCCCGGATTGAGGATGTCATGGCCGTCCACCACCAGGGCATTGTCCAGGCTGCCACCCTGGGCGAAGCCGGCGGCTTGCAGTTTTGCCACGTCCTCGGCGAGCGCGAAGGTCCGGGCGCGGGCGATGCCGTGGCGGAAATTCGGGGTGTTCAGCCGCAATGCGCTGGTTTGCCGCCCGATCGCCTGCGCGGCGAAGTCGATCGAGACCTCCATGTCCAGAATCGGAGCGGTGGCGCGGGAGAAGCCTGCCAGCGGCCGGAATTCGGCGAAGGCGTCGCCCTCGGTGACCCGGATCGTGCGTTGGATTTCGATCATCCGGCGCGGCACGGCCTGTTCGGCGGTCCCGGCGCATTCCAGCAGAAACAGGAACGGGGCCGCGGATCCGTCCAGGATCGGCACTTCCGGCCCGTCCAGCTCCACCAACGCATTATCGATGCCGGCGGCGGAAAACGCGGCCATCAGATGCTCGATCGTGCCGACGCGCGCCGAGGCCCAGTCGGCATCGGCAATCACGGTGCAGAGGTGGGTGTCGACGACGCGGTCATAGGTGGCGGGGATCGAGCGGCCCAAATCGATACGCCGGAACACAATGCCGTGGTCGGCATCGGCCGGTTTCAGGCTGAGGCTGATCCGCCGCCCGGAATGCACCCCGATTCCCACGCAATCGATCGGCGCCTTCAGCGTATGCTGGCGCGCGGCCGCTCGTTCGGAGCGGACGGTGTCCAGGCTGGGAAGTGGCGGCGATCGATCCATCGGCGGGGTGTTCCCGATCGACGCGAAGGCAGAAGCACCTGCGTCTGATTACAGGCTTATCCCGATGCTCGCCATGCGGCCAGTCAATGATTATTGCTGAGTATTTCGCATCAAGCGACTGATTTTATAGGATTTGTCGCGCCGCCGCAAAAAATGCCGGAGGGGTTTGTGTCCCACCCGTCCGCCATGCTGTCATGGAGCCCTCCGCGTCGCCCGCCAAGCCGGCGGGGACACGGTCGTTCCGGTCTACCAATCCCGCATCCGGTTGGATCCCGGGGCGGTCACAATGGTGTTCCGATCCCGACATAGAGATGCCGTCCTTGGCGCGAATCGGAAGACTTAACCAAAGGGCTCGTGTTCCGGTTCGATGGCTCTATCGGTCGGAGTCGGAATACCGGGGGGCGCGGCCCGACCAGCCCGGCTTATGACGACTGACGGCGCAGGAAAGCCGGGATCTCGATTCCCACTTCGTCGCCACCGCGAGTCTGCCGTACGGAAGCCTGGGGCGTCCCCGGTTGGGTGTCCGCTGCTACCTCGGTTACGGTCGGCGTCCGCCGGAACCCGGGGGCCGGGGCTTCGACAGGAGCCGGAGCCGCCGCCTGCCGCCGTCGAAACGCCCCCGTCACCGTGCTGAACAGGCTCGGCCGCGCCGGTTCCGGCAGCGGAACCATGGGGGATGGCGGTGTGCTCGCCGGACGGCTCCCGTCCGCGAACAGACCGGGACGAGGCATGGGTTGCGGTGCGGCCGAAGGTTGGCGTAGCGGGATCGGCTGCGGGGCATGCTGCTGGTGCGCCGGCTGAGCCGTGGCGGCCTGTGCCATGGGCGCTTGTCCCTGAGCCGTCTCGGGCTGGGTCTCCTGCACCGACACCGTCTCCATCTGGACCGCCGTCGCGGCCTGGCGCAGCGGCACCGCCGACATCATCGGTGCCGGCGCGGCGGATGCTGCCGCCATCGCCGGCGCGGCCATGCCAGCCGGAACATGAATCGGCTGCGGCGCCGGCATCGCACCACCACCCACCGCGACCAAGCGCGGCCGCTGCTGCTCGGTCTTCGGCGAGTCGATCCCGGTGGCGACCACCGAAACACGGATCCGCCCGGTCAACGCCTCGTCGACGGCCGATCCAAAGATGACGTTGGCTTCCTCGTCCACTTCCTCGCGGATGCGGTTGGCGGCCTGATCGACCTCGAACAAGGTCAGGTCGTCGCCGCCGGTGATGTTGATCAGCAGGCCACGCGCGCCGGCCATGCTGGTGTCTTCCAGCAACGGATTGTTGATCGCGGCCTCCGCGGCCCGGATGGCGCGATTTTCGCCATCGGCCTCGCCCGTGCCCATCATCGCCTTGCCCATCTCCGCCATCACCGTGCGGATGTCGGCGAAGTCCAAATTAACCAGACCGTGCACCATCATGAGGTCGGTGACGCCGCGGACGCCCATGTACAGCACCTGGTCGGCCATCTTGAACGCATCCTTCCAGGTGGTGCGCTCATTGGCCATACGGAACAGGTTCTGGTTCGGGATGACGATCAGAGTGTCAACATATTGCTGCAGCTCCTCGATTCCCTGATCGGCGGAACGCGACCGGCGGACCCCTTCGAAGCCGAACGGCTTGGTCACCACGCCGACGGTCAGGATGTTTCTCTCCCGCGCCATGCGAGCAATCACCGGCGCGGCGCCGGTCCCGGTGCCACCACCCATGCCGGCGGTGATGAATACCATATGGGCGCCATCCAGGTGACGGTACAGCTCATCCGCGGCTTCCTCCGCGGCAGCGCGGCCGATTTCGGGTTTCGCTCCCGCCCCCAGCCCCTGCGTGATATGCGGCCCCAACTGAATCCGCCGATCCGCTCGGCTGTGTAACAATTGCTGCGCGTCGGTGTTGGCAACAACAAAATCCACGCCCTGCAAATTGAGTGCAATCATGTTGTCGACGGCATTCGTGCCGCCGCCACCGACCCCGATCACCGTTATGCGCGGGGTAAAGTCAGTGTGCGTCGTCTGAGGGATCGTCAGGTTCAGGGTCATTGCGGGAGCTCCCCCGTTTTGCGGGTCCACGGTTGAGGAACGTGTTACGACACAGTCGCCGAGTCGCGAGAGGTCACACACGGTCCTTGAGAAAATTAACGAGGCGCCGGAGCATTCCCGCCGGCCGTTCGGGTTCGATTTCGTCATCACTGAATGTGCGGCCATTGCCCGCGGCCCAGGACAACAGCCCCGCCGCGGTGCTGAACGCGGGCCCCGAGGCCAGTTCCGGCAGACCGCGCAAGGCCGTCGGGCGCCCCAGGCGGACCTGTCGTCCCAGCATCCGCGCCGCCATTTCACGCAAACCCGGCAACTGGCACGCGCCGCCGGTCAGCACGACCCGATTGCCGGCGGCCCGCGCCATGCCGGAGCTGTCCAGGCTTTCCTTCACATATTCGAAGGTCTCCTCGATGCGCGGGCGGATGATGTTGACCACCATGCTGCGCGGCACGCGCGCCAACTGATGGTCGTCCTCCTCGCCCACCAGCGGCACCGGCAGCATTTCCGTGTCGTCGTCCGGGCTGGTCTCGACATTGCCGTACAAGGTCTTCAGCCGTTCGGCATGCGCCAGCGGGGTGGACAGGCCACTCGCCAGATCCTTGGTTACATGCAGCCCGCCGATCGGCAGTTGCGCCGTGTGCATCAACTGATTGTCGGCAAACACCGCCAATCCGGTGGTGCCGCCACCCATGTCGATGATGGTCACGCCCATCTCTCGCTCGTCTTCCACCAGGGTGGACAGGCCGGCGGCCATGGGGGCGGAGACCATGCCCTCGATATCCAGGTCGCACCGGCCGATGCAGGCTTCCAGCGATCGCAACGACGTCGAGACCGCATCGACGATGTGCAGGCGGGCATTCAGGGAGGAACAGAACAGGCCGCGCGGGTCGGCAACGTGGTCGGTGCTGTCGACGGCGAAATTCAGCGGCAAGGCGTGCAGCGCGACCCGGCCTTCCACCATCGCGCGCGCCCGTCCCTCGGCCACGACGCCACGGATGTCCTCGTCCGAGACGGCGCGTCCGTTCACCGGCCACTGCACATTATAGAGACGCGATTCGGGTTGGCCGCAGCTCAGGTTGACGGTGACCGCGCGCAACCTGGTATCGGCCATGTCTTCGGCCTGGCCGACACAGGCACGGATTGCTTTCTCGGCTTCTTCCAGGTCGACGATATTGCCGCCGCGCACGCCACGGCCCTTGTGCCAGCCGAAACCCAACACCCGCAGCCGCCCGTCGCTTTCGACCCGCCCGATCAGGCAGGCGATCTTGGTGGTGCCGATATCCAGCACGCCGAACGGTCCGGCCCGATGGTGGCGCGCCCGATCCGTCTCCGCCGGTCCTGCATCGGAGGGAAGCATCGTACGACGTGGCATATCGTTCATCGCTCGCCTCCGTCAGGTCGGTTTCTTGGCGATGACCGGCGTCACCGCCGGTGGTGCCGTCTGGCCGCCCGATCCCGGAGAGGGCTCGCCACGCGCCTCCCCTTTGGCATCCCCTCTTGCATCCCCTCGGGCCTCAGAACGCGGCCGCACCACCAGCCGGTCGCCGAGCCGCATGTCGATGGCGAGGAGCGGGCGATCCAGCAGGGATTGGGTTTGGTGCAGTTGCAGCAGGCGGTCGAGGGCGGCGATTTCATGCCCCTCGGGCAGCATCACATCGGCGCCATTCTTCATCCGCAGGTTCCAGCGGCGGGCGCCGACCCGCACGGCGGCCTCGGTGCGGGCCGCCAGCAAGGGACGTTCGGTCAGGGCATCCAGCAGCACCGAAGCGGCCGGAGGCGCGCCGATCCCAACAACCAAGGGCAGGTGCTTGAACTGCGCCACATCCTGGTTCGCCACGATCTGCCCGGCGCGATCGATCAGCACGAATTTGCCCTGGTTCTGCCAGATGGCGAACGGCCGGCGTTCCTGCAGCACGACGACGATGGTGCCGGGCAGGCGCCGCTCGACGGTCGCGTGTTCGACCCAGGTCAGGCTTTCGATGCGTTGGCGCGCCAGTTCCACGGAAAATCCCAGGATCGGATCGCCCTTGCTGACCCCGATGGCCGAACGCAGCAGCGGCTCGGGCGTGTTGGCGCGGCCTGCGATCACGACGTCGGTCACCCGCAGCCCGGTGATCGCGGTCATGCCGCCCAGCCGTTCCTGCAGGGTCAGGATCGAGCCGCCCGGGGTGGCGGTGCGCACGATGACAAAGCCCCCGGCAATGACCACCAGCCCGCAGGCGATCCAGGCCACCGGGCGCAGATGGCGCCTCAGCCGCCGCAGGATCAGCGACCGTTTCGACGGCCGATCCTGCACCGAATTCCGCGGCGCGCGGCTCATCGCCCACCTCCCGTGCGAGGCTGAATAACGGCCGGCGAACTGACCCGGCCGCTCGCGCTTCCATGGTGAGGGGAGGGCGGTCGGGCCAGACCCGGCCATGACGGCGGGGTCAGGTCGCCCGTGGACAGGCCAGCGGTCCGAACGCCTTGCATCACACCCGGCATGCGGCGTTCTCCACCATCCAGGCGCAGAGACGGGGAAAGTCGATCCCGAGATGGGCCGCCTGTTCCGGCAACAGGGAGGTCGGGGTCAGGCCGGGCTGGGTGTTGATCTCCAGCAGCACCAGCCGACCGGGTTCGCCCGCGGTATCGTCGTAGCGGAAGTCGCACCGGCTGGCGCCGCGACAGCCAAGCGCGCGATGGGCCGCCAGGGCGATTTCCAGCGCGCGCGCATAGATGTCCGGATGCACCGGAGCCGGAATGATGTGGCGCGATCCGCCTTCCGCGTATTTCGACTCGTAATCGTAGAACGTGCCCGCATCGGCCAGGATTTCGGTCACCGCCAGGGCTCGGTCGCCCATCACCCCCACGGTCAGTTCGCGGCCGGGGACGAATTCCTCGACCAGCGGATCGCCGCCGAACAGCCAGGCGCGTGCCACCGCGGCGCGTCGATTGTCGCCGGCCCGGATGATTTCCACCCCGACCGAGGATCCTTCGCTCACCGGCTTGACCACATAGGGAAGCGGCAGCGGATCGGCGGCCGCCAGATCGTCGACCCCGATGGTGCGTCCCTTGGCAACCGGCAGCCCGGCGGCGGCGAACATCGTCTTGGCCGCCACCTTGTCCATTGCCATGGCCGAGGCGCGGACCCCGGAATGCGTGTAGGGAATGTTCAGCCAATCCAGCACGCCTTGGATGCAACCATCCTCGCCGAAGCGGCCGTGCAGGGCGTTGAACACGGCGTCGGGCCGGGGGCTCAGGGCCTTGAGGACGGCGCCCAGGTCGTCGGTCACGTCGATCGGCACCACGTCGAACCCGGCTTCCCGCAGACCGGCGATCACCTGCGTACCGGTGGCCAGGCTGACCTCGCGTTCGGCGGACATGCCGCCATACAGGACCGCGACCCGCTTCATGTTTGTGCCTCCGGCGTGGTGTCCGTCCGAACGGCATGGAGCGGGGCTGCCTGAAGCGCGGTTGCCTGACACGGGGCTGCCTGACACGAGGCTGCCTGGAGCGTTGGGGCGCCCGGGAGTCCGATCCGGCGGATTTCCCAGTGCAGGGTGACCCCGGTCGCGGCCTGGACGCGGCGGCGGACGTCCTCGCCCAGCCCCTCGATATCCGCGGCCGTGGCATCGCCGGTGTTGATCAGGAAATTGCAGTGTTTCTCACTGACCTGCGCGCCACCCCGGCGCAGGCCCCGGCAGCCGGCGGCATCGATCAGTTCCCACGCCTTCATCTCATCGGGGTTGCGGAAGGTGGACCCGCCGGTGCGGGTGCGGACCGGCTGGGAGGCATCCCGCAGCGCTCGGATCTCCGCCATGCGGGCCGCGATCACCGGGCCGGTGCCCGGTGTCGCGCGCAGACGGGCGCGAACGACAACCGATTCCGGCGGCAGATTGGCGTGACGATAGGAGAAGGCCAATTCGCGGCCCGTCAGTCTCAGGCGTTCGCCATCGCGGGTGACGATCTCGGCCCAGTCGAGCACCTCGGCGATCTCGCCGCCATAGGCCCCGGCGTTCATCGCGACCCCGCCGCCGATCGAGCCAGGAATGCCACACAGGAACTCCAAGCCGCTCAGCGCGCCGGCGGCCGCGTGTTCGGCCACCGTCACATCCAGCCCCGCCGCTCCGGCGACCACGCCATCCGGTTCAACCGCGATGGCGGAAAATCCGCGCGCCAAGCGGAGGGTCACACCCGGAATGCCACCATCGCGCACGATGATGTTGGAGCAGGCACCGAGCACATGGACCGGAATGTCGCGCGGCAGGGCACGGAGGAACTGGGCGAGGTCGGACGTATCCGCCGGCCGCACCAGCGCCTCGGCCTTGCCACCGGCGCGAAACCAGGTGAAGGGCGCGAGCGGTGCGTCGGCCACGATCCGCCCGCGCAACGGCGGCAGGGTCTCGGCCAGCGACGGCGCGTGCGTGACGGCCCGGGTCATGATGATGCGTCCGTCATGCGGCACCGCCGGCCACGCGCTTGGCACCACCGGTTTGCAAATCCGTCAATTCCGCCGGCAGGGCGGCGGCCCATTGCGTGATGGAACCGGCGCCCAGGCAGATCACGAAGTCGCCCGGGCGAGCGATGGCATGCACCATCTCGGCGAGGCGTCCGGGGCTGGGCAGAGGCACCACGCTGCGATGGCCGCGGGCGCGCAGTCCGTCGACCAGGGCGTCCCGGTTGATGCCCGGGATCGGGGCTTCCCCGGCGGCATAGACATCGGCGACAATGACGGTCCCGGCGTCGTTCATGCAGGTGCAGAAATCGTTGAACAGGCTGTGCAGGCGCGAATAGCGGTGCGGCTGCACGACGGCGACGACATCGCGCGCGCCGGCCTGGCGAGCGGCCTTCAGCACGGCGGCGATTTCCACCGGGTGGTGGCCGTAATCATCGATGACGGTGATGCCGCCGGCCTCGCCGGTCTTGGTGAAGCGGCGCTTAACCCCCTTGAAGCTCAGGAACGCGCTGCGCAGGGTCGCGTCATCGATCTCCATCTCGATGCCGACGGCGATCGCGGCCAGGGCGTTCTGCACATTGTGGCTGCCCAGCATCGGCAGCCGGAACGGCCCCATCCGGCGAGAGCGGTTGCGCAGGCGATCGGTGACCGTCACCTCGAAGGTTGAGCCCAGTTTGTCCGGTACCACCCGTTCGGCGCGGATATCGGCCTGCGGCGAGAACCCGTAGGTGATGATGCGATGGTCCGACAGGCGCGGGATCATCTGCTGCACGGCCGGATGGTCGATGCAGAGCACCGCGAACCCATAGAACGGCACGTTGGCGACGAACTGGTCATAGCCGGCGACCATCGCCTCGGCCGTTCCCCAATGGTCCAGATGCTCGGGGTCCATGTTGGTGACGACCGCGATCACGGCGGGCAGACGGAGGAAGGAGCCGTCGCTTTCGTCGGCCTCCACCACCATCCACTCGCCATCGCCGAGACGGGTGTTGGTGCCATAGGCGTTGATGATGCCACCGTTGATGACGGTGGGGTCCATATGCGCGGCTTCCAGCACGCAGGCGATCAGGCTGGTGGTCGTGGTCTTGCCATGGGTGCCGCCGACCGCGACCGACCATTTCAGCCGCATCAGTTCGGCCAGCATCTCGGCCCGCCGCACGACCGGGATCAGGCGGGTGCGGGCTGCCACGACCTCGGGGTTGTCACGCCTGACGGCGGTGGAGACCACCACCACCTGCGCGCCGCCGATATTGGCCGCGTCATGGCCGATGGTGACGGGAATGCCGGCGGCGCGCAGGCGCTGCACATTGGCGGATTCGGCGATGTCGCTGCCCTGGACGACATAGCCCAGGTTGTGCAGCACCTCGGCGATGCCGGACATGCCGATGCCGCCGATGCCCACGAAATGGATGGTGCCGATGGAAAGCGGTAGCGCCCTCATGACCGGGCCTCCTGGTGCATGCGGGATTCGACGAGATCGGCGAGGTGGGCAGCGGCGCCGACCCGGGTTCCAGGGGGAGCGCCAGAGAGAGTCCCAGGGGAAGTCCCAGGGGAAGTCCCAGGGAGAATCCCAGGGGAAGCGCCAGGGGAGGTGCCAGGGGAAGCTCCAAGGGACGACGCCAGCCCGCGGGCGGCGACGGCGGCGCGGGCCAGGGCGGCGGGATCGGATAGCAGGATCGTCAATTGGTCGGCCAGGGCGCGTGCGGTCAGGCTGCCCTGCGGCATCACGACGGCACCGCCGACCTCGGCCAGGACACGCGCGTTGGCGGATTGATGGTCGTCGATCGCGCCGGGCAGCGGGACCAGGATCGACGGCCGGCCGACGACCGCGAGTTCCGCAACCGTCGAGGCGCCGGCCCGCGCGATCACCAGATGCGCGGCCAGCAACCGGTCAGCGACATCGGGAAAGAAGGCCGACAGTTCGGCCGCGATCCCAGCTTGGGCATGGGCCGCCCGCACCCGTTCCAGATCTTCCGGCCGGCATTGCTGCACTACCGACAGCCGGGCTCGCAGCGGGTCGGGCAGCAATGCCAGGGCGTCGGGCACCACATCGCTGAACACCCGCGCGCCCAGCGAGCCACCCAGAACCAACAGGCGGATGGTCTGTCCGGGAGCCTGGTAGGCCGCCTGGGCGAGGGCGGTGATGGCCGAGCGCACCGGATTGCCGGTTACCACGGTGTTGGTGCGGGCTGGGATGCGCTCGGTGCTGGCAAAACTCAAGGCCAGGCGGTCGGCGTATTGGGACAGGAAGCGGTTGGCCCGCCCCAGCACGGCATTCTGCTCATGCAGGATGATCGCGGGGCGGCGGCGCAGCAGGCGGGACGCGAGGACCGGAGCGACGCTGGGGTAGCCGCCGAAGCCGACGATCGCGCCGGCATCCAGCGCCGCCAGGAGGGAACGTGCCTGTGCAATGCCGGCCGCCATCGACAGGACAGCCTTGCCGGCGCGCACCACGCCGCGTCCGGCGATCCCGGCGCCCTTCAGCACGTGCAACTCCCGCTCCGCGAACACCGGGCTGGTGCGTGCGCCGGAGCGGGCATCCGTCATCAGCACGACGCGTTGTCCGCGGGCAATCAGTTCGGCGGCCAGCGCCTCCGCCGGGAAGAAATGCCCCCCGGTGCCGCCGGCTACGATGACGATCGGGTGTGCCGCCGGACCTCTCATGCCAGCCACCCCGACTGCGCACCCCGGCAGTCACACGTCCCAGCCGCGGCAAGAAGCCTCCCCCTCCCCTTGCGGGAGGGGGTCGGGGGGAGGGGTGAAACCGCACGGACATTGCTTGAAACCCCTCCCCCCGCCCCCCCCCCCCAGGGGGGGGGGGGGATATACTGCGGGGGGGGGGTTTTCCCCGCCCCCAACCCCCCCCCCCAAGGGAGGGGGGGGCAGCCGGGGCCGGCCGGGCCCTCCCGCACGG
>Ga0082335_1009358_pt1 | contig 10589 bp, 11 predicted proteins | sample Subgrocontami58m_FD_72375 | JGI IMG/M metagenome (GOLD analysis project Ga0082335, IMG submission 72375) | Subsurface groundwater microbial communities from S. Glens Falls, New York, USA - GMW37 contaminated, 5.8 m (SPADES assembly) (version 2) ... | reverse complement strand
AAAGAACGCGGGCTTTACCGCCTTAATCAAGGTCATGGCGGGTAAAAACGAAACGTAAATTCCCCCCTGAGTAATAGCCGCCACCAGCTTGGTGCCATCCGCACAAATGGCTGCACGACCACCATTAGCATCAGTGGACGGTGAGCCGGTCGCTGTCCACGTAGCCCCCGAATCGGTCGAAATGTAAACCCCGCGGCTCAGAGAATCGGCCACGGCAGCCAAGTGGTGCCCATCCGCGGAAGAGGCGACGGAGGTGTACACGAGGTTGGTAGGCGCGGTGGTCAGGGTCCACGAGGCTCCAGAATTGGTCGAGGTGTAAATGCCTGAGTTTTGCGTCGCAGCTGCCAGCTTTACTCCGTCCGTCGAAGAGGCAACATAGGTCCAACCCAGACCCGAAGGGAGGTTGGTCGCCAAAGCCCAAGTGCCCCCGAAGTCGGGCGAAAGGTAAATCCCGTTGTGCCCGAAACCGGCTCCAGCTACCACTTTGGCTCCATCTGCCGAGCAAGCGACGGAGGTCCAATCCAATTCCGGGGCGCTGGTTCTGGCCCAAGTGGCTCCAGAGTTAGTCGAGGCGTAGATTGGGAAAGCCCCGCCTAAGCCTCCTGCTCCTATCGTCGCCACCAATTGGTTGCCGTCAGCCGAGGAGGCGATGGACCACCAACCCTCGTCGGGTGCGGTGGTCTTTGTCCAAGTCGTCCCCGCATTCGTTGAAGTGTAAATCCCGTTTTGAAAGGCTACTGCCGCCAGGTGGGTGCCATCCGCCGAAGAGGCGACGGAAGACCATCCCACAATTGGCGCGCTAGTGAGGGTCCACGCGACTCCTGAATTGGCTGAAGTGTAGATTGGCCCAGGTGTTCCCGGACCGGCACTTGCCACAGCCACCATTTTGGTTCCGTCCGTCGAGGAGGCGACGGCCTGCCAAATCTGATTTGGCGCGCTAGTCCGAGTCCAGATTTGGGCTTGTGCGTTTGAAAGGGACGCAACCAGCACGACCGCGGTGCATAGACCAAGTAAACAGGTTGTGGGTGTCATAAGGGGTATATGGTTTTAATGGGGTTTAGTTTGGCACATTGTGCGCATTTTGACAAGCAGGAAACACTATCATTCCCTGGGTGTTTGCGGCGACTGGCCACGATTACGCTGGTTTCGTGTCGAAATCCACAACGGGTAAACTCCTGGTTGCACGGCTGAGGGAATTGCGGAAACGCCATTCGCTCACGCAAGAGCAATTCAGCGAGCTTTCTGGGGTGGCATACAAGTATTACCAACTGATTGAAATCGGAAAGCGGATTGATCTGCGCCTTTCCACGGTGGAAAAGCTGGCCAAGGCATACGGGCTTGGAGCTCATGAATTGCTCGCGCCAGACCTGCCGGAAACGCAATTCCCCATCGGTATCGCGTCCAAACGAGAGAGAAAGTCGGCCCGCCAGAATCCTTGAATCTGAAGATGAAGAGTCAGCAGATCAGGTTTCAAGCGACGAGTTTTTCATGGAAGTGGATCGAGCAGCACCTCAAGGACGGACATCTTTGGCCTGAACCACTCCCGGCCTTCAACCTGACATTCGCCACCGTTGGCCCGGTCGGGGTTCTGGCCAATGCGGGTGTCTTGGCGCCCCAGGTTGCGGATGCGTTCCGGGGGGGCGAGTTGTTCGGGTACCAATTGGAGCCCAAGATGATGCTGGAACTGTTTCTAACGCCTGGCAGCCACCCTCCGCCTCAACGTGCCGCTGCCCGGATCACCAAAAGGCTAACTCCATGCCCAAGAAACTCGCTTTGATTAAGTCCGTTCCGCAGCCAGCCAAGCTGCTGTCAGACGTTCGCCAACTCATCCTGTCGGCGCGCGAGGGCGTGGCCCGCACAGTGAACGCATCACTTTCCGCGCTTTATTGGCAGGTGGGCAACCGCATCCGCAAAGACATTTTCAAGGAAAAGAGGGCGGAATACGGGCAGCAAATTGTGTCAACACTGTCGGCACAATTGGAGGCGGAATTCGGCCGCAGCTTCGGGCGCAGGAACCTGTTTCGGATGATACGATTCGCCGAGGTCTTTCCGGATCATCTGATTGTGTCAACACTGTTGGCACAATTGGGCTGAACCCTCTTTACCCTTGACATCCTGGTGCCGCTACCTGATGGCCGGTCGCTGGTGGCAGGCATGCTGAGTATCACGAACGCCCCGGGGCGCCAGAACCTCGTACGCTTGAACGCGGATGGTTCGCGGGACCGGAGCTTTGATGTTGGCCCCGGTCCCAACAACTTTGTCTTCGCCGTCTCGGCTCAAGCGAGCGGCTCACTCTATCTCGGAGGCGCATTTGTTGAGGTTAACGGACGACCGGCTCCCTACCTCGCCCTCGTGCGTTGTGCGTTGTGATGGCACCAACCTGCGGCTCGAAGCGCCGGTCTGGGCAGAGAGCGGAATGCTCACCCAATCGGGTGTTGTCATACGGTTCGCTAAGAATTGGTGTGTATCTTGAATGGCCCGCTTCGAGCGGACAAGGGCTTGCCAATCGTGCGCTGGCAGCCTAGGGTGATGGGCATGGCGAAGCCGATAGCCGCTCTGGCCCAACTCGAGTCCGATTCTCGGGAGGCGATACCTATTCCCCCCGACTGGCTGAAGGAGTTTGACGCCGCCGCCCGGCGTCCGCTTGCCACCCGTTTCCGCTACGCGTTCATCCGCACCTACAAGCCGGTTTTGGACGATGCTCCGTTCCGGGCGTTTGACACGACTGCGGATTACCGCCGCTGGTGTGAACAGCACCTGCCAGATTGGCTCGGTTATGGGCGCATTTGAGTACCGTCAGGCGCAAGAAATCCGCGAATCCTTTGCCCGTTTCGGGATTCGCTATCTGTTCATTGGCAAGTCCGGCGCGATCCTCCTTGGTTTTCCGGACACCACGCAAGATGCCGACCTGTTCGTCGCGAAATCGCCGGCGAATTGCCAAGTCCTGGTCATGGCCTTGCGTGAGTTGGGTTTCGCCTTGACCCCCGGACAGGCGGCGGAAATCGAGCAGGGCAAGGACTTCGTCCAACTAAGGAACGGGCCTTTTGACCTGGACCTGATCTTTGCACCCGATGGGATTGAACGCTTCGAGGATGCGTGGCAACGACGTGTGGAAGTCGAAGGGTTTCCGGTTTGCCATCCGGACGACATTATCGCCAGCAAGGCGGCTACTAACCGCGTGAAGGACCGGGAATCGCTGCCGCGGCTTCGCTCGTTCCGCGAGTACTGGTTGCGGAAGCAGCGTGATCTGTCGCGGTGATCTCGACGCCGATGGGGAATCCGCGCGACGTGTCGGCGGGGTGAGTCAGGTTTCCTGTACCGCGATGACGGTGGCACCACCAACCGGATACCGGTGCGGCTCGTCGGGACCGTTTCAGCGAGGGTGGCGGAGGCTCACGCGAGGGCTACGCTGTATCGCCCTTACAGGGCTTGAGACCCAGGACGCATCGTTACCCGGGGCGGCGCTTCGCTCTGCCCCGGGCTGATGACCGAGACAAGGCGTTGAGCGTCGGGAACGAGCCAAGACCATTGTCCTCACGGCATCGCCTTCGCGCCTCCGCGCCTTCGCGCGAGAATGAGCCAGTCCCAGCCCCGCCCACCCCTTGCCGGGCGCAGAGTCGTGCACAGGAGAAAGGTCACCTCTGCAACCGCGGCGCAATCCACACGGCCCAATCGGAATTCGCGCCATCTCCCGCATCGTCCACGACCATCTCCAGACGGCTTGCGCCGGTCAGGTCCAAATCCAACATGCGCAATTGATGGTCCCTGATCTTATCCGAGCAGAAGATATCCTTCCCGTCGATGCGAATGATGAACCTCACCGAGCCATCGTGCCCGTCCTGGAGACCGTAACCCGACTTCAAGCGTTTCCATTCTCCGGTCAACTGGAGCGCATACCGCGAGGGCGCGTGGGCATAGAGGCCACGTTCATGGAACTTGCCGCCCACCTGGAGAAGGCAAGGGGAATTCCTCTCGGGCAGGACCATATCCCGCCGAGGAACGCCCCAACCGACGGATTCTGTAAGAAACGACAGGGTTGAAACCTGAACCTCTTTCTGGCCGGCAGGCACCGTCGCAAGCGACCGGGGCGGGTCTGGATGAAGCAGGGTGCGCAGATGCTTCGCCTTGCACAACAGTTCGGCAGGTGCTGTGGATCGCGCCTCCAGTTCCACCACTCGGGACTCAACCTGCCCGCGGTCGCCGTTCACAAAAGCCCTCATAGCCTGTTGGAAGAGAAGGAACGCATCTGAGAAAGCGCTCAAGTCTGGAACATTGGATGAATCGACCTCGTACCTATAGGCGAAGCCGCTGGTTCCGCCGTTGGTATGGCAGACCTGTAATCTCAGCTCGTATGGCCCGGGTTGCAGTTCGCTGATGGCCAGGCGGAACCGCCCGGATCCGTCCACACCGCAAACCCAACCTTTGGCATCGTAATCACCGGGAATAGTGACAAGGTCATCGTAGGCGACAATTCCGAACGCGGCAGGCTCAGCCTCCAGTTTCCCGGCGAGCACGACCTGGCTGTCTTTGAAGCTGGCATCAAGCTGTGCAAGCTCCGCCCTGGACACTCCCTCCGCCCCTTCGATCGCACCGACAAACGGGCGACACCGTGCCAGGAGCATCGCGCTGGCCGGGTGCAGGTAGGTGCCGCTCCCTTCGTTCCGGAGTTCCTCCCCATAGGTATGATTCCCGTCCCCCATCAGCGAGTGTCTGGGTTCGGAGCGAGGACCCGCCACATGCGGCAGCCCGAGCGCGTGCCCCAGCTCGTGCGCAACCCCTCCAACATAATGGGAATTGAACTCGCCTACCGAACAAGGCCGCCCGTAGAATCCGCCCGGCTCCTTCGAGCCCAGCTTCCGAGGATCCAACAAGGCGTCGTCATAGACCCAGGCCGTGCCCGCCAGGTGCGAACCCCCTCCTACGTAAGGTCCCACTTCAACGGCGGTGGAACCCTCCCATTTTAGCAGCGTCTGGAAGATCACCAGCGTCCGTTGACTGGTGGCGATCCCCTTGGTTGTCAGCTCGGCCTCGACCTCGCCGCGCACTTTGTCACTATCCCCTCGGCCATAAGCGCCCATGTCGTGTTTCCCATGCACGAGGCGCACGTCGAGCTTTCCGGCAGTGTCTCGGGGCAGGTCGAAGGTGAGCGGGCCATACCCGGCAGCCTGCATTCCGTCCCGGTAAAACCTCTGAACCTCGGTCATCACGCCGTCAAGACGATCCACGTAGCCAGGAATAGGCACGCGGTCCGTTGGCACAAAGTAGGCGATCAAGAGCGGCAGTTTCGACTCCGCCAAGACTCCGGAGGAGGCCACATGAAAGAGCCCGCTCAGGAGCGCGATTCCGAACTTTCGTCTGATCAGCGAACGTAAACGGTGCATAAACATTGTCGGACACCCTCGATAGCCCTTGGAGACTGTTTAAGAATGCCGGCCCGGGCGCCGCATGAGGGCATGCGGCCTACGGGGAACGGTCAGCATCTCCACGCCATGTAGGCCCGGTCCCCTGACCGAGCGAGTTCTCGAGATCATGCTCCGCTCGCATTTCGGTTTCGGCTGCTCTGTCAGGTGCTTTCTTCATAGCTCTTCTAACGCCGTGCTTCGCCAGATTGGTCCTGGCCTTGTTCTCGTCCCATTGAAAATGGAGCGGCACCACCGGATCTTGGCCCTGGACGGCGTCCGGGGACAAGCACGATCCCGGTCCTGCAATCGGCGGGCACCTTGACGCGACACGAGCTGAAAACGATACTCTGTCCATGAGCATTACTCTCGATCTCGACGAGCAGGCCCTTGCGGGCCTGCCCTTGCAGCCAGGCGAACGGGAGCGCAACATGGAGATCGAGCTCGGCTGCCGCTACTATGCCAAGGGCTGGCTTTCCTTTGGCCAGGCTGCGCGCATGGCGCGGCTGGACCCTTACGCCTTCGGCGTGCAACTCGCAGAGCGGGACATCCCGCGTCAATACGGGGTGACAGAGGCGTTGGAAGACATCGCCCATGCGCGCAGCATCGAAATCCAGCTCTCCAGTTGGGGTCGAGGTTTCAATTGACGGGAGCATCAGGAGCGCGTATGCCGGTTGTGATCAACGCCGCAAGATGAAAATCACCGGAGCAGATCACTGGCGGTCAGGCAGCACCCATTACCGGCTTCTCCGGGGGCTTCTGGTCGTTCTCCTCCTTGCCATCGTGGCGTGGGTGTTCGTGCCTCGATTCCTGAGGGCTCACACGGGGCCTTCGAGAGTCTCGTGCGTAGCAAACCTGTTGCAGCTCAAAGGCGCGAAGGAGCAATGGGCGCTGGAGAAGAGGAAGACAAAGGGCGATCCGGTCGATGTGATCGAGGTGTGCTCGTACCTCAAGAACCACGAGATGCCGACATGCCCTCAGCAAGGCACCTACACCCTCAACCCAGTCGGCGCAAACCCGGCCTGTTCGTTGGCGCTGACTCGCGGTCACGCGATCCAGGAGTAGTAGGCCCCCATTCGACCACGGAGGGAGGGGGGCGTGATCGAAGGCTTGGTGGGCGCGCGCGGCGCCACGCCATATCGCCCCTATAGGGCTTGCTGGTTGGGTGGCGGATTGGATTACCCTCCGATGCGGTAGGGCGCGTCTGTCCCAGCGCGCCGTCCTAGACGTCCGACCGCGTGTGCGGCCCGCTGAGGACAGCGAGCCCTACCAAGATGAGGCGTTGACGAAAGGCGGCGCGCGAGGCTTTCATTTACGGATGCACGCATTGCGTCCACGCGCGAGCGCATTATTCAGTCTGGCAGCGCTTTGGATATTGCTCACGCCTGCCACCAACAGGGTCGCTTCAGCCCCGGCCAAAAGCGTGGGCCTGTCAATTCTGCCAGACGAGCGAGGATTGAAAGTGTTCGCAGTTATTCCAAACACGGACGCCGCGCGTGCTGGGATTCGTCGTGGAGATTACATTATCACGATCAACAATCAGCCGGCAAAAGAATGGCATAGGAAGCGGCTGCGTGCGTTGCGAGACCAGGCCGAACCCATCGAAGTTGAGATCGTTTCCTGCGCTAAGCACCGGCGCCTCAAGTTCAATGTCACCACCTTGATCGAATAGCAGGCCCAAGCGGGTGAAGCGAGCGATGCGCCCTGGCAGGTCCCGCGCGGCGATGGGCTGGTTTATTTCACCTTCAGCCGGAAGAAGCGTGTGTCCGAGTTCGCGGGTAGATTGACTCCGCTGGTGGCTGTCGCCGCGGTGGCCGTGACTTCCGCGACATCGGTCCACGTCAGCAAATCCGTTGATTGCTGGAGCACGTAGGTGCTGCCCGGAACACTCTCCCAGGTCAGGCGGGCCTGGCCGCCGGCAGGCGGCGTAAACGCGAGGATGCGCGGGGCGGTGGTGTTGGTGGCGCCGAAGCGGATTGTTTCCGCCAGGAGAGTCGCTGTGGGTCCGAGTTCAGGTAACGAGCCCGGCAGGATGGGCGCCACGATGGCGGCGTACCGCAGGCTTCCCGCGTCATCGAGTTCGGCGGCGAACGCGGTTTCCACATCATCCTGGTTGAAGCGGAGTGATTTTGGCTGGCCGGACGACGGGAGTGTCGCCAGCAGCGCTCGCCTGGCGATCGGAACTTCAACCGCGTACAAATCGTTGGCGGCGGGCCAGACGGCCAGCAGACGGTTGCCGCGCGCAACCAACTCGGCGCGGCAGAAGTTCAAATTCAGAAAGTCGTTCGGTTCGATCCAAGTGCTCGGTTGGGCGGTGAGATCTCCGACCAGCCCGATCACTTTGTTGTCGCTCAGCCAGCCGACCGCCAACCGACCGTCCTGCAGGTAGGTCGGTTGCGGCGAGCGGTCGGGCGCCTCGTTGGTTGTCAGCCGCCGGGGTTCGCGCCAGACCCCGTTTTCGCGCCGTACCAGGAAGACCTCCTGATCATTCGCGTTCGTGAACGAGCCGTCCTGGTCCAGCGTGTAGGCGAGCGCGGCCAGGTCTGGCGATGCCATCGCGCTCCGCCAGCCATACAAGCCGGTCAGGTTGGTCACGACCGCCTCGGGTTGGCTCCAGTTGGTCCCGTTCCAAAAGCACGCGTAAAGAGCGGCCGGATCATCCGGAGTGCCCACGAGTGACAACGTGCGCGTTCGCTCCCAGCACAGCATCACATCGCCCGCCGCGTTTGCCTGTAAGGCCGGGCCAAAGTCCACGTCCGTGTTGGTGGTCAGCACGCCACTCGCGACGATGTTGGTCTGGAGAAGGTCCACGATGGCGTAGGCGAGCTCAAACCCACGCGCGAACGTCTCGACCTGGTTCGTCATCATCTCCGGGTTGTCCGTGGGATTCCGTTGCCAGGCCACAACGACCCGCCCGTTTTTCTCGAACACCACCCGGGGCGACTTGTCGGCGGCGATATCGTCGGTGAGCCGGATGGGGGCTTGCCCGCCGTTTTGGTCCGCGATCTGGAGGAAGATGTCGCCTCCCGCCCGCGATGTTCCATCGGTGACACCGCTCCACACTGTGGCCGACAAACCGTTCGGTCCCAGGCAAACGCGGGGCTGGCCATCGGTTGGAATCCCGCCCGCCGCTTCTCCGGCCGATTGCAGCCGGAATGGCCTGGGCGTGCCGCCGCCGCATCCGCCGCCGATCAACGGCCAGGTATGGGTGTCATGGGCGACCTGGATTCCCACCAGTTGCACCTCATACCCCGCCTCGAGCTCCGCGCCAAAATGGCTCACGCTGATGTCCGGGTGGAACTGCAGGTCGAGGCAGGCGGTTCCAGCGCCCCACACCCGGGCGAAAATGATGTCCTGCAAAGGCGGTGGGACGATGGAGATGGTCAACTGGGCGCGCAGTTTGGCCGTGGCGGTGCCGGTGTCCCACTCGATCTTGTTATCTGCTTCGTCCGCGCTGAACGTGCCGCGGCCGCCGAGGGAGAAGTTCAGCGAGCCTTCAATGCCCACACCGTAAACGAAGTTGCAGAGTGAGGAACTGAAGCCGCACGCCGCCGCGCCGACACCCGGAATCAAGTCCGGCAACCCGACCATTTTGCTCCCGGACCAAACAAAGGGCTTGAGGTCGGCGTCCCCGGTCATGTTCAGCCCGCTCGGGTTGATGGTCGTGCTGGTGTGCCCGCTGAGGGCAAACTCCATCTTGGTCGAGGTGAAAGGCACCCCCAAGTGGTAGAACCAGTCCAAGTCGCCTTGGCCGGCCGGCGGACCTTCCGAGTAGCCTTTGATGGCGCAGTTATTGCGGCCGTTGGAGAAGAGGGACCAGAGGCCTCCCACGATTGGCGAGTTGCCGAAGAAACTGTTGATGCTCGGCAGGGGCGGCCACTGGGCGTCACCCTCGTAGATGATTCCAGGGCCGCCGCCGGTGATCACCGGCTTGGCCCAGGGAGAAACGGTCACTTTCTTAAGTTCCACAGTGAACGGATCGGCGGAGTCGCTCCCGGCGGTCGCGGTCACCACCAGCCGGTCCGGCGTCTTGCCCATGTCAAAATCCGCGCTGGAAGTGTCGGCCCCGCTGGAATCATGCACCTCGTCGCTCCCGTAGGTGAAAACCACCTCGCGCTGCGAGCCTGAGTTGCGCCAGTTGATTGTCGCATCGAAGTGGTTCATCGCCTGCACATCCTTGAGATAGTATTTCTTGTATTGCGTGACCACGTTCTCGATGGTGATCGCGGTGCTCTCAAAAGTCGCGCTGCCCGAGTAGGTGATTTTCATGTTCACGGGATTGCCAGCAGTCGCTTGGTCCACCTGGTTTTGCAGTTGCTTGAAGAGCGGGCTATCCCGCATGTCCACCTCGATCACCCCGCTTTGCTGGTCATAGTTCAAGACTGGCATGCGCATGGCAAGGCTCTGGCCCGCGAGGTTCTCCGTGTTGCCAAACGACTGGCTGAACGTCCCAAACGCGGTCACCGCCACGGTCTGGCCGGCCGCGGTGGTCGATCCCGAGATGACCCGAATGTTCAGGTTCAACTCGGGTTTGCCGTTGGCGCCCATGACCGCGTTGCCTGTGAAGGTATAACTCTCACCGCCGCTATACGTGGTAGTGGTGGTGACGGTGGCAGCGGGCGCGATTACCGTTTGGACGAGCTGCCCCGAAATTGTGTCCTGTCCGCGACCGTTCACAATGTTGCCATTGCAATCGACGACGAACGAAGTGGCGTCGCCCGGCGTCGCGGTCGAGCCCACTTGCCCGCGAAAGTCGTAGGACACTCCATCGATCACCGCCGCGCCCTCGAACTTGTTTGTCACCGCCATGGCCCGGAGCCGCCACGTGCCCGGCAGAATGGCGGGAGTGCATGGAGCGGGCTGCCCGAAACCGTCCATGACCATCAAGCATGGCACAAGCCCAAGGAGCGGGATTCTGCGGGCGATTTTGAGGGCAACACTGGATGAGTATGTCTTCATAGTGTCATTTTTTTTCTTGAAGGGTTCTGTGAGAACGATGGAAACCATAAGACGATTTCAGACAATGTCCAGCATGAATGCCAAAGGGTCAGTCAGCGAGACAGCGGTGAAGCGGATTCTCGTCGGGTTTGCGGAGGAGCCGCTCATGAGTCAGCAACGCCGTTCACCCGGACTGGGAGCGCCTGCGCCGGTGCAGGGACTTAGGCGGGATTGCACCCCACAACAGCCACC
>Ga0082335_1009356_pt1 | contig 10590 bp, 13 predicted proteins | sample Subgrocontami58m_FD_72375 | JGI IMG/M metagenome (GOLD analysis project Ga0082335, IMG submission 72375) | Subsurface groundwater microbial communities from S. Glens Falls, New York, USA - GMW37 contaminated, 5.8 m (SPADES assembly) (version 2) ... | reverse complement strand
ATCCCGGGCCAACTGTGCCCAGGTTTACATTTCCTGAGACGGTCACATTCCATGTCCCTCCCGTATTTCTTGCAATACTTTGTAAACCCTCGGGAGTACTCCCGCTAAACTGTAAGCCATTAACAACGATCACTCCTTTCGTCTCATCGATAGTTTCAACTATCGCGGTCATCCTCATGAGTGACGTGACGCTTGCCCGAGCACGGACGTCCTGCGGTTTCTCTGAGGCGGTACGGTTGAGGATGGTCGTGGCCACGATCGCCGTGACGATTAACATAACGCTCCCGAAGAAGTAGAGAAAACTATTACTTGCCTGTTTCTTTTTCACTTTCTCATATTGTTCCACCATCACTTCCCGCTGTCAAGCAACCGGAAAAGAATTGTAATTACGGCTACGGCCGTGGCGTCAAATACAATTCTTTTTTATGATGTCCTTACCATTCTTTCTCGTGGTACAATCGTTCCATGAATCTTAAGGTTGGGTAAGATCGAGTATTGTATCGTCAACGCCTCACCTATGCCTCTGGCTCGGTGAGGTTTTTTGTGGGATAATGACATCCAAATGAAAAATGTGAAAATGGTAGCGAACTACGCGTTCATTGATAGTCAAAATTTGAATTTAGGGATTCGTTCCCAGGGCTGGAAACTGGATTGGCGTAAATTTCGTCAATATTTACGTAACAAATACGCTATTACCAAGGCGTATTTATTTATTGGTCATCTTGACGGAAATGAGGCTTTATACGCGTATTTGCAAGAATGTGGGTATATTCTAATTTTCAAACCTATATTGTATCGTCGCGTTATGGATAAAGTGATTATCAAGGGAAACGTGGATGCAGAATTGGTGCTTCATACGATGATTCAATACAAAAATTATCACCAAGCGATAATTATAAGCGGCGATGGGGATTTTCATTGTTTAATAGAGCATTTGGATAGTAAAGGGAAATTACTAAAGGTGCTTGTGCCTTCAAATCATTTTTCAGGTTTGCTTCGCAGATTTAACCAAAAGCAATATATCGTGCGTATAGATTTGTTACGAGGTTCTTTAGAGCAAAAAAAGACTGGCATTCGCGGTCGGTCGAAACCTTAGGCTAGTCCAGTCATCGTGATAATCATATAGTAGCAAAAATTTAAGAGATAGTCAAATACGACGATATGAATCTCAAAGTCGGGATCGTTGGACTTCCAAACGCAGGCAAAAGCACGCTGTTTAATGCGCTGCTTAAGAAACAAGTGGCGGAGATGGCCAATTATCCCTTTACCACGATAGAACCAAACGTGGGAGTTGTTCCGGTGCCGGACGCGCGGCTCATGAAGCTTGCTGAGATTACCAAAGAGGAAGAAAAAATGGAAAAACTTCCGCCGCTGGTTCCCGCGGTTGTGGAGTTTGTCGATATCGCAGGACTCGTGAAGGGCGCCTCAGTTGGGGAGGGACTGGGAAATAAGTTTCTCTCCCACATCCGCGAAGTAGATCTCATTGTCAATGTCCTTCGGTATTTTGATGATGCATCCGTGGTTCACGTTGCAGGGGATGTGGATCCCGAGCGCGACCGCGGGATTATCGAGACGGAACTCATGTTGGCTGATCTTCAAACCCTGGAAAATCAAAAAGTAAAAAGTGAAATTGTTCAAAAATTCATAGATGCTCTTAATCGCCAAACGCCCGCACGAGATATTGCGGTAACGGAAGAACAGCGGCATGAGGTTGCCGATCTGCATCTTCTCACTATGAAACCAGTGCTTTACGTCGCCAATGTTTCCGAGGAAGAATTATCCAAATCAACGGCGTCGTTTACAATAAGTGCAAAGATCGAAGCGGAGCTAGCCAGTCTTTCCGAAGAAGAGCAGAAAGCATACCTGAAAGAATTGGGTCTTGAGGCGTCCGGGTTGAATCGATTAATCCAAAAAGCGTACGCCATGCTTGGTCTTATATCTTTTTTAACCTGTGGCGCCCGCGAAGTTCGCGCTTGGACGATAGCCCGCGGGATGAAAGCTTCCCAAGCCGCAGGCGTCATCCATACGGACTTTGAAAAGAAGTTTATTAAAGCAGACGTGGTTTCGTTTCCGGAATTTATGGGTTGGAAGCAGGCGCGCGAGGAAGGGAAAGTCCGTAGCGAAGGAAGAGAGTATGTAATGCAGGATGGTGACGTCGTTGAATTTAAGGTTGGAGCATGATATCATGGCTTTCATGCGTGATTACGAATTCATGTTTATTGTCCGGCCGGATATTGAAGTCACCCAGAAGAAAGCAGAGGATATGGCGGGAAAGCTTCTGGCGAAAGTGGGAGGAACATTGACCTTCCTAACCGTTTGGGGTAAGAAAGCTTTGGCGTATCCTATTTCAAAAGCCACCGAAGGTACATACGTTTTGGCAACAGCCGTAGGTTCTGTCAAATCAGGGGATTTGGAAAAAGAGATTCGGATGGGAAGCGAGATTTTGAGATTTTTGCTGATAGCAAAGTAATTATGGCATCCAGGAGTTTAAATAAAGTTCAGCTCATCGGGAACTTGACCCGTGATCCGGAGCTTCGCTATACCCCAAGCGGGGCGGCGGTTTGTACCATAGGACTTGCCACGAACCGTTATTGGACCACGGAAGCCGGAGAGAAGAAAGAAGAAGTTGAGTTTCACCGTGTGGTCGCCTGGAATAAGCTTGCCGAGATTTGTAGCCAGCTTCTCGCCAAAGGTAGGAAAATATATGTAGAGGGCAGACTTCGGACTGCCAGTTGGCAAGCGCAAGACGGCACCCAAAAATCGACGACGGAAGTCGTGATTGAAGATATGATTTTATTGGACTCCCGCATACCACCGCAGGTAAGCGCCGTGGAAGTATCCGGAGCTGGAACGAAACAGGCAGTTGCTCAGCCGGTTGTCAAACAAGAAGCGCCGCCGGAGGGAAAAGAAGACGTGAGTCCCGATGACATACCATTTTAATATATGATGAAACGAAGTAACAGATTCCAGCGTAAAGAACGGCCTGTGCCCAAAAATTGCGGATTCTGCCATAATAAAACTGAGCCGGACTACAAAGATGCTGTATCCCTGCTGCGTTTTACCTCCGAGCGGGGAAAACTTCTTGCCCGTGCCAGGACCGGTATTTGCAGCAAGCATCAGCGAAGGGTTACTCGTGAGGTCAAGCGCGCGCGCTTTATAGCGCTACTACCATTTGTCGTACGAGCATAACATGATGAGCCTGCCATTCTCTACCATCCGTAAATACGTTATCTTCATTGCCCTTTTTATCCTCGCGGGCGGTATCGGTTACAACCTAGGAGAGAAGAAAGCAAGCATTGGCATCGGTCCGGACAGGCGCATTATCCTCAATCAGGAATCTCCCAAAGATACCAACGTTGACTTTTCTCTCTTTTGGGACGTGTGGAGCAGGCTCTTTCGTTACTATATCGATGCGGCGACCTTGGATACCCAGAAGTTAGTCTGGGGCGCGATCACCGGTATGGTGTCTTCTGCCGGGGATCCGTACACGGTTTTTTTGCCTCCGAAGGAAAATAAGGAATTTAAGGAAGATTTGGGAGGTGAATTTGAAGGGATCGGCGCGCAGTTGGGGATGAAGGACAACCGTGTCATCGTAATTGCGCCACTTAAGGGCACGCCTGCCGAGAAAGCAGGGATCAAACCCGGCGACTATATTTTAAAAGTTAATGATGAGGATACCGTCGGTTGGACCGTGCCGCAGGCAGTTACCAAAATCCGCGGCCCCCGAGGGACGAGTGTAAATCTCAACATTCTTCACGAAAACAGCCAGAAACCTCTGGACCTTACCATCATGCGCGACACAATCCTCGTGCCGTCAGTGGAAACGTGGGTCAAGAAGGTTGGGGAGATTACTGAGATAGGAGGACTCCCGGACGTGAAGAAGCTGGATCAAAACAAAAAAGTTGCGTATCTCCGGCTTTCCCGTTTCGGCGATCATACCAACCAGGACTGGGATAAGGCGGTTGGTGAGATTCTGACTATTCAAAGCAATAATGGCTCTCTGGCTGGTTTAGTTTTTGATCTTCGCAATAATCCGGGAGGGTATCTGGAAGGGTCGGTATTCATCGCAAGCGAATTTATCAAAAACGGCATCATCGTTTCTCAGAAAAACAGCGACAACACCAAGCAGGACTATAGTGTGGATAAAAGAGGCAAACTTCTGGACATTCCGCTTGTCGTTTTAGTCAATAAAGGGAGTGCTTCAGCCGCCGAAATCGTCGCCGGTGCGCTTCGCGATTATAAACGCGCGACGATCGTGGGCGAGACCACATTCGGCAAGGGCTCAGTGCAGACACCATTTGATCTTACTCAGGGGGCGGGGCTTCACATTACGACAGGAAAGTGGTTGCTGCCGAAAGGCGAAACGATCGCCAAAGTCGGCGTCAAACCGGATGTGGAGGTCAAGCTTGACGATGCGACGACCGCAACAACGGACGGGCAACTTGCAAAAGCGATAGAACTTTTATTAAAATAATTTTTATGAAGGTTCAGAAAATTCTTCTCCTTATTGCTGCGGCTTTTCTTGTAAGTGGAGCAGTCGTCAGTTCCGGACAATTTGGTCTCAATTGGCGATTTTTAGAAAAATATCTTTCCGTCCCCAAAACCATCACCGTCCCCGGTGATGAAAAAGTGCGGGTGGTGACGGAGGAATCCGTTGTTATTGATGTCGTGGACAAAGTTTCGTCTTCCGTCGTCACGGTTGGCATCACACAAACCAGGCGGATTGGCGATATCCTTGAGTTTAACCCGTTTGATCCGTTTAGTCCCTTCCAGAGAAGACCCGGTAAATCCCAGAAGCTTGAGCAGGATATAGGCAGCGGCTTCATCGTGCAGGGCGGCCTGGTCGTTACCAACAAACACGTGGTATCCGCCGCGGACAGCACCTACCGCGTGATTACCAAAGACGACAAGACCTACGAAGTGAAGAAAATCTACCGCGATCCGAGCAATGATCTCGCGATACTCAAAATAGAAGCAAGCGGATTGCCTACTGTTGAGATGGGCGATTCCGATAACATTAAAGTCGGTCAAATGGCGATAGCAATCGGGACCGCTTTGGGAGAGTTTCGCCATACGGTGACCACTGGGGTCATCTCCGGCGTGGGTCGTGGGATAGAGGCGGGGAGTCCGTTTGAAGCATCAGCTGAGCGGCTTGATAATGTCATCCAAACCGATGCGGCTATTAACCCCGGTAATTCCGGTGGCCCCTTACTTAATTCCTCCGGACAGGTGGTGGGAGTCAATACTGCAGTCTCCTCGGAGGGTCAAAACATCGGATTTGCTCTCCCTATCAACGTAGTTAAGGAAGCCTTGGCAAACTTTAACGCAACCGGTCAGTTTAACCGGGCGTACATGGGAGTCCGGTATCAGATGATCCCCCGGCAAACCGCTATTCTTAATGATATTCCGGAAGGCGCCTACCTTCAGGATGTGATAGAGGACAGCCCGGCAGAGAAAGCAGGGCTTAAAGCCGAAGATATCATCACAGAAATCGACGGGAACAAACTGACTGATGAGAATGATTTAGCCAAGTCCATCAGCAAAAAGAAAGTGGGCGACACCCTCACCCTCACCGTCTGGCGGGAGGAGAAAGAAAAGGAAATCAACGTGACGCTGGGGAATCAGGGAGAGTAGATAACGCCTCGGTAACTTTATTCAATTTTCCATCCATAATATCTTCCAAGTTGTGCCAGGATTTGTTGATTCGGTGATCAGTCACGCGGTTTTGAGGATAATTATACGTCCGGATTTTTTCGGACCTCATACCGCGGCCGATCACACTTCGCTGCTCGCTCACCGCAGCTTCCCTTGCTACTAATTCTCTTTCCCAAAGTTTTGCCCGAAGGAGTGACAGCGCTACTTGCCTATTTTGAAATTGATCCCGCTCATTCTGGCACGTGACCACGAGGCCAGTGGGTTTGTGGCTGAGACGTACGGCTGAGCTCACTTTATTGACGTTTTGTCCTCCCTTTCCGCCGCTTCTATAAAATTCCCATACTAATTCATCCGGTCTTATCGTTATTTCCGATTCAGGAATTTCCGGCAGTACCGCAACGGTTGCGGTAGAGGTGTGGATTCGGCCATGGCGTTCAGTCGTAGGGATCCTCTGCACGCGGTGGGTACCTGCTTCATACTGAAGTTTTGTGAATACTTCCGATCCCCGTAGGCGGATGACAAGCCCGTCCAGCGTCTCTACCTTCCAACCCGAAATAGTAGCGTAGCGCGTGTACATGCGCAGGAGATCTCCGGCCCATATTTTGGCTTCATCACCACCCGGCCCGGGTCGCAGTTCGAGAATAGCTACATCAGGATTCATTATCTCAAATTCATCAACATTTCTTTGAGGGATTTCGGAGCATTTCTGGCGGCTTCTTCTTTATCTTTCTTTTTCTTTTTTTTATCCGCCATTACTTGGGCCATTTGAGAGCCCACCTTCTGTTTCGTTTGGAAGCGTTCTACACGGCCTAACGTATCCACGTACTTCATCTCTCCGGTGAAGAAGGGGTGGCATTTGGCACAAATATCCGTTTTGATCTCCGGCTTGGCTGCCCCGACCGTGAACGCGTTACCGCATGCACAGCTGACCTTAGCTTGTGGGTACCATTGGGGATGAATATCTGATTTCATAAGAGTTGAATTATAGCATGCGGCGTTTATGCTCCGCAATCACCACACCGGTTGCGATGACACAGGCACCGATGACAAAGGGAAGGGTAATTTTTTCTCCGAGCCACCAGAGCGCAAGAGGGGCCGCCCAGATGGGGAAGAGGTAGTTAAACATAGCAACTTCTCCTACTTCTATGGATTTCATAGCAAGCTTCTGAAGTGTATAAGCGAGGGTTCCGGAGAGAAATGCCATATAGAAGACCCCAAGGTGTGCCGAAAGTGGAGCGCTTGCGATGGTCGTCACTATTTCTTGTATTGAGTAGGTATAGAGGAGAAATGGGAGGAAGCAAAGAAAGCCGATCATAAAGGAAATGTTGGTGAGAGCGAGAGCCGGCACGCGATCCCGAAGCGAGACTTTGGCGATGACGGTGGCGATAGCGTCAGCTGCAAGCGAGGCGATGATGAGGAGATTTCCTTCAAACGATATGATTGCGTGACCGTTGCCACCTACCATCGGGCCAACAGAAACGATAAGCGTTCCCAGGAGCGCAAGGAGTATACCTATCCGTTCCGGTTTGGTAATGTGTTCTTTGAGGAGGATCATGCCGGCAATGGCGACCATAATGGGGCCGGTTGCCGAGATTACGGTGCCGGTTAAAGAAGATGTTTTATCAAACCCAAAGAAAAGGAGTCCTAGTCCCAAGGGGACCGCAAGGACACTATGAAGAATGATATGAGGAAACGTATCTGCTTTGAGCCGGAACTTCGGTGGCCGGATCGCCCAAAGGGTAGCACCCAGAGCAGATGCTAACGCGAAACGGTAGGTAAGGAAAATAATCGGTGGGAACGAGCCAAGGGTAAACTTAATGACCGGTCCGGCGACACCCCAGATGATGGAAACAATGAGGAGGAGTGCGTAGGCAGCGAAACGATGATTCATGGGCAGAGTTTTTGTATGACCGCCGCAATTGTCAATTCTTCTTGTGTTTGCGCTTTCATGTTTTTGAGTTTTACGACACCTTTGGCTATTTCCTCCGGTCCTTGGATGACAACATAGGGAATTCCCTTACGGTCAGCATACTTAAGCTGTTTATCAAGTTTGGCGGTTGGGTCCGTGTATAGTTCAGCATGTACCATGCCTTGACGAAGCTGTTTTGTTGCCGCGATTGAGGAGTCAAGCGCATCAGGAGAAAACACCGCAACAAGCACTTGTGCTCCAGTGGAGAGTTCAGGAATGAGGTTACATTGCTCTGCTGCTTCAAGTGTTCGGTCAAATCCTAACCCAAAACCGGTCCCGGGAATTTTGACACCCGCAATCGTTTCAATAAGTTTGTCGAAGCGCTCGCCACCCAACACCGATCCGCCGGAAAATCCGGGAATTTCAATTTCCCAAATCGGGCCGGTCGAGTAGGAGAACGATCGTGCAATCGTCGGATCAAATACGTACCACGAATCCTCAAAACCGTAGGCTTTGAGGTAGTTGAGAATTGTTTTGATGGTATCGTTTGGCTGAAGATTTTTAACGGTGGCCAAATATCGTTTCGCGTCACCATTGCTTATTCCTCTTTTCTCCATATCTTTTAGGACACCCTCATCGCCGATTTTTTTAATCTTATCGATTGCGACAATTGCTTCGTAAGGGAGTCCGGTGAGGAGCTGACGGTCGTTGATGCGGGCGATAGCGTGGGGAAATCCTATTTGACGGTAGACATCAAGTGACAAGGCGATGATTTCAGCGTCAGCCAGAGGCGTCTCAAGCCCGAAGATATCCGCGTCACATTGAAGAAACTCACGGTAGCGGCCTTTTTGAGGATTTTCCGCGCGGAACGCGGGTTGAATTTGGTAGCGCTTGAATGGCATCGGGATTTGCTGTGCGTATTGCCCGACCACTCGACTGGCAGGAACTGTTTGGTCATAGCGTAGCGCGACGTCGCGTCCGCCGGGGTCTTTGAATTTAAAAAACAGTTTTTCATCTTCGCCGATCTGACCGGCAAAAAGCTCCAGGGGCTCGAGCGTTGGAGTCTCAAGCGGATCGTAGCCCCATTGTTCAAAGACCACCGTAATTTTTTCGCGCAGCCATTTACGTTTGAGTGCATCTTTGGGCAAGAAGTCCCGAAAGCCTTTGAGTGTTTGTGGTTTGATCATAGGATAGTCATTTCTTTTTTGGACGTTGATAGTATTTCAATTCCGTCTTTCTTTAAGAGTACCAAATCCTCGATACGGATGCCATAGCTGCCTTCCACATAGATTCCCGGTTCGACCGTGACGACCATATTGGGCTTGAGTATCTGATCTTTCTTAATTGTTAATCGCGGGGCTTCGTGTATCGCAAGCCCCACCCCGTGCCCGAGAGAGTGGGGGTAGACCGGGAAGCCGGATTTCTCAATAACCTCCCGCGCAATCCGGTCTACTGCTGCACCCGAGCGCCGCACGTCACCTGGAAGGTGGGCCTTGACTCCTTCCAGGTGAAGGTATTCAAGTGCGGCGTGTTGTGCATCAAAAACAGCATTATATGCCCGCTTCCACTTGTCTTTAGGTTTCCCCACAGACACCACCCGCGTCATGTCACTGCAGTATCCATTCACCTTCGCCCCGAAATCAAGAAGTATTAGATCTGACGACTGAAGTCTGACGTCTGATGACTGGTAATGCGGTTGACTGGTGTTTTTCCCAAATGCCACGATGGGGGAGAAAGCAAGTTGGGCCCCGCGAGTTCGGATGAAGGATTCGATCTCCCAAGCGATTGCTCCTTCTGTAACTCCGGGTTTCATTTTGTTGAGTAGAAATTTAAAACATTGATCCGTGAGTTTGGCTGCGGCCCTGATATTTTTAATTTCATCTTCCCGCTTCATCATTCGCAACTCCTCAACCCGGCCTTGCGTCGGGACAAGCATCACATTTTTATGCACGTGCATAATTTTGTGATACTCGGCAACGGTCAGATCATTCTCCTCAAAGCCCAGGCGAATGCCTTTTAAGGTGTCACCTTGCGGTTTGGCAAGGTGACACCTTTTCAGAATTTGCGAAAGCTTCTTCGCAAACGGTTCTTCTCTTGATATTTCAACGACGGTTGTTTTTGTTTTTTTTGCTGACTCGAGATATAACGCATTAGTAAATAAATAAAGCTGGTTTCGAGTCTGCAAAACGTACGCTTCCCGTTCCTCCGGCGCCGCACCGACGAATCCGGTGAGATACCGGATATTCGTCGGGTTGGTAATGAGGAGTGCATCAAAGTTATTTAATAATGCTTTTTCCATAGGCTCGATTATAACACTCATTCTGTTGCGCACCGACTGGGTCCTTGTTGATGCGCAATGGCTAGCAACCGCTTTGGAACAAGAACCGCGCCGAAAGCGCTTCAAGGTTTGGTTTTGCATCCGATAGTGGCGGGATAACGGCTATATCGTTTAATTCCCCCACGAGCCGCCTCAAGCCTTCCATGTCTTTCTCGGGTACGAATCCTGCTTCGACAGCTCTCGTGACATCGGTAGTAGAGAAGAGTACTAATGCACCATTTGCAAGATCCTTCTCGAGTCTATCAGCAATTTCTTCATTGATGTTAAATGGTTTTCCAAGGGCTAGTGCCCGTGTTTTTACTGCCTCGATTGTCCAAGGCTCACTGATAAACTCTCCCGTTAGTCCCGCATCACTGTCGTCTCTGTTGGCGTCAAACGGCAGACCAGTTTCTCGGTCAATAAAATTTTGTGTTTCTGACATAAACTTCACCTCCTTTCTCATTCGTAGAAGAACCCACGAATGGGAGAGAAGAGAAGTATAAAAATTAGATACAAGAAGGGAAAAAATTCTCGCCTCTACCACGCGCAGGGGATTAGAGGCTGCTATGATGGCGGGGAGAGCGCGACGAAGAAGCCGCACCAGAGGCGGTTTGTTTGAGAAGGAATACAGATGATTGATTAAAAGAGTTCATATATTTGCTTGAATAGTAGCATATTAACATGTTAATATGACTTGTGTCAAGGGGTA
>Ga0082335_1009355_pt1 | contig 10590 bp, 5 predicted proteins | sample Subgrocontami58m_FD_72375 | JGI IMG/M metagenome (GOLD analysis project Ga0082335, IMG submission 72375) | Subsurface groundwater microbial communities from S. Glens Falls, New York, USA - GMW37 contaminated, 5.8 m (SPADES assembly) (version 2) ... | reverse complement strand
ACGGTGACGCTCTTTGCAAATAGAGAACTGAGAAGCATTTGGGAGGTCGCACCCAAGGAGAGGTGCGTCAAACCTACATCATTTCAGCTCTCGCTATTCCCAACTTAACCGGACAGTAGTGTAGGATCATAGATAAAATATGTTCTGCCATGCTCTCGAATAATTTGGGCAAATATATCTCTCATTCTTTCTACCGCATCTCTTTTGTCATATTTCACCTCGGCCATAGGTGCATTCGGACAGGGTGTGCCATCTATGATACATGCAAGCGCTTCTTGAAACGATGTCTCTTGATCATATGTTGAAGGTGTGTCGGCCGCGTCTGAATTCGTAAGCGTTTGCAAGATATCTGTTGAAATCTGTGGCAAGTAGGTTTTATTGTCTATTTCCCCGATCATATTGTGTCTAATGTCGTTATCGTCTGGCCGCCGAGAAAGTTGCTAAGTATTTTTAAGTTTTTTCTGATGCCGATGTCGGGCTATGAGCAATATTCATGCCAAGATAAATGCATAAATATGCGCTAAAAGCATAAAGGCGATGAAAGTTGGTCTTGCTTTACAGCAGGTTGCGGGATGGTCGTTTTTGATCGCAAAAGGAGCCAAAATCTGTTCGATTTTCCGCACACACCTCTGTTCGGAATCCCGAAAGGCGAACAAATTTTGTGAAAATTGGGTGATCATGCATAAAATGCATAAAAAGGCAGCTAAAATTGAGATTGGAGTTTTTAGGAAATTGTATTATATTGCTACCACAAATGGACATCTCTAATTTGAAAGAAGGGACCGTAATAATAAAGGATAAACTTTCGATCATTAAAAAGCTCGGCGAGGGCTACAGCGGAGTTGTCTATCTAGCGGATGACGAGGTGCAGAATCGAAATGTCGCTATTAAGTTCCTTAAAAAGACGGAACAAGATTACGATCTGAGGACCAAAAGATTCAAGGAAGAATATAAAAAACAACTCGTAGGGAAAACGTTGACAAACATAGCCGAGATCTATCAGTTCGGCCAATTTGAGGGTTTCTTATATTTTACCAGCGAATTTGTTTCGGAGACCAATATATTCAGGGCGTGTCGCGGCATTCCCATAAACAAGGCGTTGGAGTTGTTCGTCCAGATGTTCGAGGGGCTTGACTTTCTTCACAGGAGCGGGATCCTTCATCTGGACATAAAGGCCGAGAACGTTTTGGTTAAAACGGAAAATGGAAAACCAATCGTAAAATTGGTTGATTTCGGTGTTGCGGCAAAGACGTCGGAAGAGATACGGCTTGCAGGGACGCCTTTATATGTGGCGCCGGAGGTGGCGCTTGGGTTAAAGGAAAAGATCGGTGTTCGATCGGACATGTTTTCGGCGGCGGTGTTGATGTATTACTGTTTGACAACGATATTTCCCTTTTGCGATCGTTCAACCGCCGGCGATTTAAAAGATGTTTCGACGAAACTGGCCACGGAACCGCCTCCGGAGCCGTTGACAAAATTCAAGCGAGATGCCCCGGAATATTTAAATACGTTAATACTACGTCTTCTATCCACGAACCCAGATGAGAGATTTTATCCCAATGCGCGGGCGGTCATTAATTCCTTACTAACTAACTCCTCCGAAACGTTTGGGACAGGTGTTTTGCAATCTTATTTGCGGCCGATCGGGAATAGACACATTGGGCGGGATGAGATACAAACGACCCTCAAATCTGCACTAAATGCCCTTATTACCCCCTCACCCCTGCCCTCTCCCGCAAGGGGAGAGGGGGGAACCTTTTGCATCACCGGCTATTTTGGCCTTGGCAAGACGCACCTGCTTGAAATGCTAAAAGAGGAGGCGGTTGTTCTGCCCGAGAGCGTTTATGTGAGCGCGATCTCGTTTCCGGCAGATGAGCTTGCAATTGAAACATGGGCAGGTGAATTGCAGAGGGAACTTTCGGACAACAGCCGATCGATCTTGATCCTTGCGGATGATGTTCATAATTGTAACCCGGAAGATAAAGCCGGAAGCATAATTCAAAATATCATTAACACGATATCCGAGCGAAAAAAGAGGCCCGATCTTTATGCTGATATCAGGCCTGTCATGCTGGTTATGGCAGACGAGCCTTTTGAACAAAGTTTTGTAGCGCAGGACATTAGTCCTGCCATGGAACATTATGATTGGCGGGAGAGGGCTCAGAATGGCGGCGCAGTGGCTTGGGAGATGAAACAGTTTAGCAAGCCGGAGTTGCTGGAATATTTAAAATCCACGCCCGCCTTAAAAGACAAGGAGATCTCGGAAAAGTGGCTAGAACACCTGATGTGGGCGACGAGCGGATTTCCGGCGGATGTCGCCCTCCATTTGGAAGAGAAGGATAGAGGGAAGATGTTGTTCGATCTAGATGGCAGCCTGATCTTACCCTATACGATCGTGCCCAACATGGACGAGCCTTCGATAGAGGTAACAAGCCTCAAGTGGATGCCTCTGCCGGCAAAAGAGCGCCTGTTAAAGCAATACAATAAACTTGAGCCGCTTGAGCGCAAGGTCGTGAATTTGATCTCCATTTGGAACCACCGAAAAGTTGCAAGGGCAATAGCAGAAGATGATATCACAGGCTTCTTCTATTTGCAGGCGATAAAGCAAGCAATATGCAACTTAGCGGAGAAGAATGTCATCGTGAGGGGCAAAGCCCCGAAGCAATCCCCAGAACGCGATTGTATTCAGGGGATTGCCACGCCGCCTGCGGCGGCTCGCAATGACATCGCATTTACCCATCCATATATGCAGTCGGTAGTTTATGATGATATTCCGCAAATTGATAGAGAGGTCATTCACGACATGATCGCCGGTTATTTAAAGAACGATGAGGGCGGGATACTTTTGCATAAGGGATATGGGGGTGACAAGAGGGCGGCGATAGTTAGCCTTGTGAGGCTTGCCAGACGAAAATTATATAATGAAGGCGCCCTTTCACTGGCCTCTTTATTATTAAAAGATGCCTATGAAATTGCTGGGGGAGAAAGCCCGTCTTTAAAAGTGCTCATTTGCGCATTATTGATCGAAGCCCATCAATTAAGCGGAAGAAATTTGGAAGCGGACAGATATTTTGACGAGGCATGTAAAGTGCTTCTGCCTGCGCTGCTTGTGCAAAAAAACTTTCTTTATATTAAAGAGATTAAAAACCTCTTGAATCAGGGGAAGATCGAATTGGCACGAGAGCTCATCAATGAAGGCATGGGCTGGCACGATAAAAGATCACATTGGAACATAATCCTTAATAATTATCTTGCCAGAAGCCATTATGACGAATCATTTAAAAAAGGGGCGGATGCCCGCAGTTTGCTGGAAAAGGCAGAGACTATTTATCGAGAAAGTGAGCGTTTGGAAGAAAATCTGCCGCCATGTTTAGCGGTCAATGTTTTAAATAATGACTTGGGGGATGTTTTATTTGCAGAGGAAAAATACGAGGAGGCTATTAAAAAACTAAACGGAAACTTGCAACGTTACAATACGAAAAATCATGTATTGAATCAGCTTGCCGTCATGCTTACGCTTGGCGATTGTTATATAAGGTGCAAGGATTTTAAAAATGCCGTAAAGATAGCGGATGAGATACACGAACTTGCAAAAAGGACAAAAAGCGGACGATGGGCGATGAAATCGGCGAGGATCAAGGCGATTGCTTACTATTATGCGGGGGATTTTGAGAACTCGATCAAACACGATGATCGATGCCTTGCCGCCGCCGCAGGGCTTGAAGATACTCAGGAAAAAAAGAACTTACTTTTAAACCTTTATGTCCGCATGGGTCATAACCATAAAGAGAATAAAGGATACGAGAAGGCCAAGATGTATTTTGAACATGCGCTGGCTTGCAAGCCGGATGGCCTCCTTTTGGGTTCCGTGCATGAAGGCCTGGGGGAGGCCTTGCATTTCAACAGCGAGCATCAAGAAGCACTGAAACATTTAGAGATTGCAAACGATATTTTTAAGAGATTTCAGGGCGTAAAAGTAGCGGCAGAATATATGCAGAAGATCAGTGAATTGAAGAAGGATATTACGAACGCCGGCAACGCTTCCTGACGACCGAAAGCACGGGAACCCCGCTAAACAAGAAAAACAACTGCAAGAATATTCCTTCAAGGGTCGGTGCGGAGGCTATGGGATTTACACTGCATGCTGAGCCTTGGCCTACAACATCTGCCTGTGCCTTTGCTTGTGAATCGGTATTATCTGGATCGCCACTTTCTTTATTTGCGCCATCTACCAAAAGATCATCCCCATCGCCGGCCTTTATGTTTCCAGTGCCGGATGTATCGCCACCGGTGGTGGTTTGACCGCCGGTATTATCTATTACAACGATCGTTGTTCCGCCGGCGCCGCTGGTGCCGGTTGTCTGTTCGCCCACAAGCGGGACAAAATAGTCAGGCAGTTCTGAAAATTTCATGATCGGCATTGGGGCGAACGGATAAGTCTTGCTGTCGGCTGAAGTGTAAACAAAAGCAACCCATGTCGAGGGGGCTTCACTAAAGTTTTCACAGGTGAAAACGCAGGAACCGGAGAAAATGATTTGCTCTGTGTTGTCGGCAAATTTGAGGGTGATGTCTTTGTCCAATAGCGTAGAAACGGTGCAGGTGGCAGAGGTATAAGATAAAGGTTTATCGGTGACTGATCTGAAATACATCTCCACCGAACCTGCACAACTATCCAAGTTAAGTTTGCCCGTGGCTGATATGGCCTTAGGGTTAGTTGGATCACTTTCGTCCACTTTTTTGCCGAGTAGCGTCGAGTCTGCTGGTGATGTGACACTTGTGTCAAACACAACCGCATTTGCAGCGTCGGTGATTGTGAATGTATTCTTCACCAGCTTCACGCTCGCATCTTTGGCGACGTTGATGCCGGAGGCGAAATTGGTGATGGTTGTGGATTCGATTGTCGCTGTGCCGTTCACTTGAATTGCTGTGCCGGTGGTACCGGGGCCGGTGAACGCGCTGTCTTGCATTGCTATTTTAGCACCGGAAAAAGTAATGTAAGGGGAAACTGCATCTTTATCGGTATTATAATAAAGTTTTAACCCAATTATCCTTACCAACTTGCCGGAAATATTATTTACTGTCAGTGGAAATTTGGTGTTTGGTTCAAATTGCCCCGTATTATTATAAGAATTATTTGAAAAATCTAAAACGTACTCGCTTGCATCACTGTTGAGATAACAATTGTAATTATCAAGAACGGTTTTGACATCTTTTATATTTGCTGCTGTTGTCGGCGTAAAAGTTGGACAAACCGCCCAGGCATGTCCAATTAAGGCAAGATAAATCGCCGGATAAATTAGATGTCGTATCTTCATAATTACCCCCTGCCTTGGCTAAAGCAACATTTGTGCCAACTAAAAACACAATAATTTCAGTGTGTTAAGCAACGCTTAACGGGTAAAATTATACCTATCTTTTATCATTTTGGGAAGATTTTGAAAAGGGTTATTATTGCGCTTCGCTGGATTCTTCGCTTCGCTCAGAATGACTTATGAAAATTATTTATCCCAACAATATGAAGCCTTCGGTGCCCAGTATTTTACACATTGGGCAAAATAGGGGCCAATGGGAGGTGGTGCATCGAAGATTGTACTCTCTTTAATTCCACCAAGCTCGTCTTTATAATAATTATAAAGGTCGATTGTATCCTGATATTTGATTCCACCTGGATAGGCAAATGCAGGTAATGGGTCTATAGCCTGATCCAGATCAATTTCAGAAAGATTGCCCGGCTGTGATGAGTAAGCAATTTTCCATGTCGTTCCACATTGGACAGCACGGTCATCTTTTTTGTCGCCATCATAATCGGCCGGGGCTGGCCTGCAATTTATATCGCCATAGACACCCACTGGCTCTGGTTCTTCAAATCCCATCCATCCATCTTCTTGAATCTGCCAATGGCCATCGGGGCTTTTTTCACCAATATCATCATATCCATAATATCCCATTACAATTGGAATATAATCGTTTCCATTGTAATTTGATTCAATAATACCGGGACCCGTTTCAAACGCATAAAATGCCTTGCCTGCGTCTGTTGTCCCATCTGGTGCCCTGTATGATATTATCATTCCATAAAAACCATTATTTGGTATCGGCAACCACGCCCACCCGGGCGCCTGCACCAACTGCTCATCTATCAGATATTTCACATCTTTGTCGAAGGCGTCGAATTTGTCCAGATATTGAACGCTGGAGATTGCTTCGCCTTGGCTCGCAATGACAACGCCGGTGAATCCGCCGTAATCTATCAGCCAATGGCCGTCGGGGGTCTGGAGGGCGGTGTCTAAGAAGCGATCGCCGTCATAATCGCCGGGAACGGGGCGGGAGTAGGGCTTCCATGCGGGGTCGGCGGAGTAGTCGATAACTCGATCCCATGAGATTGCTTCGCCCTGCGGACTCGCAATGACAGAAGAAGAGGTATATTTAATATACCATTTGCCGTTGATGGAATCGTAAAGGGCTAAATCTGCACGACCGTCGGAGTTGTAGTCGTGGACGACGGGGAAGATCATTGACCCCTCACCCTGACCCTCTCCCCCAAGGGGAGAGGGGATTATTAGATCCCAGGCACCGTAGCCGTCCACTGAACCCCCCGTCGGCTGGACGCTTGATAAATCTATATACCATTTGCCATCGCGGGAAAAACTTATCAACTCCGCCCGCTTGTCGCCATCCATGTCGTAACGAATTCCACTAACAACATGCTTGTTCAACGGCACGATCTTTAACACATTGTTATTCACAAACTCCTTTGCAATATCTATCGCCTGTGCCGCATCGGGCTGAACGCCGATATTACAATTAGGATTTGAATCATTCGGCGTCTGGCCGTAAACTGCTGGCTGGCCGGAGTTCTTTAAGATCGTTCGCATCTGCTTACTGTCTAAATATACCACCTTGCCGTTGTAACCGGCCTCAAAGACAAGCTGTCGCACATAGCTCTGCACCAGCGCCGCAATGCCGGCGATCTCCGCCGAGGCGGAAGATGTGCCATTGGCCTGACTGGTGTATTTTGTCGGGTTGTCCGGATCGGCAGGATCCGTGCCGGGGGCATAATATAAGTCGCCAAGGCCGGATGTCACTATGCCGCCACCCCAGGCAAAGAGATCGATACGTGAGCCGCAGTTGGACCATGACGCCTTTTTCTTGTCTGCACCAAGCGATGCACCGACCATAATAGCGCCGGAGTCTTTGTCCGGGTTGTTGAAACCAGAGGGTGTACCCCACTCTGGAATTAACTGCTCGTTATCATCCAAATTCACACCGCTATTGCCGGCAGCCTCGACAACAATATTGCCGGTTTTTATAGAGTCGGTTATTGCTTCATGTTCAAATTTCTTAGCTTCAAATGGCAAGCCCTTGCCTGTCGTGCTTATTGGGCCCATTGGTGTGAATATAACACTACCTGGTGGCAAATCTCCTTCTCCTGTCGTATCTAACATTGTCCCCTCGCCACCTATCATACCACCAGCACTCAGTGAAACAACACGCATGGCCGTGGAGGGCGCTATTCCCTCTACTCCATGTCCACTGCCGTTACCCTGTGCAGATACTATTCCAACCATTGCCGTTCCATGTTCGATTTTTTCGGGTATATCTTTCCCTTGTTTAGTACCCCACGTCAGCCATTCACCAATTCCAGGCCCCAATAAATACTCTCCAGTCTCATCTATCGGCAGCATTTCATGGTCAAAATTCCAGTCGCCCCCCCCTGCTACTACCATGGAATTTTGCCCTCTTAGGTGCAGATCAGGAAAAAGGACATCTAGCTTTGCCCATGCGTCTTTTACGCCAAGACCGCCCGCACTTGCCGAGTCCAGATAATACTGTTTGGAACTAAAATCCGGTGTCTCTATGGAGAAAAGGCGGAATTCGTGAAGGACTTCGGCGTATTCGATGATGCTGTCACTCTGGCGCGGACTGAAGTCCGCTACTCCTAAATTGTTCAACTCCCTCACCAACTCCCTCGCATCTTCATAATCCGGCACATCCATGTAATAATACAAATTCCAGTCATTAAGCGTTGCCCCTTGTTTGCGCCACCATTCGCGCCATGCGTCAACATCTTCTTCGGAGGCTGACATAACTCGGCGGAGGTTCGTGATCCGCCCTTCGACAATCTCAGGGCGAACGTGAGAATTGAGCTCACGTGTATCTCCCCCCGCCAGCGACACAAACGGGCCCTCGCTCGTCCTGAGCCAGTCGAAGGGCGACAGACGGACATCCGTGCCATCTTTGAATTTAATTACTATCTTTCCGGAATAGTCATCATTCGCACTGTCATTCCCGCGTAAGCGGGAATCCCCCGCGTTACCTGTATTCATGGGATCCCCGCTTACTACCGCGGGGATGACATCGCTATCGCCCACCTGCAAATTTATTGGAAGATCACTTGGTGCGGGAGATTGCCACGCCCCTTCGGGGCTCGCAATGACATCGCTTGAATCAGAACTCCCGGCGCAACCGGTTGCAACGACAGCCAGTAAAAGAAGGAAGAAAAGATTGACCGAGGGCTTTAATTTCATAACCCGCCCCCCCGTTTGTTGAATTTCGGTCATATTATATCCCTTAAATATGCCTTTGCAACGTTTTTCTTCATCTGCCTATATATCGGCAACTCTCCGAAAACGTTGCTAAATATTTTTAATGGCTCGCTCGCCTATATTAACTGCGCATTTGGTGATCAGGTTGAAATCTAATGGGGGCAGATGTTCGGGCTGTCTATGCGGCTAAGGCATCTTTTTTGCCTCATCCACTTTGCCGTTCACGGTGGTCGGCAACTTTATCCCTTCAGGCAATGTCGGTATGTCGATCTTATAATTTGCGGCTGCGAACTGCAACGGCGAAAAAACAATGACACTGGCGGTGGAGTTCTTTATTAGCACATCTGTGAATAATTCGACATGGCCCGCTCCGAATTTTACCAATATGACCGTTTTCTTGGATCGCCCTTTGCCGGTTTCTATTATCTCTTCAGCCAGTTTCATTGCAGCTGCCGTACTTCTCTTATCCATTAAAGCCATGTCAAAATCACCCTTGTCCACGAGCTTGACCTGTTCTTCATAAAGATTTGCATCCTCCATGGTAGTGTAGTTGTTTTTAGCGCTCGGAACAAGGCTGTTGAGGATAGTATCCGATACATACGGAACAAGGCTTAGATACAAAAATAGATTGTTTGGTGCGCAGATATTTTCCAAGACGCAACCCTCTTGAAGGACGCTGCTTACAAAATCGCTGCTTTTCAAGAGTTCGTCGAAAAATAGGTTGACGCTGGGGTCTGCACTTGCAATCACCAGGTCTCTTATCTTCCGAACAATCTCAGTGGTTTCTTTTCTGGTCATCGAATAAAAATCTTTCAAGTCGGGAGCGATCTCATTTTTGACAATTCTTCCTTCAAAGGCAAGACGCACCTCGGTATCTCGGTCTATGAGGAGCCTGTATGCCATGTTTGTAAATTGTTTATTTATGTTGATCGAGTTATGGAAATCGGGCCACACTATCACAAGGGTGTCGCTGTTCATTGAATATCTTCCAGCAACGATCTGTTCTTTTAGCATTGCCATCATGGGATTGTCACCTAGATCGAAGACCTCATATATCTTGGCTATTTCTCCAACGTTTGGCCTCGGGAGGTCTTGAAATGAGGTTTGTCCCGGTTTACCGCAAAAGAGTATGTCCGATGACGTTTCTTTCGCTTCCTTGAAATATTTCAGAACGTTGTTCGTCTGGGCTAGGATATCAGTCCTGCTCTTTTCGTTGGCCTTGGCAGTTGAATTTCCATATGATTCTATGGCGGAGATATAATAATCAATTCTGCTGGAGTCAGGGGATATGCCAGCGCAGACGTTAGAATCGACAACATATCTGAATTCCAATACAGGGTCCGGCGGATTGGATAAGAATAGAAACATCAGGTCCAGAAGGGACTTTCGATCTATGGATAAGGGATTAGCAGCCATGCATATATATTATCGGCAGATATTGGGAAAAGTTGCTTACAAAAAAATTAGTCAATAGAAAAAAACTGTCGCGGTCGTCCCATGTGGTTGAAATTAAAGGGGAAAATTCACCGCTTTTTTTTAATCAAAAAAATTACACAACTTTCTCAGATTTCTGCCGATAATATAAATGAGGCTTTTGAAAAAAGTATGGCGTTACCGATTTTTAAAACAACAGGCTTGCCGATCACGGTAGCCGGCCACGCCCCTCAAGGGGATGAGGCCATCCCACCGGCAAGTCCGCACCCGATTGAAAATTTAACCTCGAAATTCAAATGCAATGGGTGTATTTGAGTTTTTCAGAGGTTTCAGTAAGATGAAAGGAAAGTCTTATGTCATACGAAAATAATGGGATCATAAAAAGCGATCATTGGCCGACATATTTTTACGTCGGTGAGACTCGTGTCGATTCGTATTACGAAACGAAAACTATAGTTCACGATGGGTTTAGCATCGGAACATATAATGATGCTTTTATGGGTTCGGGGGATTTTCATGGTGTTGCGATAACAGCATACAATAAAAATCGTGGAAACATGACCGGCGCTCAACTGGCAGAACTCAACGTGGCAGGAAAAGACATGAGCAG
>Ga0082335_1009354_pt1 | contig 10592 bp, 7 predicted proteins | sample Subgrocontami58m_FD_72375 | JGI IMG/M metagenome (GOLD analysis project Ga0082335, IMG submission 72375) | Subsurface groundwater microbial communities from S. Glens Falls, New York, USA - GMW37 contaminated, 5.8 m (SPADES assembly) (version 2) ... | reverse complement strand
GCCGACCGGCTGGGCAAGGGTGTACGTACCTCACCGCGAGATGCCTTGTTGGCTGACTCGGTACCAGTGGAAGAGCGGGGCAAAAGCTTCGGCTTCCACCGGGCTATGGACTCCTTTGGCGCCGTACTGGGATTGGGTCTGGCAGCATTAATCATATATCTCACCCAGAAGGGTGCGGTAGATATAACCCAGACCAGTTTTCAACGGCTGGTGCTGGTGGGAATAATCCCCGCAGTCCTGGCGGTCCTGGTCATAATCTTCTTCGTCCACGAGTCCAAAGAGAAGAAAGACAAGGTTGACCCACCAGTCGCCAAAGAGTTACCGAAGCACAGGGCCATCGGACTATTTACCGGGCTACCCACCCGCTTTAAGATTTTCCTGGGTATAATGGTGCTGTTCACCCTGGGCAACTCCAGCGATGCCTTCCTGATATTAAGGGCGCAAAATATCGGGCTGTCAACCTTTCACATATTGCTTTTACTCGTTGCGTTTAACATAGTCTATGCTTTGATAGCCGGTCCGGCAGGAATCCTCTCGGACAAAATAGGTCGGAAGACGCTTATCATTGGGGGTTGGACTGTCTATGCACTTATTTATCTGGGGTTTGGCATGGCCTCTACTCCCTGGGTAATCATCGGATTATTTGTGGCTTATGGTATCTATTATGGAGCTGCCGAAGGCGCCGGCCGGGCCTTAGTAGCGGATATGGTACCCGCTGAGAAGCGGGGTACTGCCTACGGTCTCTATCACGGCGCTGTTGGAATATCTGTATTGCCGGCCTCGGTAATTGCCGGCTGGCTATGGCAAAGCATTAACCCGGCAGCGCCCTTTTTCTTCGGCGCGGGACTGGCCGCAGTAGCCTGTATAGGGTTGGTGGTTCTTGTGAAGTAATACGGGGCAAACTCCAAACCCCAAGCACCAAATCCCAAACCTTGTCCTGAGCTTGTCGAAGGGAATATCAAAATTCAAAACACTAAAAAATAGCGTTTCCTCAAGATAGATATTTCATCTTACTGCCACCACCCTGAGATTCTTCGCTATGCTCCAGAATGACATAAAGTAATCCATTTTTATTATTTTAATCAGTTAATGGGCATAAGTCCGGGATAATGGACAATCCTATAACGTTTACGGTATGATGCTCCTTATTCAAATTCAGACAAAGCCCAAAATCCACGGGACGAGAAGAGTTGAAAGGGGGTCTCGTCCCTATGCATAGGTAACATCTCAAATGCTTTTTTCTGTACTTCGGGGTACCTTCTAATTCTATTTTGCAATCAAAATAGCAGATATATGGTTGGTGAATGCACAGGCCCCGATTAATCGGGGTGCCACCACTTTCTTGCGCCATCATGATAGCAAATGCTAATAAGACCAAAGGGTCGGGCAGGCTATGCACTTGCGGACAAGTCAAGAAGGGTCTTTAGATCGCGTTTGGCTTTGAGGATATTTGCCCATAAATCGCCCAGTTTAGCAAGCCGGTCAGGCATATTAGAGATAGTAAAGTTGGTTGGGTAAACCTTACCAAGTTCATCCCAGCTTAACGGCGCCGATACCGTTGCTTCAGGAGCGGGACGCGGTGAATAGACGGATGCCAATGTCTTGCCGCGGAGATTCTGGTTATAATCGAGAAATACCTTCCCGGAACGCTTTTCTACAGCCCACTCGGTGGTGACCGTTTTAGGGTGGCGTTGCTGCACAAATGTACAGATGGTTTTGGCCGCTGAGTGAACAGCATGGTAATTAAATTGGCGGACTACCGGGACGTATATATGCAGTCCGGTGCGTCCTGATGTCTTGATGAAAGCCTCCAGGGAAAGCTTGTCGAGTATCTCCTTCAGCCATAGGGCGGCTTCGCATGTCCTGGCAAAACCCTCCCGGTTCAGTTGTGGCTCATCACCCTGGGACTCGGCGCCGGAATATATGTACGGGTCCAGGTCGAAGACAATAAAATCAGGGTAGTCCGTTAAGGCGTCCAGGTCTTCGGTCTCGTCGGCCGGTTCCGTGTGAGCTTCCCCACCGATGGCGGGCCTGATGCTGGAGAACCAGCTATGAAACTCGATATTAGCCGCCTGCCCCAGCCAGAGCAGAGCAGGCAGGTTATTGCACAGCAGGTACTCCCCATCTTTTTTGCTTCTCTCGGACAGGCGGACAGTTTTTACGAACTCAGGCAACCGGCTGCCCCAGTGCTTCTGGAAGAAGTGCTCGCCATAGATCCCGCCGGGATACCGGCTCAGGGTGAGGGGACGGTCGCGCAGGTGCTCCAGAAGATACGGAGAGACACTTGCCAGATAGATAAGCAGGTCACGTTTGGTCATGGCCGGGCGATCGTTAAGGCGGGGCCAGAGTTCCTTATCCAGATTACTGAGTGTTACTTTATGACCCTGGACCTCTATGACAAAGTTATCCCGGGGCTTTTTCAACTCGTCGAGAATGCCGGCAAGGGACTCATCAAGAAGGACTTCGGGGCTATGTGTCTGAGAGGTCTCGTCGCCTGTGATAGTAATGGGCTCGGTGCGGCGGACCTGACCGGCTGGCTTGTCATCGCGGAGCCGCATGTAGACCGGAGCCCGTAGCCGACCATCCCATGTCCACTGTGAAAATTTGATCTCTGCCACCATCTCAGGACGTACCCACGTGGCAGGCGCATTTAGCTCAGGTTCAGTGGCAAAAGGGCACTGCCCGGTTTTTAAAGCGTCCAGGCGCTTTCTTAAATCGGATAGAGTCATATCATCGAACCCGGTCCCCACATGGCCTGCCGGAATCAGGCGGCCTTCATCGTCATAATACCCCAGCAATAGGGCGCCTAACGTCCGCGCCCGGTTGCCTGTGCCTCCTGTGTACCCACCGATAACAAAGTCATCTGTCTGAGTGGATTTTATCTTGAGCCAGTCAACCGAACGCTGCCCCGGACGGTAGATGCTTTGCTTCCGTTTGGCAATAACGCCCTCGAGGCCTTGCCCGACAGCGCTTTTGTATATGGCTACGCCATCGCCCTCGAAGTGCTCCAGGAACCGCACCTGCTTCGAGGGATACAATACGCGTTCGAGTGACCTCTTTCTCAGCACCAGGGGCACATTGTGAAGACTATAGCCGTCGAGATACAACAGGTCGAAGACGTAATATATGATGGCCGTAATGTTATGGTCCTGAATGTTAGCCCGATTCATAGTCTCAAGGTATGCCTGAAGGCATTGAAAGCAGAGCTTCCCGCGTTCGTCGAGGGCTATTATCTCCCCATCCAGTGCCAGTTGCGCCGCCGGTTGCCGGCGCAGACCCTCTATTATGCCGGAGTATTTTCCGGTAACATCCTGGCCGTGTCTGGAAAGGAGCCGTATCTTGCCATCCTGGACCATAGCGATAACCCGGTAGCCGTCCAGCTTTGGCTCGAAAAGCCAGTCCGGTCTGGAAAAGGGTGCGTCAGCGCTGGTAGCCAGCATGGGAGATTCTATCGCAGGAAACGGGGCTTGTGTCACCCCCGGTAGCTTTGAAAGCTTCGCTGAGGAAACCGGAGGGGAATCAGACCTGCGCCCCGACTTAATATCTTCGATAGTCAGCCCGCTGGCAACCGAGGCGCTTTTCCCAAGGATGTCTATAGTGTCACTGGCAAAGTCATCACGGTGCTTGATAAGGAGCCACTGCTCCGGGCCGCTTTTCATCCTGACCAGTGTCCAGGAACCCTTGAGTTTATGGCCCCGCAAGTGGAATGATAGTTTTCCCTGAGCCAGACCCTCCCGCATCTGTTGTTGGGCCTTCTGGCGGCCTGCAAAGTAAAACTTGCCTTCCTCATCGGGCGAGTAGTCACCTTCGTCCCAGACGATTACCTGTCCCGCCCCATATTGACCGGCCGGGATAACCCCCTCGAAGGAAGCGTAGTCCAGCGGGTGGTCTTCCACCATGACTGCAAGCCGCTTGACATCGGGGTTGAGGGATGGACCGGCCGGTACGGACCACGACTTCAGGACGCCATCTACCTCAAGCCGGAAGTCGTAGTGGAGGCGCCGGGCAGCGTGCATCTGCACAACAAACGTCAGCGGCCCTTCAGCTTCAGGTGGCTGCGCTGGCCCGGGTTCCGGCGTACGGTTGAAGTCCCGTTTTCCCCTGTATTCTTTAAGCATCTCAGAATATATTATAACGCCTGACAAGAGAATTCAGCGAAAATACGTCTTATTCCCCTTGCCCTAAGAGGGGAAGTATAGTTAGTAGCTGGAATGGAAAATCCCGCTTGTATCTTTAAATAGATAATGCTATGAATAAATTCGAAGGGTGCGGCGGGGCGAAGCCCCCTCTTCTTATTCAATCTGCCCAAGCATACCATCTATGCTAACACAAAGCTACGCTATACCACTTTTCTGTCAGATTTCTAGAGGCGCCCTGGAGGTGTGTCCGAATGCACATTAAAACAGTCGGCGTCCATAGCCCGGGTGAGATGGGGCACAACATAGCCCTGACGCTGGTCCGATATGGGTTTACCTGTCTCCGGGGCAGGAGCCAGCATACCCACCACCTGATTCAATTAGCTGGCATTATCAGTTGCCCAGCCTCGAGGACGCAGTATTGCCGCAGGCCTCATCTTGTCGGTAGTCACACTATGTACTGCTCTGAAGGTGGGCTGGAGGTGGCCAAGGGAGGCCCCAAACTCATCCGGATTTCTATCTCATCTCTACCTGTATTCTTACCTGCCAGGAGTTATAGTGATATTACCGCAAAAGTGAAGATTAGGTATCCAACTTCGGAAAAGGGGAGGAAGATACGGTGAAAATCATGCTCGGAAACACCTGTATCGAGATGTATAGTCAGGATGCGGATTTCATGGAAGAGATGCACACCCGCTATCATCCCTTTCTGACTTCACGCCAGCCCGATTTCTGTATAGAGTTCAGCCTGAGGAATGATCTGACTGTTTCTGAAATCAAAGAGCTTTTGAGAAATTCAAGGTCATATCTTGAGGGAAGCCACTTTTTCACCCTGCCCCGGATACTTGACTGTCAGGTTGACTGGAAAGAGGCCAGGCTCCAGGTCAGCACGGAGAAAAAGCTCTTCTCTCAAGAGGTCGACTACAAGCTCATGAATATATTGCTGCGAGGCATTTACTCTGGTATCCATAAGAGGCAGAAGAATGAGCGACCTGAAGCCTATCTGGTTCACGGATGCGGAATAATGGATGGCACGCGTTGTTATCTGTTTACTGGACCCTCGGGATCAGGCAAGACAACTGTAGCTAGTTTAGCCGACGGCAGGCAGGTGCTGAATGATGAGACAGTACTTATCGGTAGAAGCAAGGAAGGATTCGAACTTGCTGGTACTCCATTTGATGGCGGAGTGCCAGCAAGATGCGGTGGTGCATGGTGTCTTTCCGCTATTCTCTTTTTGAAACATGAAAAAGAGGTATCACTGCGGAGACTGAGCAAAGTAGAAACTTACTACAGATTCCTGGCTCAAGTCTTTGGTACCACACCACTTTTCGAAATACACGGGTCCGAGTCTGTGGCGGAACGATCTGACCTGAGTGCTGAAGTGGCGAGACAAGTACCATCATATGAGCTTGGTTTTCGCCCTGATTCTTCGTTTTGGAAGGTTGTTGAGAATATAGGATAAAGGAGGGAATTATGGTAATTGCAGGATATCCAGTAAGAGACGAGGGTGTAGTTTGGCGGGATATTGCTGGGGAGGTGGTGATCGCTGAAAGGGACAACACTACGGTTCGCGTTTTGAATGGAACAGCGAGTGCGGTATGGATTTTAGCTGACGGCACCAGGCAGGTGGAGGATATTATTGATGAGATCTGCAACCGGTTTGATGTTACGCGGGTGGAAGCCAGAACAGATGCAGAAGAGTTCTACCGCCAACTTCTCAACGCCGGTCTGGTAAGCCTGCAAGACCACTCCCTGGGAATTTAGGAGGTTTACATGGCCAGAGGTTCGGTGCGTCCATTGCTCCACAGTGTCATGGATAGAGCGGCGGATTATCTGATTCCCTTTCAGGTATCGCTGGAAGTCACCCACCGCTGTAACCTCTCTTGTAAGCACTGCTATATCGATACACCGGTGAGGGATGAACTTTCACTTGACGAATTCAAAGATGTTCTTGACCAGCTGGCTGCGGCAGGGACTATGTACCTCCTTCTTACAGGAGGTGAGCCTTTGCTGCGGCGCGACCTCTTCGATATCGCCTTGTACGCCAAAGAAAAGGGCTTTATCACGATGCTCCTGACGAATGGTACCTTAACTACTACATGGATTGCCCGGGAAATTCAGAGGCTGGAACCCGTTTTCGTAGGCATGAGTTTGCATGGGGGAACACCAGATACGCATGACGCAATTACCAAAAAACCGGGATCCTTTGCAGCTACGATAGGAGCTATCAGGCTGCTGCGGAGCTTTGGGATAACGGTGGCGCTCCAGACTTTGCTTATGGATTCCAACGTGCATGAAGCCAACGCAATGAAAGACCTAGCGCAAGGACTGGGCGTCTACCTCCATGTTGGGCACGAGTTTGTACCCCGCCGAAGTGGTTCGGTTACTCCTTTTCAATATGAAGCCAAGCTGACGCAGCTCTGCCACCATTTTGAGGAACAACCCGGCAAAGAAAAACCAACAATACCCGAAACGAGCGCAGTATGCAAAGCAGGGAGAGGAGTCTGTTCCATATCGCCGACCGGGGACGTTTTCCCTTGCCTGCTGATGCCCTTGAAGGCAGGCAACCTCAGGGAGGCAAGGTTTACCGAAATCTGGAAATCCAAGCCGAAGCCCGAATTGAACTATCTGCGTTCCATAACTTGGGATGACTTGTCCGCCTGTAAGGCCTGTAATCTGGCAAGGTTCTGCCGGAGATGTATGGGGATAGCCTTTACTGAGACCGGTGAGCTGACCAGACCGGCTCCCAGCGCCTGTCGTAATGCTGTCTTTAGAAGGGAATTCTTCAAAGAAAGGGGGTGATGACAAATGAAACAGCCCTACGAAAAGCCTAAGATGGTTATTGAGAGAATTGAGTTTGGCGCACTGGCTGAAGGGGGTAGCCCAGGGGGTAACCCAATCCCTCAGTTGCAACCTTTCTTTGGTCTCTGCCCGCCTTGTCAGTAAGCGCAGGAGGGAGGTCGACTGGTTGTCGGTATTTACTGCCTCTAAAGTCGGGGTAGTCCGCCAATTCCAAATGAGGGCAAAAGGACAGGCGCTGGGAGGCGGTCCACCTCAACGGCCGGGCACCCACGGACACACTAGCCGCACAGTATTGGTCGCTACCACTGTGCTTGCCAGGTAGTCTTGGCTCACATACGCAGGCTTGCCATCGGCCACTACTTCAGCTAGTCGAATAATGTTAATCAGACGGGCTCCCAGAGAATACTGCTCTAGAGCTGATCAACTCTTGCTGGTATAGATTGGGAATGAGTCTCTCATTGTGTGGTCCTTTTGGTCGTCAGTGCAAGAAACGTTGGAACCGCACCTTCAACCGTGCATTTTCTTCAAGTGCGGTTCCAACACGGGTGGAGCAAACCAACTGGCTACCTCAGCTGCTGTGTCCTCACCTTTTGGGACTTCCAGCGCCACAAGTGCCTCGAACGATAGGCTGTGCTTCTGACGTTATGCGTGACGTTCTGCTCTCTTCCCTTGGGCTACTGCCATCTGGCGGGTTCACCCTTAAACTTGGGCACTCCGGTGATTACATGATGGTTTCCGCACACATCATCGTATTCCACCTGCCAGACGATACCCAACTGGGGGTTCTGTGGATTCTTCATATCCACCAGTAGGGTGAAGGTATCCGTGCTCCATGCAGTACCGCCAGCCGGTATTGTTCCGAGGTTAACCTGCCCGTCAACCACGGTTACGTTAACTGGCGCATTTGTTATGGAAGCCTTGACATTGTTAGCAATGCCAGGGCCATCATTTACCCAACGCACCTGGAGCCAGCTCTTGAATATATTATTGGGTAAAAATTTGTAGCCGGGTGCCGGTGGTCCGTAGCGGTACTCCACCGCCCACAGGCTGGCAGGGGGACAGCGGCTGACAGTAATGCTGGCAATGGCAGACACCGTTGCGCCAGTAGGTGAGGTACCCGAGGCAGTGGCGGTATTACTGAAGGAGCCGCTGTCAAGGTCGCTCTGGGTTACGGTATGGGTGCCCGTGACCGTCAGTCTGTCGCCGGGCGCCAGTGTTGCCGGCTGTGCCGGAGTCGACCCCGTAATGATAAGCGCCGGATCGCTAATAGAAACGTTGGTCAGGGTGCCGCTGCCATCGTTGATTGCCACCAGGGTGTAAGTAAGTACTTCACCAACCTGGTTGTAAGAAAGTGGGCTCACCGTCTTGGTCAGCGACAGGTGCGGCACGCCGCACAGAGGGAAGGTGAACACGTTGCTATCCATTGTCACTGCACCGTTTCGGGCCAGGGCTCTACCGGACACTGTTGCGCCGGTATTCAGGGTGATGCTGGTGAGTGCAAGAATACTTCCAACAAAAGTAGTGGTCGTACCGATTGTTGCAGAACTGCCAACCTGCCAGAATACTTTGCAGGGCGAAGCGCCATTGGTCAGGCTAACAACTGAACTGCTTGCCGTCGTCAGTGTGCTCCCTATCTGGAAAATGAAGACCGCATTCGCGTCGCCCTGGGCGTCGAGTGTGAGTGTTCCCGTCAACTGAGCCGACGAAGAAAAGGTATAGACGCCCGTTGTCAGCGTCATTCCGCCTAAATCCTGACCACTCAAGTTGGCATTGGACGCCTGACCTGCCAGATTATTATACGCGTTTGTGGTGTCAATCTGGGCTTGAATCGCACCCGCATCAGCTATGTGTAGCGTTCCGTTCAAGACCCCCGGAGGAAAGCCCGTGACGGAGCTACCAGGGCTGAGACCTAGATCTCCGTTGACGACTGTCGGCCCGGTATTGGTCACCGTCGAGCCGCCCAGTACTGCGTAGCTCTGTGCCGTACCAAGTGTTGGCGCAGTCGCTGCGTTTACACGTGTCGTATAGGTTAAGGTTGATACCATTGGTACCATAATGGTAAGTATCAAGATGATGGTGGTAAGCCAGGATCTTTTTTTTGCCACTTTGAATCTCCTTTGTTCATCAAATTGCTGAAATATCTGAACGGACTAATAAATGAAATTCGTTAGCTTAAGATGGGTTCATATCACCTCCTTCCGGGCTTCACCATCGTTGGTACTAAGGGCCTGCAACGCAATAAGTGTGGCAACCAAGGTATTTATTACATATCTAAACTACCATTGGAGTTGCCGGAAATTGCGACACTTACTTTATGCCAGGCCCTTAGTTACGAACATGCGTGTAAGAGATGAAGCTGAAAGCTATTGCGTCTATTATTAATCGAAACATCAAATAAGTCGCATCGCTGGGTGTAGACGTATCAAGGCCTGAAATACAATCTGTCTTATGCGCTGGTTATTAAGTACATTTCCCGGCGCATGATATGGGCTACATCAAGTCCCTCTCATAGGGGGGCGGTGTGATCTAAATTAGTTAATAGGTATGTACATAATCTTCCCTACCCGTTAGTATCACTATAACTCCTGCCCGGTAAGATTATGGTTAGATTACGGTTGTATTTGAGATAGAAATCCGAATGATTTTGTGGCCTCCCTTGCCGAGAGTTCCTGGTTAGGCGGTCGTACCAGTAAACAAAAATAGGGGTTGAGATGAGCAATGCTCACCCCAACCATGCAGTCATCCGATATGACACGGAGAAGGGCGTGGCCAAGTATTGATGGTCAATCAGTTTCATAAGAGCGAACTCCCCTGCGACATTACTACAATCTGGTAGTGCAACCCAAAGCAAGTTTGTGGCTTAGCCTCACAACGCGAAGCGTATAAACTCTAGTGAACAAGGAGAGAAGCCAGCCAGGGCAGAAAAAAACGGACATGTAGTGCAATTTATAGCAAAGAGGCTGTAAAAATATTAATGCCACATGTTTTGTGTATGCCCTAACAACCTGGTTTTATCCATCCACAAAGGGGCGAGAGATTTATAAGCCATTTTCATCCTTTGGGGTGTCCTGTTTTATCGGGCAAAAAATTGGCTTATAATTCGGACAACCACGTTCGGATGCCACGATTTTCGGAGGGACGCGCCCCTAATCCCAACCTGGTCACAAAAGCAATAAAATGGCATAATGAAGGACATGGGAAAGATACTTATCGGGGTTTCTTCATGGTCGGATAAGTCTCTCGTCGAGAGCGATTTTTATCCCCCGGAGGTCAAAACAGCGGCAGAGAGGCTGCAATATTATAGCCGTAACTTCGCTGTGGCCGAGATAGATTCCAGCTATCATTTCTTTCCCACGCGGCAGAACCTCAGCCTGTGGCTGGATAATACCCCGGCAGGATTCACCTTCGATGTTAAAGCTTTCAGCCTGTTTACCCAGCACCCCACACCCTTTAACTCGCTGCCCCGCGGTATAAGAGAAAAATACGGCGACCAGATAAAGGCTAAGGGGAATGTTTATCAGCATCATCTGCCCGAAGAAGCCCTGAACGAATTATGGGACGGCTTCAACCGGACCGTCCAGGTTATCGCGTCGGCGGGAAAGCTGGGAGTGGTGTTGTTTCAGTTCCCGCCCTGGTTCCATCTGCATCAGGATA
>Ga0082335_1009351_pt1 | contig 10596 bp, 8 predicted proteins | sample Subgrocontami58m_FD_72375 | JGI IMG/M metagenome (GOLD analysis project Ga0082335, IMG submission 72375) | Subsurface groundwater microbial communities from S. Glens Falls, New York, USA - GMW37 contaminated, 5.8 m (SPADES assembly) (version 2) ... | reverse complement strand
CGCGGGCACCCGCTCCGGTTCATCACCAGCCTCCAGACCGCCGACGGCGGCTTCCGGGCGGCCGTCCCTCCGGGCCCCTCCATGGTGTCCGCCACGTCCAGCGCCCTGCGGGTATTCAAGAACCTGGGGGGGCCGATCAGCAGCCAGCCGGAGAAACTGGTCAGGCAATGCCTTCAGGAGGCCGGCGGATTTTCGGATACGCCCGGCGGGAAGCCGGAAATCCGCGTGACCTGGATGGGGGTGAACGCCATCGTGAACATGAAGGGCGAGCCGCCAGCCGAGATGGAGAAGAACATGGGGTTTGCGTCGGCCAACGCCCGGAGCATCTATCCGGACATCTACTTCGCCACGTCCATCGTGGAAGATGCCGGGGTGAAGGCCCCCAAGGCGGCGGAGTGGCTGGCCGCCCTCGAAGCGACCCGGAATCCCGATAGCACGTACGGCAAGAACGCCGATGAAATCGCTCACGCCGTGGTCATTATCCTGCGCTTGGGCGGAACCTTAAAAAATCCGGCGCCGGTCATCAAAGCATTGAAGGCCGCGCAACAGCCCGATGGTTCCTTTTCCGGAACCGGCAAAGGTTCCGACGTTCCCGGCACCTACACGGTGCTGCGCGCCCTCTGGATGCTGAAAGAGAAACCGGACCTGGCAGCGGTAAGAAAATACATCGCCAGTTGCCGCAATGCGGATGGAGGATATGGTCTCGTCGCCGGCAAGCCCTCCGCCGCCACCCCCACCTACATGGCCTCGAGCGTATTGCGCTGGGCCGATGAACTGGCCAGGTAGTCCCTAAAAATTACAGCCCGGCGAAGGTGTAAGAAACGGTGATGCCGGTCAGGGGGGCGGAGGATTTGCCGCCGCTGCTGCCGCCGTCGATCCGGTTCACTTTCACGCCGAAGGCGGCCCCGTTGACGGGAAAGCCGTCGAACTCCACGTGGGCGAACTCTCCCAGGGCAAAACCGGGCTGGTTATTAATCAGGACGATGCGGAGGGTGCCGGCCGCTTTGTCTAATTTGGCCATGGTGAGGCTGTTGTTGGCCGCCAGGCTTACCGGGACCACCACGCCCGGCAATGTTTCACCCGTTGCCGGGTCCGCCTTGACGGTTACGCCTGCCGGGAGCGTCAGCGTATAATCGACACCGTTGATGACGGTGCCTGCGGGCAGCGGGCCTTCCACCGTCAGCTGGAGTACGCCGCCGGTGAAGACCACCGGCCGGAGAAGGCTGCCGCCACTGTTTTTCCCGCTGCCGGCATAATTGGTGATGGCGGTGTTGACGTTGTTGATGGTGGTCAGCGAAAAACCGCCATTATTTTTCAATTCCGCTTCCAGGCCCGCAAGGACGGCGACCAAGGCGTCCGCCAGTGCCTGCGTCCCTTTGCGGTTGTTCACCAACTGGGAGAAAACCCCCAGGGCGGCAGCGTATTTCTTCTGATCGTTGGTGGTGCCGGCGGGCGCCGGCCGGGTGGGGTCGAAGGGAACCGAGGCAATCAGGTCGGAGATTTGGAAAAACCGGCCGATCTGCACGTTGGCGTCTTCGATCTCGATCGCCGTTAAGGCGCCGATTCCCTCGACCTGTTTACAGGCCAGATGGGTCAGGGGGGTCACGGCGATCTTCGCGCCGTCGCTGACGTTGGGAACGGCGGCCCGCAAGGGCGTTTTCAGAGGGACGCCGGGGGTGCCGCTGGCCTCATCGGTATAGGTGCCGCCGGTCACTTCCAGCACCACCGGACCGGTGGGAGCCGAAAAGAGGGTGATGGTAAAGCTGCCGTCCGCCGCCGTCTTTCCGAGGCCGAGCAGCGCACTCAGATCGATCTGGCCATCCTTGACGGCATAGACCCTGATCTCGCCGCCGCTGACGGGTCCCTTGACAACCGCGCCGCTGATGGTCACGCTGTTCCCATTCTGGCTGGGGGCCGGCGTGGACGCTGGCGCGCTGGTCCCGCCCCCTCCGCTGCAGCCGGGGAGGATCAGCACCGCCAGGATCAATAACACCCTGACCCCGATCAAAGGGATGAGTTTGTTAACGGTAATATCTCCTAACTTACTTCGTACCGGTTTTATCTTCATAACCACCACTCCCGCGAAGGATCCATCAATTAGAAAGATTGATTGTCCCAACCACATTCCGCATGATCAACAGTACGTCGGCGAGGTCGATCACACCGTCCGGCGCGCCCAGCGGCGCCACATCCCCATGGAGCAGCTCGTCGGCCGTGGGCGTGATAATGCCTACGGCGATGCGCAGGGCCTTGAGGGCGTCGGAGATATCCGGGACCAGCGTCCCGTTGAATATCCCGTCACCTAACTTAACTATGGAAACGCTCGTGCTGGTGACGTTTCCGGCGCGGTCGGCGGCGGTCACCGTGATATCGTTGGGTCCTACCGCGAGCATGCTCAGGTGGGCGCTCCAGGCGGTACCGCTCACCGTCACGGGGCCGACAATGGTATCTGGCGAAGCGGCCGTCACTACCGGGATAATCCCCGCTTCCACGGCGCCGGATAAAACATAGTCGTCGCCCCGGATCGGTCCGTTGACAGCGGTGACGGTCAGGGACGCCGGTACGGCGTCGAGGGTCAGGGCCATCAGTTCCAGCGTCTGGACGCCGGTGACATCGGTACCGGAAATCATAATGTTATTTACTCCCGCCACCAGCCCGCCAATCGTGGCGTTCCAGGTATTAGCGGTGGGGGCATCCGCCGTCACTGCCGGATTGTTGTTGACCTTGACCTGGATCGCTACCCCCACCTCCTTCGTACCGCTGAGGGCGAGACTGGTCTGGTTGGTCTGGGCGGCCACGGGATCGATTGTAAAGGCCTGTGAAGGAGCGGTATTGCCGTCGGCGTCCCGGGCGGGGATTCTAATCAGCATTTCGGGGGCGCCGTTGGGGATGAAGAGCTCCGGATGGTCGAAAGGGGCGGCATGGTTTCTGACCCGTTCGTCGGTCAGGGACTTCATGAAGGCGACGAGGGCCGCTTGCTTGTCCGGGGCGTTCTGCAGGGTGCCGATCTGCGTGATATTGACGTCCAGGCTGTCGGCGTTGGTCCCCGGGAAGTCTCCCCCGCGGGTGTAGAAGTCCACCACCTCATCCAGCGTGAGCATGCCGCCGTTGTGCATGTACGGGGCGGTCAACTCGACATTGCGCAAGCCGGGGATTTTGAAGAAGCCGTCGGTGCCGGCCGGGAAGGTGGCAGGGAGCGTCGCCGGCAGGATCGGAGTGGCAAAGGGCAGAGCGCCCGACGCCTGGAGTTTCGCCAGCCGGGTGAAGGAAAGGGGCAACGGCTGGCCCGTGAACGGGTTGGTGAAAGGCGCCGTTCCCCCTCTGCCCACGTCTTCCGCAATCGGCCTGACTGCCGTGTTGTTGAAGGCATCGTCATAGACGAACTGCTTGCCGCTGGCCGTGGTGGCCTGTTCGAAGATGGCGTTGTCGGCGTTGGTAACGAACATGGCGGCCCCCGCCGTGGAATTGGTAAACTCGATGCCGCCGTGACAGACATCGCACTTGCCGGTGCCGAAGAAGATGTTCATGCCGTCCTGCTGCTGGGGGGTCAGGGCGTCCTGATTTCCGCCGAGGAAACGGTCAAGGGGGGTCTGGTCGGAGACGAGCGTCGCCTCGTAAAGCTGGATGGCGAGCCCCCAGAAGAGGGAGAAGTTGGCCTCCATCTGGTTGAAGCCGCCCGGTACGAGCTCGGTGGAGTCCCAAAGATTGTTCACGAAGGCGTCCTTGATCATCTGGGCGTAGTTGGTTTTAAGCCCCTTGTCGCCGGTGAGCTTGCCGTCGGGCTGCTGCAGTGCCCGGGACAGGGGGCCGAGCGCGCCGTCATTGGGGTGGACGACCTGCTGTCCCAGCGGGGTGAGGGCGAGCATCTTTCGGCCCAATTGGGGAAAGGTGCGCCCCCGGAAGGACATCTCGATGTCGTCGAGCGGCGGACCGGTCGCCTGGGAGGCGAGGCTGGCCATCTCGATGGCGACCCGCCGCTTCGCCAGTGTCCCATTTTCGTTGAACCAGACGCCGGCATTGGGATCGAGCGGGCCGAAGGGATTTTCACCGTTGAAGATGAAATGGGCCCGGCCGTCCCAGAAGTTGCTAAAGTTGAAGACGGCGTTGATGTTGGTGGGCGTGTTGCGCGCCGTTACCCGCCGCATGTTGACCCCGGCTACCTGGAAAAGCGGGTCGGCAAGGGGTGTGCCGTTGTCTATGGCGCTGCCGGGGGTGATGCCCGTAAAATTCCTTAATTTTACCCCCTGGGAACCCACGACGTCGTTGGCATCGCGCAGGACGGGGGAGACCTGAAAATCCGGGTTCTGCCGCTTGTGAAACGGGAAGTCTTCGGGCTGTAGGGTCCCGTTCGGTCCCCTGACCTGGAAGGTGCTGTCGCCGGCCCTGGTTCCGGGGTTGACGGAATTCTTCATCCGGTTGTCGGCGCCGGCCGAGAAATGGCAACTGGCGCAGGCCTGGATGCCGTCGCTCCCGGCCTGCATGTCCCAGAAAAGGGCCTTCCCCAGCTTGATGGCCGCCGTCTTGCTCTTGACGAAATCGAACAAATTGGGAGGCTCGGGAACCGGTATCTGATTCAAGGGGAGATTGAAGAGGGCTGGCGGCGGTGCGGCCGCGCCCCGGGCAATGCCGCCCGGCAGCAGGGCCCCGATGAAGGCCGGGGCTGCCAGGAGAAAGAGAACAGTTGTTGATGACGGGGGAAACCTTTTCTTCATGATAACGTCTCCTTCAAGCTTGGCGTTTCCGCAAGAACCCTCGATTAACGGTTTGTCTTCTTGAACGCGATGAGAGCACGTTTGGTAAATCTTAACTCTTTCCCATGCGGCCATATATTACTATTGCCTAAGTTGTTAAATCAATGGGGGTATTATGGGAGCATAATGGGAGACAAGAATTACAGAGGTAGTTTTTACCCCCCATAAAACACCTATTTAATCCGTATTGTTTGGCAGCGAATTAAAACTATTATTGGCAAAAGATAGTCGGCATGTTGCCGGGTCAAAATAAACATGTTCTCAAGGAGGTAACCTAATGAAGAAGATTTCAGTTATTTTTGTATTCACGGTCTTGATCATGTTGGCGGGGTGTGCCACGAAGAGCTTTGTCAAAGAAGAAGTAAGTCCGCTGTCCGACCGCATCGGACGTAACGAATCAAGGATGGGCGCCCTCGAAAACAAAGTCGAGGCCCTGGAAGGCAGAATCGGCCAGACGGAAGGCAAACTCGACCAGCTCATGAAAGAAGAAAACGCCAATAAGGCCGCCCTGAAGGAAGCTTTGGACACCGCGCGCCAGGCCAGGGATACGGCAGGTAGGGCCGAGGCGGAAGCAAAGCGCGTTGGCGTGGAGGCGAGTGCGGCACAGTCGGCGGTGCAGCGGGCTGCCGCTGCGGCAAAACAGGCCGAGGCGGCGGCCAGGAAAGCGGAAGAGGCGGCTAAGGAAGCTGAGAAAGCAATGCTGAAGTCGGAACAGATATTTAAGTTGGAACAAAAGAAGTAGAGTCGCGATCAGGCACGAAAAATTACGGCTGGCGGACTCGTAAGCAGTCCCAAGTTACCTCATGACGTCATTCCGGCACCCACGGGCATAAACGAAAGCCGGAATCCAGCGGGTTTTTATAACTGATGACTTCCCTGGACCCCGGTTTTCACCGGGGTGACTATTTTTTACGAGCTCGTTACGGTCGGAGGCGAAAAGATTTGTATGCCGAAGATTGCTTTTTTTGCCTCTTTGCTGGCGGTCCTGTTGCACTGCGCCTGGGGGAACGTTTCTCCGGCGGCCGAGTATCAGCTGCAAGGGGCCCTGGTTGGCAAAAAACTATTCTATCAAACCGGGAATGAAGATTCGCTGCCGGAAATCGCCCGCAGTTACGATATCGGCTTCAATGCCATCGTTTTCGCCAATCGCGACGTCGATCCCTTCCTGCCCGACCCGCAGCGCTATATCGTCATCCCCGCCGAATGGATTCTGCCCCAGGTGCCGATCCGTCAGGGAATTGTCATCAACCGGGCGGAAATGCGTCTTTACCTGTTTTCACCCGCTAAGGCGCAATCGGTAACGTCCTTCCCGGTGGGCGTGGGCGACCTCAGCCTGGACACGCCCCTGGGGACTTACACGGTCATCGAGAAGATCAAGAACCCCGCATGGCATGTCCCTCCGTCGATTAAGAGGGAAAGGCCGCACCTGCCGGCCGTCGTTCCTCCCGGACCGGATAACCCGCTCGGTAGCCACGCCCTCCGCCTCTCGGCCAGGACGCTCCTCATTCACGGCACAAACCGGCCCTGGGGAATCGGCACGCGCAATACGCACGGTTGCATCCGGCTGTATGAGGAGGATATCGTCCAGTTGTTCGGCCTGGTCCGGACGGGGGAGCGCGTGACGATCGTCCATCAACCCGTGAAAGTGGCCAAAAACGGAGACGCTGTTTATCTGGAAGTGCACGACTATTATGAAGACGGGCGGGATCTTTACGGCGCCGCCCTGAAAGTGCTCTCGGAAAAAAACCTGACGAGCGGGGTTGACCTCAATAAGGTTTTGAGGGCCAGCCGGGAAAGAAGCGGCGTATTGGTGGATGTTTCCAAAGGGGGCGAGTCGCGATAATTTCCATCCGGAGTTTCCCCGGAGGGCCAATAAACAGGAAATCGGGGGACATTCCGGCCGGTATTTTTCAGTGCAAATCAGCCTTTCTGAATTTCATTTAATCTGATATTATTGAAAAAAAGCAGTTAATGGCGGCGACCACGATGAAAGCGATAACAGGCGACCTAACGCTGCTGGCGGTGGACGCGATTGTGAATGCGGCTAATTCCAGCCTGCTGGGCGGCGGCGGTGTCGACGGGGCTATCCACCGGGCGGCCGGTCCCGGCCTGCTGGCCGAGACCCGGCTCCTGGGGGGGTGCCCGACGGGGGAAGCGAAGCTCACCGGGGGTTACAACCTGCCGGCTAAACATGTTATCCATACCGTCGGCCCCGTCTGGCGCGACGGCCGGCAGGGCGAGCCGGAACTATTGCGGAACTGTTACCGGAACTCCTTGGAAATCGCCCGGCAGAACGGTTTTAAGACTATCGCCTTTCCCTGCATCAGTACCGGCGTTTACGGCTATCCCGCCGCCGAGGCAGCCAAGATAGCGGTGGCCGCCGTGCGGGAGTACGCAGCTCAAACCGGTTACGGCGGGGAAGTCATCTTCTGCTGCTTTTCGCAGCATGACCTTGCAATATACCGGCAACTCCTGGAGGAGCCCGCAAAACTAAATTAAGGAGGAAGTCATGGACACTGCGTTGCAGGAAAAATTCCTGAAGAATTGGCAGAAGTACTTTCCCGGGGCTGAATTGCCCATTGGTTTTTACTATTCCCCCCAGGCGGACAAAAAAATCATGCCCAAGGCGCCCAAGGTTCATCGCTGCGTCATTGGCGATTTGGCCAAAGTGCGGCAGGGCAAAGACCTTTGCCTGGGTAGCGATGTCATCGGCTGCGGCGGTGGTAAGCGCTACCTGGGCTTCCAGGCGGAACTGGCGCCTGATTTTGAATTTTTTCTTTCCTACGGTATTCCCGGCAAGCTGGAAGGAGAGCGGTATAAGCAATCACCGGAAATTGTTAAAGAACATCTGAAACACCAGACGCCTTTCCAAGCCCCGGAAGCTTACGCCGTCTTCAAGAGATGGGACAAAATGGGGAGCGGCGACCAACCCCTGGTCGTTATTTTCTTTGCCTCCCCGGATGTCCTGGCCGGCCTTTTCACGCTGGCCAACTTCGACGAACCGCAGCCCTACGGAGTAATTACCCCTTTCGGAGCGGGATGTGCCTCCATCGTTGATTATCCCTATAAGGAACTTCAGGCCGCCCGGCCACGCGCCGTACTGGGTATGTTTGACGTATCGGCGCGGCCCTGCGTTCCCGCCCGGGCGTTGACCTTTGCCGTTCCCTGGACGAAATTTGTCCGCATGGTGAATAATATGGAGGAGAGCTTTCTCATCACCAAGTCCTGGGACAAGGTAAAGCGCAGGATCAAGGCGGGAGGCTGAAACGAGGTTATAATAAGTTTTCATTACCATTTTACCTCCCATTTATCACCATTGTCATCGGCGGTTCCGCAGGGTAATAATGGCGGCAAATCTCGTAAAGAACAGCTAAAGGAGGTAGTAATGATGATCAAGACACTGGTAATGCTCTTTTTCCTGGGCGCCGTTCTGTTCGTTGGCGTTTCCGGATGCGGGGCGTTGACGGAGATTACCACGCGGGATGTGGTCCGGATACAAGTGGATGACTTGAAGGCCCGCCTGGATGATCCCACCCTGGTGCTCATCGACGTCCGCGCGGCCGGGGACTGGGAGGGGAGTACGGCAAAGATCAAGGGCGCTCTCCGGGAGGACGGCGATAAGGTAGCGCAATGGGCGTCGAAATATCCCAAGGACAAGACCATCGTTTTGTACTGCGCCTGACCGAGCGAAGGTACTAGTGCCCGGGTGGCACAGAAAATGATGGAGCTGGGATTTCCGAAGGTGTCGGCCCTCAAAGGCGGCTGGGCGGCCTGGGAAAAAGCCGGTTATCCGACGGAACCGAAAAACAAGTGAGCCATAAAGGGGACCGGCTGTTTTTAAAAAGCAAAAGCAGCCGGTCCCCTTGGTTTATAATTCCCGATTGATTCCCAGGGCGATCAGATGACGTTTATAGTCGTAACGGGGATCGGTCGTATCCTGGTTGATAAACTGATACTCCGACCAGAATTTCCAGGCCCCGGCCAGGGGCAGTTCCCACCTTGCCTCCCCCTCCCAGGTTCGGTAGTCTTTGCGCGGGAAGGCGGGGTCGTCAAAGGCGAAGGCCCGCGGGTAGCTCCTGTCCCAGTAAGTCACTGCCGCCCTCAACAGCGATCCCCCGCCGAAACGGTAACGTGAGCGCAAGCGGTAACGATTGCGCGTATAATCATTATACCCGGCGAATTCGTCGCTCCGCCAGAGGCGGTCATAATCCAGAAAGATGGTCCATTCCTTCCGCAGCCGTTGTTGCACTGTGGCGCCGGCCTCGGAGTAAGTGTATTTGCGGATTGTGCCGTTCACCAGATTTCCCTGCAGGTTTCTGGCGCGCCGGCTGTCCCAGTCGCGGGCATAGTAACTGTAACTCAGGTTCAATTCCGTGGCCGGGAAGATATCATATTCCGCCTCTCCGCCGACGCGGTAATATAAATGATCCAGGGAGTCGAGGAGCGGCACCTCATCATAGTTGTACTGACTGGCCGTCGCCTTCAGGGCAAACCGGACCGGCGTTGTCCGGACCCGCAGTTCCGCCTCTCCCCCGTAGCGATAATAGATATACCGGTCGGCCAGGCTTTCTACCGTGCGGGTGGTCGCCCTTTCCTCCCCCGTATCGGGATCGAAGTAGATCTCTTGATGATAACCGAGGACCGGGCCGATAAAAAAAGTATCTTTGAACCTTCCCTTGTTCCGCAGGAGAAACTCCAGCCCCGTAGTGAGCTTTAGCTGGTGGGCGTTCGCGTTGTCCAAATCCCCTGCGGGATAAAGCCGGCTGGCGGCGCTGAAGGTGGTGAGGAGCCTGGTATTTTCCGGCCCCAGGGCATGCTTTCCTTCCAGGGCCAGGGGGATGAAAAAACCGGACCGCTTTTCCGGCTGCACGAGCGAGTTCAGGAAGGGATCGAAATAACTGTTCTCCGGCGCCAGAAAAGCGTTGCTGTCATACCCCAGACCCGCCTCCGCCTCCAGGGAATAATTCTTTTCCTTTCCCGAGGCCGCTCCGGCCGCCGCCATGATGATCACCGTCATAATAAGACACTGCAACCGTTGCCTGCTCCCCATCGCCAGCTTCCTCCCCTCAATGCCCTCTCCGGATGCATCCGCCGTTTATTTCTCGCCCGGTTTTTCTCTTTTGTCCCGCTGGTAATCAACAGATTATATTTATTAAAAATAAGAACAAGTCCGGCCGGTGTCAAGAACACCCGCTCAAGGCCCCTCATCCGCCGCCTGGTCATTGATAGAGCAGATTATTTAATCGCGCGTATTCTTGTCAAGGAGTAAAAGAGTGCTTGCGGGTGCGCTGGCGAAAGTAGTTTCTGCCTACCATTAGACTTCCATTTTATCCTCATTGCGTTGCCCGAAGAGTGCTATGATAATCAACGGCGAAGAACTTCTCGACACGCCCAGAAGCGTATCGAAGAGAGACCCGAAGAGTGTTATTGCTGTTGGAAATCCAGGTACGACTAAAGCACGGAGGGCAGGCTATGGAACTCGACGTCAACGGGCAAAAAGTTAATGTGGGGGTGCCAAAGGATACGCCGCTGTTGTGGGTCCTGCGGGAAGAACTGGGACTCACGGGCACCAAGTACGGGTGTGGAATGGCCCAGTGCGGCGCCTGTACGGTGCACCTGGACGGAGAGGCCGTTCGCTCCTGTGTTACGCCGGTCTCGGCGGCCCTGGGAAAGAGGATTGTGACCATTGAGGGGCTGGGGGCCAAAGGGCTGCATCCGGTACAGAAGGCCTGGATAGAAGAGGATGTGGTGCAGTGCGGGTATTGCCAACCCGGCCATATTATGGCGGCGGGCGCCCTGCTGGCCCCCAATCCCCCTCCCTCCGATACCGACATCAACAAACACC
>Ga0082335_1009350_pt1 | contig 10597 bp, 6 predicted proteins | sample Subgrocontami58m_FD_72375 | JGI IMG/M metagenome (GOLD analysis project Ga0082335, IMG submission 72375) | Subsurface groundwater microbial communities from S. Glens Falls, New York, USA - GMW37 contaminated, 5.8 m (SPADES assembly) (version 2) ... | reverse complement strand
AACCCGACCGTCGCAGTGGTCTCATCAGCGAGCGGATGAGCCGCATGGTTGGCCAGGACGGCAAAAGACGATTCGAACCAGCCGAAGATGTGTCCACCCGTGAAAACGATGATGGCACCGGCCGCCATAATGCCCAACTCCCACGCAATTCGCCGGCTTTGTTGATTCGAATGTCGCTTGGATACTCCGATCATCACTTCTTCCGCCCGCTTGCGCTCGGTCACATCGGTCCACACGCCGATCAGCTCGGCCGGCTGGCCGGCCGCGTTGCGCACGAGGCGGCGATGGTCTTCCACCCAATGGTAGCGGCCGTCCTTGTGCCGCAGCCGATACTCGGTGTGGCTCGTTCCGTGCGTGATGGTCTCAGGGATGCTGGCCATCGCCCGTTCGCGATCGTCGGGGTGCAGCTGCCCCAGCCACCAGTCCATGCTGAGGGTTTCCGCCACGGTGAAACCCAGCAGCCGGGAAATATTCTCGCTCCCCATGTAGGGAATGATGGCCTCGCCCTCGAGTTTCAGCGCGTAGAGCACGGCCGGAGTGTGATCGACGAGGTGACGCAATTTCGACTGCGTGGCGCGCACCTCCTCCTCGGCCTGCTTGCGCGCCGTCACATCATGCATGATGCCGATGAAATGCGTGATGGCGCCGCCGCTGCTGCGCACGGGCGTGACGGTGTGCTCGTCGTAATAAACGGCGCCGTCCTTCCGGCGGTTGGTGAATTCGCCGCGCCAGGTTTCTCCCGCGAGGATCGTCGCCCAGAATTTCTTGTAGAACGCCGCATCCTGCCGGCCGGATTTCAGGATCCGCGGCGTGCGGCCGAGCGCTTCCTCCGCCGGGTAGCCGGTCTGCGCGGTGAAGGCGGGATTCGTCCAGAGGATGACGCCTTTCGCGTCGGTGATCATCACGGCGCTGCCCGCGGTTTCCATCGCCGTGCCGCGGACCAGCAACTCGATGTTCTTCTCCTCCAGCTTGGCGATCAGGCGTTCGCTGTATTCCTGCATCACCGTGAGTTCGGTGGGCAACGGGACGGACGAACGCGTGATTCCGCCACCCGTCACGCGGTGCAGCGCGCCGACGATTTCGGTCACGCTGGCGGGCTTGCGGAGATAAGCATCCGCACCCACGTCGCGGGCCAGCTTCTCGTCGCCCGGCGAGGTGTAGGTCGAGGTGTAGATGACGATCGGGGTGGCCCGCAGCGCGGAGTTCTTCCGCACTTCGTGGCACAACCGGTAGCCATCCATCCGCGGCATCAGGATGTCGGTGATGAGCGCGTCGACCGGTCCGCGCGCGAGGACCTCGAGCGCGGCGATCCCATCGGCCGCCTGCGTCACCACATGGCCCTCGGCCTCGAGTTGCGCGCGCAGCAGCTTCAGGTTCGTTGGCTGATCGTCGACGATCAGAATCTTCATGAGGAGGGTGGCAGGATGTCCGGGAAGAGCCGGTCGAGCAGCGCGGACTGTTTTTCATAACAGTCAGGGCAGCAGCCGTGGGTGAACTCCGCCGCGGTATGATGGGAAATGTAACCCTCGACGGACTGCCAGTAGTTCTTGTCGTCGCGGATTTTTTTGCAGTAGGCGCAGATCGGCAGCAGCCCCGACAGCACTTTCACCTCGGCGAGCGTCGCCCGCAGTTCGTCGTTTGTTTTTTCCAGTTCCGCGGTGCGCTCGGCCACGCGGTGCTCCAGCCGGGCGTTGATCTCCGCGATCCGATCGTGCGCGCGCTGCAACGAATCGAGCGCGGTCTGCAGTTCTGAATTCTTTTCCTCCAGCTTGGCCACGAGCACGGTGCTGTAGGCCTGGAGGACGGAGGTTTCGCCCGGCAGCTCCGAGGAACGCGCAACGGGCGCGGTCGTGGCCAGCCGCAACGCACCGATGATCGTGGCCACCGGCGCCGGCTTCGCGATGAATTGATCCGCGCCGACGGTGGTGCCGAGGCGCACGTCGGCTGGCGAAGTGTAAGTGCTGCTGAAAAGGATGAACGGCAGATGCGACCACGCGGCACTCTTGCGGATTTCGTGGCAGAGCCGGTAGCCATCCATCCGCGGCATCAGGATGTCGGAGATGACCGCGTCGACGGTTTCGCGCGCGAGGATCTGCAACGCCTCGACGCCATCGGCGGCCTCGGTCACGGTGTGCGCCTCCGCCTCGAGCTGGGCGCGGAGCAGTTTCCGGTTGATGGCGATGTCGTCGACGATGAGAATGTTCACGGGTGGGGATTAGAGCGCAGGGACGCCGCTTGCTTGCCTCGCCATAGCGCAGCGACGGCGGGCGCCGGACCCGGTCTGGACGGTTTGGCCCTGCGCGCAGGCCCTACACGGACAGGCCCTATGGGCGTGACGGTGTCCACGGGTCAGCTCCGAGCGCTGACTTCCAGCGCTTTCGCCGCCACGACGTCATCCACCTGCTGCAGGAGCGTCCGCGTGTTAATCGGTTTGACGATGTACTCATCGCACCCGGCTTTCAGCGCATCGCCCCGGCCGTAGTCGGATGAAAACGCCGTGACCGCGATGATGGGGATGTCGCGCGTAGCGACGTCCTCGCGGCACTGGCGCGCGACGCCGATGCCCTTGATGCCGGGCAGCCGCAGATCGAGCAGGATGACATCCGGCCGGACTGCGTTGATCGAGCGGATGGCCTGGTCTGCGGACGCCGCGAGCATGATGATGTGGCCTCCGGTTTGGAGAACCTCGCTGGCGAGCTTCAAGCTGACGGGATCGTCTTCGATGATGAGAATTTTCATGGGAGGAAGAATGCGGACGTGACGTTCAGATTTTTTCGACGGACTTCGCCGGGAGGTTGGCGAGAAAGGCGGCGACCTGCGCGGGAAACTTCCGCGTGTCGATCGGCTTGGTGATGTAGCCTTCGCAACCGGCGGCGACGGCCTTGTTGTCGTCGCCCTTCATCGCGAAAGCGGTGAGCGCGACGACGCGGATGTGCTGCGTCTTCGGGTCGGCTTTGAGCAGCCGCGTGAGCGTGAGCCCGTCCATGCCCGGCAGCGCGATGTCCATCAGGATCAAATCGGGCGGCGTGCGCGCAATGATGGTCTGCGCCACCTCGGCGTCGGCCGCGGTGATGATGCGGCAGCCTTCAAACTCGAGCACGTCGGCCACGAGCTTGAGATTCGTGGCATTGTCGTCGACGACGAGAATGAGCGCGGCGGTGTTCATGCGGTTGGCTCGAAATCGTAGCCGCGAGCGCCAGCGAGTGGTGGCTGGTCCGCTCGCTGGCGCTCGCAGCCACCGAAAAGGGCCGCGGTGTTCATGGGGAATGGAGGGCCATCGCTTGCGGTGGGCCGGGATTGCGTAGGGCCTGTTCTGCTGGCCAGCAGAACGCAGGGCCCCGGAATGAAACCGGAAACGCGGTCCCTCGGAAGGTCCGCCGCAAGCGCCGACCCTGCGGGCTCGAGGTCCCTGGTCCTTGGTCCCTGGTCCTTGGTCCAAGGCGAAGGCTTCCCGGCGTTCATTCGGCCTTCCTCGGCAGCACGATCGAGAACGTGCTGCCCTTGCCCACTTCGCTCTCGACCGTGATATAGCCCTTCTGGAACTCGACGATCTTCTTGGTGATGGCGAGCCCGAGCCCGGTGCCCTCGTATTTGCGCGCGGTGCTGGCGTCGAGCTGCTCGAACTCGCGGAAGAGCCGCGGGAAGTCCGCCGGCTTGATCCCGATGCCCGTGTCGCGCACCGAGACGATGAACCGGTTCTGCGTGTGCGGATGGGCGGTGATTTCGACAAGACCGCCGTCCTCGGTGAACTTCACCGCATTCGAGAGCAGGTTGTAGAGCACCTGCTTGAACTTCTGCTGGTCCAGCACGACCGTCCCCAGCGCGGGCGAAATTTCGCGGTGCAGCACGATGTGTTTTTTTTGCGCCAGGGCCTTGGCGACCGCGCACACTTCCTCGATCGCGCGGGCGGGGGCGAATTCCTCCGCCACGAATTCCATCTTGCCCGCCTCCACTTTCGAGAGATCGAGCACGTCGTTGATGAGCTGGAGGAGATGCCGGCCGTTGTTGAGGATGTCGGTGACGTATTCCTTCTGTTTCGGATTGAGCGGCCCTGGCTTGCCATCGACGACGAACTCGGAGAACCCGATGATGCCATTGAGCGGTGTGCGCAGTTCGTGCGACATGTTGGCCAGGAACTCGCTCTTCATCCGGCTCGCCTCCTGCAGCGACTGTTCGTAACGGCGGCGCTCGGTGACATCGCGCGCCGCCGCAAATACCCCGAGCACGCGGCCCTTGCCATCCTTGTAGACGCTGGCGTTGTAGAGCACGTCGATCAGCCGGCCGCTCGTGTGCCGGATGGCCAGCGGGTAGTCGCGCACGAACCCCTGCGAGAACACCTGCTGGTAGCCTTCGCGCGCCTTCTCCGGCGCGGTGAAGTAATCCGAAAAATCCGTGCCGATCAGCTTGTCGCGCGACACGCCGGTGGCCTGCGCGGAGGCCTCGTTCACGTCGGTGATCTTGCCGTCGGGTGAAATCGTCACGAGCGGATCGAGCGACGCCTCGATCAGCGAGCGCGCGTATTGGGAGGCCTGTTTCAACGCGGTGATGTCGCGCGCGGCGGCGAACGCGCCGAGCACGATGCCCTTGTCGCCCTTGAACACGCTGGCGTTGTAGAGCACGTCGGTCACGCGGCCCGAGGTGTGCCGGATGGCCAGCGGGTAATCGCGCACGAAGCCCCTCGAGAAAACCTGCCGGTAGCCCTCGCGGGCCTTTTCCGGCTCCGTGAAGTAGTCGGAGAAATCCGTGCCCACGAGCTGCTCGCGCGGCACGCCGGTCGCCTCGACCGAAGCGTCGTTGACGTCGGTGATCTTGCCGTCGGAGCTGATCGTGACGAGCGGGTCGAGGGAAGCCTCGATCAGCGAGCGGGCGTAGGCGGAGGAGGCGCGCTGGAGTTCCTCGGCCATCTTGCGGTCGGTCACGTCGCGCGCGGCCGCAAACACGCCGATCACCGCGCCCTTCTCGTCCTTGTACACGCTCGCGTTGTAGAGCACGTCGGTGAGCCGGCCCGACGCGTGGCGGATGGCGAGCGGGTAGTCCTTCACGAAGCCCTGCGAGAAAACCTGCTGGTAGCCTTCGCGCGCCTTGTGCGGCTCGGTGAAGTAATCCGAAAAATCCGTGCCGATCAGCCGCTGCCGCGGAATGCCGGTGACCATCTCGGTCGCCTGGTTGACGTCGGTGATCTTGCCCTCGGCGTTGATCGTGACCAGCGGGTCGACCGACGCCTCGATCAGGCTGCGGGAGTAGGCGGCGGCCAGCCGCTGCTTGGCCTCGGCCAGCTTGCGCGCCGTCACGTCGCGGGCGGCGGCGAACACCCCGAGCACGTTGCCCCGGTCGTCGCGATAGAGACTGGCGTTGTAGAGCACGTCGGTCACGCGACCGGAGGTGTGCCGGATCGCGAGCGGGTAATCGCGGACGAAGCCCTGCGAGTAAACCTGCTGGTAGCCTTCGCGCGCCTTGTCGGGTGCGGTGAAGTAATCCGAGAAATCCGTGCCGATCAGCCGGTCGCGCGGGATGCCGGTCGCCTGCGCGGAGGCGTCGTTGACGTCGGTGATCTTGCCGTCGGGCGAAATCGTGACGAGCGGGTCGAGCGACGCCTCGATGAGGGAGCGGGCGTATTGCGAGGCCTTCTTTTGCGCCGTGACATCGCGCGCCGCGGCAAACACGCCGAGCACCGTGCCCTTGTCGTCCTTGTAGACGCTGGCGTTGTAGAGCACGTCGGTGACGCGGCCGGAGGCGTGCCGGATCGCCAGCGGGTAATCGCGCACGAAGCCTTCCGAAAACACGCGCGTGTAACCCTCGCGCGCCTTGTCCGGCGCCGTGAAGTAATCCGAAAAATCCGTGCCGATGAGCTTGTCCCGCGTGACGCCCGTGGCCTGCACCGAGGCTTCGTTGACGTCGGTGATCTTGCCGTCGGCCGAAATCGTCACAAGCGGGTCGAGCGAGGCCTCGACCAGCGAGCGGGCGTAGCGCGAGGCCTGCTTTTGCGCCGTCACGTCGCGCGCGGCGGCGAACACGCCGAGCACCTTGCCCTTGTCGTCCTTGTAGACGCTGGCGTTGTAGAGCACATCGATGATCCGGCCGGCGATGTGCCGGATCGCCAGCGGGTAGTCGCGGACGAAGCCCTCGGAAAAAACGCGCTGGTAGCCCTCGCGCGCCTTGTCGGGCTCGGTGAAATAGTCGGAAAAATCCGTGCCGATCAGCCGCTCGCGCGGCACGCCGGTGGCCTCGACCGAGGCCTCGTTGACGTCGGTGATCTTGCCGTCGGGCGAAATGGTGACGAGCGGATCGAGCGACGCCTCGATCAGCGAGCGCGCGTAGAACTGGGCCGACTTCAGCTCCTCGGTCAGCCGGATTTCCTCGGTGATGTCCTTCGAGATGAGCAGGAATCCGATCGCCTTGCCCTTGGAATCGCGGCGCGGGGTGATGACGACGCGCGCGGTGAACCGCTGGCCGTTCTTCCTGAGCCGCGTGATCGTGCCTTCCCATTTGCCCGTCTGGAGCGCCGTCTCCAGCATCGACTGCGGCTTGCCCGAGGCGACGTCCTCCGGCGCATGGAGCATGATCGAGTTGGCCTTGCCGACCACTTCCTCGGGCTCATAGCCATACAGCCGGCGCGCGCCCTCGTTCCAGAGGAGAATCTTGCCGTCGAGGTCCTTGCCGATGACGGAATACTCGGTGGAGGACTCGAGGATGTTGGTGATGAAATCGACGGCCTCCTGCGCGTTGCCCACGATTGCGCCGTCGAAAAGCTTCGCCTTGCGCAGCTCCTCGCTGAACGCCTGCTCGTTGGTCACGTCTTTCGACATGAGCAGGTAACCGACGGGCGTGCCGGCGGCGTCGCGCCGCGGCGTGACGACGACGCGCGCCATGAACTGCTGGCCGTTTTTCCGGCGGCGCGCGATCGTGCCCTCCCAGTGGCCGTGTTCGAGCGCGGCCTCGAGCATGCGCTGGGGCTTGCCGGCCTTCACGTCCTCCGCCGTGTGCAGGATGGCGGAGTTGGCCTTGCCGACCATCTCCTCGGGGTTGAAGCCGTAGAGCCGGCGCGCCCCCTCGTTCCAGAGGAGGACTTTGCCTTCGAGGTCCTTGCCGATGATCGAATACTCCGTCGACGACTCGAGGATGTTGTGAAAAAACGAGGCGAACTCGCCGGCCGGCATTTCGGCCGTGGAGTCCCTCCGGCTGGGCGGGCTGGGCGGTTTCGGTTTATGCATGTGGTTTGGGCTGCGAACGGAATTCGCCGGGAACTCGGGCCAAGCGTATCTCAGTGGCTCGCTCGGCACGGCCTTCCTCGACGGAAAGCCAGGTCTGCGCTCCAAAAAGACGACGCCGGTGGTGGCGACACCGGCGGCAGGACTCGGCTGGATTGGAAAATTCTCGGGACTCCCCGGGCGGCATTACAGCGTCCGGATTGCTCCGAACGAGGCCTTTGATAGGGCGAATCTTGCGGAGCATTCCGCATTCTCTGCGATGGCCTCCGGATCGCGCGGGCACCGCAACCCTGTGCGCGACGGCAGCGGCTGCTTCGCCCCTCGGGCGTAAATCAAATCGCGTCCGGGCCCGCCCGCTTCGGCAAGTTCGCCTTGGGGTTCCGCGCGTTGCCCGCAGGCGTGCCGGCCTGTGCTTTCGGATTGATTCGGTCCGGCGCAGGCTGCGCCCTCCCGACCCCGCCGCCGTCCAGCACTCGCCGCAGCCGCCGATTCCTCGGTGGCGACACGATACACCCATCACATCCCTCACATTTTTCACGGGAATGCCTCGGGGTCAGTAAGACCGAACCGACACGCTGAAATTCCCTTCTGCTCAGCGTTGCCGGAACGTCTCGCTCGGGCTCAGGGGAACGCGTCAGCACATGACCCTCCCCTTCGCCCGAAGCGAGCTGTCTTTTCGCAAGCCGGAAAGGCGAGCGGCATCCGGGGCTGCATGACCGAGCGCAAGCCGCTCGCACGCAACTGGTCGTGCGGCCGGACCGCCCGTTCGCGCACTCCTCACGCAAACTTCGCCAGCCGCGCCGCCACGTCGTCGCGGAAACGATCGATGAACCCGCGCGTGTACTCCGCAATCGAAAGCTGCGGGTCGTGAATCAACGGGGTGAGATCCATCCCCCAGTTGATCCCCGCGTACTGGTCCGTGGCGTGCGAGGTGTGATAGGTCGCATGCGCCACGCGCCGCCCGGCCGTCGCGAGGTCGTAGCGTTTGCCGCCCGAAATCTGCGAATCGAACACGCCCACCAGTGCCATCGCCAGGTTGGGAAAACGCCCCGCGTCGAGCACCTGCTTGTCCGCATCGAGCAGCCAGTCCAAATCGCGCCACACCTCGCAGCCGATCACGCGTTGCGGCCGCCGCTCGGGCGGGAGTTTCCGCAGCGCGGCGATGCTGTGCGCCAGCACGCCGACGTGCGTGTCGTGCTTGTCGGCCGGCTGGTGCAGGTAAACGACGTCCGCGTCGGCCGCGGTGAAGATGGCGACGAGATCGGATTGCACGGCGGCGTTGGCCTTGTCCTTCACCGCGGAGCTCGGATGCGCGAGTTGCAGCTGCAGGCTGTATTCACCGACGACCGCGGCCTTCCGCTGCTCCTGCCGGCGAACTTCCTGCATCTGTGCATCGGTGTAGTTGCCGTACACGCCGGAACGCGGGCTGCCGGCGCCGTTGGTGACGACCACGCCGCTGAACCAGCGATCCGCGCGGCCGAAACATTCGGCGATGCCGTGGTACGCCATGATTTCGATGTCGTCCTGGTGCGCGGCCACGCAGAGGTGCGTGGTGCGCGCCAGGGCCGCCTCGGGCGTGAGGCTGGCATCCGGAACGAAGACGTCGGCGGAAGGATGGGAGAATTTCATCGGCGAAAGGGACAACGCTGAACGTTCAACGCTTAACATTTAACGCTCAAGGAAAGTACATCGTTACTTCGGCGTTAAGAGTTGAGCGTTAAACGTTGAGCGTTTGCGCGTCAGCGCCTCGACGCCGGCAAACTCGCCGCCGCCGTGGCCTGACCGTGCCGTTTGCTTTTCTCGTCGGGCGTGCGGATTCGAATCCGGCCGGCGAGCACGGGAAATTCGTCGCGCAGCACGGCCTCGGCCCGCGCGATGATGAGCTCGCCGCCTTCGCCGGAGGTCACGCGGCCGAGGATGAGCAGGTTCCGGATTTCGTAGAAGTCCGCGTAGTGCGCGATCGCATAGCCGAAGCAGACGCCAATCGATTCGTAGATCGCCCGCGCCCGCGGATCGCCGGCCTGCATGGCCTGCTGCACTTCGAGCAACTGCTCCGGCAGCGGCATCGTCGGCGCAAACTTGAATCCGGCCAGCGCAGCCAGCCGGGCGACGGCTTGCTGGGAAAAATATTGCACGCCGCAACCGCGATCGCCGGACCACTCGTCGCGCGGCGCGTCGGTGCGAAAATCAATGGGCGCGAAGGCGAGTTCGTTCAGCCACGTGGTGATGTTGCCCGACGGCGTGACGTAGCCGCCCGCCAGGCTCGTGCCCATCGAGATGCCGAGCACGGCGTTGTCGTTCATCGCGATCGAGCCGGCCAGCGCGGTGACTTCACCGTCGTTCGCGACCTCGAAGGGCACGCCGCCCCAGCGCGCCTGCAGGGTGAAAAACATCCGCCGCACGTGCTTTTCGAACAGCTCCGGCGGCACGCCGCGAAAGAGCGAAGCCGCGCGGACCTCGTTGTTCACGTACACGCCCGCCGCGCTGCCCCCAATCGCGTCCACCCGCGGCAGATGCGCGGCCGCGCGCTTCAGCGAATCGTGCACGCCCTCGAGGTGATAGCCCGGGTCCTTTTGGAAATAAGGGTCCCACGCGATTTCCTCCGAATACACGACCTCGCCATCGATCAACGCCGCGGCCTTGCGATCGCTGCCGCCCAGGTCGAAACCGATGCGGCAGCCGTCGAGATGCCGGCCCATCGGCAGACTCGTTTCCACCGCCGCCGGCAATCGCTCCCACGCGCAGGCCTCGACCGTGAACGTCTCGCCGAAAATCTTCTCGCCCATGAACCCGTGGTCGAACGCCCGCGCGCCAGTGGGACTGTAGACCTCGCGCAACGCCCGCGCGACTTCATCCGCACCCGCGACGAGCACGCGCGGGCCGCCCTTCATCCACAGCAAAAACTTCAGCAGCCGCTCGGCATAGGTGACGGTCAGCGCGGCATCCGGATGTCCGGCGGAGAGCACGCGCGTTTCGTGCCGAAACACCGAGCCATCCGGCCGGGCCAGCACGATGGCGAACGGCCGCGCCGTCGGATCGCGCGCCACAAGATCGCGATACGCGCGGTTCCACAGGACTGCGGGCAGGAATTGAGGATCGAGTGAGGGACGGGCTTTCGGTTGGACAGCGAGCATTGTTCCGAGCCGGCCACGCTAGCGCAGACGCGATCCGTATTGAAAGCGCGATTGTGCGCGTCCCGCGCGCGCCAATCCCAAATCGAAGAAGATCGCCCGCCAATCACGCGAATCGACGCGAATGGCAACGGAAGACAAAACCTTCGGCCACTTCCGGTTCATTCGCGCCGATTCGCGTGAATTCGCGGGCCAAGCTTGCCGTTTGGGCTTGCCGCGCGTCAGCACCGCGCTTGCGGATCGCGCGCGACCAACTCG
>Ga0082335_1009349_pt1 | contig 10597 bp, 9 predicted proteins | sample Subgrocontami58m_FD_72375 | JGI IMG/M metagenome (GOLD analysis project Ga0082335, IMG submission 72375) | Subsurface groundwater microbial communities from S. Glens Falls, New York, USA - GMW37 contaminated, 5.8 m (SPADES assembly) (version 2) ... | reverse complement strand
TCCTACGATCTGAGGAAAAACGAATTCGATCGCCGCAGCCTGGACAATGACTTCGGGTTCAACTTCACCCGCCAGTGCTGGAGTGTCGGCGTGAAATACAACGATGCGGTGGGTGACCGGACGATCATGCTTTCTTTCTCCCTCAACGGTTTGGGCGAGGTGGGGAGGAAATAACTGAGACGGGAGGAATGACATGGGAGCACGGTTAAAGGATAAGGTGGCGATTATAACCGGCGCCGGCCACGGCATCGGGAGGGCGTTCTCTCTGGGACTGGCTGAGGAAGGCGCCAAGGTAGTGGCGGCGGACATCGACGCCCCGGAGGCCCAGGAAACCGCGAGACTGGTCCGGGAAAAAGGGGGGCAAGCCGTGAGTTTTACGGTGGACGTGAGCCTGGAGAGCAGTACGCTACAGATGGCCCGGGAGGCAGCCCAGTATTTTGGCGGTATCGATATCCTGATCAACAATGCGGCGATCTTTTCCACCGTTCCCATCATGGGGAAAAGCGGCTTCCTGACCATTCCCCTGGAGGAATGGGACAGACTCATGGCGGTTAACGTGAAGGGAGCGTTTTTATGCGTGCGTGCGGTATTTCCCTTCATGAAGGCGCAGGGAAAAGGAAAGATCATCAATATCTCCTCCGGAACGGCCTTTAAAGGGACGCCCAATTTCTGCCATTATGTTTCCAGTAAAGCCGCCCTCATCGGCCTGACCCGTAGCCTGGCCCGTGAATTGGGCGACAGCAATATCGCGATTAACGCCATTGCTCCCGGCGTGACCCTGAGTGATACGACGCCAGGGAAACAACCATCCGCAGAGCGGGAAGAAGCGCTCAAGAGACGGTGTTTCAAGCGGGTCGAGACACCCGAGGACCTGGTCGGAACGGCTGTTTTTCTGGCTTCCAGTGACAGTGATTTCATTACCGGTCAGACGATCATCGTGGACGGCGGCGACAGCATGAATTGAAAGGGCGGGACTTTTTACGGGAATGACACTTCGGATTTTTACGAGGCCGTCAAGGTTGGCGACTTAGTTAAAGTAGTCACCCCGGTGCAAACCGGGGTCCAGTGACGTCATAACTTATTAAAAACGCTGGATTCCGGCTTTCGTTTATGCCCGTGGGTACCGGAATGACATCATGGGGTAATTTCGGACTTTTTACGAACCTGTCAAGGCTGTCTCACTTCCCCGTAGAGGTCGTAGGTGTCGGCACTGGTGATCGTACAGGCGACGAAATCCCCGGCCTTCAGTCCCTTGCCTTTAATGAAGGTAATGCCGTCTATCTCCGGCGCCTGCCGACGGCATCTTCCGGCATAAGGAAATTCCGGAAGGTCGCTGGTCCCTTCGATCAGCACTTCCTGGTGGGAGCCGATCAGGGTCTGATTGATGCCGGCGGAGATCAGGGCCTGCTCCTCCATCAACTCCCGGCGCCGCTTTTCCTTGGTCTTTTCCGTTACCCGGCCGGTAAGGACGGCCGCCGCCGTCTCTTCCTCAGTGGAATACTTGAAGGCCCCCAGATGATCGAACCTGGTTTCCCTGATGAAATTCAAAAGTCTCTTGAACCGGGCCGGCGTTTCACCGGGAAAGCCCACGATCAGCGAAGTCCGCAGCGCCACGTCGGGAACCAGTTCCCGGACCAGGGCGATGCTTTCCTTGATCCGGGCGCTTCCACCCTGCCGCCGCATGGCCTTCAGGATGTCGTCATCGATATGCTGGATGGGAATATCCACATAAGGACAGATCTTTTTCTCCTCCGCCATGACCCCAAGCATATGGGCGTCCAGCTTGCCGGGATAGGTGTAGAGCAACCTGATCCACCGCAAGTCAGCGAGGCCGGCAAGTTTTCTTAATAGATCTCCCAGGTTGGGCCGTTCTTTCAGATCACGCCCGTAGGCCGTACTATCCTGGGCGGTGATGATGATTTCTCTCACGCCCTGCGCCGTCAAATTATGCGCCTCGGCGATGATGTCGTCTATCGTTCGGCTCCTCGCCCTGCCCCGCAGGGCCGGGATGATGCAGTAAGAGCAGTAGTTGGAGCAGCCTTCCGCAATTTTCAGGTAGGCCGTGTAAAAGGGGGTGGAGAGGCGCCGCTTATGGCCCGCGTCCATAAGAAAAGAGGGGCGATTCACGACGGTCAAAGAGGTGGCGCCGGGGACGTCGCGGAGCCGGTCCAGATGAGCGGCGATCCGGGGCGCCTCGTTGGTGTCGAGAAAAATGTCGACCTCCGGTAACTCGGCGGCCAGACTCTTCCCGTAACGCTGGGGCAGGCAGCCGGCGACCGCCAGGAAGCGGCAGCGGCCCGCCTTCTTCCACGCGGCGGCGCGCAGGATTTCTTCGATTGATTCCTCCTTGGCCGGCAGGATAAAGGCGCAGGTGTTGACCAGGATGATGGCGGCGTCCCGGGGATCAGGCACGATGCTGTAACCACCCTTCTCCAACGTGGCGGCCATGACCTCCGCGTCTACTTGATTCTTGGGACAACCGAGACTGACGATGTGGACGGTCTTCAATGGGGGATTCTCCTGGCCAGCACCTTACGCGGTTTTACGCCGTCCGACGGGCCGACGACGCCTTCCTGTTCCATGCGTTCGACGATCCGCGCCGCCCGGTTATAACCGATCTTCATATAGCGCTGGACGAGCGAAACCGAAGCGTGTCCCAGCTCGGTGACCAGTTCCACCGCCTCGTCGTATTTTTCGTCATAGGCGTCATCGTTCTTTTCCCCTTCCGTCTCCTCCGTTTCGCACTGTCGGATGGATTCATCATAGGCCGGTTGGGCTTGTTGTTTGACAAAGTCGACGATCCGGCCGATTTCCTTATCCGAAACGTAAGCGCCGTGAATGCGGGTCAGTTTGGACGTTCCGGGCGGGATGAAGAGCATATCGCCGGCGCCCAGCAATTTTTCCGCCCCGTGCTGATCGATAATGGTGCGGGAGTCGACTTTCGATGATACCTGAAAGGAGATGCGGGTGGGAAAGTTGGCCTTGATGACGCCGGTAATCACATCCACCGAAGGTCTCTGGGTCGCCAGGATCAGGTGAATGCCCGCCGCGCGGGCCATCTGGGCCAGACGGGCCAATGATTCTTCCACATTGCGCTGGGCGACCAGCATCAGATCGGCCAGCTCATCGATCAGGATCACGATATAGGGCAGCCTTTGGGGCAACTGGCTCTGTTCTTCCGACAACTCCCCTTCTTGACCGGCGACCTTCTTCCGCAGGCGCTCAAGGACACCGCCGTCCTGATTTCGCCTGGCCTTGTCCACCATCTGATTGTAACTATCGATATTCTTTACCCCCAGCGTGCTGATAATCTGGTAGCGGCGTTCCATTTCTTCTACCGCCCATTTCAGTACCCGGGCGGCCATCTTGGGGTCCAGCACTACCGGGTGGAGCAGATGAGGTATCCCTTCATAGGATGAAAACTCCAGCCGCTTGGGGTCGATCATCAGGAATTTCACCTCATCCGGCGGCGCCTTGAAGAGGATGCTGCAGATCAGGGCATTCAGGGAAACGCTTTTTCCTGAACCGGTGGTGCCCGCGATCAGCAAGTGGGGCATCCGGATCAGATCGGTGACCACCGGGGCGCCGGCGATGTCGACGCCGAGGGCAATCGGCAGGCAGAAGGCCGAATTCAGGAATGTTTCGTTATCCAGCACGTCTTTCAATTGTACCGGCTCCCTTTCCTGCTGGGGTATCTCGATGCCCACCGCCGCCTTGCCCGGGATGGGGGCGATGATCCGAACGCTGGGCGCCTTCAGTGCCAGAGCGAGGTCGTCGGCGAGGTTCGTGATCCGGTTGATCTTGACGCCCGGCGCCGGTTCCAGTTCGTACATGGTAATCACTGGACCGGGCTTGATTTCCACCACCTTGCCTTCCACGCCGAAGTCGGAGAGTTTCTTTTCCAGGAGGCGGGCATTGGCAATCAGGGTCTCCTTTTTGACTTTCGTATCCCGGTGTTCTACCTCGTCCAGCAGGGTCAGCGGCGGCAGCTGGAAGTCACCGGCTGTTTTCGGGAAGTCAAAGCCGGATTGCTCGGGCCGTGTGGTTTTCTTCCTCGTTTTCGGACCGGAATCGTCGATCAGGGGGGCGGCTTTTTGCCGCCGTTCCTTTTCTTCGCCGCCTGTTCCGGAACTTTCCCCGGCGCCGTTCAGCAAGTCCTTGATCTGTCCACCCGTCCAGAAAAAGAAGTTGCCTGCTTTTTGGGCAACGGCCAGGAGAGAGAATTCACACATGACCATCAGGGAGATGAGGGCCATGAGGATGAACAGCAGCGAGGCGCCGATAGGATTGAAATAGTCAAAGAGCAGCCGGGTCAGGATGTCTCCCAAGAGCCCGCCCGCCTGGAAACTGGTGTCCCCGATCTTGATTTCCTGAAGAATAAGATCGCTCAACCCGGCCAAAGAAGCCAGGAGGGCAAGGAAGCCGAAAAGACCGGGATATAAAGCGGGGGAGCGGCGTTGAAAATATTTATAGGACAGAACGCCGCCCAGGAGGGGCAGTAAAAAAGCCGCCAGGCCCAGCAGTCGGAACAGGGCATCGGCGGTGTAGGAACCAAAGGCGCCGATCAAGTTGCGGGGAGGGGTTGACGCTGTTACAAAACGATTAAAGGAGGGATCGGCAGGATCAAACGAAACCAGGGAAAGCGTCAGCAGGATAGCCGCGGCCAGAAAAAGCAGGGCGTAAATCTCACTTGCTTTGGTGCTGTTTTTTTCTTCCATAACAATTTCTGTCGTTTGATTTCCTTTTGCCGGAGAAGAGCGAATGGTTTGCTTTTCTTACCATTTGCTCCTTCTTGTCAAGTAATATTTCAGGTCTGGCGCAGTCGTCACGGTTGACATGCTCTCTTCCTTCTGGTAAGGCACCGGGAGAACTAACGATAGTGTCTTTCGGAAACTCGGATAAGAACCTATTAACTTTCAACTCGGAAACCAAATAACATACGGAAAGGATAGAGTGCAGACTATGGAACGAACCTTATCCATCATCAAGCCCGACGGTGTTTCTCGGGGGATCATCGGCGAGGTAATCAAACGCCTGGAACAAAAAAGCCTGAAAATAGTGGCCCTGCGGATGGTGCAGATGACCAGGGCAGAGGCGGAAGGCTTTTATGCCGTACATAAGGAAAAGCCCTTTTTCCCGAGCCTGACGGAATTTATGTCCTCCGGTCCTATCGTGGTCATGGTCTTGGAGGGCGAGAACGCGATTGCCCGTTACAGAGAATTGATGGGGGCCACAGACTGCCGGCAGGCGGCCGCGGGAACCATCAGAAAAGATTTTGCCACCGACATTGAAAAAAATGTCGTCCACGGTTCCGATGCTCCGGCCACCGCGGCTGTGGAAATTGGCTATTTCTTCAGCGGCCTGGAATTGGTGCGCTGAAACATTGCTGTTCAGAGGGGCTGCGGGAAGTTAAAGCCTTCTTCCCGCAGCCCTTGGGTTAACAGAAATTGCTTACGAAGCCGTCCTGTCCCCTGTATTATTGTCTCCATCGGTCTTAAGCTTCAACCTTCAGTTCCAGGTTGATCATGTCGCCGCGCGTAAAGCCGATCTGGTTGAGAAACTTGAGCATGTCCCAATCCCGCCAATTCACGAGAACGTAGATCTTGCCGACGCCAACTTTCTTCATGTGCGCGATCGCCTCCTTGACGAGCGACCGGCCGACTCCTTTGCTCTGGTAAGCCGGGTCCACCCCGATTGTGTCGATCCAGCCGGTTGTGTCGGGAACGCCGAATTCCCAGCCGCTGGCGTCTCCCAGGACGAAACCCACTACCTTTCCGTCCATTTCCGCCACCAATGATGCGATGGGCGCTCTCTGTTCCAGCAACTCCAGCTTCATTTCCCAATACTGCGGACGCAGTTGCCCGATCAATTTATTGTCAATCTCGACCAGAGCTGCTAGGTCTCCCCGCTTTAATGTCCGGATAGTGATATCTTTTACTTCAGGCATATATACCTCCTTTCGTGAGACTGGTAAGGGACGGCTTCGTAAGCTTGCAAAAAGTATACGAAAAAAGATCCGAAAGTGTCAACAATTTTCGCTATCTCCTCACGGCACCCGGCGAAAAGACGTTTACTTTTTATTGTAAATCGGGTAAATTTCAAGGCATTCGTGCTACGGTGGCAAGCGCGGCCAATAAAAAAGAGGAGTTGCAAGATGAAAAGAATATTGAAGTTAGGTGTTTTACTGGCAGGCTTTTTGGTTGCTTTTCCCGTGTTGGCGGCTGTTAAGGAAACCCCTTTAAAGATCGGCATTATAGATACGCAAAAGGTTATCAGGGATGCCAAGGCAGCCAAGAATGCCCGGGCCACCTTCCAGAAAGATCTGGAGGCCAAGCGGACCCTCTTGGAAGCCAAGGGTAAGGCGGTTCGTAATATTGAAGAACAGCTGAAAAGTGCCGGTCAAAACGTGGCGTCCGCAAAATTGAGGGAGGATCTGGCCCGAGAGAGCAAGGAATTCAATCGCTTGAAGAGCGACCTGGAAGATGAACTGAAGAAAAAGGATGTGGAGCTCACCCAGAGGATTTTTGGAGAAATAAGGCAAGTAGTGTTGAATTTTTCCAAAAACGAGGGCTATACGCTGATTATGGAAAAAAGTGGAGTCTTAGCAGCGAGCGATTCCATTGATATATCTGATAAGATTATCAAGCTTTACGATGAACAAAAAAAGTAGATCTCTGTCTGCTGTCATTGGGCGCCGGTACGTTACGCTGCTGCTGACGCACCGGCAATCCGGATAATTCAAGCAAACAACTTGCTGAATTTCCACCTCTTCCTCTTTTGCCAGTTTCCCTGATGGTAAGCGTAACTGGCGATGAGAGGCAATGCTGATGTGGCTTCCGCAAACACCATCTGCTCGTAGACCGTATCCACCTTGCCCCAGGAGCTGGCTTCCTTCAAGGTAGAGCTGGAGCAGGCGCCATCCCGCACATCGGCTACCGTAATCTGAACGGCATACTTGTGCATCGGTACTTCCTTGCCCAGGATTTCGGCACAAATAACGGTATCCTGGACAAAATTTTTCGGTACGCCGCCGCCGATGATGACGAGACCCGTCGTGGGCGACTTAATCTTAATCTCGGTTAATTCCCGAAAATCTTTTACGGAATCGATCGACAGATGGTTAGCGGGGCGCTGGCACTGATGCATCACCAAGCCAAAGCCGGCGCTGCTGTCGGAAAAGGCCGGGCAGAAGATCGGTACGTCATTTTCGTAGGCAACCTGGACGAGCGAACCCCGCTTACGGGCATTATCCTGGAGATAGCGGCCCATCTCTCTGATAAACTCACGGGAAGAGTGGGGGCGCGGCGGCAGGGCATCGGCTATTTGCCCGATGACTCGATCGCAGGTCTGCAGCTCTTCTTCATCGATAAAGGTATCGTAAATCCGGTCGATATAAAGTGATCTTAAGGTCTTGTCATCGACATGGGAGCTGCCCTGGTAATGTTTGAAACCCAGGGCTTCGAAAAAATCCATGTCTACGATAGCAGCGCCGGTGGCCACGATGGCATCCACCATATTGTTCTGCACCAGATCGGCATAGAGCTGCATGCAACCGGCCGCACTGGTGCTCCCGGCGAGGGAAAGAATGATGGCACAGTCGCTATCGGACAGCATGCGGTCATATATTTCGGCGGCCACGGCCAGGTCGCGAGCCGAAAAGGACATTTTCCGCATCGCCCGGATGATGCTGCCGGCATTGAAAGACTTTATGTCGATATGTTCGACAGGCGTTCTCAGGAAATCTTTCTTATCCATAACTCCCTCGATAAGTAACTGATTGTGAGCTTCTAATAGATACCGGTCAAAATGTCAATGCCCGGAATAGCGGTCGAATCGGCTTGCTAATCTCCGGCATTTCGGTTACTCTCGGGCTGCAAAAATTCCCCTCATCCACCTGTGATAAAGCAGGCGGGAGGCGGAAAACTTCACCGGAGAGTAACAGGCCCATGGATCAGGAAAAAGAAGAAAAACTTACGGCATTGCGTGAAATGCTGGCGGAGATGAACAGGGTCGTCGTCGCCTTTTCCGGCGGAGTGGATAGTACCTTTCTGCTGAAAATAGCCGTGGAAGTACTGGGTGCAGAACAGGTGCTGGCCGTAACCGGTCAGTCACCCACTTATCCCGCCTGGGAGTTGGCGGAGGCCAGGGAACTGGCATCCGCGTTGGGGGTCAGGCAGTTGGTCATCCATACGGAGGAGTTGGAGCGGGAAGACTTTGCCGCGAACCCGCCGGAGCGTTGTTACTTCTGCAAACAGGAATTGTTTTCCCGCTTGCGGCAAATTGCCCAAGAGGAGGGAGCCATTGCCATTCTGGACGGGACGAACCGGGACGATTTGGGCGATTACCGTCCCGGGCGGAAGGCGGCCCGGGAACTGGGGGTGCGCAGTCCACTGCTGGAGGCCGGCCTGACCAAAGAGGATATCCGGTTTTTTTCTTTCGCCCTGGGTTTGCCGACCTGGAACAAGCCGGCTTGCGCCTGTCTCAGCTCCCGTTTCCCTTATGGAACGAGAATTACGCCAGAGAAACTGCTGCAAGTGGAACGGGGGGAAGATTTTCTGCGTTCTTTAGGTTTTGGGCAGTTTCGCCTGCGCCATCACGGTCCCCTGGCCCGCATCGAGATCGACCCGGAGCAGTTTCCCTTGCTCTTGGCGAAGGCTTCCGCCATAGTCAGTGAACTCAAGGCCGCCGGCTTCACCTATGTGGCGCTCGATCTCGAAGGATACCGGACCGGCAGTATGAATGAGACACTTTCGCTGAGCGGGGTGCCAGTCAAGGACAGTGAGCTATGTCAAATTAGCCAGGGGCCTTATGGACGAGCATAGATTGCGGGCGCTCCTGCTCGGCATCAGGGAAAAAAGGCTGGACATTGACGCCGGCGTGGCGGAACTGAAGCAGCTGCCCTTCGCCGATCTGGGCTTTGCCAAGATCGATTCCCACCGCCATTTGCGGCAGGGGTTCCCGGAGGTCGTTTATTGCGCCGGCAAGACAACGGAGCAGGTAGTGGCCATCGTTCGGAAGCTGGCCGAAAAGGCAGACCATAACATCCTGACGACGCGGGCCGGACGGGAAGTGTACGAGGCCGTAGCCGCGGAAGTTGCCGACTGCGAGTACCACGACCTGGCCCGCCTGATAATAGTAAGACGGGGCGAACAGGAAAAGCGGGGCCGTATCGTGGTATTGAGTGCGGGTACCTCCGATTTGCCGGTGGCGGAAGAGGCGGCCCTGACGGCCGAAGCGATGGGCAACCGGGTGAAGCGCATTTACGATGCCGGTGTGGCGGGCATTCATCGGCTCCTGCATTACCGGGACGAGTTGCTGGCGGCCCGCGTTTTGATTGTGGTGGCCGGCATGGAGGGCGCTTTGCCCAGCGTGGTGGGTGGGCTGGTTGATAAACCGGTGATTGCCGTGCCTACGAGTGTCGGTTACGGCGCCAGCTTTGGCGGTCTGGCTGCTCTGCTGGCCATGTTGAACAGCTGTGCCAGCGGCATCTCGGTTGTCAATATCGACAACGGTTTTGGGGCCGGTTATCAGGCGGCACTAATCAACAGATTAGGGGATGACTCGCCTCGGGGAGATGGGGCATGAAAATCGCCTATTTCCATTGCTTTGCCGGCGCTGCCGGCGACATGATCCTGGGCGCCCTGTTGGATGCCGGTCTGCCCTGGGAGCAATTGCAGGCGGACCTGAGCTTGCTGCCCTGCCGGGGCTTTACTCTGGAAAGGGAGCGCGTGGCCAAGCAGGGGATATGCGGTACGCAGTTGAGGGTGATCGTGACTGCGGACGAAGAACACCGCCAGCTCGGGGAGATACGGACCATTCTGGAAAACAGCGCCTTGCCGGACGTAGTACGGGAAAAAAGCCTGCAAATCTTTACCCGGCTGGCAGAGGCGGAGGCGCGGGTGCACGGAACGACGGCCGAGGAGATCATCTTCCACGAAGTCGGTTTCCTGGATGCCATTGTCGATGTGGTAGGCGCTGTAGCGGGGTTGCAGCGTCTGGGGATCGAAGAGGTTTATGCCTCGCCGCTGAATGTGGGCGGCGGTTTTTCCCGTTCCGCCCACGGTGTGATACCGGCACCGGGGCCGGCGACCTTGGAACTGCTCCGGGGAGTGCCCGTGTATTCGCGGGGCGTGGAAAAAGAACTCCTTACCCCCACGGGCGCCGCCATCATTACAACCTGCTCCTGCGCCTTCGGCGACATGCCGCCGCTCACCCTGCTTAGCAATGGTTACGGCGCCGGCGTGCATGATCTCGCCATCCCTAACCTGCTGCGGGTAACCATCGGGGAAAAGCTGGCCGGTTTCACCGCGGAAGCCGACGCCGGGGATGAGGCGGGGCACCGGCAGGCCCCGGCGCTGATGATGGAGGCCAATATCGATGACATGAACCCGGAATTCTTTGATTATCTGATGACCGGGTTACTGGAAGCCGGCGCTATGGACGTGTTTTTGCAGGCCATCCAGATGAAGAAGAACCGGCCGGCGGTGACCCTCTGCGTCTTGATGCGTCCTGAAGACCGGGGACGTTTTTGCCGGCATATCTTCACCGAAACCACCACTCTGGGGGTGCGGGTTTATCCTGTTACCAAGTATATGCT
>Ga0082335_1009348_pt1 | contig 10597 bp, 13 predicted proteins | sample Subgrocontami58m_FD_72375 | JGI IMG/M metagenome (GOLD analysis project Ga0082335, IMG submission 72375) | Subsurface groundwater microbial communities from S. Glens Falls, New York, USA - GMW37 contaminated, 5.8 m (SPADES assembly) (version 2) ... | reverse complement strand
AAAAGGGCAAGCCCAACTCTCTCTTCGGGCCCGACGGCACGGCGCTGATCGTCCATGCCGGCAAGGACGATTATAAGACCGACCCGACCGGCGACGCCGGCGGCCGCATCGCCTGCGCGGTCGTTCAGTAGGACTGCAGCGGAATCACTTCCGCGCGTCGTCGCTTGGCGGCTTTCGCTGGACCATCGGCTGATACGGCGGCAGTTCGGGCTTCGGGCCTCCCGGAGTCTTCGGTCGCGTGTCCTGGCGATAGAGGTAGTAGGCAAAACCGCCGACGCCCGCGAGGACGGCCACGGCCAGGGCTTCGTAGAGCGACATGTCGAACAATTCTCCAGGCATTCGGCGGATGGATTACAGTGGGCACAGTGCCGGGGCGGCACCTGTCCGTCCAGATGTTGGAGAGCCCCAGTGGGAGAGCTACGAATGAACGATGAGATCGGCCGTCTGGCGACGCGCGAATACGAGGTGACGCGGCCGGACGGCACCCAGGCGAAGCTGGCCTTCGCCCTGTGCGATCTTTCACGGGAGAACGCGCTGGCGCGGCATGCCCGCAAGCGCAGCGCCATCGCCTTCGGCCTGTTGAGCTTCGAGGGCTTTGCCGAGGCGCCTGCCCATCCGCTGCTCTGGGTCCAGACGGCCGCCGGGATGGAGATGACCGTCTCGGACGGCGACAAGCCGCCCGGGCCCGAACTGCAGCGGCTGATTGCGCGCCACTTCGTCCTGTTCTTTGACGATATCAGGGAGGTGGCGCCGGGATTGGCGGCGCTGCCGCTGCGCGGCGCGGAGGAACGCCCGAACTGATGCCCGGGCCTCGGGCGTCAGAGCAGGATCAACATCCCGCGACATGCCGCGGCGGCCAGGCCCCCGATGGCGGCGGCAATGGCGCAGGCGCTCAGGCGGGCCAGCTTGATCGACGTCTGGGATTCGGTGGTCTCGTGTTCGATCGATCGATAGAGGCTCCGTGCCTCCTGGGCGCGCGCCATTGCCCGCGCGAAGGGCATGGCGGTCTTCAGCCAGCCGTACCCCCCTCCCAAGGCGACGCCGAGGACGATCCAAAAGCTCATCATTCGAACTCTCCGCAGTTTTTCGGTTGAAATACTTTGCAGGCCTTACTCGGATTTGCGCTGTCTGGTCATTCCGTGGCTGGCATACACGCCGCCAGACGCGGGAACTCGGGCACGAACAGCGGCCTATAGGCCGACAGGCACCTGATCCTTGGTTCCGTGGTGCCGCGTGCCAGCATCGTACCGGCAGTGGCTTGATGGAAATGCGTGTCCGACTTGGTGGACTGCGCAGGCGTCGATGCAAAGAGGAGCGCGGCGGAAATGCAAGCTGCGCCGAGGGCGACGTAATCCTGGAAAGGTGTCACGGCAATTTCTCCATGGCGGTGCTGGTGGTTTAGTGAAGGGATTGCATCTCGTTGACGTTGGAGTATCCGGCACGATCGTGGCGATTGCTGCGACTCCGCCCGGCCATTGCGTTGCTGCGTGTATCCAGGAGGGCTTTGGAAATCTTCTGAAACCGGATAGTTGGCGAAGTGACCATCCAGCCTCAGTAGGTGAGAGCCGAAGGCAGGCTGTCCTTCATCACGCCGTAAATGGAGACGGTGCGGTAGAGCGACGTGAGGGCCTTGTCGTATTCGTAGAGCGGCGCGTTCGTGACATAGACGACGTCGCGGGCGCGGATGTTGAATTGCTGGGCGACGAAGAGCGACACCGGCTGCATGAGGTCGAGCCGGAATATCGTGGAGTGACCGTTCGGCTCGACTTTCGGATCGTTGAGACGAAAAACGAAGATCCCGGTTTTGTTGGCGCGCGCGTCGTTCAGTCCGCCGGCGGCGCCCAGGGCCTCGAGGAGGCTTAGTTCCGTCTTGTCGATGTCGACATTCCCCGACTTCTGTACGGCGCCGAGGACCGTGAATGTGCGAGGGTTGGGGCGCACGATGATCTCGTCACCGCCTTGAACTTCAGGATCACGGCCGGAGAGCAGGTCGGAGTATTGTGCGGTCAGCGCGACGCTTCCTCGCCGCCGCAGGATGACCTCGAATTGCGGAGACGAGAGCTTGTCCGTGCTCGCGGGGCCGCCGGCGCGATTGATGGCGTCTGCCACCGAGCGTGTGCCGTCGAGGACGGAAAATCGCCCGGGTGTCTTGACGTCACCGGAAACCATGACGGTGTTCGATCGATCGCTCTGGAGCTCCACGATGACCTGCGGCTCCTGGGCCTTGCCCTTCAAGCGCTCGCGAATGCGCTGCTCGATCTGGCCGAGGTCGAGTCCTCCGACGTTCACCTCGCCGACGAACGGGACCGATATGGTGCCGGCATCGGTGACGTGCTGTGAACCAAGGTCCGCGCCGGTCTTCTGGGCGGTTGGGAAGATGCCACCGTCGTAGGCTTCGAGAATGCGGACCTTCAGGACGTCGCCGGCCCCGACCGATACCTTTCGGCCCGCCGATGCGGGCCTTTCGACGGTGGATTTGTCGTCGCGAGCAGCGGTTCGATACGGCAGCACCGAGGTTGGATCGAGGTCGATCACATCGTACGGAAGCGGCGTCTGGGACTCCGGAGAAGCGCGGGACATCTTGGGACCGTCGCCGGGCAGAAGCTGGCAACCGCCAACGATCAAGCTCATTGCCCACACCGTGAGAGGTATCGACATGCGCCGGAAGCAGCGCCTCGGCGCGGGCGCTTGCTGCAACGGGACTGAGCAGCCGACTTGTTTGCTGGGCACCATCGACGTCATCTAGCATTCGGTCGGGGCGCTGGAATGGCGAGAGGCGCTTAGATTTGTTGCGAGTTGTTTCCGTCGCGCAGCGAGAAACATTTGGACGCAAATGCGGTGGGTGGCAGCAACGCTGCCCGAAGCATGCGCGCAGTGCCGCGCGAGATCGGCGGCCTATTTTTCCCGCAGGTCAGCCGATGTGGCGGAAGGGAAGCTCATGCGTGCACAGAGGCCACGCGGCTGCAGGTCCAGCAACGTCAGCGTACCGCCATGTGACTCCGCGACGGCCAGGACGATGGCAAGCCCCAGGCCGAAGCCGCCTGTCGCCTGCCGCGCCGGATCCGTTCGATAGAACGGCTCCATGACCCGCTGTTTTTCGTCGTCCGGTATTCCCGGGCCGTCGTCTTCCACATCGATCGTGATGGACTCGGTCGAGATGGTCAGCCGGGCTGTGACAGTCGTGCCGAACTTCGTTGCGTTCTCGATCAGGTTGGAGATCGCGCGGCCGAGCGACTGGGGCCTGCAAAGCATCGCGAAGCGCTGGGGGCCTTCATAGACGACCGTGTGGCCGGTATCGGTGAACTGATCGCAAATGGTTTCGATGATCGAGGGCAGATCCGCCATTTCCGACGCTTCCAGGCCGCTGCTTTCCCGAAGGAAAGCGACCGCGGAGGCGATCATGGAATCCATCAGCTCCAGGTCCTCGAGCATTCGGATCTTTTCAGCCGAAGCGGGAATCTCCTCCGTCCGCAGCCGCAGACGCGTCAAAGGTGTCCGGAGGTCGTGACTGATGGCAATCAGGGTTGTCGTCCGGTCCTCGATCAGCCGGATGATGCGCCGCCGCATCCGGTTGAACGCCCGTGCGGCTCGCCGGATCTCGGACGGTCCCTCCTCGCGAACAGGGCTTTCTATGCCGGCTCCGCTGAACCGGTCGACCGCCGCCGCGAAACGCGCAAGGGGAGCCGCGAGCCGCCGCGCCGCCCAGATCGACAATAGAATCGTCGAGGCTATCAGGAAGATCAGCGGAAGCAGGACGGGAGGGGAAAGGAAAGACGGCTCCGGAGGAGGCCCCGGAGGACCATGGTCTGGCGACGGCCCCGGAGGTCCATGGCTTGGCGGTGGACTGGGGGGCGAATGGGGAGGGGGCGGAGGAAAGGGACCGTCGTCCAACAGGACATTGACCGTGACCGCTTGTCCGTCGCGCAGGACGGCGCGGACGGCGACCGACGAGGGTTGATCCGAGCGGATCGCAACGATCCTGATGCCGGGCGGCAGGTCGCGGACAATCCGGGACAACAGGGCACGTGACGCCGGATCGATCGAACCGGAGGCGCTGGCGTCATCGAGCTTCGCCGTAAGGGGGCCCTGGCTGTAGGCGGCGATGAGTTCCTTTCGCGCCGGCGCGCTTACGGCATCGAGTGCCCGCAGCAGGGTCGCAATGCGTATCGCGCCATCCGGCGATGGCATCGGACCGTTGCGGTCCGGCGCCAGCACGAGGAAGAAGAGTCCGGCGATGGCGAACGTCACCACGCTTGCGATAACCAGCACTGCCGAGAGTTGAGTGGCGATCCGATCGAAATAGCGGAAGATTCGACCGAACAGCTTCATGCCGTCGTGACCTCGGGCGTGAAGACATAGCCTCCGGATCTCACTGTCTTGATGAACTGTGGATCGCGAGGGTCGGCTTCGATCTTTCGGCGGATGCGGCTGACGAGGATGTCGATGCTGCGGTCCATCGCGCCCGCCGCCCGCCTCTGCGACAAGTCGAGCAACTGGTCCCGCGTCAGCGTCCGGCGTGCATGCCGGCAAAAGGTAAACAGCAGATCGAATTCCGCGCTCGTGAGGATGATCCGCGTTCCTTCGGGATTGCGAACTTCCCTCGAGATCGGATTGATCTGCCAGCCGGCGAACTGGACGACGTCGTTGGCGCCATCCTCGGTGTCGGGCAGGGCGGTGGCCCGGCGCAGGACGGCCTTTATCCGTGCCAGCAGTTCGTGCGGATTGAAGGGCTTGGCGACGTAGTCGTCGGCGCCCATTTCCAGACCGACGACCCGGGCAACGGGATCGCCTGCGGCCGTCAGCATGATGACGGGGAGCGTCGATGTGGTCCGCAGTCGGCGACAGATGCTCAGCCCGTCCTCTCCCGGGAGCATGATGTCGAGAACGACGAGATCGATTCTCGCGGTGCCAAGCGCCCGGTCCATGGAACGGGCGTCTTCGGCAACGGTGACGCGACAGCCGTTCTTCGACAGGAAGCGCGACACCATCGTCCGGATTTCGCGATCGTCTTCGACGACGAGAATGTGGGGCGAGCGAACCATGACTTCCTTCTACATCGATTGCGCCGTGCCGGGCGTCAGGCTTTTTGGTTTCTGATTGTTTCCAGATCGTCGCCCGACAAAGCCAGCAACAACATGCGGCGTGCCACCTCGGAGCGTGGATGCCAACTTCACCGGGTCATCACTTGGAAGAGGGTCGCATGAATTGGAAATATACTGCTTCCATCGTCGTCGCGGCGACGGCGCTTTTCGGCACGGGGGCGGGCCTTGCCCAGCAGCCGGGACCCTACCCCATGCCGCCCATGGCAGGCCTACCCTTTTTCGCTCCAGGTCTTCCGCCGCCTCCGCCCTTCGCGGGTCCTGGGGGCGGGAATGCCTTGCCGGCCGGGCCGTCGCCGAAGGAGGTATGCATGAATACCGTCGCCCTCCGGGCCGGCTTCCTGGGCTACCTGAAGGCGAAGCTCGACCTCGCGCCGCAGCAGCTTGCAGCCTGGCAGGAGGCGGAGGCCGTCTTCAACGACGTCGCCAAGAGCGAACGAGAGGGTTGTTCCCGCCTCCCGGCGGAGGTGGCACAGGCGAGCGTGCTCGGCGCGATCACCTTCGCCGAAGAGCACACGGCCAGCCACCAGCAGCAGTTGCAGAAAATGGGGCCGGCCATCCGGAAGCTCTACGAGTCCCTGTCGGCCAGCCAACGCAAGGTCATGGATAGCATTCCTCCGCCCATGATGTTCTAGGCAGTTCCAGGCCGGCCCTCCCCAACGCCGCTCTGCGGCAGAGCCGGCCGCCGCCCGACGGCCCTTCTTCCTCGGCCGTCGGTCGCAAGGGAAGGGGACCACACATGATCCGCTCTGCGCTCGTTTCGTCCCCAACGATCGGTCGCAGACACTCGCGGGTGTGGTCCCCTTCTTTGCTCTCTTGAACCGCGGACGTCCGAGGCGGCCAGCGAGCAACGTGGTTCACCTGCCCGGGCGATCGCACGGATCCGGAGTTGCGTCGAATCACGATCGATCCTTTGGAGTTGGAGGTGACATGTTTCAACGAGCAGCCGCGGCAGTAGTCGTTTTCGCCCTGCTGGAATGTGGCGGCCTTGGCATGGCGGCCGCCCAGGAGCGGCCGTCCAAGGAGACAATGGACGCTGTTCGAAGCTGCTTCGGCAAGGCGGGTATCAGCGCCTCGTCGGGTTCGAACAAGCCGCCGCAACTGACGGCCGAGCAGCGGAAAGCCGTCGACAAGTGCCTCAAGGACGCCGGCATCGAAATCCCGAGTGGCAGGCCCTGAAATGGGTCTTCTGCCCGGTGCCGCCATCGACCAGTGAGGGCAGGCTGAATCGCCATCCGCATGTAGGAGCGATCCGACCCCACTTTCTGACACGTACACGTATGCGCCCCACATGGTTTTGGAGTGTCGAATGCTGAGCGCCAGGAGAATCGTCGTTTGCGTGGGGGTCGCCATGTTGTTTGCGACACCGCCGGCAGTTGCTCAGACGATGGCCGACCGGTACGCAAAGCACTCGTGCGCGGTCGTGAGGATCACGGTAGCCGATGGCACGGTCGGCAACGGATTCTTTGCCGATGCGAACGGCCTTCTGGTGACATCGGCCCAGGTTGTTTTTCAGCATAGCTTCTTCAAGACGGAAGCAGGCATCGGGGTCGATATTCACTCGAAGGGGCCGATCACCCTGCTGTCGGATGACGGTCGGCAAACGACCATTCCATCGCCGCCGGTCGATCTGCACCACGCGGACAATGCCACCAGGGACCTCGCGGCCATCGCTACCGGCCTCGCTACTCCCTGCTTCATTCCGCTGGCGAGCGCGGGCCGCCTGCATGTCGGCGACCCGGTGGTCACCATCGCCTTCCCGCCTTCCGCGCCGTCGAGCGGCCTCTATCTCGGCTTTGTCGCGACAAAGGACGACGAGGTCAGCAACATTGTCGGTGTCATCGACGGTACACTGGAAACCGTGCTTGCCAGTCGACGGCTGTTGCGCGTCCAGATGCCGGTCTCATACGGCATTTCAGGTGCTCCGATCATCGACGAAAAAGGCATGGCCGTCGGTGTGGCGGCGTCGACGCCGCTGCCCTGGATCGAGGAATATTCTCGACGAATAATCGCGGCCCGAGACGGTTCGAGAATGCCCACCTCGGCCGAGGCCGAGAACAGCATGTCCGCCGTTCTGGCAGAACTGGCGTCCGTCGCCAGGCAGTTCACCTCGCCTGGGGTGTTGGTGGCCGTACCGCTGGCGGGTTTGGCGACGCCGGAGGGCGACGCCAGCGCCGATCTTCAATAGCCCCTTCAGCGTCGGTATCGCCGCGTCCTCCCGGGTTGCCGCATCGGAGTGCCGAACGGGCCGCGGCTGTCGGATATCTGCGCCCGCGTTCGCTTTGCATTGTTGGTAGCGAACTGCGGTGCGCCTGGCTTCGTCCGTCAGTCGGATCGAGAGCGGCGCACGATCCGACGCGGCAGCAGACATTTCGATCGAATAGATTGATGCACGCGCGGCGCACCTTCGCTTTTGAGGAGACGGCGGAAAGAGTTTTGTTCCGGAATATGTCCAGTCAATGAATGGAAATGGACGGACACAACTCTGCCGCCGCATGCCATTCCAATTGGAAAACCCGCTCCTATAAATGATTTGCCGCATCCTGCGGCGTGTGAGTCCTCATGGAGAAGATGATGGAAGAAAGTCGAACGGCGACGCTACTCGCGATTGCTGCGGAAGCGCTGCGTGGATTGGTCGGGCGGCACTTCGAGCCGGCCGCCGGATACGTGGCGGACCTGCGTGTCAGGAGTGTGCCGGCTCGCGTTCCGTCGAAGAGACGTGCCGGGAGCCTGCTGCTTCTCGTGATTGCCGTTGTCGGCGCGCCGATGGCGGCGTCGGCGCAATCCAAGAACGCATTGAACAAGAGTCCAGGTTTCTATGTCGGCGTCGAAAGCGGCTTGAACTGGCTGCTCGACAACAGCAACAACGGCAACAACAATAGCTACAATACCGGCTATGCCATCGGCGGCGTCGCGGGCTACGACTTCCTCGGGCCGCGCGTGGAACTGGAAGTCATGTACCGCAACAATGCCGGAACGACCGCCACTCCGTTCGGCAATGCCGCGGGCCAGGTCAACCAGCTCTCGACGATGGTGAACGGACTCTATGACTTCATGCCGGGATCCATCATCACTCCCTATGCCGGCGCCGGCCTGGGTCTGGCATTTGCCAGTCCCGGTCTCCTCGGACCCTCTTCGTTGGGAGCGACCGCATTTGCCTACCAGGGCATTGTCGGTGTCGGCTACAACGCGACGCCACTTCTGCGTGTCAATCTCGACGCCCGATACTACGGAACGTCGAACCCCGGCACCTATACCAACAACGATATCTCCGTGATGCTGGGCGTTACCTACAAGCTCGGCAGCCCCTAGCGGTGGCGAAGGCCGCGCGACCCGATGACAGGAGCGGGTCGCGCGGCTTAGTCTCCGCCTTCGGTGAGAGCTGGCGACTGCACCGTCAAGGGGATCGAATGAAATGCTGATTGCCCAGATTTCCGACATGCACCTCAAGGGCGAGGGCGAGCTGCTCTATGGCCGTGTCGACACCACGGGCTTCCTCGAGCGTGCCGTGGCCCACGTGAACGCGCTCGATCCGCGGCCCGACATCGTCCTGGCAACCGGCGATCTGGTCGAAAACGGCCGGCTGGAGCAATACGCCAACCTCAAGCGCGCTCTCGCGCCGCTCGACATGCCGGTGTTCATGATTCCCGGCAATCACGATGCCCGCGACGCGATGCGTCAGGCGTTTCCCGAGCACCGCTACCTGCCGGCCGACGGCTTCCTGCAGTACACGATCGAAGACTTGCCGGTGCGGCTGATCGCGCTCGACACGCTGGTGCCGGGCAAGGGCCATGGGGAGCTGTGCGACGTGCGGCTCGATTGGCTGGAGGCACGGCTGGCGGAGAGCGACCGGACGACGCTGCTCTTCATGCATCATCCGCCGTTCGACTGCGGCATCTCCTACCTCGACGGCGCACGCCTGAACGAAGGGGGCGAGCGACTGTCAGAACTTGTTCGGTCCCACGGCAATGTCGAGCGCGTGATGTGCGGCCATGTCCACCGCCCGATCCAGGTGCGCTGGGCCGGCACCATGGCCTCGATCGCGCCCAGCACCGCCCACCAGGCGACGCTCGATCTTCGCCCTGGCGCCGGCCTGTCGATGAAGATGGAACCGCCTGGCATCGCGCTCCATCAATGGCGCGAAGGCACCGGACTGGTGACGCATGTGAGCTACGTCGGGAACTACGACGGCCCTCGACCGTTCCGTTAACCGTGGCCGGTCTCAATGCACTGCTGAAACGAGTTGGCCCCGGCGTCATCACCGGCGCCGCCGACGACGATCCGAGCGGCATCGCCACCTATTCGCAGGCCGGCGCGCAGTTCGGCTTCAATATGCTCTGGACGGTGGTGCTGACCTGGCCGCTGATGGTCGCGGTGCAGTCGATCAGCGCCCGCATCGGCCGTGTCACCGGCCGAGGCCTCGCCGCCAATCTCGCCGAAGTCTTTCCTCGCCGCTTGGTCGGCGTGCTGGTGGGGCTCCTGTTCATCGCCAACACCGTCAATATCGGCGCCGATCTCTCGGCCATGGGGGCGGCAGCCCAGCTCGTCCTCGGCGGCAACCGCCACTTTTTCACCATCGGATTTGCCATCGTGTCGCTGCTCGCCGTCGTGCTGGTGCCCTACCATCGCTATGTCGGCTATTTGAAATGGCTCACCTTCTCGCTGTTCGCCTATGTCGGCGTGATCTTCACGGTCCACATCGACTGGGCAGTTGTCCTCGGCAGTGTCGTGGCGCCGGACTTCAGGGTTTCGGGCGATTCGCTCACCCTGGTGGTCGCGGTGTTCGGCACCACGATCAGCCCCTATCTCTTCTTCTGGCAGAGTTCCGAGGAGGTCGAGGAGGAGGAGGCCGATCCAGAGGCCGGGCCCTTGATCGATCATCCGGAGCAGGCGCCGCGCGAGCTCACCCGCATCGGCTGGGAGACCTGGCTCGGTATGGGCTTCTCCAACCTCGTGGCCTTTTTCATTATCCTGACCACGGCGGTGACATTGAATGCGGCCGGCCAGACCGACATCCAGACCTCGGAACAAGCCGCTGCGGCACTGAAACCGATCGCGGGCGCGTGGTCGTTCATGTTGTTCAGTCTCGGCATCATCGGCACCGGACTGCTGGCCATTCCCGTGCTCGCGGGTTCGGCCGCCTATGCCGTGGGCGAGATCCGCGGCTGGCGGACCGGGCTGGAACGGACGCCCCGCGAGGCGGCGCCGTTCTATGCCGTGATCGCGGCGGCCATCGCGCTGGGCGTCGGCATCGACTTCACGCCGCTCGATCCCATCAAGGCACTGTTCTGGAGCGCGGTGCTGAACGGCGTCATCACCGTGCCGGTGATGGCCGCGATGCTGATCGTGGCCTCGCGGCCCAGGCAGATGGGCGCCTTCGTCGCCACGACCGGCCAGCGGGTGCTCGGCTGGACGACGACGGCCGTGATGGCCGCCGCCCCCGTTGCCATGTTTGCCCTGATGTAGGGCCTCGGCCTTGGTCGGGGATGGCAGGGGCG
>Ga0082335_1009347_pt1 | contig 10598 bp, 4 predicted proteins | sample Subgrocontami58m_FD_72375 | JGI IMG/M metagenome (GOLD analysis project Ga0082335, IMG submission 72375) | Subsurface groundwater microbial communities from S. Glens Falls, New York, USA - GMW37 contaminated, 5.8 m (SPADES assembly) (version 2) ... | reverse complement strand
GAGCAACGGGGGACCCGCCTGCGCAAACGGCAGCAGACCGAGCGCCTCGACCGCGCCGCGCCGCACGGCGGTGTTCGCCTGCGCCTCCAGCGCGAGCTGCGGGGCGCGTTGCAGCAGCGCGTTCAGCCGGCCCGCGCGATCGACGGCCGCCACCGACGAACCAGCGCGCTTCAATCCCTCGGCCAACGCCACCGCAAGCGGCAGCATCGCGTCCAGGTTCTGCGCCGGCCCCAGCACTTCCAGTGCCTGCGCGACATCGGCCGCGCGATTTTGCGCGCCGATGATGACGACCAGCTGCCGCGCGAAATCGAGTCCGGCCGGCCGCGCCAGGAAGCTGCCATCGCCGGCGAGCGCCGCGAACAAACGCCCCGCGCAATCCACCGTGGAACTCAGGATCGCGGACTGAATCCACGGGTCGCCCACATTCTCCTTCACGAGCCGCGCCAGCAGTCCCGCCTGGTCCCACTCGCGGCAGCTGCCAATCGTGAACGCAATCTGCAGCTGGACGCGCGGGGCGGGATCACCGAGCAGCGCGACGACCTGGCGGCGCAAGGTTTCCGAACTACCCAGCCGCGGTTCGGCCAGCCGGATCGCATTCTCCCGCACGCCGGGATGATCGTCTGCCAGCGCGGCCCCGAGCACCTCCTCCGTCAACGCCGCGAGCCCCTCCAGCGACCAGAACGCGGCCACTCGCGCCGCGGCGGTCAAGTCGCGAGTCGTAGCGCGGTCAAGCTGACCGCGATTTGCACCGCGAGGCACGGGCAGGTTGCCCGTGCTGCGTGGCGCGTGGCCGCTTCCGCGTGTCGCGAGCTCTTCCAGCGCCGGAACGGCCGTCCTGTCCTGGCGTTCGTACAGCAGCCGGTGCGCGGTGTCGCGCCACCAGCCATGCGGGCTCTCCAGCGCAGCCACCAGTTCCGCCGTGGTCGCGCGGCTCAACCGCGGCGGTGGCGGCGATTTGAATCCATCCGGCGCGATCCGGTAGATCCTCCCCTGATCGCGCGTCGTCAGATCCAGGTGCCGCTCGATGTCGGGCGGGATGTTGATGCTCTCGGAGTACTCCCGCGACATGTCGAGGCAGTAGAGCGTGCCGTCGGGCGCGTTCACGAAGTTCACCGGCCGGAACCAGAGGTCCGACGAGCGCACGAACTCGGTGGCGGTGTCGGCGCGCTCGCTTTTGAAGGTGGGCCCGCTCGGCACGAGCACCCGGCGGTGGACGACATTGCTCACGCCGTCGCCCACGAAGACGTTGCCATAATACTCCGGCGGATACGCCCCGCCGCGGTAAACCGTAATCCCCGCGGCGGAATCCACCACATGGTGGCTGACGCCGGCGACATCCTTCACCGGCAGCTCGCTCGTCGCGACCGCCCGGCTGCTCTGCAGGAAGCGCCACCGCTCGACCGGGCTGATCCGGTAGAGCGGCGTCGGCACCGGCGTGGTGCTCGCGATGGTCTGCCGTGGCGTGAAGTAGGGATTCCGCTCGAGATATTCGAGCGGCAGCACCACATGGAAACACGGCGCGTTTTGCGTGCAGAGAAACCGATTGCCCCAGTCGTCGAACGAAAGCCCGAACTGCCGCGTGCCCGTCACGCGCTCGATCCGCTTCGAGTCGGGCGCGAACCGGAAATCGTAATTGGTCAGCACGACCGGTTGCGCCGCGGGATCGCCGCCCGGCCGCACCTCGCCGCCGTTGCCCGCCGTCGATCCATAAATCCGGTGATCGAGCCCGAACTGGAGGTTGTTCAGCATCGCCTGCTGGTTGCGCGTGCCGAACCCGGTAAAGACCTTTTCGCGAATGTCCGCCTGGCCGTCGCCGTCCGTGTCCTTCAGATACCAGATGTCCGGCGGCGCGGTGACGAACACGCCGCCCTTCCACGGCGCAATGCCGCAGACCCACAACAACCCATCGGCGAAGACCGTCGCCTGATCGAATTTCCCGTCGCCATCGGTGTCGCGCAGGAGCCGGACCGACCCGAGCGGCCTGTCGCCCGGCTTCGTCGGAGCATGCTTTCCCGCGCGCGGCTTCTGATACTGGTCCTCGCTGAAGCTGTCGCCGGGAAACCGCGGGTTGTGACCCGACTGCTTCGCGCCCGGGTAGGGATAGTCGCGCATTTCGCCGACGAAGAGATTTCCATCCTCGTCGAACGCCGCGACGACCGGATCGTAGACCATCGGCTCGGCCGCCACCAGTTCCATATGGAAGCCGCGAGCCGTCTCGAAGGTTCGCAACGCCTCCGCCGGCGTTCTCCGCGGTTCGGGCTGCAGGAACGCTCTCAGCTCCTCTTCGCTCGGGTGCGCAGGATCGCGGATTGTCGCCGGCTTCGCTGACCCCGGCCCGGGCGCAGCGAGCCCGGCCAAGACCAACCCCAAGCCCGCGAGCAGTCCGGTCCCACGCCGCAGGGCCGTCCAGGCAAAATTCCTGCCCCCACACGCACGAGTCCGGATAAGCCCGAAAAATTCAGAAGAGTGCCCGCGAATCACGCGAATCGACGCGAATTTCAGAGGAGAGAGACAGGACATGGTTTGCGCGGTGCGCTTTCACCTTTCAGTGTAATTCGGGTCCATTCGCGGGCTACTCCTAGGAAACAGCGCCGTTCGTGTAGCGGCGAGCACCAGCAAGCCGAGAGCGTGCAAGACGACTCGCTGGCGCTCGTCGCTACAAGCCGGGTTTCTTCCCGTCACGGGCAAAAGTTCCTTTTGCGGTTGGCGCTGCATTGATCCGGAATGCCTCGATACAGCCGTTGCGGCTGTTGATGTCGACGTTCAGGCTGATCTTTTCGCGAAATAACGGATAGCCGGAGCGGGGTTTCTTTGCTGCAGTGCCGCCGACGTGAATCCAATCGCCTTCACCCCCTCGTCGTCCTGGCGCCGCTTCATCGACGCCACCCGGTTCGCATGGCTGACGGTCGTCGCCCTGGCCTTCCCGGCCCCGATTTTTGCCGACGCGTTGCACTGCGATCTGACCGGCTACCGCGCATCGCCGGGGCTGTCCGCGACGGTCGACCGGGACGTGCTGACCGTGACGTGGCAGGCGGCCGGCAACTCCGAGGTCCGGGCGCGCTACGCCATCGTGCAGGGCCAGCCAACCGTCCGCGAGCTCGCGGTGCGACGCGGCCGCGGCGCCTGGGCGATTCTGGGCGAAGACCTCGTACCCGACTTCCGGGTACAGACAGGCCGGCGGCGCATCGATTTCACGGCCCTCGCGCCGCTGAAAGCGCTCGGCGTCGACACCGCCTCGCGCGAGGTAATCGAAAAGATGGGCTGGCTGGCCTTCTGGGACGCGCCGTTCGTGCTGCCGGGCGATCCGAAGCGGAATGTCGACCTGCCGCGCACGCCCGAGGAGATCCAGCGGGCGGCCGCGAGTTACGCCGCGAATGCCTGCACGGTGAAAACCGACGGCGCGCGGCTCGAGGTGAATTTTCCCGGCCTGACGATGGGCATCTTCGCCGGCGGGCTGCGTTTCACGCATTATCGCGGCACCAACCTCCTGCGGGTCGAGGTCATCGCAAAAACCGAGCGGAACCTCGTCGCGTACAAGTACGACGCGGGATTGCGCGGGCTGTCGACGACCCGGCTGTCCCGCGTTCGCTGGGTCGATACCGGGGGCAATCAGCAGCAGCAACAATTCGGCGGCGCGCGGAACGAAGGCCCCGTCACGACGCGCGCGAAGAACCGCGTGCTGGTGGCGGAAGGCGCCGGTGGTTCGCTCGCGGTTTTTCCGCCGCCCACGGTGTTCTTCCCCGCGCGCGAGGTCGACACCAACCTCGGGTACGTCTGGTTCCGCCACGACGGGAACCGCACCTTCGCGTTCGGCGTGAAGCAGGCCGATCACGAGGACGACCTTCGCTATCTCCAGAATTACGCGCTTTACAACGCGCCGCCCGGCACGTGGCAGCGGATGGCCACGTACTTCTACGTGACGCCCGATGACGCGGCGGCGACGCGCTCGGCCGTGCTCGCGTTCACGCACCACGACACGTTCGCGCCGGTGCCCGGCTACAAGACGATGGTGAATCATTTCCACCTGCAGTTCACCGACCGACTGCGCGAAGCCGGCTCGTTCGACACCCAGCTCCCTGACCTCGCGGCGATGAAGGCGCTCGGGTTGAACATCATCGGGCTGAGCGATTTTCACGCGGACAAACTCCGGCAGCGCGACGCCGGCGCCGGCCGGTTCGCGGACCAGAAGGATTACTTCGAAGGCTGCCGCCGCGCCTCCGACGCCGACTTCCTCGTCGCCCCGTGGGAGGAGCCGAGCATGTATTTCGGCGGCCACTACAACCTGATCAACGCGCGGCCGCTCTTCTATTCGAAGGTGCGCAGTGCCGGACAGCCGTGGCAGGAACGGGACGCCTCCTACGGGCAGGTCTATCACAACGGATCCGCCGAGGATGTGCTGCGGATGCTCGAGGCGGAAAACGCATTCTGGTACACGGCCCATCCGCGCACCAAGGGCTCCTCGGGTTACCCTGATGGTTATCTCGACCAGCCGTTCGCGCAGACCGACCGGTTCCTCGGCATCGCGTTCAAACCGGGCATGGGCATGGACCTCTCGGAAACGCGGCTGGCGGAGAGCCGGGCGTTCGACGCGCTGGACACGATGAACAACCGGTTGGCCGGCACCGGGCTGAAGCCGAAGGTGCTGATCGGCGACGTCGACACGTATCAGAAATGGCCCCACGACGACCTCTTTCCCGGGTTTGTCGCGAACTACCTCCAGCTGGAGCGCACGCCGGGGCCGGACGACAACTGGGCGCCGGTGCTGCAGGCGCTGAGCGATGGCCGGTTCTTCGTCACGACCGGGGAGATCCACATCCGCAATTACGCGGTGAAAGGCACGGGCGCCCAGCGCACGATCGAGGCCGACGTCGACTGGACGTTCCCACCCGAATTCGTGGAAGTGGTTTGGGGCGACGGCACGAAGGTCGACCGCCAAATCGTCCGCGCGACGGATTTGCCGCCGATGGGCACGAAGCATTTTTCGATTCCCTTCGATGCGAAAGGCAAGAAGTGGGTGCGGTTCGCCGCATGGGACTCCGCGGTCAACGGCGCGTTCGTTCAGCCGGTGTGGCTGAAGTGAGCCGCGGCTCGCGAGCCAGCTCAGCGCCCGATCCGGCACGCGGAGGATTTTTTAACCGCGGACTACGCGTAGCACACGGACAAGACCATCCGCGTAATTTGCGTACTCCGCGGTTGATTGTCTTGGATCCGCCTGCTCCGCGGTGGATCGTTGAATCGGCCAGTTTTCAGAACAAGCCGGCGAGAACCTCGGCGTCGCCTTGCCGGGCAACTTCATGACAACCTCATGGCAACTTCATGGCAGCCTCATGGCAAAGTCATGGCTCCCTTCGTGCTTCCCTCCTGTTCCGCTCGTGCTGCCGTCGTGTGCTCTCCTGCGGGGGCCGGGCATCAAGGCCAGGGAGCGGAACGGGCAGTCGGCGTAGCTGAAGTGAACGGTGGCTCGCGAGCCAGGTCAGCGCACGAACCGGCCCTCGCCGACTTCGGGGGCGGCGGGAATCGCCTCGATCGGCGACAACCGCCGGACGCTCACGATTTCTCCGCTGAACCGGGGAGCGGCGGTCGTCGCTCCCGGCAGGCTTTCCCCGAACGACACCGCGTCCGGCTCGGCCGGGTGGAATTCGCATGGCCGCCAGAACACGACTTCTTCGTTCAGGCGCACGAACAGCCAGTCCGTCATCTTCCGCAGGCGCGGCGCTCCGTCGTAATGTGAACTGTTCTTCGGCGGCAGCAGCGAACCGAACGATACGACGATCCGCTGGCTGGCGCCGGGCTGGATTTCGAACACGCGCGAACCGAGCGCCGGGGTCCCCCAGTGATCGAGGTGGAAACGCACACCGCGCGGGCCGACATACGAGACGAAGAGCATGTCACCTTCCCCGGGCTTGCCCGTCGCCATCAGGGGCTCGGAGGTGGCGGGCGCGTCAGCGGGAAATCGCACCTGCAGCTCCAACGGGCCGAAGTACTCGCCAAAGAATGGGCCGGTCACGGCGAGGCCCGGCCGCCCCCGCCGCGACTCCACGTCCGCCATTCTCTGCGGATCGATTTGGCGGACGGCATGAACCGTCCCCGAGAATCCGCCCTCCGCGGGCCTCATGCCCGGCCCCGCGCCCTGGATGCGCAGCTCGGCCAGCGGCACGGCGACGAAAGCCGCTTCGGCGACGAGCGCGGTCCGGCTGTCGAACGTCACGATCGCCCGGCGGCGCAGGGTGTCGAGCGCCGTCGAATCCAGCGCGCCCGGATGTCCGGAGGGCGGATAAAACGAACCAAACGACACGCTGATGGCGTGATCGTTGCCGTAGTCGCAAGGCAGCGGATCGCTCAGCCGCGGCGCGTCGCTGCCGTGCTGGCAGCCGACACGGACGTGCGAGGAATCGGGATACGCGATCAAAAGGCGCTCCTGCCGGTCGGGATCCTCGCCGTGCACGAGAACCGACTCGGTGCGACCGGCGGCACCATCAGGCAGCCGGAGGAAAAGCGCGAGCGGACCCGGGTAGGGCGCGAGCGGACGCGCCACGGGCGAACGTTGGAGCAGGTGCAAACCGCGGCTCGTATCGAGCTGCACGAGCCGCATCGCGATGTCGGGCCCGAGGTAAATCGGCCGCTGCGCGCGGGTGTAGCCCTCGTAGAGGTAAGGCCGGTACTGGTGGGGGTGCGCGCGGCGGAGGAGCTCGCGATGTGGCGGCGGCTCCGGAAAATTCGTACTGCGGATGTAATCCGCATTCAGCACCTGCACGACGGCGTTCGGATCGCGTTGCAACAGGTCCGCGAGGATCGGCCGGGTCAGCTCGAGGAAGCGCGAGGGAAAAACCTGCCGCAGCGGAGTTATCAACATGCAGCCGCCGGCCGCACATGCCGCCGCGACCGGCACCAGCAGGGCGCTGTGCCACGCGGGCCGCATCGACTGCCGCAGGAGGTTCAGGCCACCGGCCGCCGCCAGCGCGAGGAAGGGCACTGCCGCCCGCACCGTCCGCCCATAGAGCACGAACTTTGGCACCACGTCGCAGAAGGAAACCCAGATCGCGTAAAGCAGGAGCAGCGTTGCCACCCAACGCAGCCACGGCGCAAAGGTGCGTTGCACGCCACTGCCGATGAGACCGGCGACCACGAACAGCGCGAGGCCGAGCGCCAGGCCCCCATCCGTGATCGCGAGGTACTCGAAGGGAAACCGCCAGCCCTCGCCGAAATCGCCCTGGTTCACCGTGTCCGCAAACGCGAGGGAATCGGCCACGAGATCGAAGCCGGCGAGCCGCGCCGCGGCGAACACGATCGCAATCGGAGCTGCGACGCCGATCGCACCCAGCGCGGTGCGGCGGAGCCGTGAGAGCCACGCCGCGCGCCGCCACACGACGTCCAGGATCAAGACCACCGCCCCGACGGACCAGTAGCCGTTGTAGATCAAATAACCGAGCCCGCAGCCGAGGCCGACCGCGAACGATTGGCGCGGCCGGGCGGGGCCGGCGCTCAGATAAACGGCCCACAGGAAAAACGTCAGCGAAGCATCGTAGGGGAAACAGTGCCGCGCATGGAAAAAAAGCGCGTTGGAGCAGGCGGCGAGCGCCAGCGCGAGGCCCGCTTCCCATTCGTCCCCCGAAACGCGGCGCGCGATCCACCAGACGAGCACGAGGTTGACCACGCCAAACAGGGCGAAGAACCCCGAGCAGATCCGCGCGTGCGGCGGCCGGCTCCCGTAGACCGCGCGCTCGGCTGCCGCCGGCACCAGCGCGAGCCAGCGAAACCCGATGTGACCCGAGGTGGAGAACATCGCGGTGGTTGCCGCCCCCAGGTCTCCGATCGCGAGCGCCGCGCACACCTTGCGCGAGGACTCGTAACGCAGCTCGTCCGCCCAATAGTAGTCGCCGCCGCGCGCGACGATGCACAGCCGGAGCACGAGCGACACCCCGACGACCGCCAGCACAAACGCGTGGCGCCGGGGCAGTGTCCACAAGTGTGGCATCGAGATAGCGACTCCACCCCGAGGCCGCGCAAGCGGGACCGGGAGCGCCGCGGCTCCTGACTAGCCTTCCGGTCGAATCAGTTCAACTCTCCCAATACACAATCCGTCCGCACTGATCGCACGTCGGCAGCTGCGCCGTGGGGTCGACGACTTTGCCGCGGGCGGCCGATTCGACTTCGCTCGAGACCTTGAGGTGACAGCCACCGCACTTGCCCGCGTGAATCGAAACGATCGCGGGCATGTTCCGCACGGCAATCCGGTCGTAAAGTCTTAGCTTGATGGCATCCACCGGTGCGCGGGCGGTCGCCACCTCGGACTGCGCCGCCTTCAACTCCGCGGACAGGCTCGTTACCCGCTCCTGCAACGTCCGGATTCGCGCCTCGTGGCCCGAGATGTTCGCCTTCAACTCCGCCTCCGCCTCCGCGAATTTCTTTTTCGCCTCGTCGATCGCGTACATCACTTCCAGCTCCTGGCCTTCGAGCTCGGCGATCTGCGTCTGGACGGTCTGAATCTGCTGGCCCATCGCCTGGTACTCGTCGTTCTTGCGAATCGAGAGCTGCTGGGTCCGGTATTGACCGACTTTCTGCTCGGCGGAGCCGATTTCGGTCTCCAGCAGTTTCTTCTTGGACTCGAGTTCCCGCAGTTCGATCCGCGCGGTCTCGATCGCCGACTTCTCCGCGGCAATCTTCTGCTCCACCCGTGCGATATCCCCCGGGACGGCCTTCAGCTGCGCCTCCAATCCAAGCCTCTTTTGATCGCGGTCTTGCAAGATAAGGAGCGCTTGGATGGCCGGAGTCAGCATGCCGCGCGACTCTGGGGCCCGCGGCGCCCACCGGTCAAACGAAAGGTTCCGGCGACATGGTAGCGGTGCGGTCCGCTCTCCCAAGGAGCCTGGGGCCCAGCCCGAAGGCAAAGGACTCAAACCTTGGCGACCTTTGCGACCTTGGCGTGAGGCGGTTTGAGGCATCCTTGATTTGGTTGCGGCCCGGCAAGCGAACCTTGCCGTCTTTTTTTGCTTGGCGGTCGCCGGACCGGCTCTTTCGGTCGCCGTGCCACAATGGAAGCGCCCGAAGTTCCCACTGAACACCTCCACGAGGAGATCCACCATCATGCCACCCACGGCCAGGCGAAAGCGCCTTGGACCATGGGCGTTGCCCTGAGCTCGGCTTTGCTGGCCGGGCTGGCGGCCGTGTCATCGCTCTTCGCGGGACATTACGCGAACGAGGCGATGATCGAGCAGATCCAATCGTCCGACCAATGGGCCTTCTTTCAGGCCAAAGGCATCAAGGCCGCCGTGCTCGGCTCGAAACTCGAATTGCTCGAGGCCGAGGGTCGCCCGGTCAGCGACAAGGACCGCGCCAAGCTCGCCGAGTACAAAAAGGAGCAGGAAGAGATTTCCGCCGAGGCGAAGCGCAAGCAACACACCTCGGAGGCGCACCTGCACAAACACGAGGTGCTCGCGCGCGGCGTGACTCTTTTCCAGATAGCGATTGCCATCGGCGCCATCGCCGCCCTGACCAGCCGCCGCCCCTTCTGGTTCGTGAGCCTGGCCTTCGGCGCCATCGGCGGGTGGTTCTTCCTACAAGGCTGGCTCGTGCATTAGCGCGACGGTTTCGCGCCGCGGCCTGCGCCCAGGACCGAGGCTGCCCTTGGCGCGACACAAGAGGGCAGAGGGAAGAGGGCGGCCCGAGTCGAAGTCCCACGAGTCAATCGTTGACCTCCCCGGCGAAATCCCGCTTTGAACCCCTGCCCCGCACATGTCGCGCGCGAACGTCAGCATGCGTGAAATCGCCCGCAAGGCCGGCGTCTCCGTCTCCGCGGTATCGCTCGCACTGCGCAACCAACCGCGGGTCTCCGTCGGCGAGCGCGAGCGGATCCAGGCGATCGCGCGGCGGCTCGGTTATCGCCGGGATCCCGAGGTGGCGCGGCTGATGGAACACCTGCGGACGGCGCGTTCCGCCCGGCGCGGCAGCACGCTCGCCATCATTGTTCCGGAGCTCGATCGCGAGGGCCTCGCCGGCTATTTCCCGATCACCGAAATGGTAAAGGGCATCCGGACCCAGGCCGACGAAGCCGGGTTCGGGACCGATCTTTTCTTCCTGACCGATCGCGGCATGACGCCCACCCGGCTGCGCGGCATCCTGCTCGCGCGCTCGATCAAGGGCGTCATCATCGCCCCGTACGCCAGCGGCGTGGGCACGCTCGAGATGGACATGACCGGGCTGTGCGCCGCGACCGCCGGTTACAGCATCATCCAGCCGTCCGTCCACCGCGCGTGTCCGAACTATCTGCAGATGATGGACGAGCTGATCGATCACCTGCAGCGACTGCACTTCCAGCGTATCGGGTTCATCATGACGTATCACCGCGGCGGCATCGGCCACAAGCTGCTGACGTCGTCGTACCTCTATTACCAGAGCCTGCTGCCCGCGAGGGAACGGATTCCGATCCTGCCGCTCGAAAGCGTCAACCAGCGCGACATCGCGTCGTGGCTGGAGCGGCACCGGCCCGAAGTCGTGATCAGCTCGGGCCGCGTGTTTTCGCTGCTGCAGGGCATGGGCCTTGCGGTGCCCGGCGATCTCTATTTCGCGAACCTCGATCTCTCGGAGCCACCGCGACAGGC
>Ga0082335_1009346_pt1 | contig 10598 bp, 8 predicted proteins | sample Subgrocontami58m_FD_72375 | JGI IMG/M metagenome (GOLD analysis project Ga0082335, IMG submission 72375) | Subsurface groundwater microbial communities from S. Glens Falls, New York, USA - GMW37 contaminated, 5.8 m (SPADES assembly) (version 2) ... | reverse complement strand
GACGCGGCGTGGTGAGGTCGTTGCCGCGCGCGCGCGAAAACTCGAGAAACTCCGCCGTGACCTTGACGCAGACCAGGTGCGCCACCCCCTTCGCACCGCGCGTGGCGCAGCAGCCGTCGCGAAAAAAACCGGTCAGCGGATCGTAGCCGCAGGCGAGCAAGGGCCCGCCGAGGACGTTTTTTTCCGGAGAAGGAACGGCGCTCATGCGTGGAATTCTAGTCCTAGGCGGCCGCTATGCTTACCGGTTGCGCCAGAAGCTTGCACAGCCGGTCTATGGAAAGATTGCCCCCGGTCATCATTTCTTCGGACTTTCTGCATAGGTGAATAAGTGCGGGGCTGTGCAATCCGAGTATGCGCCCTGGGCACTTAACTCGATGGCCGGCATTGACGGCGGGACGATGTCGTGCAGTCCCAACGGCCATCGATGACGGGCTTATTATAAACGCGGAATTGCTCCCGGCGTCCGCCGCCGGAACCAGCCGTCACTCCGCCTTCGCCCCCGACGCGAAAAGCTGGATGTCCTGTGGCTTTAGGGTGCGTACGAGCATTGCCGAATCGCCGATCTGGATTTCATCGTAGGTGTGGTTTTTTGATGTAGTCCATGGGTGTCACTATTGCGCTTCGGTTCTGTGCCTGGGGTGCAATCTATGCGAGAAAAACCGCGCAAACGATGCGATAAATCAGACTCCGATGGTTCCGGGCCGAGGTGCCCGCTTAAGCGTCCGCTTCGGCGCCTTGAGCACAAAAGCCGCGCATGCTAACGTGCAGGGTCATGATTAGTAACGATTTGACAAAATTTAACAAATCAGTTTGCCAGATCCGGCGCAAAAAGCCGATCTGGCAGGCGAATGATCCCGGCATTTGAAACACAAACGACGGGCCTTGCCGGGCCACCACCGTTTCCGCAATCGACGGTGCCAAGTTGTTTTATTTTAAAGGGAGATTTGAAATGAAATCGATTGAGCATGCCATAGTGATGAACGGTGCCTACGCAGCAGGTGCCATGGAGCAGACGTTGCCGGAAACGCGGATGGCGGAAGAGCGCCTGCCGTTCACCGTAAGGATAGTCCGCAGCAATGCAGACCTGCATAAGGCAGTTGCCATCCGCCAGGCAGCTTTTGCGCGCCATGTGCCGGAGTTGGCTGAAAAACTGAAGGCGCCCGAGGCCGATGACCGCGCCGACGGCTCGGTGGTTCTGCTGGCGGAATCCAGATTGGACGGTTCGCCCATAGGCACGATGAGGATCCAGACCAACCGCTTCAAGGGACTCATCATCGAGCAGTCGGTCGAACTGCCGGCACACCTGCGCGGAAGCAGCATGGCGCAGGCAACGAGGCTCGGCAATGACGGCAGCCGGATGGGACCGCTCGTCAAGACGGTGTTGTTCAAGGCGTACTATATGTACTGCATGGAAACCGGAGTCGAATGGATGGTGATTTCCGCGCGGCCGCCACTCGACCGGGCTTACAAGGCGCTCCTGTTCGAGGACCTCTATCCGGGCGAACTCATCCCCATGCGCCACTCCAACAATATGCTGCACCGTGTCATGGCGTTCAACGTGCAATCCGCCGAGACGTCCTGGGGCAAGGTCAACCACAAGCTGTACGATTTCATGTTCAGGACCCACCATCCCGACATCGACCTGAGCGATTCGGATGTCTCCCCGTTGGGCGGCCATATGCGCGCCGGGGAAATGCACGACAAGGTGGCTGTGGCGGCTTAAAAAACGCGGCGGCATGCACAGGGGGCATGCCGCCAGTGACCCCGGAGAGAAACCGGAACGAGGTTCGGGTTCATCGCGACAACACGATCAGCGCAAGAGATACCCATGCGGGCTGCGGGTCCCCCACCCGCGCACCCCTCCGCATCGCTGAAACTTGTTTGGCGAACCTGCAAAAAACGCCGATAATCGATAGATGGCGCCCATATTCTCCCTGTCATCGCGGTCGTGGATGAAACGCGCCTACGCGGCGCTGGGCTCGCTGCTGTATGGCATGTCCAATTACGGCGCCCCCATCCTGGTAGGCCTGGCGTCTCTCCTGATATTGTCCGCCTGGGAAGGGCAGTACGCCACGAGCGGCCAGATCCCGCTCGCATTTCGCGTCTTCGAACAGACCGGCAATGTGCCTGGGCCGGCCCAAGCATTGGAACAGTTGGCCGATCGGCCGGCCGTCGGGTATTACGACACCAAGCTTTCCGAATCCCCGTTCTGGTTCAGTTTCGAGGTGCAGCCGACGACCGGTGATGAGCCCGTCACCATCGAACTCCCGACTAGGCAGGCCGTGGGTGCCGCGTGCTGGAATGCGGCCCGCCTGGAGCCCCTGGGCAGCGCAACCCGCAAGCTTGCGTTCGGCCAACTGAGGGCGGTAAACACCGGTTTTGCGATCGACCTCGGCAAGTTGCAAGCACCGGTAACCATCGTGTGCCAGGCGAACTTCGTGGGTTCGGGCCGCATCAAGCTGGTGCAGTGGCCGGCGAACCAGTTCGAAACGTCGGAGAGCAAGTTTCATCGCGATGCGGGACTCCTGACCGGCGGTATGGTCGTCCTCTCCCTGTTCGTGCTGGTAACCGCGATCATCAACCGGGAATGGATTTACGTCTTGTTTTCGGCCTGGCTGATGGCCAACCTACGGCTTGCCGCGCTCTCGGTGGGGTGGGATATGCAATGGCTGGCACGGACGCTCCCGCCCGACTGGACGCTGTTGGCGCGGGTGTGGACAATCGTTGCGTATTATATCCTGACCGTCATGCTGTTCAGCAGGCTTTTCAAGAATGACCTGCATCGGATGGGCTATCCGCTGATGTTGCGGGTGGTGCAGTGGTCATGCTTGCCCCTGTTGCTGTGCGCGCTGGTTCTCCCCTATTCGCAATTCCTTCAGTACATGTGGGTTTCCACGGCGATGGCTATCATAGTAGTGGTCTACAACATGACCCGCATCGTCTGGATAACACGGTCCACCGTGGCGATGTGGTATGGCGCTTCCCTGGGCATGACCCTGTTCATCAGCTTTTACGAAGTGGTCGCGGCAGCCCTGAATGTAAAGGGGTTGATAGGGACTCTCAATTTCGTCACGGCGTCGCTGTCGTCGAGCCTGATGGCGGCACTCGCCATCGCCGAGCAAATGCGCCACGAACGCCAGGAGCGGGTCAAGGCGCAGGCCGAATTGCGCAGCACCTATGAGGCCATCCCGATCGGGCTGTTCACCCTGGATGCAAATGGCACCTTCCTGCGCGGCAACCCGGCGCTGCGAAACATGCTGGGAGTGGAACTGTCCCGCGCCAGGAAAGAAACCTGGAGCGAGCATTTCGAGCCGGGCGCATGGGCGAGGCTGCAGGATATGGTTTGGCGCAAGACCAGTGAAGAGGTGGAACTACGCGACTCGGTCGCGGACGACGACAAATCCAGACGGTTCCTGGTCGAGGCCACATTGGCCAAAGACAAGATAGAAGGATCCCTGCAGGACATTACCCAACGTTCCAAGGCGACGGCCAGACTGCGCTTCCTGGCGGAGTACGATCCGCTCACCGGAGTGCTGAACCGGCATGGCATCGAGGAGGCATTCGCCGGGGCGATGCGGGAAGCGGCGAGCGGACAGCCGCTGGCGCTGGCCTACCTGGACCTGGACCGGTTCAAGCTGATCAACGACCTGTTCGGCCACGTGGCGGGGGACGAGGTGCTGAAACAGGTGTGCGGCCGCGTGCGCGAGATGCTGGCCGATGACCACGCCGTCGGGCGGGTCGGAGGCGACGAGTTCGTCATCGTGTTCCGCGACACGCCGATCCGCACGGCGACAGCAATATGCCGCGGTATCGTCGACTGGATCGGAGGTAGCCCATATCAAATAGGTGACAAGGCGTTCCAGGTCAGAGGCTCGATCGGATTGATCGAGGTCGGCGCCGGCACCAACGTGAAGGACGCGATGTCGGCGGCGGACCGCGCCTGCCGCGAAGCCAAGAAGGGGCTGCACGCCAATCTGGTGGTGTACGAGAAGAATGAGTCCGCATTCAAGGAGCGCCGGGAGGAACTGCGACTGATCGAGCGCCTCGGCACCGGGATTGTGCCTGAAGGCCTGTTTCTCGTGATGCAGCCCATCATGTCCTTGCGCGCGCCCTATGACTCGCTGAATTTCGAAATCCTGCTGAGGATGCGCGAGAAGGACAACACCGTCACCTCGGCGGGAAAAATCATCTCCGCGGGCGAGAACAACGGACGCAGCGCGGTGATCGATCGATGGGTCATGTCCAATACCCTGGAGTGGCTCGACCAGCATTACGACGATCTCGACCGGACACGGTTCGCGTGCATGAACCTGAGCGGGGCGTCGCTGAATGACGAGCGCTTCATTCACGATGCGTTCTCGATGCTGGCGCAGCACGGGCGCGCCGTGGGCAAACTGTGCATCGAGATTACGGAAAGCGTGGCGCTGCACGACCTGGAGAACACGCGGCGCTTCACCGACAAAGTGAGGGATTTCGGGGCGAAGGTGGCGCTCGACGATTTTGGCGCCGGATACACGTCTTTTTCCTATCTGAAGGAGCTGCGCGCGGATACGCTGAAAATCGACGGCAACTTCATCCTCGGGGTGAATACGCATCCGGCGAATCTGGCCATCGTCGAGGCGATCGTCGAACTCGCGCGAAACCTCGGCATGAAAAGCGTGGCGGAGTGGGTGGAAGACCTGGCCACCATTGAGGCGCTGGCGGAGGTAGGGGTCGATTATGTGCAGGGCTATGTCATAGCCCGGCCGCAACTCCCGGACAGGATCCTGGGCGCAAAATCTTCGGCGAGCTTCATCGAGGATGAAAAAGTAGCCCTGTATGTGCGCAACTACCTTGCAAAAGGGCAGGCGGTCGAGCTGTGGGAGCAGTTGCGGGAGTTGAAGCCGAAAGGTCTGACTAATTGACCGATTAATCGCGCCCGGACCCTGAAATCAGAGGACCGGATTGAAGTCGACGCAGTCGTTCCGGAGCCAAGCATGACAAACGCCATGAGCGCCTACTATGACCGGCAGTACAACGCGCGCGCGATGATTCCAGATCATGCCCGGATTTTCGAGCGCTGGAAGACGCGCTCGCAGGAGGCGCGCGCGCGCCTGCGTTGCCGCCTGGATATTCCCTATGGGGCGAGCCCGGCGGAAAAGCTCGACATCTTCCCCGCCGAGGGCAAGAGCGAGGCGCTGCTGGTGTTCATCCACGGCGGATACTGGAGATCGCTCGACAAGAGCGATTTTTCCTATCTCGCTCCGGCTTTCAACCGGCGCGGCGTGACCCTGGCACTGCCCAACTACGGGCTCTGCCCCAAAGTCGGAATCGAGGACATCGTCAAGCAGAACCTGCTCGCCATCGCCTGGCTGTGGCACTACGGCGTGCGCTACGGTGTCAATCCGGGCAGGCTGTACGTGGCGGGACATTCGGCCGGCGGCCACCTGACGGCGATGATGCTGGCGGCGCGCTGGAACACCTACATGCCGGTGCTGCCCTACAACCTGGTGAAGGGCGGCCTCGCGATAAGCGGCGTCTACGACCTGGAGCCGCTGGTGCATGCGCCGTTCGTGAATCAGGACCTGAAATTGGACCAGGCGCTGGCGCGCAGGCTGAGTCCCGTGACCATACCGCCGGGCACCACCGCACCGCTTTATACCGCGGTCGGCGGCGACGAATCGGACGAGTTCAAGCGCCAGAGCACGCTCATCGCCAGGACCTGGCGCTATTCCTTTGCCGGCGACATTCCCATGCCCGGCCGCAACCATCTCACCGTGGTCGAAGAACTCGCCAATCCGGATAGCGCCCTGTTCAAAGGCGCGCTGGGCATGATGATCCGCTGAAACCTGCAACTGTGCGTGGCGACTTGAATCGCGCCCCGTCATCGCGGAGTTGCAATGTTGCGCGGACGAGAAACCGTCCGCGCGCATCGTCGATTGCGCACGGATGAAAAGCACATCCGTGCGCAATCGACGATCTTGTATAAAAACCAACCCAAACCGCCCTTGTTTTTATTCATAACCGTGTTTTCTGCGCGGATGCGCTTTTCATCCGCGCAGAAAACACGGTTGGCGCGCGTGAGCGCGCAATTGCCGCTCCTGGCATGCGACGGTATCTAAGACGCCGTCTATAGAATGGGCGTGCCTCAGGCGAGGAAATTCTCACGATACGCAAATAGCCCCGGCGACCCGCCGGTGTGCATGAACACCAGATTCTCGCTGCGTTCGAACCGGCTTGTGCGTATTATTCCGATATTTCTCCTCGATACGGCAGCGGAATTCTTACCGCATTCGCGTGGCGAGTGCAGTGAAAAGCTGCTATCTTTGGCCGACCATGGATGCGCGCACGCTGCTCGTCGAAAGTTTTCACGCCGCAGTCAGCGCCGCCGATCCGCAGAAGATTCTGCCGCCGCATTTGCCGCAGCCTCCGGCGGGTAAGACGCTGGTGGTCGGCGCGGGCAAAGCCGCCGCCGCCATGGCGCTCGCGCTTGAGCAGCACTGGCCGTCCGCCGCGCCGCTAGCCGGCCTCGTGATCACGCGCTACGGGCACGGCCTTCTGACAAATAGGATCAAGGTCATAGAGGCGGGCCATCCGGTTCCCGACGAAAGCGGCGAAAAAGCAGCGCGGGAAATCCTGCGCCGCGCGAAAACCCTGGGTCCGAACGACCTGCTGCTCGCGCTGGTATCGGGCGGCGGATCGAGCTTGCTCGGCCTGCCCGCCGAGGGCATCGGCATGGACGAACTCAAGGCGGCGACCAAGGAACTGCTGCGCTGCGGCGCCCCCATCCATGACATGAACACGGTGCGCAAGCACCTGTCTGGCATCCAGGGCGGCAGGCTAGCCGCGGCGTGCAAGGCGCGGGTGCTGGCGCTGATCGTCTCCGACGTGACCGGCGACGATCCCACCCATATCGGCTCCGGCCCCTGCGCGCCCGACCCGAGCACCTACCGGGATGCTATGGACATCATCGCTCGCTATGGCGTCAAGGCGCCTGCGTCGGTGGTCGCGCATCTCGAGCGCGGCGCGCGCGGCGAGATCGCCGAGACGCCCAAGCCCGGCGACAAGCTGTTCAAACGCGTGGAGAACCGTATCATCGCCACGGCGCAAGCCTCGCTCCAGGCCGTGGCAGCCTATTTCCGCGCCAAGGGCATCGCGCCGGTGGTGCTGGGCGACAGCGTCACCGGCGAAGCGAGCGAAGTCGCCAAAGTCTACGCCGCGCTGGCGCGCCAGATCCGCCACCATGGCGAGCCGTTCAAGCCGCCGCTGGCGCTGATTTCTGGCGGCGAATGCTCGGTCACCATGCGCGGCAACGGCCGCGGCGGGCGCTGCTCCGAGTTCCTCCTGTCGCTCGCGCTGGAACTGGAGGGCATGCCCGATATCTTTGCCCTCGCCTGCGATACCGACGGCATCGACGGCTCGGAGAACAACGCCGGCGCGGTGCTCGCGCCGGATTCGCTCGTGCGCGCCGGGGCGGCCGGCGTCTCGGCGCTGAAGCTGCTGGAAAACAATGACGCTTACAGTTTTTTCGAGGTTCTGAACGACCTGGTAGTGACTGGCCCGACCCGGACCAATGTCAATGATTACCGGGCGATCCTTGTGCTATAAAGTGCGTTCGGGTGATGGCGCTCGCACCACATATTCTTATGCACGCTTGGGTTTCGGGACGGCGGTAAACGCCAAGTGCAGTCATGCGCATATCGCTGCGTCGCTGGCTTTGCCAAACAAGAACCCCGCCGAAGCGGGGTCTGTGTGAGGGCTGCTGAGAGAGACCAAGCAGTTTCTTTCCGTTTCCTGCGTCGTGCAGCAAATCCTAGCAGGCCAAGACCGACCTGCTAGAAGCGGTCGTTCGATCGGAGGGTCGCAAAAACCAGCGGTCAGCGCTTCACTTCGGCAGCTCCGACTTCTGGGATGCGATTGCGCCGTCTACCAGCGCGTACACCGCAAGCAGCGTCAGCAGAGTGCCGCCTGTGAACCACCCAAGCGGCCCCAACTTCCAAACATGCTGCGTCAGGCCCGCCAGGAGTCCGATCACCCCGCAGAGAAAGCCGAGCGCAGCACCAATGCGAGCCACTATTGTCCGCTTCTCACCTATCGCCATGACACACCCCCTTTGGATTCTCCTCCCGTGCGCGATCCGCGATTGCGGGGGAGGATTTGGTTGCTAATGGCAGACCAGTCTGCGCGGCTTCACTCGCCGAGTCAAGGGAAGGCTCACCGCGTGTCGGTTACGTCAAGATGGCGCGTATCCTGAAAGGCGTGGGGCCATCGCAAGGTGCGAGGTCGGGAAGAGAGCGATTCGAGTTCTAGCGCCCTATCGCAAGTCGGCTGAAATTTGACTAAAGTCAAACAGGAGAGGGAGCCAAGGCGTAGATTGGGCCTGCTCCCTGCGCCGGTTGGGGGAGTACAGTGCGGCGCCTTCATGCGCCGCATTCCCTTGGACTTTCTTTGGAAGGAAAGCCGATGACACCCTCCTTCTCGGTATTGCTCGCAGCCGTCACCGCCGCGACTTTTTCCACCATCGCTGCCGCGATGCCCTCTGGCGCGGCCCCGGGGAAAGGTCCTCCCGCTCACCCCATGGACTGCGCCAAGGCGAAGGACAAGGCGCGTTGCGAATCGCTCAATAAGGACATCGCGGCGTGCAAGGGCAAGAGCGACGACGACTGGCGCGAATGCATGCATCGGTCGGCGCCAGCCGCCAAATTCAATCCGCCCAAGCCACGCGACTGCGCCAAGGCGCGCAACAAGGAGCGCTGCGAAGCGCACTCCACGGCGCTGGAGGCCTGCAAGGACAAGGCTACGCGGGTCGAGCATCGCAAATGCATGGCCGAGCAATTGCCGGCAGCGGTACCCAAGAAAAGCTAGGCGAGCAGTATCCTTCGATTCGCGCCGCGGCGATCCAACCGGGGCAATGTCACGTTGTGGCTTTGAAACGGATGATCACGCCCAGGCTACACCGTCGCCGATTTTCAATCCCAGCAGTTGCGCCGAGCTGCCGCAGTTGACTGCGATCTCCACCAGGCCTTGGCTGTTTTCGTACCAGAAAGCCTCACCCGCAGCCATTTCGGAGAAGACGCGTGCATAGGAGAGCCGGCGCTCGCCGACGGCGAGCACGACATCGCGCGGAATCCCGCTCGCGCGGATACCGGTATGGGCGTTGCCGTAATGGTCGACGTAAATGATCTCGGGCAGGTCGTCGCCGCCGAAGTCGACGTTGAGTCGGCCGGTGTGCTCGAACCAGGCCTTGGGCAACCCGCCCTGAACGGCCAGCGTCGCGGCCACCGGGGCAAATAGGTCGCGTCCGTGGAACGAGGCCGACAGATCATCCGGCTGCCACACGACGCGCCAGCAATCACCCTTCGCCGCGCGCGCGCCGACCACCGAAAGCAGCCCGTTGTCGGGACCTACGTACCAGCGCCCGTCGGCTTGCACCACGACAGCGTCGCGCGCCCCGCCGACACCGGGATCGACCACGCTCAGGAACACGCTGTCTTCGCCAAAGCAGCCGACCATGGCTGCGAGCAGGTGCGCGCTCGCGCGCACGTTGAATGCGGGCGCGTCATGCAGTAAATCGATCACCGCAATGGGCGGCGCAAGCCGCTGCAGCACTGCCTTCACTTGGCCGACGTAGAAGTCGCCGGAACCGAAATCGGTAAACAGGACTATCGCCATGACAGCATTGTAGCCCCAGAAACAAAAAAGCCGGCGCGCTGACCGGCTTTTTCATGGCAACCATGCCTCTTTTAGGACTTAGCTTCCGCCGCGGCAGTCCCTTCCTCAGGCTCGGGACGATCCATCAGCTCGACCAGGGCCATCGGCGCGTTGTCGCCTTGGCGGAAGCCGTGCTTGAGAATGCGCAGGTAGCCGCCGTTCCTCTTGGCGTAACGCGGACCGAGTTCATTGAACAGCTTGGTGACCATGTCGCGGTCGCGCAGGCGGTTGAACGCCAGCCGGCGGTTGGCGACGGTGGCGATCTTGCCCAGCGTGATCATCGGCTCGACCACGCGGCGCAATTCTTTCGCCTTGGGCAGCGTGGTCGTGATGACCTCGTGCTTCAGCAGCGAATTGCTCATGTTGCGCAGCATCGCCAGGCGATGGCTGCTGGTGCGGTTGAGCTTTCTCAATCCTAAGCGGTGACGCATGTTCCTGCCTCTTCTGTTCGGCCCTCATCGCGAGGGCTGGTGTTCCTTGACCGCGAAACGTCTACGCGCGGCCTGCGCTACGTCGCGGGCGACGTCCAACCTTGTCGCGGGCGACGTCCAACCTTGTCGCGGGCGACGTCCACCTTTGTCGCGGGCGACTTCCAGCTCAGACGCGAGCGACTTCCAGCCCCGCGGGCGGCCAGTTCTCCAGCTTCATGCCCAAGGTCAGGCCGCGCGAAGCCAGCACTTCCTTGATCTCGTTCAACGACTTGCGGCCCAGGTTCGGCGTCTTCAGCAGCTCGGTCTCGGTGCGCTGGATCAGATCGCCGATGTAATAGATGTTCTCGGCCTTCAGGCAGTTGGCCGAACGCACCGTGAGTTCCAGATCGTCCACCGGGCGCAGCAGAATGGGATCGACCTGCGGCGCCTTGACCGGCTCGCTGGCGATCGGCGTGCCTTCGAGCGCGGCGAACACCG
>Ga0082335_1009341_pt1 | contig 10601 bp, 7 predicted proteins | sample Subgrocontami58m_FD_72375 | JGI IMG/M metagenome (GOLD analysis project Ga0082335, IMG submission 72375) | Subsurface groundwater microbial communities from S. Glens Falls, New York, USA - GMW37 contaminated, 5.8 m (SPADES assembly) (version 2) ... | reverse complement strand
GGCGGGAAATTCCACCGCGCCCCAAAAGCCCCAGCCATTCTACGCCTCCCTGCCGTTCCTCGCCGTGCACATTCCGATCGGCGCGCGCAGCGAACTGGTGCAGAAATACGAGAAGAAGAAACTCTCCGCGCCGCCCGAGGCGTGGGGCCAGGAGCGCGAGAGCAAGGTCCGGCTCGTGCAGAACAACGCCGTGTACGCCGCGATGCTCGAGCAACTCGACCAGGCCGTCGGCAAAGTGGTGGCGGCACTCGAGCGCAACGGCGTCACTGAGCGGACGATTGTCGTCTTCATGTCGGACAACGGCGGACTCGCGACGGCGGAAGGTCATCCGACCTCCAACCTCCCGCTGCGCGGCGGCAAAGGCTGGCCGTACGAAGGCGGCGTGCGCGAACCGTGGATCATGTACGTGCCGGGCGTGACGAAGGCCGGCGCCGTCTGCGACACGCCCGTGATCAGCACGGACTATTATCCGACGCTGCTCGATCTCGCGGGCCTGCCGCTGGCGCCGGAACAGCACCGCGACGGCGTGAGCATCGTGCCGCTGCTCAAGGGCGGCAAGCTGCAGCGGAACGCACCGCTCTTCTGGCATTACCCGCACTACGGCAACCAGGGCGGCCGGCCGTTCGGCATGGTGCGCGACGGCGCCTGGAAGCTGATCGAGTGGTACGAGGACGGCAGCATAGAGCTGTACAACGTGCCGGCGGATATCGCGGAGAAGAACAACCTCGCCTCCGCGCAACCGGACCGCGTGAAGCAACTCCGCGCGAAGCTCGCGGCGTGGCGGCAGGACGTGCATGCGCAGATGCCCACGCCGAATCCGAATTGGAACGGTGTGTTCCTGCCCGTGCAGGGCGAAGGCGCGGCGAAGAAGGGGAAGAAAAAACAATGAAGACGCGGCGCAGTTGCTATCAAATCCACTTCGCTTGGCCAAAGATGCGCCGCGCGACCAGCGACCAGGGACCAAAGACCAGGGACCAAATGGACGGCCGACGAAATGCATTTGGCGACCCGCGCGGGAAGGCCGTTTCGCAATCCGTCGACCGCTGCGATGCCGGTCGTTTAGCGCCGAAGGCCCAGAAGGTCGGTCGAAAATGGCTGGCGGCGATTCTTTCGGTCTGCGCGGCGTCACTCGCGTTCGGCGCGGCCGCGCGGCCGAACATCCTGTTCATCATGACGGACCAGCACTTCGCGGAAGCGCTGAGCTGCCGGATGGGCCCGCAGTACCTGAAGACGCCCGCGCTCGATAGTATCGCCGCGACGGGTACGTTCTTCTCCCGCGCGTACGTGGCCAATCCGATCTGCATGCCGTCGCGCAATTCGCTCTTCACCGGCCGCTATCCGCACGAGACCGGCGTGACGGCCAACATCCAGCGGCGGCTCGACCCCGCGGAATTCATCAACATGGGCTCCTACCTGCGGCGCGCCGGATACGAGACGGCGTACGCGGGCAAGTGGCACCTGTGCTACGACGAGAAGGACAGCGCGAGCCACGGCTTCGAAACGGTGAAGGCGAAGATGCTCGACGCGGACACGGCGACGAACGTCGTCGAGTTCCTCCGCCAGAAGCACGAGCGCCCGTTCCTGGTCGTCGCGAGTTTCCTGAATCCCCACAACATCTGCGAATACGCGCGGGGCGAGCCGCTGAACAACGGAGCCGTCGGCACGCCGCCGCCGCTCGCACAACTGCCGCCCGCGCCGGCGAACCTGCCGCCACCGAAGAACGAGCCGGACACGATGACGATGATGCGCAAGTCGTATCACGCGACCGACACGTTTCCGGTCGGGAGCTTCACGCCGGAAAAATGGCGCGAGTTGCGCTGGGCGTACTACCGGATGATCGAGAAGGTCGACGCCGAGATCGGCCGGGTGCTGGCGGCGCTGCGCGAACGCGGACTGGAGGAGAACACCTTGATCGTGTTTACTGCCGACCACGGCGAGTGCGCCGGGGCGCACGGCTTCAATCAAAAGACGGTTTTCTACGAGGAGGCCGCTCGCGTGCCGCTGATCGTCAGCCTGAAAGGCACGACGAAGCCGGGCGTGTCGGCGAAACTCGTGAACACCGGCATCGACGTGCTGCCGACGATGCTGGACTTCGCGGGCATCGAAAAACCGGCGAAGCTCCCCGGGGTGAGTTTGCGGCAGCTGGCGCTGGGCCAGGCGTCCGCGCCATGGCGCACGTACGTCGTGGTCGGCAACAACATGGTGCAGGGCGGTCCGGTTGGGCTCCTGCGGCCCGCGACCGAAGGCCGGATGGTCCGGACCGAGCGCTACAAGTACGCCGTGTACATGTTTGGCGAACACCGCGAGTCGCTCGTGGATCTGCAGAAAGACCCGGGCGAGACGGTTGATCTGGCCGGCGACCCGGCGTACCGGAGCGTGCTGCTCGAGCATCGTGACCTGCTGCGGGCTTTCGCGAAGGAGCGAAACGATCCACTGGTCGCCGAACTGCTCGCGGACGACATCAAGGCGCGGCCGTTCACGAGCGACGGCGTGCAGATTCCGCGCGGCAGCGGAAAGAAGAAGAAGAAAGTGTAGCGGAAGTCGTGAGGCTTTCGCCTGGCGAAACGCGTTGTCGCCATTTGGAGGGACGACCTCCGTGTCGTCCGCTTTTTAAAATCGATACCGACTCGGCCGTACACACCCCGCCCTGTCGGGCACCCCTCTTTTTAGAGGGGACCCTCAAGAGTGCTTCCGGTCACGGTACGTTCTTGAAAATCCCCTCTAGCCTGCCGCATGGCGGGTAAACAAGAGGGCTTGCTCGCCTTCGGCGAGGTGGCGCGCAGCGCCGGGGTGTGTGAGGAGCGATACGCAACGCACTCTGCCCTTCTCGGCCGGCACGGCGGCCGGCCCTCCAGCGGAGTTCCCCCTTCACCTTGGCATAGACACGGCGGCTTCGTCTCGTGAAGATTAAGCGATGCTGCACCGCCTTTTTGTCGCGCTCCTTCTGGCAACCCTCGTCGCGTCCGCCGCGCCCGCCGAGCGCCGGCCCAACATCCTCTTCATCCTCGCCGACGATCTCGGCTGGGCCGATCTCGGGCACGACGGCTCGAAGATCGACACGCCCAACCTCGACAAGCTGGCGAAAGAGGGCGTGAAGCTGAAACGGTTCTACGCCTCGGCGCCGATGTGTTCGCCGACGCGCGCAGCGCTCCTGACCGGACGCTACCCGCACAGCGTCGGCGTGCCCGAACTGGCGAGCCCGGATAAGCGCGGCAACGTCCCGGTCCTCGCGCTCGACCACAAGGCGATCACGATTCCCGAGGCGCTGAAGCCCGCCGGCTACCGCAGCGTGATGGTGGGCAAGTGGCACCTGGGGTTCGCCCCCGAAAACCATCCGCGCACGCACGGGTTCGACGAATTCTGGGGTTCGCTGATCGGCACGCCGACGTACTGGCAGCCGAAGGAGACCTACCACAACGAGACGCCGATCAAGGTGCAGGTGTACTACACGGATCAACTCGCCGACCATGCCATCGAGTACCTGCGCAGCGGCGCGAGTGGGAGCCAGCCGATGTTTCTATACCTCGCGTTCAACGCGCCCCACTACCCGCTCGAGGCGCCGTCGGACCTCGTCGGCAAATACCGCCGCCGGTTTCCCGACCGCGGCTTGTTCGCGATTTTCGCGGCGATGGTCGAGCGGCTCGACTTCAACATCGGCCGCGTGCTCGCCACGCTCGATGAGCTCAAGGTCGCGGACCGAACGCTCGTGATGTTCGCTTCCGACAACGGCCCGTCGGCGGAAATCACCTCGTACGGCCCGGAAGGTGCCGATTTTTCCAACGGCCCGCTGCGCGGCTTCAAGTTCGCCACGCACGAAGGCGGCATTCGCGTGCCGTTCCTCGCGCGCTGGCCCGGCCAGCTGCCCGCCGGAGCGGTGCGCGACACGCCCGCCATCATGATGGACATCCTGCCGACGATTCTCGATGCGGCGAAAGTCACGCCGGCGGCCGATCACGAAATCCACGGCACGTCGATTCTGCCGCTGCTGCGCGGAGGGGCCTTCGCCCGCCCAGGCGCGCTGCACTGGGAAAATCAGCAAAACCTCGGCGTGCTCGACGGCGAGTGGAAGCTCGTCCACCAGTTCTGGCTCAGCCGGCCGATGCTGTTTCGCCCGGCGGAGGACATCAGCGAGGAGCACGACCTCGCGGAGAAATATCCCGAGAAGGTCGCGGATCTGATGGCGCTGCACGAAGCCTGGGCCAAACGCCATTTCCCGAATCGAATTCCGCACGTGAAGGCGCGGCCGTTCGGTCTGTTTCCGAAAACCCGCGCTGATCCATGACCTTCCACACCGGGCAACGCCGCAACCATACCAAAGCGCCTCACAGGAGGTCGCGGAGGTAGCAGAGATATCCATCAATTGCATCCCCTCTGCGCCCTCTGCGATCTCCTGTAAAACTCAGGGGGCATTCGCGCCATCCATTCAGCCATGTTCAACCGCTTCCTCCTTTTCACGGTCCTCGCGTTTTCGGCGGGCCTGCTTCGCGCTGCGCCCGCGGCCCGGCCGAACGTGCTGTTCTTCTTCTGCGACGACCAGCGCGCGGACACGATTGCGGCGCTCGGCAACGCCGCCATCCAAACGCCCAACCTCGACCGGCTCGTCGGGCGCGGCGTGGCGTTTCGGCGCGCGTACATGATGGGCGGAATGCAGGGCGCCACCTGCGTGCCGTCCCGCGCCATGCTCCTGAGCGGCCGTTCGCTTTTCCGGATCGACGAAAAACTGCTGCGCGACGAAACGTGGCCCGCGGCCTTCGGGCGCGCCGGCTACACGACGTTCGTCAGTGGCAAGTGGCACAACGGCGAGCCGTCGATCCCGAAGAGCTTTCAACGCGCGCGCGCGCTGCTCGTCGCCGGCATGACGGATCCGCTGCACGCGGAATTGAGCAATCTCGAGCACGGCCAGATCACGCCGCCGCAGCTCAGCCCGCAGCATGCGTGCGCCGCCTTCGCCGACCAGGCGATCGCCTTGTTGCGGGAGAAATCGACGCAGCCGTTCTTCTGCTACATCCCGTTCGACGGCCCGCACGACCCGCACATCGTGCCGGACGATTTTCCGGTGCGTTACGATCCGGCGAAGATTCCGTTGCCGCCGAATTTCCTGCCCCAGCACCCCTGGAACAACGGGTGGATGCAAAACCGCGACGAATCGCTGCTGCCGTGGCCGCGCACGCCCGAGGCCATCCGCACCATGCTGGCGGAATACTACCGGTACATCACCTACCTCGACATGCTGATCGGCCGCGTGCTCGACGCGCTCGACGCTTCGCCGCACGCGAAGAACACCTATGTCGTGTTCGCCGCGGATTCCGGCGTCGCCCGTGGCAGCCATGGGCTGATCGGCAAACAAAACGTGTACGAACACTCCATGCGCGTGCCGCTGATCATCGCCGGCCCCGGCGTCGCGGCCAATCGTCGCACCGACGCCATGTGCTACCTCTTCGACGTGCTGCCGACCCTCGGCGCGCTCTGCGGTATCCAGGGTCCGGCGACGAGCGAGGGACGCGATCTCTCGCCGACGCTGCGCAATCCTGAGACGCCGGCGCGCACGACCATGCTCTTCGCGTTCCGCGACATCCAGCGCGCGCTGCGCGACGAGCGCTGGAAGCTGATTCGCTATCCACAGGTCGACCGCACGCAGCTTTTCGACCTGCAGTCCGACCCGGCCGAGGTCACGAACCTCGCGGAAAAACCCGAGTACGCCGGCCGCGTGAATTCAATGAAGTCGGCGCTGCTCGCCGAGATGCAGCGCTGGGACGATCCCCTGAAGTCACTCACCGTCGCACAGCCCTTGCCCGCCGAATGGTCGCCGCAGCCGGGCGGTCCGGTAAACGGCGTCCCGAAGAAGGCGAAAAAGAAGAAAGCGTAGCCAACACTCGGTGGGGCCGGCTCTCCGAGCCGGCCTTTACCAACGGCTCGCGCCGCCCGCGCATACGCCGGCGAAGCAACGTCAGCCGCGAGTCGCCGCCAGCGGCGCGCCACCCGCAACCGCCGGTTCGAGGCCGTGCCGGCGCATGACTTCGGTCATGCGGACCAGATCCGGCGGGCCACCGGCGTTCACCAGCGCGCCGATTTCTCGGAAGAAGTCCGAGCGCAGCACGCCCGGTGTCACGGTTGCCACGAAGCGGACGGGCTCGGGCCCGCGGTTCACAAAGCCGTGCACCGCGCCGCGCGGTATGAAGAGCGTCTGACCGGGCGCGAGGGAGACTTCGCGGCCCTGGACCGTGAACGTGCAGGTGCCAGCAAGCTCGTAGACGGTCTCGTCGTACGTGACGTGATGATGCGGCGCCGGCACGCGCGCGTTCGGCGGGATCAATGCTTCGAAGACCACCAGCGCACCGCCTGTATCGCTGCCTTCGAGCAGATAACGGATTTCGATTTGGCCAATCCGGATGGGATCCTGAGGTGAGGCGACTTTCATGGGAAGGCCCCCAGTCAATGGGCCGCGCGGTCACGGGCAAACCGTTTCAGATTCCGCGACCGCTTTCGGCCAACGGTCACCGGCCCGTCCACACCGGCGCCAACCACGCGACCGGGTCGTCCGGTTTCGCGTTGGGCAAATCGCCGCCGCCCGCGTTCCAGACCCGCACAAAGTAGTATTTGCCGGTCGCCGGTGCGATGACCGGCGTCCACGTGACGCGATGCGCTGGCGTCGGCGTGCAAGCCGCCGCGATGGCGCCGCCGTCGGTGACAAGGTCGATCTTCGTGATCCGGTCCTGCGGCTCGTTCGTATCCGGATCGCTGATCGTGATGGCGAACTCGATCCGCGCCGGCTGCTCGAGCGTCGATCCCATGATGGCGCCGTTCGCCGTGTAGCGGCACTCGAGGTTTTGCTCGAGCGACGCATACGTCCGGCGGTGCTTCATCGCGTCGAGCAGGGCAGCCCGGGTGCGGCTGGTCGCGAGCACGAATGTGCGCGAGGTATGGCGGGTGATTCCGTAGAACCCGTGGTTGTCGTTGCCGCACACCGGCGAAACCTTCCAGCCGTGATCGAGCGCGGCGAGGAAGCCGGCGTAGTGGATGTTCTTGTTGGAATTGATCACCTCCAGCATCGTGATCACGTCGGTCACCCCGTCGTCGCGGTAAGCCCACTCGTTGTACTGGGAGGCGCCGGGATGATTGAAACTCGCGACCACCGGCCCCTCGCCGGCGCTGGCGGCGTGTTGGAGCCACTGGTAGAATTTCCGCAGGTCCACGCCGGGCGCGAGCGCGTTGAGATACTCCGCGCTGTTGAGCACGTTGAAATGCCCCTTGCCGTCCGGGCCGTTGTTTTCGGAGTGCTCGTAGCCGGAAAGCGCGACGAAGCTGGCGTCGGTCGCGGCGCGCGCCTGCTGGTGGGATTCCACCCACGCCGGGTTGTCGCGGGCCGGCGGGTTGAACGCGGACTCCTGCGAATGATCGGTCGTGGCGTAGAAATCGAAATGCTGCGCCTTCGCGCGCGCGAAATGGTCCGCCGGGGTGCCTTGGTTCTGCTGCCACTCGTTCTTCAATTTGCTTCCGCCCGGCGGTCCCTGCACGCCCTCGGGCGACACGTTGAGTTTCCCCTTCTTCTCCCCGCCGCTGCCGGCCGCCCATTGCTCGCCGTGCGACCAGGTGAACTGCGTGTGCGCGTGCGTGCTGCCGGCGTAAAGGTGGTACTCCTCCGGCGCGGTGGCGGAGGCACCGGCAGCCCGCACGAGCGGGGCGATGGAGCCACAACCGGCGCAAAGCGCGACCGACAGGAGTAAACCGGGCGATGAAAATGAACGCATGGAGCTATCTCGCATAGCGCCGGGAGAGCTGGCGGGCAACGCCTGAAGTGGATGGGAGCGTCGCAGGCGAAGTTTTCCCGGCGCCCTACGACAGGCTCAGGGTCTGCGACGAGGGAGCGCTGGCTCCATTTCCCGCAGGCACAAAAAAGCCCCGACCGAAGTCGGGGCCAAAAATGATGTCTCTGGTCTCTGGTCCCTTGGTCCCTTGGTCCCTGGTCTCTGGTCCCTTGGTCCCTTGGTCCCTTGGTCTCTGGTCCCTTGGTCCCTTCACTGCCAATAACCAGGCACGAACACCGTCTGGCCCTGGCGCACTTCGGAGTGCGCCGGCACATAAGTGTGTGCAAAAGGCGGCGGAATTTCCCAGCGGCCACTGTTCCAGGAGAACGCGCGACCGTCGTAAATCCAGAAGCCCGCAATCCAGACCGCGTTCGCCGCGGGCTGCGGCGGCATCGTTTCCTGCGGTGTCGGCGGAGGCGGCGGCACCGCTTGGGTCGACGTCACGCGCGTCGTACGGCGATAACCGCGATCGGCGGGCGTGGGTGCCCCGTAAATCGTGCCGCGCTCCTGGTCGACGCTGTTGCCAATCACGCCGCCGGCGACGGCACCGGCCGCGGCGCCGAGAATCGCGCCACCGAAGGTGTCACCCCCGCGGCTGTTGTTGCCAATGATGCCGCCGGCGAGGGCACCGAGGACACCACCGGCCACGGCACCTTGCTCGGTGTTGGGACCAGTGCCAACGCAACCCGTGAGAAGCGCGCAGGCGCTCAGCAGAAGAATCGCTGGTTTATGCATGGCGGAAGCGGGAAAAGGTTACGCCTGATCATCAGCGGCGGTAACCGCCGTGATGATGGTGGCCGCCCCAGCCGCCCCAGCCGCCGCGGTAGCCGAAGCCGAAGCTCAGCGCAACGGGCGGATAATAGACGCGGGGATAGTAATAAGGCGGGTAGTCCTCGTAGTACACGACGCGCGGAGCCGTCTCGTACACCACGGTCTGTTGCGGCGGCGCGGTCACGACCACGGCGGGAGCGGGCTGCGTCGGCGCGGCGGTCGGGGCCGGCATGGTGGCGGCACCGGTCGGCGGCAGCGCCTGATACGCGACCGTCACGGGCTGGCCATTCGAGTTGCGGTAAAATGCCACCACCTGATTGGCCGTCTGCACGATCCGCTCGATCGTGTAGCCTTGGGCGGAAGCGGCGTTGGTCAGCTCCTCGGCCGTTGGCAGCTTCGGGCTGTAAACGATTTGAGTCGGAGTGGCGGACGCGGCATTGGCGTTCGGCGCCTGGACAACCGTCGGGGCAGGCGTGGTCGGCTGCGCGGGTGCGTTATTCTGTGCGCGGGCGGCACCGGCGGAAAGCACGGCGGCCGCGGCAAGCAGGAAAGTGGTGCGATTCATGGTGGTCGGTGTTTGCGACAAGGAAAGAGGCCGAATTGTGCCATAGGTGAAGCGCACTTTTTCTTTATGCGCCGGAAATGCGCTTCTGCTTGGAAGGCATCGCCCAACGGCGCTCGATGTTGCGTAAACTGGCGCCAGTCGGTGCAAGTTGCGATCACAATGCAAGGCACGGACTTCGCCGAGAACGATTCATTGGCCCGCGAATCCCCGCGAGTTGTCCCGAAAGGACGAGTTCGCCCGACATCCGGCACCGATTGGTGAATGGCCATCGGCTCCCTCTTCAGCCAACCGTCCTCTGAGGTTCGCGCCTTCGCGGGTACCCTTCTGAATCTTTCCGGCTACGCGCTGCCATGACGATGCCGTCAGGTTGCCATGCGCCGGAAATTCCGCGACAAACCCCGCCCGTTCACCGGTCCGCCCGCAAGTCCGCGCAGACGATCTCGCGGTCGTTGCGAACGTAGACGCTGCCGTGCGCGAACGCCGGATGGCACCAGTGCACCTCGCGGCCCCCGGCCCGATTCGTCGGCTCCAGCAGGTGCGCCCGGCTGATCTCCTCGTAGCCGCGCGGCGTCAGCCGCGCGATGATCAGATCGCCGTGCTCGTTGTAGATGAAGAAGCGGTTCTCGTGCTTGACGATGAACGCCGACATCCAGCGCGCCGGCTTCCCGTCGGCGGACGTCGGTGCCAGCGTTTCCCATACCCGCTCGCCGCTCGCCAGCTGCAGGCAGCGGAGCTGGCCGAATCCGCACACGCCGTAAATGTAGCCGTCCTCGATGAAGGGCGTGCCGAGCAGACTGTGCAGTCCCTCCGGCCGAACCTCGCTGCGGCCCTTGATCTGCCAGGCCACCTCCGCTTTCGGCTCCCGCGGATCGAGCCGCATCAGCATCGAACCGTCGAAGAAGGACGAGATCAGCAGGAAGTCCCCGTTGCGCCGCGGCGTGCCGATCGCGTGCGCCATCTTGGTCTTGAACGGCTCGCTCCAAAAAACCCGGCCGGTTTCCGGATCGAGCCCGTTCAGCGATTCGCTGTCCCAGACGATGAGCTGCCGCCGGCCACCGGCCTCGATGATCGTCATCGGCGCATAGCCCGGCTCCGCGGTCTCGAGCGCGCGCCACAGCTCGCGACCCGTCTCGCGATCGAACGCCACCACCGTGTGACCCACGCCGCCCATCAGGCAAATCACGCGCGGACCATCCACGAGCGGCGGCGAGGCAAAACCCCACGTCGGCGTCTCGCAGCCGTAATCCTGCTTGTACGAATGCGACCAGACGACGCGACCGTCCGCCACGTCGAAACACTTGAGGTCACCCTCCGCACCGACGGTGTAGACGCGGTTGCCCGCCACCGTCGGACTGGCGCGCGGCCCGGCGGGATAACTGATGAAGTACGGACATTCGTATTCATATTGCCACAACACGCGGCCCGTCTGGGCGTCGAGGCAGAGGACGCGTTCGGGGCCG
>Ga0082335_1009338_pt1 | contig 10606 bp, 10 predicted proteins | sample Subgrocontami58m_FD_72375 | JGI IMG/M metagenome (GOLD analysis project Ga0082335, IMG submission 72375) | Subsurface groundwater microbial communities from S. Glens Falls, New York, USA - GMW37 contaminated, 5.8 m (SPADES assembly) (version 2) ... | reverse complement strand
GCCGCGCCAGTTCTCCTACATAAGCATGACCCGCCCGCGCACGCCGCGGGTTGACGCAGAAGCGAGGGTGGAGCTTGCCACGGATGGTACGTCACGCCAGGCCGTCTGAGTCCGGATTTGAGCCCGTCCCCTACCGAAGGCCGCACAAGGTCGGAACGGACACATCGCGCTACCTGTCACAGGGTGCGCCGGGCTTGTGACACAAGAAGAAGAAACGACGTCGTAAAAAGCCCGTAAAACCGGGCTCGGCCCGGACTCCGGGCGCATGCTTGTCACAACATTTGTCTCAACTTGGTGAGACACTTTTTAGTGTGACAAGCGATCAGGACAACGGCTCCCCGGCGTGCGGAGAGCCGTAATTGCTACTTGCCTAGCGCGGCACCGTCATCGCGGTGAGGGTCGAGACGTCGCCGCTCTTGTCGAGCGCCCAGACCGCGTCGATCAACGGTTGGACGTCGTGTCCGGGCCGCCAGCGGCCGGCTTCGGCGCGCAGCTTCTGCTCGATCTCGGTGTCCTTCATCGGGTTCGACGAGCTGCCGCGCGCGGCCTTGGTCGAGACGCTGTGCTGGCGGCCGTCGGCGGTCCAGAAGTCCATCTCCGCCGCGATGGTGGAGAGGACGGGGTCGCTCGCGACCTCGATCCTGCGGCGCATTGCGGCCACTTCAGGATCGTTGACGCAGGCGTCGGTGAACTGGTCGAGCCCGGCCTTGCCGGTGACCAGGGCTGCGGCCACGGCATGCTGCAGGCTCACCTGGGCCTCGCGGCCCGACGCAACCTCGGGACGGTCGGTGCGCTGCAGCAGCAGGGGATTGCCGCGGATGGCGACGCGCGTCACCTGATCGGTGGGGTGGTCGCGCCGCCAGTCGAGGGCGCAGTCGAGCAGCGGATGGATCACGAAGCCGCACGGGTAGGGTTTGATCGAGTTGTCGGCGAGCTCCCAGGTCTTGCCGAGGCCGTCGGTCAGGGCCGGCCAGTTCGGCGGCTCGCCCATGGCGGCGAGGAAGCCCTGGGCGCCGGCGATCGGCTCGGCCGGTCCCTCGAAGCCTTTCTCCGCAAGGAGTGCCGACCACAGGCCGTTGCGTGCGGCGTTGCCGACGCTGACACTCTTCGCCGGCCAGCCCAGGCATTCGCAGAGGCCGGCCGACTGGGTGGAGGCGTTGCCCAGCGCCCAGACGATCTGCTGTGTGCTGAGGCCAAGCAGCCTTGCGGCTCCGGCCGCCGCGCCAAAGACGCCGCAGGTCGAGGTGATGTGCCAGCCCTTCGGATAGTGGCCGGGCGAGACCGCGCCGCCCACCCGGCACTCGATCTCGAATCCGAGGACGAAGGCCAGCAGCAGCTCCGGTCCGCTCACCCGCCGCATCTCGGCCAGAGAGAACAATGCCGGGGCCACGGGCGAGGTCGGATGGACGACGGTGGGCAGGTGGGTGTCGCAATAGTCGAAGACGTTGGCGCCCGCCGCATTCAGGAAGGTGGCGCTCAAGGCATCGATGCGCTCGGTCCGGCCGATGATCGTCGCCTGCTTGCCGCCCGAGAATTCGGCGAGGGAGGCCAGCGCCATCTCGATCGGCCCGGTCCGGCACCCGGCAATCGCGACGGCGAAGAAATTCAGCAGCGCGCGTTTGGCTTCGTGACGCACGCCGTCGGGCACGTCTTCCCATCTGGTATCGGCGACGAAGCGGGCGAGGTTCTGGGTGACACCGGGTCTGGGCTGCATGGATTTGTCCTAATGTTCTTTATGCGCGTCGACGCAGATACACGAACCAGTAGATGGCACCGACCATGAGGCTGCCGCCGACGAGATTGCCGACGGTCGCCACGACGATGTTGTGGAGCGCGCTGGCGGCGGTCAGTCCCGCATAGACGGCGGCATCCTGCCCGATGTCGGTCCAGAACGCGGGCCCCGCCCAGGCCTTGATGGCGAGTGCATAGGGCAGGAGATACATGTTGGCGATCGAATGCTCGAACCCGGCAGCGACGAAGGCCGCCACCGGCGGAACGATGACCAGGACCTTGTCGGAGACGCTTCGCGCCCCGAACGACATCCACACCGCGAGGCAGACCAGCACGTTGCAGAGTACGCCCAGGAAGAACAATTGCACCGTCGGCAAGGCGGCCTTGGCCGAGGCGATGCCGAGCGCCGTCTTGCCGACGGCACCTCCCGAAAATCCGTGCTGCCCGGCCAGGAATACCAGGGCGGCCGTGCCGATAGCGCCGCAGATATTGCCGAGATAGACCAACGACCAGGCGCGCAGCAGCGCGCCGGGTGTGATCCGGCGGCTGGCGCAGGCCACGATCATCAGCGAATCGCCGGTGAACAGTTCCGCGCCGCCCACGATCACCAGGATGAGGCCGAGCGAAAACGCGAGGCCGCCGAGGAGGCGCGCGACGCCCCACGGCAACTCGCCGGCGCCGGTCAGGACAATTGTCATGAACACCGCGCCGAGGGCGATGAAGGCACCCGCGAGAAGTCCCAGGATGAAAAGGGCGATCTCGTCCCGCCCGGCCTTTGCCGCCCCCGCGGCCTCGCAGGCCAGCGCCATGTCGGGCGGCAACAGGGCGTCGATACGGCGGGCATCGGGAGCATTCTCGGGCGTTTCGATCATCAAATGTCCCAAAGGCCTCGGAAAGATCGAAATGCTAGCAGTCCGTGGGAATCCCGTGAAGCAATCGGCGAGGGGCGACGATGGAAGAGTCTGCACTTAAGATGGCCGGCATGAGAGTCCAGTTTGAGGAGCGTATCGCGTGACGAACAAGGACAGTCTTCTTCGAGAGCGCGGCCTCGCGGTGGTGCGCACCGTTGCCGAATTGCGCAAGACGGTCGCTTCGTTCCGCGCGGCCGGCCGCACCATCGGCCTGGTGCCCACCATGGGCGCGTTGCACGAGGGCCATGTCAGTCTGGTGAAGGGTGCGCTCGATCGCGGCGACGTGCCGGCGGCGTCGATCTTCGTCAATCCGACCCAGTTCGGCCCGAACGAGGATTTCGCCGCCTATCCGCGCGATGAAGCCGGCGACTTCGCCAAGCTCGAGGCGGCGGGCTGCCGCATCGCCTTCGCGCCGGACAAGGACGAGATGTATCCCGCGCCGATGCTGACGACCGTCAAGGTGACGGGCGTCACCGACGGCCTGTGCGGTCCCTTCAGGCCGGGTCACTTCGACGGCGTGGCAACCGTGGTCACCAAGCTTTTGATGATGGCGATGCCGGATCGCGGCTATTTCGGCGAAAAGGATTTTCAACAGCTCCAGGTCATCAAGACCATGGTGCGCGACCTCGCGATGCCGATCGAGATCGTGGGCATGCCGACGGTGCGCGAGCCCGACGGTCTCGCCATGTCGTCGCGCAACCGCTACCTCAGCGCCGCCGAGCGCGAGACGGCGCTGCAGCTCTATCGCGAGATGAACACGGTGGCGCAAACTGTTCGCGATGGTCGTTCATCGTGTTCGGAAGCCACCGCGGCGGCGTCGAAGGCCTTGCTGGCCGTGGGCTTCGACAAGGTCGAATACCTGACCGTGGTCGATGCCGAGAGCCTCCAGACGCTCGAAAAGGCCGCCGGGCCGGCCCGGGTGATCGTGGCGGCCCGTCTGGGACGCACGCGTCTGATCGACAACATCGCGGTCGGCTGACCTTCTCCGGGATTCTCATCCCGGCCGGCATCCGGTTTCGGTGGCACAGTTCGTCAGGGGGCGATCGGCTTGCCGGATCAAGGGCTTGATGCCGATTCATGGCACAGGCAGCGGGACACGGCGTGGCACAACGAGGTGTGCCGAAAAGCAACCCTCGTCAGGCCGCCTGTTCCAGCGTCGAGGCGACGTCGGCCGTGGTGACGCGGCGCAGGTCGCGCACCTGGGTGGTGTCGAACGGCCGGGCGCGATGCATGGTGCAGCAGTTGTCCCAGATCACCAGGTCACCCTGCTTCCAGGTGTGCGCGTGCACGAACTTGCGCTGGGTGGCGTGCTCGATCAGGTCGAGCAGCAGGAGGCGGCCGTCGGGGACCGGCATGCCGAGGATGTGCGAGGCATGGGCGGCGACGTAGAGCGTCTTGCGCTTCGAGCCGGGATGCATGCGCACCACGCGCTGCGGCACCGGCGGCAGGCTGGCGATTTCCTCCGGCGTATATTTGGTGACGCCGAGCTGGCCGCGCGAATGCCAGATCGAATGCTCGGCGACCAGGCCTTCGAGCTGCTTCTTCGTCGCCTCGGGCAGGTCGTCGTAGGCCGCGCGCATGTCGGCGAATTCGGTGTCGCCGCCCTCCGGCGGCACGATGTGGGCGTAGAGCATCGACAGCGCCCCGGGGATGGCACGGAACGAGGCGTCGGTGTGCCACAGCCGGTTGGCCAGCCAATCGAGCCGACGGCGGTGGTCGACCGCGAGCACCTTGCTGTCGCCGTCGAGATTGGAGATGTCGGCGATCTCGTCGCGCGCCAGGCGATGCTTGATCCCGCGATGCCGCGCCTTCTGCGCCGACGAATGGATCGGCCCGAAATGACGGGCGAAGTCGATCTGCTGGTCGTCGGTGAGCTTCTGGTCGTGGAACACCACGACCGCAAAGTGATCGATGGCCGCCGCGATCGCGTCCCGGTCGGCAGCCGCCAGCGGCTGCGCCAGGTCGATTCCGGAAATCTCGGCAAAGAATTGCGGTTGGGTCGGCTTGACGGTGATGCTCATAACCGCCTCCTGCGACTATAGTATCGGGCCAACCCATCATCTCCCAGGAAACGCCATGCCGCAAACGCTCAAGCTCGCCCTGCTCGACGATTATCAGAAAGTAGCCATGCGTCTGGGCGATTGGGATCGCCTGAAGAAGCGCGGCATCGAGATCACGGTCTTTCACGAGCCCTTCGCTTCGGTCGATGACGCAGTGCAAAAGCTGGCGCCGTTCCAGATCCTCGGACTGCTGCGCGAGCGCACCGCCTTCCCGCGGGCGCTGATCGAGAAGCTGCCCAACCTCAAGTTCATGGTGCTGACCGGCGCGCGTGCGGCCAGCCTCGACGACAAGGCGGCGACGGACCGCGGTATTCCCATCTCCACCACGCCCGGCGGCGGCTCGAATGCCCCGACGGCGGAGCTCGGCTGGGCGTTGCTGATGATGTGCGCGCGCGACCTCGCCAAGGCCGAGCGGTTGGCGCGCCAGGGCAAGTGGCACGACGGCATCGAACAGATGGTCGTGCTGGAAGGCAAGCGGCTTGGCATTCTCGGCCTCGGCAAGCTGGGCAGTCGCGCGGCGCACTACGGCAAGGCCTTCGGCATGGACGTCGTGGCCTGGAGTCAGAACCTCACGCCCGAGAAGGCCGAGGCGAGTGGCGCCAAGTACGTCAGCAAGGACGAACTGCTGGCGACATCGGACTTCGTCTCGATCCACCTCGCTCTGTCGGATCGCACCCGCGGCCTGATCGGTGCGGCCGACCTCGCCAAGATGAAGAAGACCGCGATCCTGGTGAACACCTCGCGCGGGCCGATCGTCGATGAAGCTGCACTGATTGCGGCACTGAAGAACCGCACCATCCTGCATGCCGGCCTCGACGTCTACGACAAGGAGCCGATGTCCGCCGACCATCCCTTTACCAAGCTCGACAACATCACACTCATTCCCCACCTGGGCTACGTCGTCGAGGAGAGCTACCGCTACTTCTACGAAGGCACGATCAAGGACATCGAGGCCTGGCTCGACGGCAAGCCGATCAACGTCCTCAATCCCGAGGCGCTGAATAAGAAGCCGGCATGATGTCGATTCCCGGCAGGGTCGAACGTCTATGAGGTGACGGATGCAACCGTCGCAATCCAGGAGATCGACATGGCTCAATATATGCTGCTGCTGCACCAGGGGCCCGGCAACATGGCCGACCTGCCGCGCGAAAAGATGATGGAAGTGGTCAAGCGCTACTACACCTGGTCCAGCACCATGCGCGAGAAGGGCAAGCTGGTGGGCGGCGAGAAGCTGGCCGCCGGCGGCGTCCGCCACATCAAGGTCAAGGACGGCAAGCCCGTCGCGAGCGATGGCCCCTATGCCGAGGCCAAGGACGTGGTCGGCGGCTACTTCACGATCGAAGCCAAGGATGTGGCCGAAGCCGAGGCGATCGCCAAGGAATGCCCGCACCTGTGGAACGGCACCAATTGGATCGAGCTCAGGCCGGTCGACACCATGACGGTCGAGCAGGCGAAGGCGGCGGGCTGAGCGCTCCCGTCCACGACCTCGTCGCCTCGCTGGCGCGCGATTCGACCCACCGCCTCGTCGCCGCGCTGGCGAGGCGGCTGGGCGCCGGCCGCATCGCCATCGCCGAGGACGCCGTACAGCATGCCCTTCTGCAGGCGCTGTCGTCGTGGCCGTTCAAGGGGGCGCCGGCCAGACCCGAGGCGTGGCTCGCCGTCGTGGCGCGCAATCGCGCGCTCGACCTGTTGCGGCATGAGGCGCGCGACCTCGGTCTCGCCGACGAGCTGGTGGCGGTCACGCCACCTCAGTCGGAGCGCGAGGGCCACTTCGACCGAGAACTGAACGACGATGAGTTGGCGCTGCTGTTCGCGGTCTGTCATCCGGTCCTGTCGCCCGACCTGCGCGTGACCTTCGCGCTCAAGACCGTGTGCGGCCTCACCGTGCTGCAGATCGCCTCGGGCTTGCTGGCCGAGCCGACGACAATTGCGCAACGGCTGGTGCGGGCGCGCCGACAGCTCGAGGCGGCCGATATTCCGATCGAACCGCCGCCGCCCGACGATCTGCCGGAGCGCGCCGAGTCGGTGCGCACCGCCCTCTATCTGATGTTCAGCGAGGGCTACTCCGCTTCTTCGGGCGAAGTGCTGGTTCAACCCGAGCTTTGCGTCGAGGCGGTTCGTCTGGCGCGTGCCTTGGCGATGCATCCCATGACCCGCGGGCCGGCAAGCGACGCGCTGGCGGCCTTGCTGGCACTCACCGCGGCGCGCCTGGGGACGCGTGTCGATCCCGAGGGGGCGGCCCAGCTCCTGGAAGACCAGCCGCGCGAGCAGTGGGATGCCGGCCTGACCGGGCTCGGCCTCGATCATCTGCAGCGCTCCGCCGCCGGCGACGAGCTGACCGTCTGGCACCTGCGCGCCGAGATTGCCTCGCTTCATGCCGTCGCCCGAAGCTCGGCGGAGACGGACTGGCGGCGAATCGCGGCGATCTACGACCAGATCGTTGCGATCGACGGCTCACCGATGGCGGCTCTCGCCCGGGCCGTGGCAATTGGCCATGCGGAGGGTGCCGCGGCCGGGCTCGAAGCCGTGAATGCCTGCCTGCCCCTGCTCACGGCCAGTCCCTACGGGCACGCCGCCGCCGCGACCTTCCTGATCGACCTGAAGCGTGAGGTGGAGGCACGGACGCATCTCGAACGTGCACTTGCCCTGCCCCATACCACGCCGGAGCGTCGGCTCATGGAACGCCGCCTGACGGCGCTTTCAGCCGGACCGCAATCAGCCAGACCGCGCCGGCCAGGATGATCGCCGCGGCGAGCCATTCCACCGCCGACAGGCTGGGAGGTGTGAGCCAGCCCAGGCGCGCGGCGGCAGCTTCGAGGGCGATGGCGAAGAACGGCATGGCCGTGAGGGCGATCAGGTAGGTCTGCACGCCCGTGGTGTTGATCGTCCAGAAGCCAAGCCAGGTTCCGGGCGCCCGGAACAGCAACCCGGCCAGCATGGCGTAGAGCCACAGGTCGATGCGCCCGAAGGCATCGCCCGCGCCGGCCCAGGGCGAGGCCATGAGTCCGACCATCCCGGCCAGCGACCAGACGAGGATGAAGGCGAGCGACGCTGCCACCAGGATTTCGCCGGTGAAGCGGCTGCGTGCCGCCATGTCGGTCACGCGGTTGCGCGGGTGGTAGGCGATCATCCATGACGCCGCGACCGCGACGGTTTCGGACAGGATCAGCCAGAGCATGCCGCGCCAGGCCGTGTCCGACGCGAGTGCTGCGGCAAATGCCGCGATACCTGCGGCCAGGAGCATCAGGCCCGGCCAATCGCGCCGCGCCGGCGCCTGCCGCGTCAGGGCCCAACCCGATACAGCGCCGATCAGCACACTCATGGTTGCCAGCAGCGTGCTCTGTGTGACGGCCAGCCAAACGATCGCGGCGGACGTGGAACCGTTGATGACGACGCGCATGAAGGCGTAGCCGATCGTCCAGGGCACCAGCAGGTCGCGCCAGTTTCCCGGCGTTCGCCAGCCGACCCATAGCAAGACGAGGCCAGCGCTCAGCAACTGCACCAGCGTATAGGCCCAGGCGTCGAGGTGGGCGCCGTTCACGACGTGGCGGGTCAGAAGCAGATAGACGGACCACAGCAACGAGTTGCCCAGCGCGATCGCCAGGACGCGGCTGTTCATCGACCGGTCAGGTGCGGAAACGCAGCAACAGGTGATTGACGCCGTTCAGCTTGACGTAGAGGTCCTCGAACTGGGCGTAGAAATCTTCCCACTGCGGTAGGCCGCCCCCCGGACCTCCTTGCGCGCCCAGCGAGGTGTAGATTTCGGCGACAGTCTTGCGGCCATCGATCTGCGAGATGATGCGGGGCGCCAGCGACGGCAACTGGGCGCGCCACGGGAAGCCGTCGAGATTGGCGATCAGGGGCGAGCCGGGCTGCAGGCCGGCCGCCAGCTTCTGCGCATCCATGTCGCGCAGGACGGGAATGGCCGACGTGTCCTCGGGTCGGGCCACCGTGTCGAAGCCCGCGCGCGAGGCATAGAACACGTGGGTGCGCAGGTTTCCGGCCAGGCGTTCGGCGAAGGCGGCGCGCTCGAGCAGGGGCAGCGAACTCATCTGCCGGGAGATTACGGGATCGCTCATGTAGGTCGCGGGCTCGTAGCGCACCGGTTCGAGAAAGGCCACGACCCGCAGGCCGGCTGCCGCGGCCATCTTGCCGATGTCGGGCACGGTGAAGGCACGGTCGCAACTGTGCAGCAGGAGATCGTAGAGACCGGCGTCGCCGCCGGTGACATGGTCGTTGAGGTAGGGATTGCGGCGGAACAGGTTGGTGGTGGGCAGGAAGCGGATCAGACGCTTGGCCATGGCCAGCCGGTCCTCGATTGCCATCGACAGCGGGGCGAGGGTGCGCAGCATTTCCTGCAGCGGGTAGACGCCGCTGCGGCCGTATTCGCCGTAGAGCATGACGCCGATCCCGCCATCGGGCTGCAGGACGCTGGCCAGCGCGCGCATCCCGACATCGGGTTCGGGCAGGTGGTGAAGCACGCCGGTGCAGTCGATGTAATCGAACTGGCCGATGTTCATCTGCGGCAGATCGAGCAGCGAGCCCGTCACGAACTGGATGTTGCGCAGGCCGCGCGCCTTGGCGCGGGCCTCGCAGATCTGCCGCGAGGCGGTCGACAGGTCGAGATAGACGACGTCGCCCGGGCAGCGCCGGTCGGCAAGCTGCTGGGCCAGCATGATGCAGGCATCGCCGGTGCCGCCGCCCGCGACCAGGGCACGGAAGGGCCGGGTGAAGTTGAGCCGGCCCGAGAACAGGTAGTGGTTGATCTCGAGGACGTGGCTGGGGGTGCCGGTGATCAGCCGGATCGCTTCGTCGCGCGGGTCGCGCGGCGGGTAGGGGAGTGCCTCGTACTGTGCGCGAACGGCTTCCAACGGCGAAGGAACGGTCATTATGGCCTTGTTTCACGGCGAGCGGGCCGCTACCGGGGGACAGCAACGCCCGCAACGGATTAGTGCAACAAATCGTCCGGTCATGAAAGGCTATTTCGGCATCGGAATCGAAGGTGCGAGCAAGGCCGTGAACGTCGGCACCTTGTTCCGGACGGCCCATGCCTTCGGCGCCTCCTTCGTGTTCACGGTGCGGGCCCAGTACAACCCGCGCCAGGGTTCGGCCAGCGACACCTCCGATACGCCGCGTTCGGTGCCGACCTATCATTTTGCCGACCTGGAGGCGTTCCGCCTGCCGCTCGGCTGCCGGCTGGTCGGGGTGGAAATCACGGACGACGCGATCGACCTGCCGAGTTTCCGCCATCCACGCCAGGCCGCCTATATCGTAGGCTCCGAGCGCGAGGGCCTGTCGGCCGGAATTCAGTCGCGCTGCGACTACGTGGTGAAGATTCCGACCCGCTTTTCGGTCAATCTGGGGGTCGCCGGTGCCCTGGTCATGTACGATCGGCTGCTGACCCTCGGCCGGCACGCGCCGCGGCCAGTGGCGGAGGGCGCGCCGACGGAGGCCGTCCCGCTCCCGGTGTTCGGCGATCCGGTCTACGCGCGGCGGGCGCGGATAAGGCAAAAAGCGCTGTCAAAACAGTAGTTTGTCCGGTCCCGGTTGCGCCCGGCGGGCATGACGCCTATCTCAGCCGCCATATGGCCCTCCTGCCCACCGAACCGCTTCAGATCGTCGAGCCGCTGCCGGCGCACGGCCGCAATGACCTGCGTCGTAGCCTGGTCGGGCTGTCGCGCGACGATCTCAAGCAGGCGATGGTCGAGGCCGGGCTGGAGCCGTTCCGTGCTCGCCAGGTGTGGCAGTGGATCTATTGGCACGGCGTCACCGACTTCGGCCTGATGACCAATATCGCCAAGAAGACGCAACTGCGTTTGGCCGAGCTCTTCGTCATCGACCGGCCCGGGATCGTCACCGAGCAGCGCTCGGTCGACGGCACGCGCAAGTGGCTGCTGCGGTTTG
>Ga0082335_1009335_pt1 | contig 10609 bp, 8 predicted proteins | sample Subgrocontami58m_FD_72375 | JGI IMG/M metagenome (GOLD analysis project Ga0082335, IMG submission 72375) | Subsurface groundwater microbial communities from S. Glens Falls, New York, USA - GMW37 contaminated, 5.8 m (SPADES assembly) (version 2) ... | reverse complement strand
GCCGGCCGGGCCGACGACCTTTCTCCGGGGCCCCCCCAATCCCACGGGCCCCGGCAACGCCCCGCTCGTTATCCCCGTCGCCGCCGCCGGCGTCGCTCCGATCATCACGAACAATCCGCTTTCGGCCGCCGGCACCGTCGGCACGGCGTTCAGCTTCACGATCACCGCTTCCGGAACACCGACGAGCTACTCCGCCACTCCGCTCCCGGCGGGCCTCGCGATTAACACGTCGACCGGCGCGATCACCGGCAGCCCGACGACGGTCGGCACCACGAGCGTGCTGCTCGGCGCCACCAATGCCACCGGTACCGGCAACGCCACGCTGAACATCACCGTCGCCGCCGCTGGCGTCGCTCCGATTATCACGAACAATCCGCTTTCGGCGGCCGGCACCGTCGGCACGCCGTTTAGCTTCACAATCACCGCCTCGGGCACACCCACGAGCTACTCCGCCAGCCCGCTTCCCGCCGGCCTCGTGATTAACACGACCACGGGTGCCATCACGGGATCACCCTCAGCGACGGGGACGACCTCCGTGCTGCTGGGCGCCACGAACGCCACTGGCACCGGCAATGCCACCCTCACGATCACCGTCGCGCCCGCCGGCGTCGCTCCGATCATCACGAACACTCCGCTCTCAGCCGCCGGCACGGTGGGCACGCCGTTTAGCTTCACGATTACCGCTTCCGGCACCCCCACGAGCTACGGCTCCACCCCGCTCCCGGCAGGCCTGAGTATTGTTCCCGCCACGGGCATCATTACGGGCACCCCAACTGCTGCGGGAACGACCGCCGTCGTCCTGAGCGCCACGAATGGCACCGGCACGGGCAGCGCCACGCTGACGATCACCGTGGCGCCTGCCGGCGTCGCGCCGATCATTACGAACAATCCGCTTTCGGCTGCCGGTACGGTCGGCACGCCGTTCAGCTTCACGATCACCGCCTCCGGCACGCCCACGAGCTACTCCGCCAGCCCGCTTCCGGCAGGCTTGAGCATCGTGGCCGCGACGGGTGCCATCACCGGCACGCCCACGGCGGTTGGCACGACCAGCGTCCTCCTCGGCGCCACCAATAGCACCGGCACCGGCAACGCGACGCTGACCATCACGATCGCCGCCGCCGGCGTCGCCCCTATCATCACCAACAACCAATCGAGCGCCGGGGCCACGGTCGGCGTGCCGTTCAGCTTCACGATCGCCGCGTCCGGTTTGCCCACGAGTTACTCGGCCAGCGGCCTGCCGCCGGGTCTGAGCCTCAATTCAGCCACCGGCGCCATTTCCGGAACGCCCACCACTTCGGGCAACTTCCTGGTGACGCTCGGGGCGACCAACAGCACCGGTAGCGGGACGACGACGCTGGCCCTCACGGTCGCCGCCGCCGGTACCGCGCCTGTCATCACGAGCCCCACCACGGCTCCGGCCACCGTCGGCACGCCGTTTATCACCTATGTAATCGGAGCCACGGGGTTCCCCACCAGCTATAGCGCGAGCGGTCTGCCGCCCGGCCTGACGCTCAATACATTCACCGGCGCCATCACCGGCACGCCCACGACCGCGGGCACGTCGCTCGTGACCCTGACCGCTACGAACGCAGCCGGCAGCACCTCGGCGACGTTGACCATCACGGTCGCAGCCGCTGCGGTCGCGCCGATCATTACGAGCCCGACCACGGCGGCGGGGACCGTCGGCACGCCCTTCGTCACCTATGTGATCGCCGCCACCGGTCTGCCCACGAGCTACAGCGCCACCGGCCTGCCCGCTGGTCTCACGCTCGATCCGCTGACCGGCGCGATCAATGGCACGCCCACGACCGCGGGCACCTCGGCGGTGACGATTCAGGCGACGAATGCCACCGGCACGAGCACCGCGACGGTGACCGTCACCATCGGCGCTACTGCGACCGCGCCCACCATGACCAGCGCGACCACCGCGTCGGGAACCGCGGGCGTGGCCTTCACCACCTACCTGATCGCCGCCACCGGTCTGCCGACGAGCTATACTGCCACGGGCCTGCCGGCGGGTCTCTCGCTCAACTCCACGACCGGCGCAATCAATGGGACACCCACCGTGTCAGGCACATTCGTCGTGACGCTCGGCGCCACCAACGCCATGGGCGCCGCCACGACAACCGTTACCTTCAACATTGCTCCTGCGGCTGTCATCGCCGCCAGCCGAATCGTGAACTTCTCGGCGCGCGCCTTGTCGGGCCCCGGCAACGAAACATTGATCATGGGCTTCGTCGTCTCCGGCGAAGGCAAGAACCTCCTCGTGCGCGGTATCGGTCCGGGCCTTGCGCCCTATGGGGTCGTAAACTTCCTGCCCGATCCCCTGCTGACGCTGTTCAACGCGACGGGCGTCCTCGCCTCGAATGACGACTGGCAGACCACCGCCGCCGGCCAGGCCAACGGCGCGCTCGTGGCGGCCACCGCCGCGCGCGTCGGTGCCTTCGCCCTCCCGAACGGCAGCAAGGACTCGGCGCTGCTCGCCGTCTTTGCGAATGGCGCCCACACCACCACGATGCTGCGCCCGAACAGCACGACTGGTGTCGCGCTCACGGAAATCTACGACACGGACACTGCCGAGTCGACTTCGCGCCTGGTCAACGTGTCAGCCCGCATGAATGTCACGGCCGGTGAGGGCACGCTGATCGCCGGTTTCGTCATCGCGGGCAATGCACCGAAAACCGTGCTCATCCGCGGCGTCGGCCCGACCCTGGCGTCCTTCGGTGTCACCAACGTCCTGGCCGATCCGCAGATTGCGGTCTTCTCCGGCAGCTCCCAGATCGCCAACAACGATAATTGGGGTACGGGCACCAGCACCGCCGCGCAGGTGACGAGCGCATCCGCGCAGGTCGGGGCCTTCGCCCTCACCGCGGGCAGCCGCGACGCCGCTCTGCTCACCACACTGCAACCGGGCAGCTATACCGTGCAAGTCACCGGGGTCGCCAACACCACGGGCGTCGCGCTCATCGAAATCTACGATATGCAATAATGCCCGGTGCGGCATTGCACCGGTCAAAGCCGCAAGCCGCGGCCGCCGGGCCACTCGGGATAATACGATCACAAGGAACAGCGCGGAGTGTCCGCGCTGTTCCTTGAGTCCCTACCTTATCTATATGAATCGAATCGTCTCTTGCGCCATCCTGGTTATTGGAATTGCGCTGGTTGTTTACGGCCTCGCGGCCCTCGACTCTATCGGCTCCAGTTTCTCCCGGTTTTTCACCGGATCGCCAACGGATAAAACCATGTGGCTGCTTATTGGCGGCATTGTTTGCTCCGCAATCGGGCTGGCGGGTGTGGCCCGCCGTTCGGAATAATCAAACCAGCACTGTGCTCTACTACGCCGTCATATTTCTGCTCGTCGCCATCCTGGCAGGCGTTCTCGGCTTCGGCGTCATCGCCGGCACTGCGGCCACGATCGCGAAGGTCCTCATCGTCATCTTCCTCGTGCTCTTCATCGTCTCCCTGCTTCGCGGCCGGAGCCCGAAGAATTAAACACAATGTCACAATTAATTGAACATGGGAGGGACGGCTTCGTGTCGTCCTCGACCCGCACGGAGGCGGGCCCTCCAAATATGGCGCCAAACTAATGACGTCGTGTATAGTTCACGTAATCAACCTCAGCCAACCAAGACTCACTTTATGGCAAAAAAAAGCAGAGGCGGCCGCATGACGGCCGCCAAGAACCGTGCCGCTAAAACGGCCGGCGGCAAGGGGCCAATCAGAAAGCGCCCGGCCGGTCGGAACATCATGAAAACGTAACAGCCACGCGCTGTCGCCCCATGGCGAAGGCCGTCTCGCGACGGCCTTCTTTTTCGCCGCTCGGCCGGAAGTTCCAACCCAGTCAGCCCAAAAGTCGGCCGCCCCTCGCGAACATGGCAGAGGACACGTTATCAACCTCAACCACCCACCGCAACGAAACAGCCCGAACTCTTTCCAATCCTGATTGCAGACGACGACTTGGACGACCGATTCCTGCTGGAGCACCGGTTGCGCAAAGCAGGCGTGCTGAATCCGCTGGTCATATTCCGTGACGGCGACGAACTGGTGAAATTCCTGGAAGGCATCGAACGAGATGGCGGGCGGCCCTGCCTTCTACTGCTGGACCTCAGGATGCCGATGCTCGATGGTTTCGACGTTCTTGCGTGGCTTAACGAGCGGCCGCGGTTCCGGGATCTACCGGTGGCGGTGATTACAAGTTCAATGCGTCCTGAAGATCGACAGCGCGTCATCGAAGCTGGCGTTTCAGAATACCTGGAAAAGTTTCCCACCGAGGCCGATCTCGCCAGAATAGTACAATGGGCCGCGTCCCACGATCCTGCTAAATGAAAAAATACCATGCCACTATCCTGCTGGTTGATGACGACCTCGATTTCCTGGAGTTCGTCGTAACTGCATTCAGAAAGAACGGGGTGACCAGTCCCATTCACACCGTCAACGACGGAGCAGAAGCCATCGCCTATATGATGGGCGAAGGCCGCTTCTCGGATCGGACGATCTTCGAATATCCGACTTTTATCGTGACCGATCTGAAGATGCCAGGAACTGACGGGTTTACGGTTTTGGAACATCTGAAAGGAAACCCGGAATGGGCGATCATTCCGGCCGTCGTGTTTACCTCTTCATCGGACCTGGATGACATCAAGAAATCCTACATGCTTGGCGCAAGCTCGTATCACGTGAAACCACATTCGATGGACAAATTGCGGGAGCAGTTGAAGGTCCTGCACGAGTATTGGATGACATGCCAGACGCCGGAGGTCGATGTATCCGGTCGCCAGCTTCATACCGACAGCGTCGGAAAATTGGGTGAACGTTTTGAGCAGGCCGCCGGAACGGCGGAGCAGGTGATCGTCACCGCCTAAACACAGCGTCATTAATCCTTGCGCATGGATGGCGGGACGACCTCCGTGTCCTCCGCGGCTCGCACGGAGGCGGGCCCTCCAGTTATGGGGGGCTGGACGGGGTCAGGCCGATCGACGTTCGCAACGTTAATCACCAGATGCTGTGAAGGGGCTGGGATCGAGGTTTGCCGGCATCCGTCCTGCGGACATCGCGGTCTTTCTTCGCGTCGGATTCCGACGCTGACCGCTCGCCGCGCGCACGTCATCCAGCCAATGCCGGATCAATTATCGGCTGCGGCGTCACGCTGGCGTGGGAGGCCAGAAAGGGGTCATGTTTTGGGGTTTGGGGTTGACCTGCAGAATCATGACGTGAGACTGGCGGCATGCCGCGCACGCTGCGCTTGGAGGCCGAAGGCGGGCTTTACCACGTCATCAACCGGGGAAATTACCGGCGGGCGGTATTTGGCGACGCGAAGACCAAGGCGGCATTTCTGCGCTGTCTCGGCGAAGCGTGCAGTCGCACGGGTTGGGTCGTGCACGCCTGGTGCGTCATGTCGAATCACTACCACTTGGCGCTCGAGACTCCCCGACTGAACCTGGTGGACGGAATGCGGTGGCTGCAAGGGACCTTCGCCACGCGCTTCAACCGGTTGCGCGACGAACGCGGCCACCTCTTCCAAGGCCGGTACAAGAGTCTGGTCGTCGATCCTGACGGGCTGGGCGCGTTGTGCCATTATATCCATCTCAATCCCCTGCGAGCCCGGCTCTGCGCCGCGGGCGACTTGGCGAGGTGGGAATGGTCGAGCGCGAGTTGGTTGCTGCGGCCGAAAGTCCGGCCCAAGTGGTATCGGCCGGAGGCCGCTCTGGAGCATGCCGGCCAACTGTCGGATACGCCGGCGGGACGCCGCAAGTATATCGATTATCTCGGCTGGTTGGCGGAGGACGAGCCGGCACAAAAGAGGCTGATGTTCGACCGGATGTCGCGGGGCTGGGTGGTGGGGGCGAGGGATTTCAAGCAGGCCATGGTGAAGGAGCACGCGCAGGCGGCCGCGGCCCTGACCCGCGGCGATCGCGTGCTGGAGATCATTGCGGAGGACGCCTTGCAGGGCGAACTGACCTCCTGGTTGCGAAAGTTGGGGATGAAGCGGGAGGCCATCGCCGCCGAGGGTAAATCGGAACCCTGGAAGCTGGCGATCGCCGCTGCGATGAAGGCGCACACCACCGCGACGAATCGCTGGCTGGCCGAGAATCTCGCTATGGGCAATCGGTATGAAGTCAGCCGCAAGGTGCAGGCTTGGAGCCGCCGTCCCGATCCGAAACTGGCCCGCACTGCCAGCACCGATCTGAAACCCATCTTCTTCCGCCGGTTTGAAAGTCACGGTTCTTCCGGTGGATTTTCTTCCTGATTCCATAAGAAAAATGTTCTTCGGTTCGGCTGGATTTTCTTCCCTCGTGGACTGAGTCGGTGGCGGCGGTCGGGCGTTTGTCGTGAGGGTTTCCGACGGCGAGGCTGGCCGGAATCATGCATCCTGTTGGCGAGCGCAAGTGCCTGCATTGCGGGGAGTTTTTCACGCCTGATACACGCAATCGGAAGCGTCAGCGATACTGCGCGAAGGAGCCATGTCGCCTGGCGAGCAAGGCCGCGAGCCAGCGGCGGTGGCTGAGCCAGCCCGAGAACACGGACTACTTCCGCGACGTCGATAACGCGGCGCGGGTTCGGGCGTGGCAGGCCGCTCATCCCGGCTACTGGAAAAAGCGCCGCAAGAGGCCTGGCGTAGTCTTACAAGATGACTGCCGGCCACAACCCGCGGAAAATCAAGCGGTAGCAGCATCAGACGACGGAGCTGTCTTACAAGATGACTGGCAGCGGCAACCTCCGCTGGTGATTGGACTTATCGCCCATCTCGCCGGCTTCACCTTACAAGAGGACATCGCGACGATGACCGGTCGATTGATAGCGAAGGGGCAAGCCGTGTTGGGCGCGTCGCCCGGCCTGGCGTTTCCTCGATGTTGATTGCGAAACGAATCTTGCAGGCCGAGCGAGTGCGGCGGGTGCCGTCGCACTTTAGTTGGATCGATCACCGGTTGGTCCGCACGGATTATCTGCGCCGCGCGGACGCGAAAGCGTGGGCGCTGTATCTGGTGCTGGTGACCGTCGGCGATGAGCACGGCTTGAGTTATTACGGCGACGGCACGCTCGGCCGGCTGCTGTCGCTGCCAGTCGATGAAGTGATCGTCGCTCGCCGGCAGCTCGAAGCGGCCGGCGTCATCGCGTATGAAAATCCGCTGTATCAGGTGCTGGCGCTGGAGGAGCGGCAATGATCGCTTACCAGACATTTTGCCAGTTGCGCCAAGCCTGGGATGAACAGCACCTGACGATGGCGCAGATCGCACGGGCGCTGCACTTGCACCCGCAGACCGTGAAAAAATGGGTGTCGCGGCCGCGCTACGAGCAGCGCCGGGCGCCGCGGCGGCCGAGCAAGCTCGACGAACACAAACCGGCGATCACGCGCTGGCTCGCGCAACATCCCTTTACTGCGACGCAGATCTGGCAGCGGCTGAGCGAAGCGGGCTATACCGGCGGCTGCTCCATCGTGCGCGATTACGTGCGCCAGGTGCGGCCACCGCGCCAGCCGGCGTATCTGACTCTCACTTACGCGCCCGGCCAGTGTGCGCAGATCGACTGGGGCGCGGCCGGCGCGATCCAGATTGGCGGCACCCGGCGGGCGCTCTCCTTCTTTGTCCTGGTGCTGTGTCACAGTCGCTGGCTCTACGTCGAGTTTACGCTCGGGCAGAGCCAGGAGTGGTTCCTCGGCTGTCAGCGCCGGGCCTTCGAAGCGCTCGGCGCGGTGCCGCTGGAAGTGATGCCCGACAACTGCAAGACCGCGGTGCTCGCACATCGCCTCGGCGAAGAGCCGGTGTGCAATCCCCATTACCTCGATTTTGCGCGGCACTATGGCTTCACGGTGAAACCGTGCGGGCCCCGGCAACCCCAGGCGAAGGGGCGCGTGGAAAATGCCGTCGGGTATATCAAGAAAAACTTTCTCGCTGGCCGCGAGCTCGCCGGTCTCGCCGCGCTCAACGCCGCGGCCCGCGGGTGGCTCGACACCGTGGCCAACGTGCGGCGGCACGGCGAGACCAAGCGCACGCCGGCGGAGTTAGTGGCCGAGGAACGCGCGCATCTGCGGCCACTGCCGGCCAGCCCGTATGAAGCGGCGTTGGTGCGCACGGTGCGGGTGACCAACCGTTGCCGCGTCACCGTCGACACGAATCGCTACTCGGTGCCGCCGCGCTACGCTTCGACACCGCTGACCTTGCAACTGGCGAGCGAGCGCCTGCGGCTCTTCGACGGGCAGACCTTGGTGGCGGAGCATGTGCGTTCATTCGACCGCCGGGGTGATCACGAGAATCCCGACCATGTGCGGACTCTCCTCGATGAACGCCGGCAGGCGCGGCACCAGCGGATTTTCCTGCGCTTCCTCGCGCTCTCGCCTCACGCCGCGGCCTATCACGCGCAACTCGCGGAACGGCGGCTGAACGTGCGGCACCACGTCGAGAAAATCGTCGCGCTGTCCGAGATCCACGGGCTCGAAGCGGTGAGTCGCGCGCTGGAGGACGCGCACGAGCTCGGGGCCTACTCCTGCGAGTATATTGCCAACCTCGTCGAACAACGCCGGCGCCTCCTGCCGGAAGCCGGCGCCCTGCACCTCACTCGCGCGAGCGATCTCCTGGAACTGGAGCTGCCGCCGCCCGACCTCTCGCTCTACGAACTGCCATGAACGTCCTCACCGAACACCTAGCGTATCTAAAACTCAGTTACGTCGCGGAGCATCACGCGGCGCTGGCCACCGACGCGGCGGCGGCGCCCTGGTCGCACCTCGAGTTCCTCCAGCGTTTGCTCGACGGCGAGTGTGCCGTGCGCCAGCAACGCGCCCTGGAACGCCGCGTGCGGGCGGCGCGCTTCCCCGTGCTCAAGACCCTCGACCAGTTCCGCTGGGACTGGCCGAAAAAGATCAATCAGCTCCAGGTGCAGCACCTCTTCCGCCTGGGGTTCATCGCGCAGAAGACCAATGTCGTTTTTGTGGGCGGAGTCGGCTTGGGCAAGTCCCACCTGGCCTCCGCCCTCGGCTATGCCGCCTGCCAGCACGGACACTCCGTCCTCTTCACCACCGCCATCGACGCCATCAACAATCTGGTCGCCGCGCAGGCCGCCCACCGGCTCAAGGCCGAGCTCAACCGCTACCTCTCGCCAGCACTCCTCGTTTTGGACGAGATCGGCTATCTGCCGCTCGACAAGGCCGGCGCCGACCTGCTCTTCCAGATTATCAGCCAGCGCTACGAACGCGGTTCAATCATCGTCACCACCAACAAGGCGTTCAAGCAGTGGCCGTCCATCTTCAACAACGACGCCGGCATCGCCTCCGCTATCCTCGACCGATTACTGCACCAGGCCGAAACCATCGTCATCGAGGGCAAGTCCTACCGCATGAAAGATCAGATCGAGCCGGTAAACTGAACGCCATCCTCCCCCAAAATCCCCGCCGCTCGGCCGACGCTCATCCTGAACGTCGGCCGGCTCGTTTAACGCCGCCGCTTCCACCGTGGTTTTCAAATCGGTGAGATACCGTGAGGTTCACGCCGGTGCTCGCAGCCCATCTCGTGCGCTAGAAAAATGCCCAACAAGGCGCCAGAGCCAACGCGTGGAGCCGTCACGCCGCGTGCTATCGAAAGGAAAAGCGAAATGGCGATGCAGACCGAGTTTCATCATGCCGCACGCGGCGCGCCGGCTCCACGCGTGGCTCATCTCTGACGTTAGGCAAAGAAGATGATTTTCCGCGGTGGAGCACGCATTGGATTGTTCAACGCGACGTGGCCGTTTGCCACGTTGAACGTTAGCGACGACGCCTTATCTCTCAAAGTGTTTTCGAGGCAGTACTCGCTGAAGAAGGAAGAGGTGACACGCTTGGAGTATTTCCGGGGTTGGTTCTCTGTTGGCGTGAAGATCGTCCACACCGGCGCCGTGCTCGACAGCTATGCAGTCTTCTGGTCGCTGGCCCCGACGAAAATCCTAGCAGAAGCGAAGCGAGTTGGTTTTCGGACGACCGATGAAAAAGCGGCCTAACAAGGCGCCAGAGCCAACGACCATGGCTGTCACGCCGCGTGCTATCTCACGAATCTCCGAAATGAAACCGCAGAATCCAAATCGTCATGCCGCACGCAGCGCGCCAGCCATGGTCGTGGCTCATCTTTGACGTTGGCCGTATCCGCTCCTATGCCGCAGCAAGTTTCCGAGATGATCTTGAAGGCGAAGGCGATTGGCATCGCTGCCATCGTGCGCGGTCGAAAGAAAGCTTCGGCGGTGATCGCGGTCGGCGATTTGATCGCACGGAGCGGAAGGGCGTTCGAACATTTGGCTTTGGTACAGCGTTCACACGGCCTGCGTTGCTTGAGCAGTCGTCTCGGCGGCGCGGGCGGGTTCGCGACGAGACCGCGGCGGTTTTTTAACGCCAGAGGTGCCACGCTCCATACGCCCAACAAGGCGCCAGAGCCAACGCCAGGATCGGTCACGCCTCGTGCTATCTCACGGATTTCCGAAATGAAACCGCAGACCCTAAATCGTCTCGAAGCACGAGTCGCGCCCGCTCCTGTCGTGGCTCATCTTTGACGTTCGGCAAGATCGAGCGCGATTATTGGGAAGCCGCGATTCGACTACCAGAGAGCGATTCATCCCATCGAAGACGATGTCAGTGGTATTCCACGGTAAGATT
>Ga0082335_1009334_pt1 | contig 10610 bp, 5 predicted proteins | sample Subgrocontami58m_FD_72375 | JGI IMG/M metagenome (GOLD analysis project Ga0082335, IMG submission 72375) | Subsurface groundwater microbial communities from S. Glens Falls, New York, USA - GMW37 contaminated, 5.8 m (SPADES assembly) (version 2) ... | reverse complement strand
GGCGTGAGCGGCGCCTCGGGCGCCGCCGGGGGCATGGCCCCGGAGACCCCGAGCCACAACCTGACCGAAGTCGCTAATGCGGCGATTGCGCTCGTCCGCGATCCCGAACTCACGCTCGCCGGGGTGATGAAGTACGTCAAGGGCCCGGACTTCCCCGGCGGCGGCCAGATCATCACGCCGCGCGCCGAGATGCGCGAGGCCTATGCCAACGGCCGCGGTTCGGTGCGCGTGCGCGCGCGCTGGACCATCGAGCGGCTCTCGCGCGGGCAATGGCAGATGGTGGTGCACGAGCTGCCGCCGGGCGCTTCGTCGCGGAAAGTTCTCGAGGAAATCGAGGCGATCACCAATCCGCAGCCGCGCGCGGGCAAGAAATCGCTCACGCCGGAGCAGCAGCGCGAGAAGCAGTTGATGCTGTCGATGCTCGATCGTGCGCGCGACGAGTCCGACCGCAGCCACCCGGTGCGCCTGGTGTTCGAGCCCAAATCCTCGCGCCTGGATGAAAACGAATTCGTCAATCTGCTGCTCGCCAAGACCAGCATGGAGACCAACGCCCCGATCAACCTGGTGATGGTCGGCCTCGACGGGCGGCCCACCGGCAAGAACCTGAAGGATATCCTCGCCGAGTGGCTCGAATTCCGCTTCGCCACGGTGACGCGGCGCTCGAAATTCCGCCTGGACAAGGTGCTCGACCGCATCCACGTGCTCGACGGGCGGCTGCTCGTGTTGCTCAACGTGGACAAGGTGATCAAGCTGATTCGCAACTCTGACGATCCCAAGCCGGATTTGATGCGCGTGTTCAAGCTCACCGAGCGCCAGGCCGAGGACATCCTCGAAATGCGGCTACGCCAGTTGGCCAAGCTGGAACACATCAAACTGGAAAAGGAACTCGAGGGCCTGACGCAGGAGCGGAAGGGCCTGGAGAAAGTTCTGGGCAGCCGCAAGACGCTGGAAGCGCTGGTGATCGAGGAAATCGAGGCCGACATCAAGGCCTTCGGCGACAAGCGCCGCACGGTGATCGAAGAATCGGAAAAGGCGGTGCTCGATACGCCGGTGCTCGATGAGGCGGTGACGGTGATCTTCTCGAAAAACGGCTGGGTGCGTTCGCGCCAGGGCAATGGCGTCGATCCGGCTTCGCTTTCGTTCAAGGAGGGCGACGGACTCGCCGCGCTGCTGCCCTGCCGCACGGTGGACCCGGTGATTTTCCTCGACTCAGGCGGCCGCGCCTACAGCGTGGAGGCGGGGGGCTTGCCCAGCGCGCGCGGCGACGGCGCGCCGGCTTCCTCGCTGGTGGAAGTGCAGGGCGGAGCCAAGATCATGCATTGCGTCGCAGGCAAACCCGAGCACAAGGTGCTGGTCGCCTCCAGCGGCGGCTACGGCTTTCTATGTACTGTCGGCGACATGGTTTCCAATCGCCGCGCCGGGCGCGAATTCATGAGCGTGGAGGCGGACGAGACGCCGCTTGCGCCCTACGCCTACGACGAGGCGCCGGGCAACCACGTGGTCGCGCTTTCGGGCGAGGGCAGGCTGCTTGCATTCGACATTGCTGAAATGCGCGTCATGTCCAAGGGGCGCGGCGTGATCTTGATGGGCTTGGACAAGGGCGAGAGGTTGCTCGCGGCCGCGGTGACGCGGCTCAGCTCGGTCACGGTCAGCGGCATCGGCCGCGGCGGCAAGGAAAGGCTGCTTGAGATCAAGGGCGAGAAGCTGCGCCATCACGTCGGTCACCGGGCGCGCATGGGGCGCGTGCTGCCCGAAAAAATCAAACCTACGGGGCTTGCCGTTCCGCCCAAGCTGGAGTTGGACGGCAAATAGGGAAAATATTTCTGCTGCAATGCGGTAAAATTTCCCTTTTTTCGGCAAGACCGCTTCGCCCCGCCATGTCACTCATCGTCCAAAAATTCGGCGGCACCTCGGTAGGCTCGACCGAGCGCATCAAGAACGTCGCCAAGCGCGTAGCCCGCTGGAAGGCGCAAGGGCACCGGCTGGTGGTAGTTCCCTCGGCCATGTCAGGGGAAACAAACCGGCTGATCGCGCTCGCCAAGGAAATCTCCGCCGACCCTGATCCGCGCGAACTCGACGTGGTCGCCTCCACCGGCGAGCAGGTCACCATCGGCCTCTTGTCCATGGCGCTGATGGAGCAGGGCGTGAAAGCGAAGAGCTACACCGGCGCCCAGGTCAAGGTGCTCACCGACAGCGCCTTCACCAAGGCGCGTATAGAACGCATCGACGAGAACCGGATGCGCGCCGATCTGGATGCGGGGTTCGTGGTGGTGGTCGCCGGCTTTCAGGGCGTGGACGCCGCGGGCAACATCACCACGCTGGGGCGCGGCGGCTCCGACACCTCGGCGGTGGCGTTGGCGGCCGCGCTCAAGGCCGACGAATGCCAGATTTACACCGACGTCGACGGCGTCTACACCACCGACCCGCGCATCGTGCCCGAGGCGCGGCGCCTGGACACGATCACCTTCGAGGAAATGCTCGAGATGGCGAGCCTCGGCTCGAAAGTGCTGCAGATCCGCTCGGTCGAGTTCGCCGGCAAGTACAAAGTGAAGCTGCGCGTGCTCTCCGCCTTCGACGAGCAGGAAGGCCCGGGCACGCTGATTACGTATGAGGAAGACGACAAAATGGAAAAAGCCGCTATTTCCGGCATTGCGTTCAACCACGACGAAGCCAAGATCACCGTCATGGGCGTGCCCGACCGTCCCGGCATCGCCTACCAAATTCTCGGCCCGATCGGCGAAGCCAACATCGACGTCGACATGATCATCCAGAACGCCAGCGTCGATGGCATGACCGATTTCTCCTTTACCGTGCACCGCAACGAGTACGCCAAGGCGATGGACGTGTTGAACCAGCAGGTGAAGAGCCACATCAAGGCGACCGACATCCGCGGCGACGCCAAGGTGTGCAAGGTGTCCCTGGTGGGCGTGGGCATGCGCACCCACGCCGGCATCGCAAGCAAGATGTTCCGCACCTTGGCGGAGGAGGGCATCAACATTCAGATGATCTCCACTTCGGAGATCAAGATCGCGGTGGTGATCGACGAGAAATACATGGAGCTCGCAGTGCGCGCGCTGCACAAGGCTTTCGACCTGGATCAGCCGCGCTGATCCGGCGCGATTTTCCACCTCGGCGAGCACCCATGATATAGTTTCACGCGGATCCGGAGAGGTGGCCGAGTGGTCGAAGGCGCGCCCCTGCTAAGGGCGTATATGCTCAAAACGCGTATCGAGGGTTCGAATCCCTCCCTCTCCGCCAGTATATTCAATATCTTCCCCGTCCAAAATCCGTATCAAATCAAGAGCGCATCCGCCTGCTTTCGGCTATTGTGGACAGCAGTGATGCTGCATGATGCTTTCACGTTGGGTCTCCTTCGGTCAGGCACAGGTGGGTTTGGATATTCACCTACACCCTACAGCTTCGGATGACCCAACATCCTATTCTGTCTTGGACAAGAGTGTATTCCTATGAAAGACAATTTTCTGGATATTCGTCGCCCATTGAGATACACTTTGTGCGACCATGAACAACATCTTTGAACAAATCATCGGCGACTTTCAGGAGCGGGCACTTGCGCAACCCACGCGGCGCGACGTACCCATCCCCATGCTGCCCGGCAAGGTCGACACGCTCATCGGCATGCGTCGCACGGGCAAGAGCTGGCGCATCTACCAGGCAATGAACGAGCTGCTCGGTGCCGGCAGCGCCAAGGAGAGCGTGCTCTACATCAACTTCGACGACGAGCGGCTCTATCCGCTGACAACCGGCGACCTGCAACGCATTCCGGAGACTTTCTTCCGACTTTACCCGGAAAACAAGCGCCGGCGCTGCCATTTCTTCTTCGACGAAATCCAGAACGTCACCGGCTGGGAACGTTTCGTACGCCGCCTGCTCGATACCGAAAATGCCCAGATCACCCTCACCGGCTCGTCGGCGCGGCTACTGAGCCGGGAGATCGCCACCACCCTGCGCGGTCGTTCGTTGGCCACCGAGATATTTCCCTTCAGCTTCCGCGAAGCCTTGCGCCATCGCGGCGACGACGACACGATCGTCAAGCGCCCCGGCAGCGCCCGCCGTGCCCTGCTCGCCAACCGCCTGCGCAGCTACTTGGAAACGGGCGGCTTTCCCGAAGTACAGGGCGTGGATGCGGCCTATCGCCTGCGCATCCTCCAGGAATATGTCGACGTCGTGATTCTACGCGACGTGGTGGAACGCCACGGCATCGGCAACCTTGCGCCCCTGCGCTATCTCATCCGTCATCTGCTGGGCTCGCCGGCCTGCGCTTTCAGCATCAACCGCTTCCACAATGATCTCCAGTCCCAGGGGATCGCCTGCGGCAAGAACAGCCTGCACGACTACTTGGCACACCTGGAGGATGCCTATTTAGTGCAGAGCATTCACGTCGATTCACGCTCGGTGCGCCAGCGGCAGGTAAATCCGCGCAAAGTCTATCCCATTGATACCGGGCTGGCCCTCGCCTTCCGCCACGGGCCGGGAATGGATCGCGGCCGGCTACTGGAAACCCTGGTGTTTCTAGACCTGCGACGTCGAGGCATGGATATCTCCTATTTCCGCTCGGAACGGGGCTATGAGGTCGATTTTCTCGCTCGGCGGGGCCTAGGCAAGGCCGTGGCCATCCAGGTGGCCGAAACCATCGCCGACCCGAACACCCGGCAGAGAGAACTGCGCGCCCTGGAAGCCGCGATGGCCGAGCGCAGGCTGTCCTCTGGAATCCTGGTTACGCTGGACGAAGAGGGGCAAATTGATGCGGTGAGCGGCCGGGTAGAGGTCGTTCCCGCCTGGCGCTGGCTGCTGCGGGCGGATTAGGCGCGACCAAAGAGAAGGAAAATCAATCCGGCGGGCAACCCAGTCTCCGCCTGCCAACGAAGCCGGAACGAACCTGAGTTGGCTTTCGCGGTCACCCGCAGTGCGCGTAATGCAGTCATGTTCATTGCGGGTCGTCCATCTGGCGCAAACCGCTACGATTTCCAGCGGTATTATTGATTAAGGCCTGCCCGCGGGCAATTACGCTGCGCCGTATGACTTCCCCGCGCCCTTAAGCGCTGCGCTCGAAAAGAAATCGACGTAGCGCTTGTCGCTGATCATGATGTGCTCTCGCAACCATTTTTGAACGGTCTTGATTGCTTCGCCGGACACCCCCGTCTTGTGGCGGAGAAATATTTCGGCTAAATGGTGCACATCGGCGTGGAATCGTCTGTGTTCTTCAATATGCGACTCGAGTTCCGCGTAGTTGAGGGTTCGCATCATGTTTTCCTCAAGCGAAAAATGCTCCTGCAGCAGGCCGAGGAGTTTGAGGATTTCAACCTCTGCGCGCAATCGATCGTCGTCGCTCGGCCCCGCCATGATGCTGATGATGCAATCAAAGATCCGCTTGTGCTGTAGATCTATCGCGGGTATGCCTAGCGCGTACTCGTCTTTCCATTCCAGATCTTTCATGTTCCCCTTTCCGCTCCTGCTCGAGAAATCGAATTCACCAAGCTTGCGCATCCGCTGCAACCGCCTGCTTCGGCCGCGCCCGGCGTTGCCGCTATTCCGCCCTGATGCATCAAGCTCAAACACCTTTGTCCATCAATTTTACATTGACTATCTACTGGCTTCGGTTCTCCAGCATGTTCAAGACCGCCTTGCCGAAGGCAGCGAGATCGCGCGTTTTAGCTAATACTGTCTAGCTGCCGGGCTTGAACCGGAATACCAGGGCAGTTTCGCAAGAACTCTCAACCGCGATTTGCGGACCTTAAACGCGTTCGAAAATCCCCGCTGCCCCCATGCCGGTGCCGACGCACATGGTCACCATGCCGTACTTCAGGTTCTTGCGCCGCAACGCGTGAATGACGGTGGCCGAACGTATCGCCCCGGTCGCGCCGAGCGGATGGCCGAGCGCGATCGCGCCGCCCATCGGGTTCACCTTGGCCGGATCGAGGCCGAGGTCCTGAATCACCGCCAGCGACTGCGCCGCGAAGGCTTCGTTGAGTTCGAACCAGTCGATCTGATCCTGGGTGATGCCGGCCGCCTTGCAGGCGACGGGAACCGCCTCTTTCGGGCCGATGCCCATGATTTCCGGCGGCACGCCCCTGACCGCGAACGATACGAAACGCGCGAGCGGCGTCAGGTTGAACTGCTTCAGGATCCTTTCACTTACCAGGATCAGCGCGCCCGCGCCGTCGGACATCTGCGAGCTGTTGCCCGCGGTGACCGAACCCTTCGCCGCAAACACCGGCCGTAGCCTGGCCAGCGACGCGAGGCTGGTATCGGCGCGCGCGCCCTCGTCCTGGCTGACGCTGCGCGTCTTGATGTCGATGTTGCCGGTCGCAAGGTTGGGGAAGTGCTCGACGATATCGACCGATGTGGTCTCATCCCTGAATTCGCCGGCAGCTTTCGCCGCCAGCGCCTTTTGGTGCGACGCGAGCGAGAACTCGTCCTGCGCTTCGCGCGAAATCTTCCATTGCTGCGCGACCTTTTCCGCGGTCAGCCCCATGCCGAAGGCCATGCCGATGTTCTCGTCGCGGAAGATGCCCATGTTCATCGACGGGTGGTAGCCCATCATCGGCACCATCGACATCGATTCGGTGCCCGCAGCAATCATCACCTCGGCCTGGCCGACGCGGATGCGGTCCGCGGCCATCGCCACCGCGGTAAGACCCGAGGCGCAATAGCGATTGATGGTCACGCCGGCCACGGTCTTTGGCAGGCCCGCAAGCAGCACTGCCATGCGCGCGACGTTAAGGCCCTGCTCGGCTTCGGGAAAAGAGCAGCCGACGATCGCATCCTCGATCAGATTGACATCGAGCCCCGGCGCCTGAGATACGGCCGATTGCATCGCGCGCACCAGCAGATCGTCCGGGCGCACGTTCTTGAACATGCCGCGCGGCGCCTTGCCTATGGGAGTCCGGGTCGCGGCGACGATGTACGCGTCCTGCAATTGTTTGCTCATTTCGATTCTCCTATGCGGATCTAATTGCGCACCGGCTTGCCGGTCTGCATCATGCCCATGATGCGTTCCTGAGTCTTGGGATGGTTGAGCAGTCGCATGAACGCCTTGCGCTCCAGATCGAGCAGCCACTGTTCATCGACTAGGCTGCCAGCCTCTACTTCGCCGCCGCAAATGACCTCGGCGATCATCGCGCCCAGCTTGTAGTCGTGCGCCGAGACGAAACCGCCGTCGCGCATGTTCACGAGCTGCGCCATGATCGTCGCCATGCCATAGCGCCCGGCGACCGGCACCAGGGCTTTCAGCGGCGGCCTGTAGCCGGCCTCGAACAGCGCGCGCGCCTCGACCTTCGCCACATGCAGCAGTTCGTAGGCATTGAAGACGATGACGTCGTCCGCGCCGAGGTAGCCCATTTTTTTCGCCTCCAGCGCGGACTTGGACACGGCCGCGGTGGCGGCGTTGATGAAATAGTTCTTCAGGAATTGCAGCAGGTCATTGCCTTTGGCATCGGCAGCGGCACGCACCGCCGCCTCCTTCAGGCCCCCGCCCGCCGGAATCAGGCCGACGCCGACTTCGACCAGGCCGACATAGGACTCGAGCGACGCGACGCGCTTGGATGCGTGCATCATCAGCTCGCAGCCGCCGCCGAGCGCGAGGCCCGAGACCGCGGCCACGACCGGCACGCCGGCGTATTTCATCGCCTGATGCGCCTGCTGCAGCCTGACTACTTCAGGTTCGATCGCCTCGACCCCGCCCGACATGAACAGCGGCAACATCGATTGCAGGTCGGCGCCGGCGGAGAACGCGCCGCCGGTAGCCGCATCGGCGCTCCAGATTACCAAGCCTTTGTAGTTTTTCTCGGCCTCGTCCAGCGCGCTGGCCAGACCGGCGATGACGCCGGGGCCGATCACATGCATCTTGGTCTTCAGGGACAGGATCAGCACCTCGTCGCCCTGATGCCAGATGCGCACCGAGTCGTCCTCGAACACCGTGGTGCCCGCCGTCCTGCCGTCCGCGGCGGCGGCGCCTTCGACCGGGGCGCGGAAGGCCTGGCGCTGGTACACCGGCAGCGTCGAACGCGGCACGTAGTTCTTGCGCGCGGCCGACCAGGACCCTTCGGGCGCATGCACGCCGCTGCGGCCGTCGAATACCCAGGCCGGCAGCGGCGCCCGGCACAGCGCTTTCCCGGCGTCGATGTCTTCCTTGATCCAGCCCGCGATCTGCGGCCAGCCGGCGCTCTGCCAGGTCTCAAATGGGCCGATGCTCTGGCCGAAACCCCAGCGCATGGCAAAATCGACCTCGCGCGCGTTGTCGGCAATCGATTCCAGGTGGACCGCAACGTAATGGAACACATCGCGGAATATCGCCCACAGGAACTGCGCCTGCGGATTCTTCGATTCGCGCAGCGTCTTCATGCGCTTGGCCGGATCTTTCTCCTTGAGTATGCGAGCGATGATGTCGTCCGCCTTGCCACCACCGGCGACGTATTCGCCCTTGGCAAAATCCAGGCGCCGGATCTCTTTGCCGACTTTCTTGTAGAAGCCGGCGCCGGTCTTCTGGCCCAGCGCTCCCGCCCGCACCAGCTTGGTCAGGACCGCGGGAGTGCGGTAGAGGGCAAAAAACGGATCGTCCGCCAGCTTGTCCTGCATGGTCTTAATCACGTGCTCCATGGTGTCCAGTCCGACCACGTCCGCGGTGCGGAAAGTGCCGGACTTGGCGCGGCCGAGCTTGGCGCCGGTGAGATCGTCCACCACGTCGCAGGAGAGGTCGAATCTTTCCGCCTCGTGCATGGTCGCGAGCATACCGAAGACGCCGACGCGGTTGGCGATGAAGTTCGGCGTGTCCTTCGCCCGAACTACCCCCTTGCCCAGCGTGGTGGTGAGAAAAGCCTCGAGCTGGTCCAGGATCTTCGCTGAGGTCGCAGCAGTCGGGATCAACTCCACCAACTGCATGTAGCGCGGCGGATTGAAGAAATGTACGCCACAGAAGCGCGCCTTCAATTGCGCGTCGAATCCTTCGGATAGTGCCGTAATGGACAGCCCCGAAGTGTTCGAGGCGAAAATCGCGTTCGGGCCGATGAACGGCGCGACCTTCTTGTACAGATCGTGCTTCCAGTCCATGCGCTCCGCGATCGCCTCGATAATCAGATCGCAGCCCTTGAGCGCTTCGAGCTTGTCCTCGTAGTTCCCCACTTCGATGCAGGCCGCTTCGTCCTTGTCGCCCAGCGGCGCCGGGCTCAGTTTTTTCAGATTCTCGATGGCGCGCAACACAATGCCGTCCTTCGGCCCGTCCTTGGCCGGCAGGTCGAACAAGACCACGGGTACCCGGGCGTTGACGCAGTGGGCGGCGATCTGCGCTCCCATTACGCCCGCGCCGAGGACCGCGATTTTCCTGACGATAAAATTGCTCACGGTATTCCTTTCATGTAAGTGCTTGCGCTGTGAAAGTTACGTATTGCCGTGCATGGCGACTCCGTTGGCGCCACGTTCTGCGATTCAGTTGCGAAAACCTTGCGCGGACGAACCCCCGTCCGCGCGCAATCGACGATCTTGAATAAAACCCCACGTCGCATGCGGGGTTAACCATAACCGCGTTTTCCGTTCGGATACGCTTTTCATCCGAACGGAAAACGTGGTTGGCGCGCGCAGCGCGCAGGTCTTCCCAAAACCTGCACAGACGCAAAACTCCACGCCATATTTGTTAATCAGCGCTTAAAACAGCTCGGCTTCGAGATCGAGCAGATTCGCGGCACCCGAGCGCGCCTGGCGGATCAGCATGGCGGTTTCCGGCAGCAACCGGGCGTAGTAAAAGCGGGCGGTCGCGAGCTTGGCCTTGTAGAAGCCGTCGCCGGAATCGAGCTTCGCCAGAGCGATCTTCGCCATGCGGGCGAAGAAGTAAGCGTAGACCAGGTGGCCGACTACGCGCAGATAGGGAACGGCGGCGGCGCCGACTTCATCCCGGTTCCGCAACGCCTTCATGCCGATTTCCATGGTCAGCTTGGTGAGCTCGCCGCCGAGCTCGGAGAGCGGCGTGACGAATTCGCTCAGCGCCTCGTCGGCGCCGTTGTCTTCGACGAAAGCCTGGATGAGCGCGCCGAATTTCTTCAGCTTCGCGCCGTTGTCCATCAGCACTTTGCGGCCGAGCAGGTCGAGCGACTGAATGGTGTTGGTGCCTTCGTAGATCATGTTGATGCGGGCATCGCGCACGTACTGCTCCATGCCCCACTCCGCGATGTAGCCGTGGCCGCCGTAGACCTGCATCGCCTCGGAGGTGGCGATCCAGCCGTTGTCGGTGATGAAAGCCTTGACGATCGGCGTCAGCAGCGTCACCAGATCGGCGGCGTCCTTGCGCGCGCCTTGGTCCGGATGATTTAGTTCCCGGTCGATTTGCAAGGCGACGAACGAGGTGAAGGCACGGCCGCCTTCGGCGTAGGCCTTCGCCGTCAGCAACATGCGGCGCACATCCGGATGCACGATAATGGGGTCGGCCGGCAGCTTGGGCGCCTTGACCCCCGAGAGGCTGCGCATCTGCAGGCGCTCCTTGGCGTAGACGAGCGCGTTCTGGTAGGCGACTTCGGTCTGGCCCAAGGACTGCATGCCGACGCCCAGACGCGCGGCGTTCATCATCACGAACATCGCATTGAGGCCCTTGTCCGGCTGCC
>Ga0082335_1009331_pt1 | contig 10615 bp, 4 predicted proteins | sample Subgrocontami58m_FD_72375 | JGI IMG/M metagenome (GOLD analysis project Ga0082335, IMG submission 72375) | Subsurface groundwater microbial communities from S. Glens Falls, New York, USA - GMW37 contaminated, 5.8 m (SPADES assembly) (version 2) ... | reverse complement strand
AAAGGGTCGTAGTCAGCCAATTACACCGCTCCCCGGGAGTCTCTTTTGAAGAAACAAGACATCCAAACGGCAAGAAGATGTTTTCAGCCAGGATTATACCTGCACGTGGCGCATGGGTGGAGCTTGAGTTTGACATGACTGACATACTCTATGCATACATTGACAGGAAGAGAAAGGTTCTCTCAACAACCCTCTTGAAGGCATTAGGATATTCTGATGAGGACATATTGAAGGCATTTTATAAGAAAGAGAAGATAGATTCAGGTGATAAAGAAACATTAAAAGAATTGCCAGTAAATTCTATCCTTGCAGAGGCTGTCACAACCCCTTCCTCTTCACAGGCACTATTTCCTGCCCTCGAGAAACTTACAACCCATATGATAAATAAGATACTGAGCGCCGGGGTAGAATCTTTCAGGGTCTTCAGGATTACAAGTTCGGAGATAATCAATACATTAGATAGAGACCGCACAAAGACTAAAGAAGATGCCCTTTTTGATATCTATAGAAGGGTTAGGCCTGGAGAACCTCCTACTATAGAGGTAGCTCAAAAGTTAATAGATAGACTCTTCTTTGACCCTGCGAGATACGATTTGAGTAAGGTGGGTAGATATATGCTGAATAGAAAATTAGGCACTGATGTGCCGCTTGACCAGAGGACATTGACACCAGATACCATGATAGACGTCATGAGATATCTTATCAATCTCAAAAACGGACAGGGTATGGCTGACGATATTGACCATTTAGGAAACCGCAGGATAAGAACAGTCGGGGAGCTATTGCAAAATCAATTCCGAATAGGGTTGGTCCGGCTTGAGAGGTCAGTAAAGGAAAGAATAGGCGTATATGACATGGATGTTGCAATGCCTCAAAATTTAGTCAATTCAAAATTAATATCTGCAGTGATTAGAGACTTCTTCGGCAGGAGCCAGCTATCCCAGTTTATGGACCAGACAAATCCTTTGGCTGAATTGACGCACAAGCGACGCTTAAGTGCACTTGGGCCAGGTGGTTTGAGTAGAGAGAGGGCAGGGTTTGAGGTCCGGGACGTCCACCACTCTCATTATGGAAGGATATGCCCTATAGAAACCCCTGAAGGCCAGAATATAGGACTCATAGCCTCCTTAAGCACATATGCCAGGGTGAATGAATTCGGATTATTAGAGACGCCTTATAGAAAGGTTGTAGATGGAAGGGTGACTGATAAGATAGACCACCTTAGCGCTGACAAAGAGGATATGTATGTGATAGCCCAGGCAAATGCCAAGATAGATAAACACGGGAATTTCTTAGACGAGAGAATTGACTGTAGACACAGGGGCAATTTTCCAAAGGTAGAGGCAAAGCGTGTAGATTATATGGATGTCTCACCGACACAATTAGTGAGTATAGCCGCAAGCCTTATACCATTCTTAGAGCACGATGATGCCAATAGGGCACTCATGGGGTCTAATATGCAGCGGCAGGCTGTGCCATTATTAGTTACTGAAGCCCCTCTTGTAGGAACTGGAATAGAATACAGGACAGCCAAGGACTCTGGAGTAGTGATAATAGCAAGAAATAGCGGCACTGTAACGCATGTCCAGGCTGATGAAATCGTGATTGATGAAGAGGTATATCATTTAAAGAAGTTCACGAGAAGCAATGCCTCTACATGTATAAACCAACGCCCTATAGTCAGTATATCCCAGAAAGTGAAAAGGGGCGAGGTCATTGCTGATGGGGCATCTACGGACCAAGGGGAATTATCTTTAGGGCGCAATGTCCTGGTGGCATTCATGCCGTGGAGAGGATATAATTTTGAAGATGCTATACTTATCAGCGAAAAATTGGTCAAAGAAGATATCTATACATCTATCCACATAGAAGAGTTTGGAATAGAGGCAAGGGATACGAGGCTGGGAAGTGAGGAAATTACCCGTGATATACCTAATGTAGGCGAGGAGGCGTTAAAAGACCTGCAAGAATCAGGGATTATACGTATAGGTGCAGAGGTTGGTCCTGGTGATATATTGGTAGGCAAGGTTACTCCTAAGAGTGAAACTGAGCTCTCACCTGAAGAGAAACTACTGAGGGCAATATTTGGTGAAAAGGCACAGGATGTGAGAGATGCCTCTCTCACAGTTCCGCCAGGTATAGAGGGGATAGTGGTTGATGTAAAGGTCTTCTCTCGCAAAGGTCCAAAGCCCACTACAAAAGAAGAGATGGCAACTGAGGCAAAACAGATTGAGTCAATCAAAAATTATTACGAGGGGCAGATTAAGGATTTAAAGGATGAGAAATCAACAAGGTTATCTCAACTCCTCTTAGGCAAGAAGGCGAAGGAAGATATATTAGATGACGATACCCATGAGGTTATAATCCACCAGAATAAGGTTATAACAAAGAATGACGTAAAAAAGATGGAGAAGATTAGAATTGAAGGCTTGAATATTGTAGAGGATGAGGAGACTAATAGAGAAGTTGAAAGGATTACCCGGATATTGGATAGCCAGACAACGTCCCTTATGGATGAGGAAGAGAGGGAGATTGATAAACTCAAGCGAGGTGATGAGCTCCCGCCTGGTGTCATAAAGAAGGTAGTCATATATATAGTGAGTAAGAAAAAGATATCCGTCGGGGACAAGATTGCAGGCCGCCACGGAAACAAAGGTGTCATTGCAAAGATACTCCCTGAAGAAGATATGCCATTTATGTCTGATGGAACTCCTGTTGAAATCGTTTTGAATCCTTTAGGCGTTCCTTCCAGAATGAATGTGGGTCAGATTCTGGAGACCCATTTAGGGTGGGCGGCACATGCCTTAGGTATCCATGTGTCTAGTCCTGTGTTTAATGGTGCATCAGAATCAGAAATAAAAGAATATCTTAAGAAAGCCGGGCTGCCTGAAGATGGGAAGACCGCGTTATACGATGGGCTGACAGGCGAGCCTTTTGACCAGAGGATTACAGTAGGATATATATATATGATGAAACTTGCCCATTTAGTGGATGATAAGATACATGCCCGTTCTATAGGACCTTACTCCTTAGTTACCCAGCAGCCATTGGGTGGCAAGGCCCAGTTTGGCGGGCAGCGTTTTGGAGAGATGGAGGTCTGGGCATTAGAGGCATATGGCGCAGCCTATGCACTCCAGGAATTACTAACAGTCAAAAGCGATGATGTAGTAGGGCGGACAAGGATATATGAGACTATAGTTAAGGGTGAGAATGCATTAAAGCCGAGCACGCCGGAATCCTTTAATGTTTTAGTAAAGGAACTTCAAAGTTTGTCATTGGATGTTAGGACGAGGAAGAGATGAATAGTCTATTTGGCGAGGTAAATATATTTGATTCTGTCTCTATACGGATAGTCTCACCCCAGGTGGTAAAATCATGGTCAAGAGGTGAGGTGAAAAAGCCTGAGACGATTAATTACCGCACCTTTAAGCCTGAGAAGGATGGGCTATTCTGTGAAAAGATATTCGGGCCTACAAAAGACTGGGAATGTAACTGCGGGAAATATAAAAGAATCAAACATAAAGGCATTATCTGTGACAGGTGCGGGGTTGAGGTTACACAGTCTAAGGTCAGGCGTGAACGTATGGGGCATATAGAACTTGCTGCCCCTGTCTCTCATATATGGTTTTTTAAAGTGATGCCAAGCCGTATAGGAACCCTCTTAGATTTGGGATTACGGGAATTAGAGAAGGTACTGTATTATGAGGAATATATAGTCATTGACCCCAAGGATACGCCCTTGAAAAAGAAAGAACTTCTTACAGAAGAGAAATTCCTTGAGGCTCAAGAGCGGTACGGCCAAAAGTTTGTTGCAAAGATGGGCGCTGAGGCGATCCGTGATTTACTGGTTGAGATAGACTTAGATAAGTTAGCAGAATCCCTGCGCAAAGGGCTCCTCTCGTCTAAGGTGGAGCATGTGCAGAACAAGTTCATTAAAGCATTAAAGGTTGCAGAAGATTTCAAGAAGTCAGGAAACAAGCCGGAATGGATGATTTTAGAAGTTATACCTGTGCTGCCGCCAGATTTGAGGCCACTCGTTCCATTAGATGGAGGCAGATTCGTTACAAGTGATTTAAATGACCTTTACAGGCGGGTAATAAACAGGAATAACCGCTTAAAGAAATTGATAGAGTTAAAGGCTCCAGACGTCATTATAAGAAATGAAAAGAGGATGCTGCAGGAGGCTGTGGATGCCTTATTTGATAATGGCAGACACGGCAGACCTGTTCTGGGGTCTGGTAACAGGCCACTGAAATCCTTGAGTGATATGTTAAAGGGTAAGCAGGGAAGATTCAGGCAGAATCTCCTCGGCAAAAGGGTTGATTATTCTGGCCGCAGTGTGATTGTTGTAGGTCCTGAATTGAAACTTCACCAATGTGGTCTGCCTAAGAAGATGGCTCGTGAGTTATTTGAGCCGTTTATTATTCATAAACTCAGGGAACGCGGCCATGTCCATACTATAAAAAGCGCCAAGAAGATGGTAGAAAAAGAGAAATTGGAGGTCTGGGACATACTTGATGAAATCATAAAGGACCATCCTGTATTTCTTAATCGTGCACCTACGCTGCATCGTTTGGGTATACAGGCATTTGAGCCGATATTGATAGAAGGCAAGGCAATCAGGATACATCCATTGGTATGTACTGCCTTTAACGCTGATTTTGATGGAGACCAAATGGCAGTGCATGTCCCTCTTTCAATGGAGGCCCAGATGGAGGCAAGGATTCTAATGCTCGCTACCAATAATATATTCGCACCCATGGATGGGAGACCCATTACAACCCCTACCCAGGATATAGTATTAGGACTTTACTATCTTACAGCTGAGAAGAAAGGGGACCTTGGCGAAGGGAAGGTATTTGCAAACCCCAACGAGGTGATTGTAGCATATAATGACAGGGAAATAGGGCTCCATGCGAAATGCAAGGTTCGTATAAATAACGGGTTAATAGATACAACAGTTGGCCGTGTTTTGTTTAATCAGTTATTACCTAAAGGGATGCCATTTGTTAATGAACGGCTCAGCAAGAGAAGGATAGGTGAAGTAGTAGAAGAATGTTACAGGAGAAGCGGCCACCACGAGACCATCCTGCTCCTTGACGCTCTTAAAGAGATGGGATTTGAAGAGGCAACACGTGCTGGTATCTCTATCTCAATTAATGATATAAAGGTACCCGAAGGTAAACCTGCTGCCTTAGAGGATGCCAAGGAAGAGATAGCGGAGGTTGAAAACCAATATAAGAGAGGTGTTATTACTGATGGTGAGCGATACAATAAGATTATAGACATCTGGACCCGTGCGACTAATAGAATCTCAGATTCTGTTTTTGAAGGGCTTGACCAATTCAATCCTATCTTTATGATGGCAGATTCAGGGGCACGCGGCTCAAGGGAACAGATAAGGCAATTGGCAGGCATGAGGGGATTAATGGCAAAGCCATCAGGTGAGATTATAGCAGAGAGTCCAATTACAGCCAATTTCCGTGAAGGGCTTACCGTCCTTGAATACTTCATCTCTACCCATGGGGCAAGAAAAGGTCTGGCAGATACTGCGCTTAAGACTGCAGATGCGGGATACCTTACCAGAAGGCTCGTAGATGCGTCTCAGGATGTCATCATCTCAGAAGAGGACTGTGGCACTATGAATGGCATATTGAAGAGTGCCATTATAGAAGGCGATGAGGTGGTAATAAGTCTGAGTGAGCGGGTAATAGGCAGGGTAAGCATGGATAACATAGTGAATATAATTACAGATGAGGTAATAGTAGCAACTGATGAGATTATTACAGAGGATAAGGCACGCCAGATTGAAGATATGGGTGTAGAGAAGCTCAAGATAAGTAGTCCCCTTACCTGTGAGGCATCTTATGGTATCTGTGCCAAGTGTTATGGATTGAATCTATCTACACGTAGAATAGTAGAAGCAGGGGAGGCAGTTGGGATTGTCGCAGCCCAATCTATTGGAGAGCCAGGCACACAACTTACTATGAGGACATTCCATATAGGTGGAACAGCCAGCAGGATAGTAGAGGAATCTTTTGTAAAATCTGAGCATGACGGGCTCGTGAAATATCATAACCTTAAAGTAGTAGAAACCAAGGCCAAAGAGATTGTCGTCCTGAATAGGAATGGGCAGCTTAGTGTCATAAATGCCGATACGGGGCTTGAGCTTGAAAGGCATACGATTCCTTCAGGTGCTATGATAGGTTTTAGTGATAACGGTAAGGCTACCAAAGGCAGCACCCTGGCACACTGGGACCCATATACATCTCCCGTATTGACAGAGGTTGGAGGAAAGGTAAAATTTGAAGACATAAAAGAAGGTATCACTATGAGGCAGGAGATGGATGAGTCTACAGGCCTCACAGACAGGGTTATTATAGAACACAGGGGTGAATATCATCCACAGATTATTATTCAGGATGAGAAACAAGAGGTTCTGGCGTTCTATACAATACCTGCCGGCGCCCATATAGTAGTAAAGGATAATCAGATGGTAGATGCAGGCAGTCTCCTGGCAAAGACGCCCCGTAAGATTACAAAGACCAAGGATATTACGGCTGGACTCCCAAGGGTTGCTGAGTTATTTGAGGCAAGGCGGCCAAAGGACAATGCTATTATAAGCGAGATAGACGGGGTAGTGGAATTTGGTGAGGCAAGGAGGGGTCAGAGGAAAGTCGTAGTAAAGAGTACTACAGGGATGAAGAAAGAGTATCTTATCCCTTATGGGAAGCACCTCAACGTGTCCAAGAACGATAGGGTGGCGAGTGGACAGCCACTTACAGAAGGGCCTATCGTATTACAGGAAATCCTGAGGATATCAGGTGAAAAGAAACTCCAGGAATATTTAGTAAATGAGATTCAGGAGGTTTACCGCCTACAGGGCGTGAAGATAAATGATAAGCATATAGAGATTATAGTCAGACAGATGCTCAGGAAGGTGAAGATAGAAGACCCTGGAGATACCGATTTTCTGAAAGGTATACTTGTAGATAAGATCAAGTTCAGGGAAGAGAATAAGCGTGTTTTAGAGAAGAAGAAAAAGCCTGCAAGTGCTACGCCTGTTTTGTTAGGGATTACAAAGGCAAGTCTCAATACAGAAAGTTTTATATCGGCTGCCAGTTTTCAGGAGACAACAAGGGTACTAACTGAGGCCGCTACGAGCGGGAAGGAGGATCACCTCCTCGGGCTTAAAGAGAATGTCATTATGGGACATCTTATTCCAGCAGGGACAGGTTTTCCATCTCACAGGAATATATCTATTGTGAAATTGTTAGAAGAGAAGAAAGAGAAACAAAATGCCGACGATTAATCAATTGATACGAAAAGGTAGAAGAAAGGCGCGAAAGAAGACAAAATCACCCGCTTTGAAAGGATGTCCGCAAAGGCGCGGCGTATGCCTGCAGGTAAAGACGCAAACACCCAAAAAGCCTAATTCAGCGCTACGAAAAGTTGCAAGGGTTAGACTTACGAGTGGAATTGAAGTAACTGCCTACATCCCCGGAGAAGGCCATAATCTCCAGGAGCATTCTATAGTCCTGGTGAGAGGGGGAAGGGTAAAGGATCTGCCAGGGGTGAGGTACCACATTGTCCGTGGGACATTGGATACAGCAGGTGTGGCCGATAGAAAGAAGAGCCGTTCCAAATATGGAGCCAAGCGGCCGAAGTAAACCTAAGTTGTAGGGGGCCTGATTTATCAAGCCCTGTGGGTCGGATGAATCCGACCCCTACAGGTTAGAGATTAAAAGGAATGATATGCGAAGAAAAACATCGGCAAAGAGAGAAATATTACCAGACTATAAATATAGCAGTAAATTAGTATCCAAGTTCATAAATATCATCATGTCCATGGGGAAGAAATCTTTAGCAGAAAGAATCGTATATAATGCCTTTGATATTGCGGCTGAACGGAGCAAAAAGCCGCCTTTAGAGATATTCCAGAAGGCAGTTGATAATGTCCGGCCACTTCTTGAGGTAAAGTCTAAAAGGGTTGGAGGTGCGACTTACCAGGTGCCTATAGAAGTGAGGACTGATAGAGGATTGACTCTGGCTCTAAGGTGGATAAAGGCATTTGCCAGGCAGAGGAAAGGTAAGTCCATGGAAGAGTGCCTGGCATCGGAGTTATTAGATGCATATAAAGGCGAAGGCCCTGCAGTAAAGAAGAAAGAAGATACTCACAAGATGGCTGAAGCAAATAAGGCATTCAGCCATTTTAGGTGGTAGGCCCCAGGGGGAGAGGATGGCGCAAGCCTTAGCACGAAAGTTAGAGGAAGATGCATTTGTTAGGGCAGACAGTGAGCATCCTGTTATTAAAGTTATTAAGAAAGATAATATGGCAGATGGATTTGACTTAAAAAATACGCGAAATATTGGCATCATGGCACATATAGATGCAGGTAAGACTACAACCACAGAGAGGATATTATTCTATACCGGCAAGATATATAAGATAGGCGAGGTGAATGAAGGTACTGCTACAATGGACTGGATGGTCCAGGAACAGGAAAGGGGTATTACGATAACCGCTGCCAGCACTACCTGTTACTGGAAGGATTATAGAATAAATATTATAGACACCCCTGGCCATGTTGATTTTACAATTGAGGTAGAGAGGGCTTTGAGGGTTTTGGATGGCGGGATAGTTGTATTCTGTGCAGTTGGTGGAGTTGAGTCACAGAGTGAGACGGTCTGGAGGCAGGCAGATAGATACAAGGTGCCGCGTCTTGCCTTTATAAACAAGATGGACAGGGTTGGGTGTGATTTCTTTGGAACCGTCAAGCAGATGCGAGAGCGCCTCGGTGCAAATGCTTCACCCATACAGTTACCCATTGGAAGTGAAAACAATTTTAGCGGCATTATAGACCTCGTCAGGATGAAGGCAATAATATATCAGGATGATTTAGAGTTGAATATAAAAGAGGTTGAAATCCCATCTGATATGGCGTCTATCGCTAAGAAATACCATAGCCAATTGCTTGAAAATCTGGCAGAGTCAAATGATGCGATGTTTAATAAATACGTACATAATGAACCTATTAGTGAGGATGAGATCAAGAAGGCAATAAGAGACTCTGTTATAAGAAATAGTTTTATCCCTGTCTTATGTGGGGCGTCATTTAGAAACAAGGGTATACAGTTACTATTAGATGCCACCTGTGATTATCTGCCATCACCTTTGGATATACCGCCAGTCCGAGGGATAAATCCCACATCACAAGAGGTTGAAGAGAGAAAAGTCAGTGACGATGAACATTTCTGCGGTCTGGCATTCAAGATTACCGCAGACCCTTATGTGGGCAAACTCACATATTTCAGGATATATTCAGGGGTATTGAGGTCCGGGACCTATATTTATAATGTGAGCAGAGGTAAGAAAGAACGTGTTGGAAAACTCCTCCAGATGCATGCCAACAAGCAAACTATAATACAAGAGGCACATGTAGGTGATATAGTGGCAGTGGTCGGCTTGAAGGATACAAAGACAGGTAATACGGTCTGTGACGAGAAGCATCCGATAGTGTTAGAGAGCATGCATTTCCCTGAGGCCGTAGTATACATGTCTATTGAACCAATGACAAAGGCGGACCAGGAAAAGATGGGGATTGCCCTTAACAGATTACAGGAAGAGGACCCGTCTTTCAGGGTTTCGTATAATCAGGAGACAGGAGAGACTATTATCTCAGGTATGGGGGAATTACACCTTGAGATTATAGTTGATAGACTCCTCAGGGAATTTAAGGTTGGGGCAAAGGTGGGTAAACCTCTCGTAGCCTATAAAGAGACGATTACTAAGAAAGTAGAATCTGTAGGTAAATTCATACAGCAGTCAGGCGGAAGGGGCCAGTATGGCCATGCAGTCTTAGAGATAGAACCTGGCGAGAAAGGCTCAGGCGTAATCTTTGAAAATAAAATTAGAGGAGGGGGTATCCCAAGGGAATTTATACCTGCTGTAAAAGCAGGGGTATTATCAAGTGCACAAACTGGCCAATTGGCAGGATACCCTGTGACTGACATCATGGTTAAACTTATTGATGGTTCTTATCATACTGTAGATTCATCAGAACTTGCATTCAAGATGGCAGGCGCTATAGCCCTTTCCGAGGGGTTAAAGAAAGGCTCACCCGTATTGCTTGAGCCAATCATGAAGATAGAGGCAATAACTCCGGAGGAGTATATGGGTGACATAATAGGAGACCTGAATTCAAGACGGTGCACGATAGAATCTATAAGTGAGAGGGGAAATGCGAAAGTGATAAAGGGATTTGTCCCATTAGCGGAGATGTTTGGCTATGTTACACAGATTCGTTCATTATCTCAAGGGCGTGCAAGTTATACTATGGAGCCTTCACATTATTTAGAAGTGCCAAAACAGATAGCAGAGAAGCTGTTAATTAAATAGCATAGGAATTTCCTTTTTTGAGATTCTTCAGTCGCTTTGCTCCTTCAGAATGACAATATTGTCATTCTGAGCGAAGCGAAGAATCTAATTAAATGAGGAGGTGGTTAGATTGGCAAAGGAAAAATTCGAGAGGACTAAGCCGCATCTAAATATAGGGACGATAGGCCATGTAGACCATGGCAAGACTACCCTTACGAGTGCGATAACAAAGGTATT
>Ga0082335_1009330_pt1 | contig 10617 bp, 9 predicted proteins | sample Subgrocontami58m_FD_72375 | JGI IMG/M metagenome (GOLD analysis project Ga0082335, IMG submission 72375) | Subsurface groundwater microbial communities from S. Glens Falls, New York, USA - GMW37 contaminated, 5.8 m (SPADES assembly) (version 2) ... | reverse complement strand
GTGATCATTAGATGTCAACGCGAATAGGCTGCAAGAAGTTCCATACTTCGCTACATCTTTATGCGCCGGCGACCTTATCCTTCGCGCTGTCCAGTTAACAGCCATTATTCGACCAGAAGCGATTGCATACGATTGATCTATCTCAATGGGCGCGCGGACTCCGCGAAAACCTGCATTATCTTATCGATGTCTTCGGGAGGCGCATTCTTCAAGAGGTCTGTCTTGTCGTTAAGCCCTGACCGAGCAAGCGCGAGAGACACGGTCGGCGGTCATCAAGAGAGGCTCTTTGGTAACAAAGCCCGGGCATGGCGGGCGATCTGCTCGTCTTCTTGCGAGGCGAGGACTCGCACTTGGACACCCAATACGGGATCGCCGGCGGGATTGTTTGCGGACCGGTTCCAGCTTTCATTGAGGCTGACGCCGGCCCAGGACAGACCATCGCAGATCGAAGCGCGTACTTCGCCATCGTTTTCTCCAATTCCGCCTGTGAAGACGATAAAGTCGACGCCATCGAGTGCAGCGATCATCGCCGCGACCTGCTTGCGCACGGAATAGCAGAACATTTGAATGGCAAGCCGCGCATCGGCGTTTGACGAAGCCACGTCATGAAGGCGCCGCATGTCGCTGCTAACGCCGGAAATGCCCAGCAGGCCGGAACGGTGATCGACCAACGCCTCGATCCGGGTTGGGTCGAATTTCTTCTCACGCATCAGATAGACCAGGACGCCTGGATCAAGATCGCCACTGCGCGTGCCCATGATCACCCCGCCGCTTGGGGTCAATCCCATGCTGGTATCGATCGATTTACCCCCTTTGACAGCGGTAACGCTGGCGCCATTGCCGAGATGGGCGATGATCAAGCGATTTGGCAAATCGCCGGCAAGCTGATGCACGATCGATTCGCACGAAAGACCATGAAATCCATAGCGCTGGATACCCTCCAGTCGCAATTCCCTCGGGATCGGAAGCACGCGCGCAACCTCGGGCATCCCAGCATGAAATGTGGTGTCGAAACATGCCACCTGCGGAATCCCGGGAAAATGTTCTTGCGCGAAGCGGATGACCGACAAAGCTGACGGCGTATGCAGCGGCGCGAAAGCGGACGCGGCGTCGAGCTGCCGCAGCACCAACTCATCAATCAGGCAATGCTGCCGCAGGTTCGGACCACCGTGAACAATGCGGTGTCCGACGGCAACTGGCGCCGGCATTTTGCAGCCAACAAGAAATTGTCCGATCCGGCTAATCGCATCCCGTTGGGTTGGAATGGATACTGTCTCAGAGAGCAAGGAGTTCGCTTGCGAATCCTGCGCGTGAAATCCGCCACTCTCCTCGCCGATCGACTGCGCTTCGCCGGAAAGTAGCGCCTCGGTCCGTGATGCGCTGACACGGTACAAGCCGAATTTAAGGGAGGACGAGCCGCTGTTCAGCGCGAGGATGGTCGCCCCCGAGTGAGCGTCCGTCATGGCATCTCTGGCGGAGACGGTTGTGACGCGCTCCAACGCCATTCGCGGATTTCTGGCATGTCCTCACCATACTCGCTGATATAGAGCTTGTGCCGTTCCATGGCGGTCCAGTAACGGGCCGTGGCTTTTTCCACCTCATCGCTAAACCTTGGAATGCGCCGGATCGCGTCCAGCGCGATCAGCGCCTCCTCTCCCCACGAGAACGTCTCGCCGATGACGTAGTCGACGCCGGCCTCGACCGCCCAGCCTGCCTGCTCCTCGAACATCGCCCGCACGGTCGTGCGCGAGGCGTCGTCGGGGGCGAAGACGTTCGTGTTCGAGAGGTCGCCCGCGAAGAGCGCACCGGTCTCGTCGGCCACTTCGCGCGCGAGCGCCAGCGCGCGGCGGTTCAGCTCCTCGAGCAGATGCTCCTTCCCGAGCACCTTCAGCTTCTCGCGGTGCGCGTAGTACGTGAACGCCTCGACGACGTCGGAGCCCGCGTGGACGAGCTCGCGATGGAGCTCCACGACGACCTCGGGGTGCTCGAGCACGACCTCGGGGACGAACGCGCCTGCCTGGAGGTAGCCGCGCCGCTCGCACTCGAACAGATACCCCTCGGCGCAGATCACAGGACCCTGCGCGAGGCGCTCGAGCAGCGACGGCTTGCTCACCCCGACCTCCTCATGAAGCGAAGCCTACGACGCGTGGCGATACCCGGCGGAGTGAGCGAATCACCCCGCCGGGAACATCGTGCGAACGCGCCCGTCAGCTGCTCATGCGTGCGTGATCCGCGAGCGGTGCACCGCACGCTTCGCGGTCGTGCGTCCGCCGAAGAGGCCGAACCCCGAGAGCAGGACGAGCAGCGCGCCCGGGACGAAGAAGAACCAGGAGAACAGGCGGAAGGACGGCAGGCTGTTCACCTGCTTGTAGTTGTCCACGTTCGCCTGCATCGTCGTGACCAGCGACTTGTAGTGCGTCAGACCGGCGGGCACCTGCTCGAAGATGCCGACGTTCTGCTGCATCGTGCCGAGCAGTCCGCCGAAGTCGCGTTGCATCGCCGGCAGGTTCTGCAGCATCGCCGCCATCGAGGGCAGCTGCTTGCTCATCATCGCCTGCACCTGGGCGGGCGTCATGTGCAGCGCCTGGGCCAGCAGCGGCACGAGCTTCGCGGCGTCGCTCTGCATGCCGCCGAAGCCCTTCAGGTAGCCCTGGAACGTCGCGACGTTCCGGGCGCTGAGCATCGGCGTGACCTTGCCGAGCGGCACGAAGACGTCGTTGTAGTACCTGGCGGTCGTCTTCACCTGGTCGGGCTGCATGATCGGCTGGAAGCTGGTCAGCATCCGCTCCCCTGCGTTCGCCTTGGTCGGCAGCGACATGGCGAGCGGCGCGACCACGAGCACGAGCCCGATGCCGAGCACGGCCCACAACAGCGTGCGGTTCATCTCATACCTCCTTGTCTGACGGTCATTGCTCCGCCTGAGCGCGCGCGACATCCGCAGCCGTGCTGATTCCCGTTGCGGTCAACTACTCGCAGGCTCTCGTCCCGCGCTGCGGCACGGCTCGTGCCACGGCTCGCGGCCCGTTGAAGCACTACCCTGGCGACGGCGTCAGGCACTCTCAGCGGAACGCGAAGGGAGCACACCATGTTCTTCCGGCAGGTACTCCACGAGGATCTGGGCTGCGCCTCCTACGTGATCGCAGATGACGGCGAGGCGGCGGTGATCGATCCGAAATGGGAGATCGAGGACTACCTCGCGCTCGCCGGCGAGCACGGCTTCCAGATCCGCCACATCCTCGAGACACACAATCACGCCGACCATGTCTCGGGCCGCGGTCGCCTTCAGGCGGCGACAGGCGCGACGATTCACGTCTCCAGGGACGCCGGTGTCGACTACGCGCACGAGCCGCTCGCCGACGGTGACGCCGTCGAGGTGGGGCAGGTGCGAATCGTCGCGCTTACGACGCCCGGTCATCGTCCCGAGCACCTCTCCTTCCTCGTGCAGGACCGCAGCCGGAGCGAGCAGCCGTGGCTCGTCGCCACGGGCGACTCGCTCTTCGTGGGCGACGTGGCCCGCCCCGACCTCGCCGTCGAGCCGGAGGAGGGTGCACGCGGGCTGTTCGCGTCGACGCGGCGGCTCCTCGAGCTGCCGGACTTCGCCGAGGTGTGGCCGGGGCACATCGGGGGCTCGCTCTGCGGCGGCGCCGGCATGAGCGAGAAGCCGCTCTCGACACTCGGGTTCGAGCGGCGCTTCAACCGGCTGCTGGCGATCGACGACGAGCAGCGGTTCGTCGACGAGTTGACCACCGGGCTCTCGCCGCAGCCGCCGAACTTCAAGCGGATCGTCGCGCTGAACCGCGGGCCGCTGCTCACGGCGGCGGCGCCGCTCGAGCCGCTCGCGGCCGTGCGGGTGCGCGAGTTGCTCGACGGCGGTGCGGTCCTGATCGACGGCCGCGCAACCCGCGAGTTCGACGCCGCCCACGTGCCCGGCTCCGTCAACGTGACGATGGTGAAGGCCGCCGTCGGAACTCGCGCCGCGTGGGTCGTCGATCCGGAAGCCGACGTGATCCTCCTCGCGGCCGGCGACGACGAGGCACAGCAGCTCGGCCGGATGCTCGAGGCTGTCGCCCTCCGCACGCTCCGCGGCTACCTGGCGGGCGGGATCGCCGCCTGGCAGGACGCCGGGCTCGACACCGATTCGACACCGGCGATCGACATCCCGACGCTCGCCGAGCGGCTGAAGGCAGACGAGGTGACGCTGCTCGACGTCCGCGAGGACGACGAATGGAACGCCGGCCACGTCGACGGCTCGCTCCACATCCCCTATCACGCGCTGCGCGACGGTCTGCCCGACGAGTTGAAGGCGGCGCTCGACGGCAAGCCGCTTGCCGTTGTCTGCTCGGCCGGCAATCGCAGCTCGATCGCCGTGTCGCTGCTCAAGCGCGACGGAGCCACGAACCTCGTCCACGTCACGGACGGCGGCGTCACCGACCTCGCCGCGCAGCAGATCGAGCTCGTCGAGCTGCCGCTCGAGCCGGCCGACGGGCGCGTGGCGTAGCAGATGAACGGGGCGCTGCTTGCGCTCCCCTTCGGCCTCGCCATCGGTCTCTCGCTCGGGCTCGTGGGCGGCGGCGGCTCGATCCTCGCCGTCCCGGTTCTCGTCTACGTGATCGGCGAGCACGTCAAGCAGGCCACGACCGAGTCGCTGCTGATCGTGGGAGCGACCGCGTTGATCGGCGGCCTCGACCAGGCGCGCGACGGGCGGGTCCGCTGGCGTGTCGCCGTCGGCTTCGGGATCGGCGGCGCCGGTGGCGCACTCGGCGGCACGGCGCTCAATCGTCTCGCGAGCCCCCGGTCGATCCTGTTCGCGTTCGCGCTCGTGATGCTCGCCGCCGCCTACGCAATGCTCCGCCACATGGAAGCGGGGCACGCCGAAGAGATCGACGCGCACGGCCGCGCCCTCTGGCTGCGCGTGCTTCCGGCGGGCGCCGGCGTCGGCTTCCTGACCGGGTTCTTCGGCGTGGGCGGCGGCTTCGTGATCGTCCCCGCGCTCGTGTTGCTGCTCGGGCTGCCGATGCCGGTCGCCGTGGGCACGTCGCTGCTCGTGATCGCGCTGACCAGCGCCTCGGCGCTCGCGGCGCACCTCGCGAGCGGCAGCATCGACTGGCCTGTCGCCGCCGCCTTCACCGGGGCCGCGATTCTGGGCGCGCTCACCGGCTCACGGCTGGGCGGGCGTCTTTCGAGCGCGCGGCTCACGCAGCTCTTCGCAGCGCTGGTCGTCGCGATCGCGCTCTTCCTGATCGCCAAGAATCTTGCGGCGGTGGTCTGAGCCGTCCTAGCGCCGGCTGACCGCCGCGATCCCTCGCCGCAATGCCGCTCTCGCGGCGATCGCCCCGCAGGCTCCGTGGACGCCGCCGCCCGGGTGCGCAGAGGCGGAGGCGAGGTAGAGGCCCCGGATCGGCGTCTCGGGCCGGCCGAGGCCCGGGGTCGGGCGAAAGACGAGCTGCTGGTGGAGCTGCGCGGTGCCGCCGTTGACCGCGCCGCCGTGGAGGTTCGGATTGCGCTCTTCCAGCCCGGACGGCCCGAGCACGTGTCGCTCGCGCACGAGTGCTCGGAAGCCGGGCGCAAGCTCTTCGATTCGCCGCTCGATCTTCTCGACCACCTCGGGCAGCTCGGACTCGTGCCGGTCGCGCTGTGAGACGTGCGTGTATGCCCACGCAGTCTCCTTCCCTGCGGGCGCACGTGTCGCGTCGCCCATCGAGTACTGCCCGAGCACGAGAAACGGCTGCTCGGGAATCAGACCGCGGTGCAGCTCGGCCGTGGTCTGCGTCAGCTCGTCGACGGAGTCGGCGACGTGGATCACGGGTGCGCGCCGGGCGTCGCCCGCCGCCCAGGGAATCGGTCCGTCGAGCGCCCAGTCGACCTTGATCGTCGCCCAGTCCCACTGGAAACGCCGTAGGTCGGCGACGAGCTCCGACGGCAGATGGTCTGCACCGACGAGCTCGAGATAGAGGCGTGGCGCATCCACGTCCGCGAGCACGGCCCTGCTCGCGCTGACGTCTCCTCCGTCCCGCACATGGACGCCGACGGCCCGCCGGTCGCGCACGATCACCCGGTCGACGTAGGCGTTGCACGTCACGCGGCCGCCGCGGGATTCGAGCCGCTCGACCAGCGCGCCGGTGAGCTCGCCCGCGCCGCCGCGCGGAAAGGGATACCCGACGTGCTGGCCGAGGCCGCAGAGGACTAAGCCGAAGAATCCCCCGAGCGTGGTGTCCGGCGTGAAGTCGGCGTGCAGGGCGTTGCCCGCGAGGAGCAGCGCGGCGCCGTCGCCGTCGAACTGCTCTGCGGCGAAGCGCCGCACGGGGAGCACCCCGAGCCGCGCGAGGCGAAGCAATGCCTTCGGGCCTCCGAGCTCGCGGAGCAGCCCGAGCGTTCCTCGTACCGCGGGCGTCGGCGTCACCATCGCACGGAGGATGTGCGGCTCGATGCGGCGCCAGAGACGATAGAGCTCGCGCCACGCGTCACCGTCGCCGGCGGCGAACGTGTCGAGCGCTGCAGCCGTCTCGTCCAGGTCACGTGAGATGACGGCGCAGCGTCCGTCCGGAAGGGGATGGGCGAGGACGAGTGGGCCGTGACACCACTCGAGGCCGTGGCGCTCCAGCTCGAGCGAGCGGATGGCGGGCGAGGCGGCCGCGAGCGGGTAGAAGGCGCTGAAGACGTCGTGCCGGAATCCGGGCTCGGTCAGCTCCTCGGTGCGGACGGCGCCTCCCGGCGTCGACGACGCCTCGAGGACGTCGACCGACCAGCCTGCGTCTGCGAGGCGGTTTGCGGCGACCAGCCCGTTCGGGCCGGCCCCGATCACGATCGCGTCAGGCATCTCCGTCCTCGTCTCCCCCGGGCGGGCGCGGGAAACGGCGGATGGTTGACACTCGACCGGAAGGGAACGTGGCACGGGTCATGGCGTTCGACGAGATCCTCACCGCCGAGCGAAGAGCCGGTTGCCGGCGTCGCGCGTGTCGGCGGCCCCCGGTTACGGTGGGCTGATGCGGAAGGGGGGCAAGGGCTGCCAGGTCGTGATCTGCGACGACCAGGCCGCGTTCCGGAAGCTCGTCTCGCTCGTGCTCGGCCTCGAGCAGGATCTGGACGTCGTCGGAGAGGCAGCCGACGGGGAGGAAGCGATCCGGATGGTGGGTGAGCTGCGCCCAGACGTGCTGCTGCTCGACATCGCGATGCCCGTGATGGATGGGCTCGAGGCGCTGCCGAAGATCCGCGAGTCGTCGCCGGAGACGCAGGTGATCATGCTGACCGGTCTGGTCTCCGAGCGGATGCGGCAACGCGCGCTCGACGCCGGCGCGTGCCTGTTCATCGAGAAGGGGACCGACGTCGACGCGCTCGCCGGTCAGATCAAGGACGTCTGCGAGAAGCCGGTGCGCTAGGCGGCGAGCTCGCCGCGGCGCAGCGTGGGGGAGTCTTCGACGAGCTCGCCGAGGATGCGCTTGCTCGAAGCGAGCGCCTGGTCGAGCGCCTCGAGCCCGGACTCCGCGTTCCCGAGCTGGAAGCTCAGCTTGGCGATCGCGAGGGCCTGCACCACGTCGTCGTTCAACTCCGTCGCACGGCGCGCCTGCCTGCGTGCTGTGAGCCGCAGCTCGAGCTCGTCGACGACGAGGGCCGCAAGATCGTCGAGCACACGGATCTGCTGCTCGGTCAGCTCGCGCGGCTTCCTGTCGATCACGCACAGCGTGCCGAGGTTGTAGCCGTCGTGCGTGCGGAGCGCACTGCCGGCATAGAAGCGCAGCCCGAACTCACCGGCCACGAGCGGGTTCGCGAGCGCACGCGGGTCGACCTCGGCGTTCTCGACGATCCAGGCCTCGTCTGCCAGGATCGCGGAAGCACAGAGTCCCGGGTCCCGGCCGATCTGCTCGACCCCGTCGAGACCGACCGAGGACTTGAACCAGATGCGGTCGTGGTCGACGAGGCTCACGATCGCGATCGGCATCTCGAGCACGAGACTGGCCAGCCGCGTGATGCGGTCGAAGGCGCCGTCGGCCGGTGTGTCGAGCACGTGGTAGCGCCGGAGGGCTGCGAGCCGCTCCTGCTCGTCGGGCGGAATGAGGTGCTCGGCGACCGTCACCGGTGCTCCTGAAGATCGACGCTCATGCGCAGACAGTAGCGGCCTGGCATGCGATCTGGCGTTCTCGGAACGGCTGGTTCGACGAGTGCGACGCGCAGGCTGCCGATCGACGAGAAGCGGCCGGCGCAGTCTCAGGTGAAAGCGGGATAGGCCGCACGAGGCTTGAAGCGCGCCTGGAAGAAGCGTAGGTGCTCCGGCTCGAACGTCATCTCCAGCCCGGGCAGCTCGTGGGCGAGTTGGTGGACGCCGCTGCAGACGGCCGCGACGAAGTCGAGATGCTCGCTGCCGTAGACCCGTCGCGGCAGCGTCAGCCGCACGAGCTCCAGGCCGTCGTAGGGCTCGTGGCCGTGCTGGGCGGAGACGATCCCCCGCTCCATCGAGCGGATGCCGCCTGCGAGGTAGAGCGCCGCGACGAGCGACTGCGCAGGGAACTGCTCCTGCGGGATGTGCGGGCAGAAGCGCTTCGCGTCCAGGAAGACCGCGTGCGCTCCGACCGGCTCGACGATCGGCACGCCGGCCGCGGCGAGCTGCCCGCCCAGCCGGCGCGACTGGCCGACGTAGTGGGCGATCAGCTCCGGCTGCGCAGCCTCGCGGATGCCCTGGGCGAGCGCTTCCATCGCGGCGCCCGACATGCCGCCGTAGTGCGGGAAACCCTCGTAGAGGATGCAGCGGTCACGTGCGGTCTCGAGCAGGCGCTCGTCGTTTAGGCAGAGCATGCCGCCGATCGGGACGAAGTGATCCTTCTTCGAGCTGAAGATCGCGCCGTCGGAGAGCTCGGCCAGCTCGCGCAGGATCGCCGGGAGCGGCCGGCCCTCCTCGCCCGGCTCGCGCTCACTGATGAAGAGCGCATTCTCGGCCGCGCGCGTCGCGTCGAGGAAGAGCGGCACCTGCCAGCGGTCGCAGAGCCCGCGGACGGCACGCAGGTTGCGCAGCGAGAGCGGCTGGCCGCCGGCCATGTTCAGGCAGGTCTCGACGCGCACGAAGGCGACCGGCGCGGAGCGCCCCGCGGCGGCACCCTCCAGCAGCGCCTCGAGCTTGTCCAGGTCGAGGTTGCCCTTGAACGGATGCGGGTTCGCCGGCTCGACGGCCTCCGCGATCGAGACGTCGCACCAGACGCCTCCCGCCAATTCGACGTGCTGGCGCGAGGTGGTGAAGTAGAGGTTCGAGGGAACGAGCATCCCCGGCTTCACGAGCAGCTGGGAGAGCAGATGCTCTGCGCCGCGGCCTTGATGGGTCGGAATCAGATAGCGGTAGCCGTAGACCTCGCGCATCGCCTGCTCGAGCCGGAAGAAGCTGCGCGACCCGGCGTAGGCCTCGTCGCCGAGCTCCATCATGGCCCGCTGCTCCTGCGAGAGCGCCGAGGTGCCGCTGTCGGTCAGCAGGTCGATGAACACCTGCTCGGAGAGCAGCAGGAAGGTGTTGTAGCCGGCCGCTTCGATCGCCTCGGCCCGCTCGGCCGCGTCGGGCAAGCGGATCGGCTCGATCACCTTCGCCTTGAACGGCGGCACCGCAGCCGCCGCCGCCTGGCCGATCGTCACAAGCTGTCGCTCCGTGCCCGTGGCTGCCGCGTGGGTCGCATCGGCAAAGCATCGCGCCACCCCGGTGCGGTGCCATCGGGGTCGATTACTGCGCCCGGTGCGTAGATCCCCGCAGCTCGCGTGGCGCCGGATCCGGCGGCACAGCGACGGCGTAGGGGTGGCGGCTCCCGCGTGCCACGACGATGATGTACTAGGAACAGACGGCAGAGGAGCACTCTCCCGTTCCACACCATCCCGACAGATTCGAGGCAACAGAATGCCCTCTGACACGTTGACAGTCACCGACGACCGCACCGGGCGCGAGTACTCGCTGCCGATCGTCGACGGCACCATTCGCGCCACCGACCTCCGGCAGATCAGCGCAGCCGACGGCGACGGCGGGCTCATGTCGTACGACCCGGCCTATCTCAATACCGCGTCCTGCCGCAGCGCGATCACCTACATCGACGGCGACGCGGGCATCTTGCGCTATCGCGGGTACCCGATCGAGCAGGTCGCGGAAGGGGCGAGCTTCCTCGAGACGGCGTATCTGCTGCTCGAGGGCGAGCTGCCGACCGCAGCGCAGCTCGCGGCGTGGGAAGACGACGTACGAGTTCATACGTACGTCCACACCAACGTGACGAAGTTCCTCGAGGGATTCCGCTACGACGCGCACCCGATGGGCATGCTGCTCGGAGCGGTGGGCGCGCTGTCGACGTTCTACCCCGAGGCCAAGGACATCGGGGATGCAGAGGGCCGGTACCTCCAGCGCGTCCGGCTGATCGCAAAGATCCCGACGATCGCGGCGTTCATCTTCCGCCACTCGCGCGGCCTGCCGTATGTCTTCCCGCGCAACGACCTCGGCTACATCGGCGACTTCGTCAACATGACCTTCGAGATCGGCGGCCGCCACCAGCCGAACCCCGTCCTGCCGCGGGCGCTGGAGATATTGCTGATCCTGCACGCCGACCACCAGCAGAACTGCGCGACGAGCGCCGTGCCGGGCGGCGGGTCCGCGCGCCGCGGGCC
>Ga0082335_1009329_pt1 | contig 10618 bp, 9 predicted proteins | sample Subgrocontami58m_FD_72375 | JGI IMG/M metagenome (GOLD analysis project Ga0082335, IMG submission 72375) | Subsurface groundwater microbial communities from S. Glens Falls, New York, USA - GMW37 contaminated, 5.8 m (SPADES assembly) (version 2) ... | reverse complement strand
GCTCGACGTCATCGTGAACATCCTGACGAACCAGGCGGTGCACCTGCGGAGGATCAAGGTCCTCGGAGGCGACCAGTACCGCCCGAACATCCACATCGACGACATGACGGACCTCTACGTGAGGCTCCTCTCGGAGGCACCCGAGCGGGTCCAGGGGAAGGTCTGGAACGCGGGGTACGAGAACCGCACGGTGTCGGAGCTGGCGGAGACGATCCGCGGGGTGGTTGGAGAGGACGTCTGCCTCGAGCGGCTTCCGACGAACGACCCGCGATCCTATCGCATCAACTCGGAGCGGATCCGCGCGGAGCTGGGGTTCGCGCCGAGGCACACGATCCGCGAGGCGGCGGAGGGCCTGGCGCGCGCGATGGAGGGTGGGCTCCTGCCGAACGCGATGACGGACAGCCGCTACTACAACATCAAGCGGATGCAAGAGGTCGGCCTCAAGTAGCGCGGAGCGCGAAATGCACCTGGGGATCGATCTCGACAACACGCTCGTCCTGTACGACCGGGCCTTCCACGAGGCGGCGGTCGAGCGGCGTCTCGTGCCGCGGTCCATGGAGACGTCGAAGCGGGCGATCCGCGATCATGTGCGCACGCTCGTGGACGGTGAAGCCCTGTGGACGAGGCTGCAGGGAGAGGTCTACGCGAACCGAATGAACCGCGCGGAGCTCGCGCCGGGGGCCGAGCGGCTGCTGGCCGAGTGCGCGAGGCGCGGCGTGCGCGTGTCCATCGTCAGCCACAAGACGCAGTTCCCCGCCGACGGCCCGCGGGTCGACCTGCGCAAGGCAGCGATGGCGTGGATGAGGCGAACGCCGTGCCTGACCGCGCTCCCCGTCTTCTTCGAGCCGACCCGCGATGCCAAGGTCGCGCGGATCACCGAGCTCCGCTGCACGCACTTCGTCGACGACCTCGTCGAGGTGTTCGAGGAGCCCTCGTTCCCCGCACACGTCGTGCGTATCCTCTGCGGAGCCGCAGCCAGCCTCCCCGACGTGGTTCGCCTCGCGGACCTGGACGCCGTCCATGACCGCCTGTTCGGAGCGCCGGCATGAGCGAGCCGCGCACGAGGGTGGAGGCCGCGCTGGATCTCCTTCACGAGAAGCCGAGGGCGATCGTCCTGCTCCACGGGGGCATCAACAGCACGGTCTTCCATCTGAGGATGGAGTCGGGACACGACCTGGTCGCGAAGGCCTACCCCGTGGAACGGAGCGACCATCGCGACAGGCTCTCGACCGAGGTCCTTGCGTGCTATTCGCTCCGGCTCGTCGGTATGCGAGACGTCCCCGAGTCAATCGTCGTAGACTCGGTCCATCGCATCGGGTTTTTCGGATACGTCGAGGGAGAACGCCCCACGCCGGCATCGATCGGGAAGAAGGACGTCCGGGCCGCGGCGGAGTTCGTCCTGTCGATCCAGGCTCACCGGGGCGAGCTTGGCCTTGCTGGGTTCCAGCGCGCTTCCGAAGCGTGCTACTCGCTCCCCGAGCACGTCAAGGTGATCGAGGACCGCATCGCGGCTCTGCTCGCGGCGTGGTCCGAATCGTCCGAGGCGCGGCGGTTCGTCAGCGACGAGGTGCGCCCTTGCCTGACGGAGGTGCTCGAGTCGGGGCCGCCGTACGAGGGTCGCGTGCCGGATGCGGAGAGGATCCTGAGCCCGTCCGATTTCGGGTTCCACAACTCGATCCGCCGCCCGGACGGGGTCTACACGTTCCTCGACCTCGAGTACTTCGGATGGGACGATCCCGCGAAGCTCCTCTGCGACGCCTTCCTGCAACCGGACTTCCCGATCCCCGCGGCGCACCGCCCGCTGTTCTTCGAGACCGTGTGGCGTGGTCTTGGATCGCACGCATACCTCCCTCGACGGTTCGAGCGCCTCTATCCCCTCCTCGCGATCAAGTGGGCGCTCATCGTGCTGAACGCCTTCCTGCCCGAACGGAGGGGCGTTGCGGACCCGGCCCGCCTCGCCGGGCAGATGCGCAAGGCCCGGGCGGCGATCTCGGAGGCCCGCCGCACGATGAAGGCTCGGGACCTCTCGGGGGTGCTGGCGTCATGACCAACGGCAGGCTCGACGCCCGCTCCATCGACATCCGCCGCGCGATCCTCCGCGCCGTGGACGCGGGGCGGCGCGGCCACATCGGCAGCGCCTTCTCGCTCGCGGAGATCATCCGCGTCCTCTACGACGACGTCCTCCGCTTCGACCCGAAGCGCCCCGCGTGGCCCGACCGCGACCGCTTCATCCTCTCCAAGGGCCACGGCTGCCTCGCGCTCTACGCCCTCCTCGCCGACAAGGGGTACTTCCCCGCCGAGGAGCTCGACCGCTTCTGCAAGGCCGACGGGGCCCTCGGAGGCCACCCCGAGCACAAGGTCCCCGGCGTCGAGTTCTCCACCGGCGCCCTCGGCCACGGCCTCCCCGTCGCCGTCGGGATGTGCATGGGCCTCCGCCTCGCGCGGCGCGACGCCCGCGTCTACGTCGCGCTCGGCGACGGCGAGTGCAACGAGGGCTCGGTCTGGGAGGCGGCCATGTACGCCGCGAAGCACCGCCTCGACCGCCTCTGCGCCATCGTCGACTACAACAAGATGACGACGTACGGCTCGACCCGCGAGGTGCTCGACCTCGAGCCCTTCGCCGACAAGTGGCGCAGCTTCGGGTCCGCGGTGCGCGAGGTCGACGGCCACGACGTCGCGGCGCTCCGAGAAACGCTCCGCGCGGTCCCCTTCGAGGCGGGGAAGCCGTCCGCCGTGATCGCCCACACGGTGAAGGGGAAGGGGGTCGCCGCGATCGAGAACGTCGCCTCGTGGCACCACAAGGCGAAGGTCACGGACGACGACATGAAGATGCTCCGGCTCGGACTGGAGGCCCACTAGATGCGCGAGACGAGCCTCCGCTGCGTGTACGAGCTTGCGAAGCGCGACGAGCGCGTCGTCTTCCTGGGGTCGGACCTCGGCGCCGACACGCTCAAGGAGTTCCGCCGCGAGATGCCCGACCGCTTCTTCATGGAGGGGGTCTCCGAGGCCGCCCTCGTGGGCATGGCCGCGGGCCTCGCGCTCGAGGGGCGGATCCCCTACTTCAACACGATCGGCACGTTCATCACGCGCCGCTGCTTCGAGCAGGTCGTCGACGACCTCTGCCTCCACCAGCTCCCCGTGCGGCTCATCGGCAGCGGAGGGGGCCTCGTCTACGCCCCGCTCGGCCCGACGCATCAGGCGATCGAGGACATCGCGATCTTCCGCGCCCTCCCCCACATGACGATCGTCGCCCCCGCCGACGCCGGCGAGATGCGGAGGTTCATGGAAGCGAGCCTCGACGTCCCGGGGCCCGTGTACGTCCGCCTCGGCAAGGGCGGCGACCCGGTCGTGACGCGGGACGACGGACCGTTCGTGATCGGCCGGGGCGTGCCCCTGCGAGAGGGGGACGACGCCCTCCTCGTGACGACGGGGATCATGGCGAAGGCGTGCCTCGACGCGGCGGCTCGGCTCGAGGGGCGCGGCGTCGGCGCCGGCGTCCTCCACCTCCCCACCGTGAAGCCGCTCGATGTGGAGGCGATCCTCTCGCGCGCCGCGAAGGCCCGCGCGATCGTCTCCGTCGAGGAGCACACGGTGATCGGCGGCCTCGGGAGCGCGGTCGCGGAGGTCCTCGCGGAGGGGGGCCTCGTGGGGGCGAAGCGGTTCGCGCGGATGGGGATCCCCGACGTCTTCTGCGACCGGTACGGCTCGCAGGCCGGGCTCCTCGAGCGGTTCGGCCTGACGGATGCGAAGATTGCGGAGCGGGTCCTCTCGCTCCTGGAGAGGTGACGACGATGGCGATGATCGACCTGGTGTCCTCGGTGCACAAGCAGACGAAGCGGGACTACGTCGCGCGGGTGAACGAGCACCCGAAGGCGGAGTGCGCGAAGGTCGCGAAGCAGTTCGGGCGGGACTACTGGGACGGGGACCGCAAGTACGGCTACGGCGGGTACCGCTACGACGGCCGATGGCGGCCCGTCGCGGAGCGGATCGCGAAGCACTACGGCTTGAAGCGCGGCGACCGCGTGCTCGACGTGGGGTGCGGGAAGGCGCACCTCCTCTACGAGCTGACGCAGGCGGTGCCGGGGCTCGAGGTCGCGGGCGTGGACGTCTCTCCGTACGCGATCGAGACGGCGAAGGAGGAAGTCGGGCCGTACCTGCGCGTGGCGAATGCGACGAAGCTCCCCTTCGACGACAAGTCGTTCGACCTGGTGATCTCGCTCGCGACCTTCCACAATCTCTACCTCTACGATCTGGAGAAGGCGCTCCGCGAGGTCGAGCGCGTCGGGCGCAGGGACAAGTACGTGATGGTCGAGTCGTACCGCACCGAGGAGGAGAAGGTGAACCTCCTCTACTGGCAGCTCACATGCGAGTGCTTCTTCACGCCGCAGGAGTGGGAGTGGGTGTATCAGCGGTTCGGCTACACCGGCGACTTCAGCTTCATCTTCTTCGAGTGAGCGCGATGGCGGACGCCCCGAGCCTGCTCTCGTACTACCGCGGCGCGGCCTTCAACCCGCTGGGGATCGACCTCGGCGACCCGGCGAAGCTCGCCGCGCACCGCGCGAAGCGGGAGCACCTCTACCGCACGCTGCTCGGGCTGCCGATCGACTGGCTCCGCGGGAAGGAGGTCCTCGAGGTCGGCCCCGCGAGCGGAGAGAACGCGCTGGTGCTTGCGATGCTCGGGGCGAACCTGACGCTGGTCGAGCCGAACGAGCACACCCGGCCGGGCATCCCGGCCCTCTTCGAGCAGTTCGGCGTGCGGGACCGCATCCGCGAGCTCTCCGCGTCGACGATCGACGCCTTCAAGAGCGATCGGACGTTCGACCTCGTCGTCGCGGAGGGGTTCGTCGACACCCTCGCGGACCGCGAGCGCGCGATCGCGCGGCTGTGCGAGCTGGCCTCGCCGGGCGGGATCGTCTCGGTCACCCGCCACGAGGCGGTCGGGATGCTCGCGGAGTTCGTGAAGAAGGCCGTCTACGCGCGCTGCGTGAGGGTGGAGCAGGAGCGGTCGGGAGCCCCGCTCGCGGAGGACGCCCGGGTCGCCATCGCGGAGGCCCTGTTCGGCGCGGACTATGCGCGCATCCCGGCCTCGCGCCCGTTCCGCACGTGGTGGAAGGACAACCTCGACTCGCCGGTGGTCAACGAGTGGCTCCTCTGGCCGTTCGAGGAGATGCTCGCAGCGTTCCGTGCGGGCGGGTGTCGCTACCACGCGAGCCACCCGAACTACGTCGAGCGCGACACGCTGCGCTGGTACAAGGACGTCCCGACCGACGAGGAGCGCGAGCGCGCGGTCCTGGAAGGCTACGTCCTCCGCGCCCCCTCGTTCGTCCTCGCGGGGCCCCTGTTCGACGGGGGAGACCCGCCCCTGCCGGTCTGCCGAGACGTCGTCGCGGCGTTCCGCGAGTTCGTCGTGTCCCTCGCGCGCTGGACGCGCGACCCGGTCGCCCCCGCTCCGGTCCCGCGCGCGATCGCCGACCTGGGACGCAGGCCGGGGTTCCGATTCTCGGGACCGGCGCAGCAATTCGTGGACGCCGTCGGCCTGCTCTGCTGCGCGTTCGACGACGCGCCGCGCGAGCTGATCGTCACGCAGTACCGCATGTCGAAGGCGCTCCGCTCCGTCTGGGGTGCGCACTACCACTACGTCTGCTTCCGGAGGGACGCATGAAGGCGGCGGTGCTGGTCGAGCTGAAGCGGCCGCTGGAGATCGCGGACCTCGCGCTGCCGAGGCTCGACTTCGGCCAGGTCCTCGTCGAGGTCCACGCGAGCGGGATCTGCGGCAGCCAGTTGAACGAGATCGACGGCGTGAAGGGGAAGGACGCCTTCCTCCCCCACCTCCTCGGCCACGAGGGAGGAGGCGTCGTGCAGGAGGTCGGCCTGGGCGTCTCGCGCGTGAAACCCGGCGACCGCGTCGTGATGCACTGGCGGAAGGCGCCGGGGCACCAGTCGCCGACTCCTTCCTACCGCTGGGGAGATCGCAAGGTGAACGCGGGGTGGGTGACCACCTTCAGCGACGTCGCGATCGTCTCCGAGAACCGCCTCACGCCCATCCCTGCGGACGTCGACTTCGAGGTCGCCGCGCTCTACGGCTGCTGCCTCACGACCGGCTTCGGCGTCGTGAACAACGACGCGGGAGTGAAGATCGGCGAGTCGGTCGCGGTCTTCGGCACGGGAGGCGTAGGCCTCGGCGTAATCCTCGGCGCGCACCTCGCGGGGGCGCACCCGGTGGTCGCGATCGACGTCGTCCCGTGGAAGCTCGAGGCGGCGAGGAAGTACGGCGCGACGCACACGATCGTCTCCGGGGCGCAGCCGCCGATCGACCGCCTCCGCGAGATCGTGGGGAAGGAAGGGGTCGACGTCGCCGTCGACAGCACGGGGATCTCCGAGGTGATCGAGGCGGCCTACGAGGCGACGAATGCCTCGGGCCGCACGATCCTCGTCGGCGTCCCCCGTCACGACCAGAAGATCCGGATCGACTCGCTGCCTCTCCACTTCGAGAAGGTCCTCACCGGCTCCCACGGCGGCGACACCGACCCGGCGCGCGACATCCCGCGATACCTGCGCCTGGCGGCCGCGGGACGCTTCGACGTGAAGGGGATGATCACGCACCGCTACCCGCTCGAGCAGGTGAACGACGCCATCGCCGAGATGCGCGCGGGCAAGGTCCTGAGGGCCATTCTCCAGGTGAAGCCATGAAGACGATTGCGCAGGTCGAGGCCTTCCTCGCCAAGAAACGGAAGGCGAGCTCCCCGACCGTGGTGTTCGTGTCGGGGGTCTTCAACGTCCTCCACCCGGGGCACCTCCGCCTCCTCCGGTTCGCCAAGGAGCAGGGGGACCTCCTCGTGGTCGGCGTCTTCTCGGACCGCCTTGCGCTCGAGCCGCAGATCAAGGTTGGGGAGCGGCTCGAGGGGGTCGAGGCGCTCTCGTGGGGCGACCACGCCTTCGTCCTCGACGAGCCGCACCCCGACGCCATCCTCCGCCTGCGGCCGCAGCTCGTGATCAAGGGGAAGGAGTGGACCGACAAGCCGAACGTCGAGGAGGAGGCGCTCCGCCAGGTCGGAGGCCGCCTCCTGTTCTCCTCGGGCGAGTTCACCTTCTCCGCCGTCGACCTGATGCGCGAGGAATTCAAGCAGCGGAGCGCCTTCGCCCCCTCGCCCGACCAGGACTATCTCCGCCGGCGCGGGATCACGTCGACGCGGCTGCAGGAGGCGATCGGGCGGTTCGAGGGGCTCACGGTCCTCGTCGTCGGCGACACGATCGTGGACGAGTACGTCTTCTGCGACGCCCTCGGGATGTCGCAGGAGGACCCGGTCCTCGTCGTGCGGCCGTTCTCCACCGAGCGCTACGTCGGCGGCGCGGCGATCGTCGCGCTCCACGCGCGGAAGCTCGGGGCCACCGTCCGATTCGCGAGCGTGGTCGGCGAGGACGAGGCCGGCGGTTGGGTCCACGGGGAGCTGTCGAAGGAGGGGATTGTGCCCGACCTCCTGCTCGACGGGACGCGGCCGACGACGCTCAAGCAGCGGTACATGGCGCAGGGGAAGAAGCTGCTCCGCGTGAGCCAGCTCCGCGACCACGCCCTCTCGCCGGACCTCGTCGCGAAGTACGACGCCGCGCTCGACGGGCTGCTCGCCGGCGTGGACCTCGTGATCTTCAGCGACTTCAACTATGGCTACCTCTGCGACCGCGTCCTGGCGCGGACGCTCGAGAAGTGCCGCGCCGCGGGGATCGTGACGAGCGCGGACAGCCAGTGCTCGTCGCAGATCGGGGACCTCGGACGGTACGCGGGGGTCGACCTCGTCACGCCGACGGAGCGGGAGGCGCGGATCACGCTGCACGACCGCGAGTCGGGGCTCGTCATCCTGGCCCATCGCCTGCAGCAGCAGCTCCACGCGCGGAACGTGATCCTCACGCTCGGGAAGGACGGGATCCTCATCCACCACCCGCGGACGAGCGAGCCCATGGACTTCGAGACCGACTCCGTCCCCGCGCTCAACCAGGCGCCGAAGGACCCGCTGGGGGCGGGAGACGCCCTCCTGGTCGGCAGTTCGCTCACCCTCGCCGCGGGGCAGGACGTCTGGACGGCAGGCTACGTCGGGAGCCTGTGCGCAGCGTACGAGGTGTCGTGCGTCGGGAACCACCCGGTGTCGCGGCAGGAGATCGTGAGGCTCCTGGACGGGTCGATCCAGTGACGGAGGACGCGGCCCTGGAGCAGGTGCACGACGTCGGCGCGCTCGCGGCGCGGTTCACGTCGCTCGTGGGCGAGGGGAAGGGGCCCCAGGCGCTCGGCGAGGCGCTCGCCCTGTCCCCGCGCGACGACGCCGCACGCGTGGCCGCCGCGCTCTGCTGGTCGCTCCTCGGGAACCCGATCAAGGCGGGAGAGGAGCTCGCGGGGGCCGATCCTGCTCGTCTCGCGGGCGCAGCGCTGCGGGCCTATCGCGCCCTGGAGGGGAGGCTACCGCAGGATGCCCGGGCCGTCTGGGAGGCGGTCGAGGCGCGACGGGAGGCGAACCTGCGCGTCCTCGCCGCGCACCAGCCGGACCTCGCCGAGAGGCTGCGGGCGATGCCGCTCGATCCGGCCGTGACCTGGATCCGCTCGGGCGACGCGCTGACCCTCGTCGAGCTCGACCGGGGCGTGCGTGTCGTCACAGAGGTCCCCTCCCCCGGGCAGGTCGCGGAGCTGTCGGATCTCATCCTGAAAAGGGGCGAGCCGGTGCTCCTCGGGGAGATGCGGTGCGGGCTCCTCCTCTCGACGCTCGCGGCGCTGCGTCCGCCGCTCCTGAACGGGATGCAGGTGCCGATCTTCGTCCTCGAGCCCTCGATCGGGCGCTTCCTCCTTCACCTCGCATTCGGTCGCTTCGAGGCCTACTGCGGCGACGGAAACGTGCGGTTCTTCGTCGGTCCGGACCCGCTCGGGCAGCTCCTCGAGGCGATACGCCGCAACCCATTCCTCCCCGTCCCGCGATCGGTCGCATACGCCGGCGCCCCGGGCCTGGCCGAGCGGGTCTCCGCGTTCCTCGACGAGGCAGAGGCGGAGGTACGCGACCGGCGCGCCTCGTTCGCGACGTACTACGCGGGGATGACGCCGAGGCGCATGCTCGAGCGGCTGGACGGTCGGGGCGACGGACCGCCGCGCATCCTCTGCGTCACGGGGCTCTTCACCACCGTGCTCCAGTACGTGACGCGGGACGTCTCTGCGGCGCTCGAATCGCTCGGGTGCAGGACGCTCGTGCTGAAGGAGCCGTCGCGGATCGGGCGCCACACCATCCAGACGTTCGTGCGCGCGGTCGACGAGTTCCGCCCGGACGTGATCTTCACGATCGACCACATCCGCCCCGAACACGACGCGACACTGCTGCCTCCCGTGCCGTACGTGTGTTGGATCCAGGACCCGATGCCGCAGCTCTTCGACCCGGCGCTCGCGTCCCGGGTCGGGGACCTCGATTTCACCTACGTCGTGGTGCCGGAGTGGCGGCAGCGCTGCCTGACCCTGGGGTATCCCGAGGTCGGCGTCCTGCCGATGGCCGTCAACCCCGAGCTCTTCTGCCCGGGGCCGGCGGACCCCGCGCTCGCGTGCGACGTCGCCTTCGCATCGAACGTGAAGGCGCCCGCGATCTGCGCGCAGTATCCGAGGCTCCTGCCGCTCCTCCTCGAAGAGATGAGGGACGTGCCGATCGGGACGATCCCCGACATCGCGTACTTCGATGCGCTTCTGTCGCGCGTGGAGACGCGGATCGGCGCACGCGCGAACGACGCATCCCGGGAGGCGGTCGTGTTCGACCTGTCCCAGACGCTCCCTCGCTACCGGTACCGCGTCCCGCCCCTGCAGTGGGCGCGCGAGGCCGGCCTGCACGTGAAGCTCTTCGGCGAGGGCTGGAGCACGATCCCCGAGCTCGCGCCGCTCGCGTGCGGGTCCCTCGCGAACGGGGAGCCGCTCCGGAATCTCTACCGCTCGGCGAAGGTGAACCTCCACATCAACCAGGGCGGGCTGAACCTCCACCAGCGCGTGTTCGAGTGCCTCGCATCGGGAGGGTTCCTCCTCGCGAGGGCGCTGCCGTCGGACACCCAGCCGGGCGGGCTGGGCGAGTCATTCGAGATCGGGCGCGAGATCGTCACCTTCGCCCATCGCGAGGACTGTCTCGCGTCGCTCGCCAGGTACGTCGGCGACGAGTCGGCGCGGCGCGAGCACGGTGGCTGCGCGGCGGTGTTCAGCCCCGCGGCGCTCACGATCACCCCTTCGCACCGGCAGCAGAGCTGGACCTGCAAGACGAGCGCGAGGCTGGTGCTGTTCACGCACGATGCCGACGCGTTCCAGTTCGACGCGGGCGGGTGGACTGCCGGCGCGGCCTGACGGCGCTGGCGTGCCGACGACAGTGGCTGTCGACGCGTTGGCGGGGCTTCGACAAGCTCAGCCCGAACGGAGAAGGAGACGCCGTTCGCCCTGAGCCTGTCGCTCCCCGCGTGCCCTGAGCCTTTCGCTCCCCGTTCACCCTGAGCTTGTCGAAGGGTCGTACCGGTTCGCCCTGTCGAAGGGCTCGAGCGGCTCGACATGCTCAACCCGAACGAAGAGGGGCAGGGGCTCTTTCGAAGTGGTCCGGCCCAGCACCCGCTCCGCTGGCCCCGCGAC
>Ga0082335_1009328_pt1 | contig 10620 bp, 3 predicted proteins | sample Subgrocontami58m_FD_72375 | JGI IMG/M metagenome (GOLD analysis project Ga0082335, IMG submission 72375) | Subsurface groundwater microbial communities from S. Glens Falls, New York, USA - GMW37 contaminated, 5.8 m (SPADES assembly) (version 2) ... | reverse complement strand
GCTCATGTAAAACAAGGACATCGTCCGGCCGCGAAATTCAGGCGGCGAGTAGGATTGGATAACGGTCTGCACCAGGGAGTGGGAGTGTACGTGACAGAGGCCGGCGACCACCATCAGTATCAGGGATAGATGATACCAGACTGAGGCCGCGAAGAAGACCAGGGTAAAACCGTATGCCGCCACGGAACCTAACATGAGCATCCCCCTTGGCAGTCTGTCGCCGGAGGAGGCGATGAGAAAAGAACTGAGAAGTGCTCCTATGCCCATGGCGGTGAGCAGCAACCCCTGACCGGTGGCCCCAATCTTAAGCAGGTCCCGGGCAAAGACGGGCAGGAGGGTCGTGAAGGGGGCAATGAACAAAGACGCTATGGTCACCGCGACGAGACCGGTGCGCACCGCCTCGTTATTCCAGCTGAATTTCCATCCTTCGACAATACTCCGGCCAAAGGATTCAGCATGCATCGACTGTCCGCCCGCGCTCTTTGCCGGCCTCTGAAGCGGGCGAAGCTGTACGGTCCAAAAGGTAGCCAGAAAATAAAACAGGGCCTGCACGGCATAGGAGCCGCCGGTACCGACCAGAGCGATAAGCACGCCCGCCAGGGCCGGACCGGTGCTGCGCGCCATATTGAACATTGTGGAATTGAGGCCGATGGCGTTGATCAGAAAATCCTTCGGTACGGAATCGGATACCATCGCCGCCCTTGCCGGCTGCTGAAAAGTCTGGACGACGGCCATGAGCAAGGCCGTGACATAGACATGCCAGGGCCGGATCCGGCCGGAAAAAATAAGGAGGGCCGTGGCGGCAAACACCAACCCGTTCACCACCTGGGCCACAATGAGCTGAGCCTTGCGGGAATAGCGGTCGGCAACGCTTCCCGCAACCGGAGATAACAGAAGAAAGGGGATGGCCTGAATACCGCGCACCAACCCCAACTGCACCGCCGAGTTCGTCAATTCATAGATCAGCCAGCCCCGGGTAACTTCATCCATCCAGGTCCCTAAAGACACGAAAGTCTGTCCGTACCAGATTAAACGATAGTCGCGATAGCGAAGCGCCTGAAAAGCACGCAACCTGAGGAAAACACTAAGAAACCCCTTCTGGATCGTTGCCCTTCGCTGATCGCCCTCCTTGTCTGTCGCCTGGGAACGCAAATTAACCTCCTGATGTAGCCGCAACCTGGCTAAGCAAGTCTTGACGCAATGGATACGATGTTTCCGGGAAACCAGCAGGTGTCACGGGAAGAGTGTCAGCTGATTTACACCTTTTGATCTTGGACGGTCAAGGATAAAAGGCCGGGTTTAATTCTGTAATGGATAAGGGCCGCCGGCGCCATCAATTAGTCCCCAGTTAACTGCCGGCTTCTTTTTAGTATTTGTGATATAGGGACAGGCTGGAAAAGACGGCCTTTTCCGCCCTAAGATGAAGGCTGTCGGCCAAGAAATCATCCAGCGGCGATGAAATAAATGGGTTGTTCCATCTTTAATCAAGGGGGTACATCAGCGATGAAGAATTTTTACCGGGGAATCCTAACCGTCATCCTTTGCTTTTCCCTGAGCATGCCGGTCCTAAACGCCGCCGGCGCCGATTATACCGGCGCCAAGGTTACCCAACTGAAGAAGTCTACCAGGGCGGCAAACGGCCAGCAGTTGGAATACAGCCGGACCGACAAACCTGAGGTCACGGCCCTGATCGTGGAAATACCGCCGGGAGGGAATACGGGCTGGCACTATCACCCCGTTCCCGTTTATGCCTTTATGCTCTCCGGCTCTTTGACCGTGGAAACAGAAGAGGGCAAGCACTACGACTTCCAGGAAGGCGATGTGATCTTTGAAATGATTAACACTCCCCACAACGGCAAAAACGGGGGGACAAGACCGGCAAAGCTGGTTGTCTTCTATACGGGGGCCGAGGGAACGCCGAACACCGTGCCGGTAAAGGGCAAATAGTTGGAGCGGGGCTTGCCCTCCCGTTGTGTGCAACTTCTTGACATTGAATTGCCGGTTTTGCTAAGGTACCGGAAAACACGAGGAGGGATTTGTATGGAAGTGCTTGCCTGGGGGCCGGCCCAATGTGACTGGCAGGAACGCATCAACGTGGAAAGGATGAGGCGCGAGAGATCTGCCCGCGCCCAGGCAGCCATGAAGAGGCACGGGTTGGCGGCCTGCCTGCTCTTCCGTCCGGACAACATTCGTTATACCACGGGGACCAAAGGGGTCGGCTTCGCGGCCCAGATCAGGTATGCCCTGTGTTTCGCCGATCACGATCCCATCGTTTACGAGCATGGGCCCACCCTGGTCCACCACAAGCACCATTGCCCCTGGATTAGGCCCGAAAACTGGCGCCCGGCTTACTCCTGGCTGGCAGGTACCGCCGGATCGGTCGCCTCCCGCCAGACGGCCAAGCTCTGGGCCGACGCTATTGTGCGCGATCTCCGGGAAAAAGGACTGGAAAAAGAGATGCTCGGGGTGGATACGGTCGACGAACTGGGCCGGCAGACCCTCATGGAAGCGGGCTTGAATCTGACGCCGGCCGGGCCGGCGCTGATGGAGGCGCGGATGATCAAGACCCCCGACGAGATCAATTGCCATAAGATGGCGGTTGCTTATGCCAGCAAGGCTTTTTACCATTTAGCCCAGATCCTGCGGCCGGGAATGACGGAGACGGAGCTGGTGACCGACGCGGTGGCCACCATGCTGGCCGCCGGCGGCGAGCCCACGAGCAATTACCCCAAGATTCACTCCGGTCCCAATGCCTTCGAAAATTACGCCGGCGCGGTCACGGACCGCTTCCTCGAAGCCGGCGACATTCTTTACATGAACATCTGCGGCGCTATCAGCCATTTTGGCTATCTCACCTGCTATTACCGGGATTACTGCGTCGGCCGCAAGCCAACGCCAAAACAGAGGGACTGGCACCAGCAGGTCTACGATCGCATCAACGCGGTCATCAGCGCCATAAAGCCGGGGGCCACCACCGCCGATGCCGCCCAACATTTTCCGGCGGCTGATTCCTGGGGATACGACTCCGAGTGGTGGGTACTGACGAAAGAGATCGGCCACGGCATGGGCTTATCCCTCTATGAAGGACCGATTATCAACCGCCTGTGGTCGCTGGAGAATCCGCAGGTGTTTGAGGAGGGGATGGTCATCGCTATCGAGGCCCGGGAAGGCGAACCCTATGTCGGCGGTTCACGCCTGGAGGAAATGGTCGTGGTGACGAAAACGGGAGCCGAGGTCATTACCCTTGTGCCGGCAGAAGAAATCATCTCCCCGGGCACTTTCGGCTGATCGTCCAGCCCGGCCCGCGGCGGTGAAGCACGAGGGAAACCGCAATCAATAATTTTCTGACTTACTAAAGGAGGAGGTTAATTTTAAGATATGAAGAGGATAACTGAGCTCATCACAAAGGCCCCAAGATTGTTGTCTCTTAGGGCGGCCTCGTTTCTGTTGGCGATCCTGGCGGCAGCACCCCTCCTGCTTCCTGCCGCCCTGGCGGCAACAGCGGCACCTGCCAAAGCCACAGCTCCCGGCAAAGCCGATTGGGAACAAAAGTGGGACGCCGTTCAGGCCGGCGCCCGCAAAGAAGGCGCCCTGTCCATCTGGACCACCTCTACGAGCCAGCTCCGGGCGGCCCTGGTCCCGCCGCTGAAAGAGAAATTCGGCATCAATCTCGATATGCTGACGGGCAACCAGGGGGAGTTGCTGCAGAAAATAACCGCCGAGCGGCACGCGGGAAAACAAACGGTCGACATGACGCTGTTTTCCCCCGTCGGTTACCTCGACTATCTCAAACCCCACGGCATGATTACTCCCCTGGCAGACCAGGTCCTGCTGCCCGATGTTAAAGATGACAAGAAATGGCTGAACGGCAAGTTCCCCATGTTTGATAAGGACGGCACCGTGGTGGCGCTGACATCGGCCTACTTCTCCTATCTGCTCATCAATACCCAACTGGTAAAAGAGGGAGAAATCAAGTCCTACCGCGACCTCCTGAATCCGAAATGGAAGGGCAAGATCGTGATGTACGATCCCACCGCCGGTCCCTCGGCGGCGGAAACCTTCGTCAATTACGTCGTACCCCGGTTCATGGGGGCGAAGGAGGGGGAAAAATTCCTCCGGGACCTGACGAAACAAGACCTCGCTTTTCTTAGAGACCGGCGTCTCCAGGTGGAATGGGTCGCCCGGGGCAAGTATCCCATTGCCATTGCCCCGGCCGGTTCGGTGGTCGATGAGCTTGCAGCGGCCGGCGCACCGATCACTTACGTGCGCCCCGAAGAAGGCGGCCTGCTCGCCGTGGCGGCCAGTTGCCTCGCGATCATGAAGGATGCACCCCACCCCCAGGCGGCCGCGGTCTTTTTGAACTGGGTCTTGACCGAAGAGGGCCAACGCATTTTTTCCGCCGGCTTCCCCGCCCCTCCCCGGCGGTTGGGGGTTAACTACACCGGCAAAGACCGGTTCTCCATCGTCCGCCCCGGCGATAAGACGATCGAGGCCGATGAGGCATTCTATCTCTCCGGCAAAAAGACGACCCATTGGGCCAAAGACATCTTCGGCCCCGTAATCGCCAAATAGGCGCCTGGCAAAGCGATCTTCCTGACCCGTCAGGCCATTGAAATCGAAGTTAAGATTAGAGAAAACCCGCAAGACCGGCTACCGCAAATAGCCCGCCCCCGGGAAACAGTCCCCGGGCTCCATGAGCAGCCGGTGTGGTCCAAGCATTTTCAAGCCCGAACTTTTTGCCGATTCGTGTAAGACAATTCGCCGACAAAAAATTATTGCAAACCAGATAAGATGATAGTATGGGTTGCAATGAAGTCCCATCTTCCCTGTTTTTCGGACTTTTTGTCGAACCGTCACCGTACCTGCAATTTAAAGATTTCCAATGTAACCTGCTCCCTCCGGGGTTGATACTCTTATAAGAGGTCAGCATGCAGATTTTGCCGTCATCGGTAAACATTCATTCTAAGAATAGCGTCCTTGAACATCGCTTCACAACAATAAAAAGTGATGAGATAAGGTGACATAACCGATCACAGTTATGGAGGGTGCCATGAAAAAAAGTCAGCATGTTGGCCGATTCTGTTCTTTTCATAGAAAACGCAGATGGATCAACCAATTTATCGCTCTCTTCACCCTCTGCCAGTTCCTGACGGTGAATTTTGCCTTTGCCCAGGCAGCGCCGCAGATCGCCACGGATGGCCGCACGGCCACCCAACTGACCACCACGGGCAACGTCACCAACGTCACGACCTCCACCATCCAGAATGCCAACGCCTTCAATTCTTTTTCCCGCTTCAATGTCTATAACGGCAATACGGTCAACCTCTTCGTGCCGCAGGGCGCGGCCAACCTGTTGAACCTGGTCCGCGACGAGCAAACACGGATCGACGGCATCCTGAATTCCCTCAAGGACGGCAAGATCGGCGGCAATGTCTACTTTGCCAACCCCTACGGCATCATTGTGGGCGCCAGCGGGATCGTGAACGTCGGTTCCCTGACGGCCGTCACGCCCACGCGGAGTTTCCTGGAGAATTTCTTTGCCGCCCCCGGCAGCCCCGATCCGGCGGCAACCGCGGCGCTCCTCAACGGCTCGGCCCCCATCAACCCCGAAGGACTGATCTCCGTTCAGGGGAAGATCAATGCCCTCAAGGACATTAGGCTTTACGCCGGCGCCTTTGCCAATGCCGGCGAGATCCGGTCGGGAGCTGTTTTTGCCGGCGATGCGATCGATTTCAGCGACGTCGTGAACGTGGCTGGCTTGAAGGAGGGGGCCGTGATCTCCGCCGAAAACGGCGTCATCGAGATCAGGGCCGCCGGCGATGCGGCCAACAGCGGCGTGATCGCCAGCGACGGCGGTGCGAACCTCCCGGCCGGTACGATCAACATCCACGTGGGCAATGATGTCACCCTGGATGCCGGCTCCCTCATCTCGGCCCAGGGCCGGGGCGAGAATTCGCCGGGCGGCACAATCTCCATTCTGGCCGATCACGATGCTCTCTTCAGCCAGGGGGCCCTGCTGACTGCCCGGGGAGGCCTTTCGGGCGACGGGGGCTTCATTGAACTCTCCGCCGGCAACAGGGTGACCCTGGCAGGCGGGGAATTCCGGGCCGGGGCGGCCAACGGCCGGGCCGGCAGCATCCTGGTGGATCCCGAAAACATCGAAGTTGTGAACGCGAACCAGTTTACCGACGGGGCAAACTATACCCTGCTTGCCGACGAAAGCATTACCGTCAATCCGGATATCACCATCTCGACCCGTCAGGTGGCCGCGGGCGCAGACCACCTGGCGGCAGCTTCCATCGGTAATTCCGGGAATCTGACGCTCCAGGCCCCGGACATTACCTTGAGCCACGGAGCCCGGCTCCTGGCCCAGGGGAGCGGCGGCTATGCCGGCGGCATGGTTTCCCTTTTGGCGGAGAACACAGCGCTGGCCAGCATTCTCGGTTACCGGGAAGCCCAGGCCCATATCCGGATCGGCGACGCTGGCGGCGGGGCCACGATCAAGGGCGCGGCGGTCAATATCAGGGCGAGCGCCACGGCCGACGAAGCCTACCTCTATCCGACCGAGGGCATAGGGGAAAACTTTATCAATTTCTACACCAAGGCAGCCGATGGCATCGTCAGCCTGGCGCCCAAGGCCCTGGGCATCAATGTCGTCTACAGCGAGGCAAAGGCCGTGGCGGACGTGACCGTCAAGAGCGGGAGCCTCATCGAAGTCGACCGTTCGGCGGACCTGAAGGCCGAGACCACGGCCGCGGCCGGCAGCCGGCCTCTGAACCCGCTGGGCGCCCTGGTTCCGCTGGTCGTGAACAATCCCCTGGCGGTCGGCGCCCTGTATGCCAAGGTGGACGCTTCAGCCACTGTCACCGTGGAGGACGGAGCCCGGATCAAGGCCTCACACCTTACCGTCCGCGCCCACAACGACGCCAAGCTTGATGCGTCCATCGACGCCAAACCGAAGGATACGGGCCTCGACAGCCCCCAGACGATCAGCGTGGCCGGGGCCTTTACCGATGCCAGCGTCCATTCCCGGGCCACCGTAGGCGGCACCCTGAATGTGGCGGGCAATGTCCAGGTGGCGGCCACGAACGAAGCGAGCTATTCCACCGAGGTCACCTCGCGGACCGGGGCCGACGGCAAGGCCGCCGCGGCCGTGGTTATTACCAACCGCGAATCGGGCGCCACGGCCGAACTCACGGCCAATGTTCCCGACAGTACCCGGGTGAGCGTGCTCGCCGTCAACGACATCACGAAAGACGCGACCACAGCAAAATCCACAGCCGGTACCACGCCCATCACGGAGATCATCGACAAACTGAAAACGAACGTGGCTAACGGCATCCAGCAGCAGCTCTACGACTGGCTGAAATTGGGCTTCCTGAAGCCGAAGGCGACCGCAGCAAGGGGTTCGCAGGAGATGCCGTTCAGGGTTTCCGGGGCCCTGGCTTACAGCGACAGCACCGACGCAGCCAGCGCCACGATCGGGTCCGCTGCCGGCCCCGGAACGACTGTCCATGCCACCAATTCCGTGGCCGCGGCGGCCCGGGTGAATGTGAAGGACCTGGAGATTGCGGCAGAGTCGGCGGCCGTTTCCAATTCCAGCCAGACCCCTTCGAACAGCGACACCTCCCGCCAGGGATATGCCGCGGGAGTAGCAATCGGCAATTACAGCCACAATGCCTATGCCGCCATCACCGCCAATACCACCATCACTGCCCCGCGCATCGGCGTCTACTCGGGCACCGTCATGCCCCGGCGCGAGAGCCTGCTCTTCGGTGACACGGCCCCCTTCGACCGCTGGATGGGACTCTCCACGATCACCGGCGCCTTCGAAAGCCTCGTTGACATCACCGACGTCTTTAACGGCGTCTCCTCGGCCAAGGCGAAAGCGGACGGTTCGGAAGGCTCCATCGCCGTGGGCGGCTCCGCGAGTTTTCTCTCCTTCAATGACACGACCAGGGCCGTCGTGGATACGGGCGCCCGCCTCAACGTGACGGGAAACGCGACCGGCGACTGGACCACGGAAAGCATCGAACTCGCGCCGGCCAAGCCGGCCAAGACCTTCTGGGATGTCGAGTATGACGCGGCCAAACCGGCAAAAACAACGGATTTCACTTTCGGCGCCGCCGCGGACGTCAAGGCCGAGCACGATGCCATGCTCCTCTTCCTGGGAGGGCCGCTCCTGCCTTCGAGCGGCGCCGAGAAGGGACTCGGCATCAGCCTCAATGACATCACCCTGACGAGCGAGACCGAGGCCGTTATCCGGGAGGGAACGGTTATTGGAGGGATTCAAGAAGTGGGGTCAGGGACGGGAGGGGCGCGCAACTGGACAAAGGTCGGGGACGGCGCGGCGCCGTCGGTCAGCGTGACAGCAGAGAGCGAAGATAAGGCGATTGCCATCGCCTCTTCTTCCGGCCTCGGGGCGACCTTCGGCGTCAACGGTTCGGTATCGATCCTCACCGTCGAGGAAACGACGCGGGCCTCCGTGGACAACGAAGCCACCGTCAAAACGGACCGCCTGACCGTCCAGGCCGATGCGAGCCCCATTGCCTGGTCCATTGCCGGGGCCGTCAACCTCTCGAAGGGGGCCAGTGTCGGTGTCGGGATCGCCGTCAACGACGTGACCAGCGATACCCGTGCCGAGATAGCCGACAACGACACCTACGCCACCGAAGGCGACAGCCGCGCTTCGATCCTGGATATCGCAACGTACTCGGCGGCCAATCCTGCCGGGGCCAAAATAGAGGCCCCGGTCGTCGACATGGAGGCCAAGACCAGCGGCCGGGCCGAGGCCATTGCCGTCACAGGCGCCATTGCCAACAGCAGCGACGTCCCCACGAGCCCATTCGACAAGATCAAGAAAAAATATGACAAATATATAAAAAAGGGTAATGATCTCGTGAGTCTGACTCCCAGCACCGTGACGAAGCCCGAGGGCGGCACACCGGGCACGCCGCAGAAGCCCGAATTCGGCCTGGCGGGCGCCGGCAGCGGCGCCGTCAACCTGACGGACCAGAAGACGAAGGCCCTCATCGATGGTGTCTACCTCGACCAGACCAAGCCCGCAGACTTTGCCGGCGACGCGGCCCTTACGGTGCGCGGGATCTCCGATATGGATATCATCGCCATTTCCGGCGCCGCCGCCGTTACCAGGGCCAACAGCAGCACCCAGACGAGCACCGCAGGCATTACGGGCAGTGTGGCCATGAACCTGATCGGCAACGGCAACGAAGCGTTGATGCGCAACAGCACTGTGGAACAGGCCGGTGACACGACGGTCCAGGCCCTGTCCGATGGCAGCCAGCAGTCCTGGGCCATTGGCGCCGCCATCGACGTCTCCAACAACAGCAGCGTTTCCCAGTCCAATTCCTTTACCGGTTCCCTCGCCCTCACCCTCACCCGGGAAGACGATGAAGGGAAGACCAAGAACTTTACCAGGGCAAGGATCGAAGACTCCTCGCTTGCCGGCGGGGCCGGGGTCGGCCCGGACGTGGCCGTGACGGCCTATAACAATACGGAAGAAATCACCGTGGGCGGCTCTGCCCAATTCCAGCTCACCTCCTCCAACGCCTCGGGCGCCGGGGTTGGCGGTGGGGTGGTCTATTCGGACATTCAGAACGAGGTGGAAAGCCGCATCTCCGGCTCCACGATCACCGATGTGTATTCCGTAAACGTCCATGCCTACAATACCACGGACCAGGTCGCCGTGGGGGCCATGGGAGCCTATTCGCCCAAGGAGAACACCCAGAACATTGCCGGCGCCTTCGTCATTACCGAGGTAAGGAACGAGACAACGGCGTCCGTGGACGGCGGCTCCGCGATCGGGGCGTTTAGCAACGTGAGTGTCCAGGCCAAAGACAAGGAAGAGGGCGCGATCTTCCGGCAGATTATCAACCCCCAGGGCCGGACCGATGAGGAAAGGACCTTTGATTTCAGCTCCCTCGGCACGGAACCCGGCGGCAACTCCATCATCTCCGTGGCGGGGAACATCCAGGCCACGAGCGGCAACAACGTGGGCGCCTCGGTGGGCTACAACCTGATCCAGAACAACATGACGGCCCAGGTGAAGGACTCCTCGGTTCTCGCGGGCGCCCGCATCGACGTGCGGGCTGAATCCCACGCCGATATCTTGGGGCTCGCCGTGGGTGTCGGGGCCTCGAACAAGTTTTCCGGGGGTGGCTCGATCGCCATCGCCGAAATCGAAAACCGGGTGACGGCAATGGCGGGCCGTTCCGCAGAGAACGGGCTGACCACGGAACTGATGACCAACAATCTCACCATTGAGGCCGCGGACAATTCCGCCATCTCAACCCTGGCCGGCCAGGTAAATCTGAGCAGGAAGACGACCATCGGGGCCGCGGTCACATACAACGACATTGCGAACACCGTTACGGCTCGGGTGGATGATGCAGCCATAACGGCCCCGCAGACGGCAACGGTGGCCGGCCGCAATACCTCGGAAATCGAATCTCTCGCTGTCGCGGGCGGCCTGGCCAAGGACGCGGCCGTGAATGGCTCCCTTTCCTTTAACTTCATCGGCAACACGACGGAAGGAAGCATCAACAATGCCGAGGTTGACGGCGGCGGCACCGGCAACCTCGCCGATCCGCGTCTCGAGCT
>Ga0082335_1009327_pt1 | contig 10621 bp, 9 predicted proteins | sample Subgrocontami58m_FD_72375 | JGI IMG/M metagenome (GOLD analysis project Ga0082335, IMG submission 72375) | Subsurface groundwater microbial communities from S. Glens Falls, New York, USA - GMW37 contaminated, 5.8 m (SPADES assembly) (version 2) ... | reverse complement strand
AGCCGGACTTGATCGACTGGGACGACCTCGTCCGCCGCTGGGGCCCGCCCAAGGACGAGGAGTACGTCTACGCCGAGCGATCGGCGCTATCGGCCGACGGCGAAACGCGGAGGAAGTATCTCTACCGCCGCTTTCCGGACCGCGGCGTCGGGTATGTGTGGAACGCGCAGCACGCTGAGGAGAGGGTCGAGGACAACAAGATGACGCTAGAGGAAGCGCAGAAGATCTATTACTTCTACGCGGTCCACTTCGAGCCGGAGAAGAAGTAGCCGCGTGAAGTCCGGAGGCCCACGATGGCGGCGTGGCCGCAGTGCGATCGCCGGTCGTGCTGCGGGATGCGGCGATCCGCGAGGCGGCGGTGGTCGATCTCACCGAGTCCTTGCGGAAGGTGTACCGGTGCCCCCGGGGGCTTTCCACGCTCAACCCGGCAAGCGGCCGTTCGGCTCCTGACCCGAAGAGTGCCCTTGCCCGGGCGATCACCGTAGGCTAGCATTGAAAGCGTCCGCACAATCCCGGCCAAGTACCCTGCGCAAGGAGAGCCCCGTGTATGGAGCACTGGAAGAGAATCACCTGTGACCCTCAGGTCATGGGCGGCAAGCCGTGCATCCGGGGTCTCCGAGTGACCGTCGCCACGCTCGTTGGGCTTCTCTCGGCGGGGCGAAGTCCGGAGGAGATACTGACGACTTATCCCTATCTTGAAGCAGAGGACATTCCGGAGGCGCTCGCCTATGCGGCATGGCGACTCGAGGAGGCCGAATTGCCCCTGGCGGGCACATGAAGATCGTCGTGGACATGAACCTACCGCCGAACTGGGTGGAGGAACTCCGCCGAGAGGGCTTCGAGGCGACTCACTGGTCGATGGTGGGTGACCCTCGGGCTTCGGACCTCGAAATCATGGCGTGGGCGCGAATCCACGACCGGATCGTCCTCACGCACGACCTGGACTTCGGCGCGCTGTTGGCGACGACGCATGCCGGCGGTCCGAGCGTGATCCAACTTCGCGCGCGGGACGTCCTCGCTCCGACTCTTCGTGCGCAGGCGATCAGCGCGTTGCGACGATTCGCTTGCGATCTGGAATCCGGCGCTCTGATCGTGGTGGACGTAGCGAGAAGCCGCGTGCGTTTGCTGCCCATCCGCCGTTGAATCGATTCTCGGAGCGCATCTCCGCTCCTCCTCGGCCGGCCTCGCGGTCGAGCGCTGCGGTCTCACCCAGGCCCAGATCCAGCAGGTCCTCGCCTGCCAGGAAGCGCAAGAGCCGCGCCCGCCCTTGGGCGTCGTCTTCCTCGAGTTCGACTGGCTCACCCACGAACAGGTCGAAGACCTCCTCCGCGTGCAGTCCCGGGCCTTTGCCCGATCCCCGTCGCAGGTCGTTGCCCACGCCTCCGTGTGGCGCTTCGGCCGAGATCGTCGCCGACCTTGCCAAGCGTTCCGAGGCTCAGGGCCTGCGCAAGAAGGCGTAGCGGAGCGGGCGGCGACCTCTGGTCGCATCATTCGCCGTTCTTCCTTCGATCGTAGAGATCGAGGACTGCCGCCGCGGGAGAAGTCCCGATTCCCGCTCACACCGCGCGTACCCACGCGAGCGCGAGTTCCGAGACCGGCACGGGCGCGATTGCATCGTCGCCAGGATAATCCTTGCATACCTCGCCCTTCAGCACGACGAGCCGCGCGCTTGCCGCCTGGCGACCGATCTCGAACGCCCGCCGCGCCTCCGCGACGTCAACCCGCGGCGGCCCCTGCGTAGCCTCGGTCACGTGCTCGATGAGCTCGGGCATCGACTTGGCCTCCTTGCCGCCGGTGGGGACGACGAACGACGCGAGTTCCCGCCGAAGTACGAGCGACCGTTTGCCCTCGGTGCGCGCTATCTGAAGCTCGAACAACAGCCATGTTCCCAGCCCATCGCGCGACCATCCGAGGTGCTCCGCCGGCACATCAAGCGACGCGACGGCCGAAAACTCGCGGTATTCCACGTGTTGCACCATCGCCTCAAACACGGGGTCTCCAAAACGGAGCAGGCGCGCGCCCGTCTGCGCGACCTCCTTGTCGACCGTCGCATTCCCCACCTTCTCGGTCGAAACGCTCCCTGCCACGGCGTATGGATCCCGCTTCTGTCGCTCGGCAGCCAGCGCGGCGAGCTTCTCCGAAGGTGTGAACGAAAAGCGCTTTCCCCCTGCGTCGCGGTAGTCAAGCCGTGCGTTCGCGCAGTATTGCTCGACGAAGAACGCGAGGTGGTCGCTCGTGACCCGGGATTGGACCTTGTTGTAGTCGTCCAGGTTGAAGCGCGGGAGGCCCTTGAACATTCCGGTCATCTCTGGGTTCCCCATGACCTCCTCAAGGTGCTTCGCCTTCTCGTTGATGGTCTCCTTGAGCTTCTTTTCGCCCTCTTTGATGGCGATCTCGTGAAGGTCTTCCAGCGAGAGGCCCACCACCGCGGCTTGCCCCAGCACGTCGCCGAGGAGGTCTTCCTTGCCTTCGCCCGTTGCCTTGGCGAGCGCGTCCACTACGTCGCTGAGCTTCTTCTCGAGGTACTCGTAGAGCTTGTTGTCGGCGTACGCATCGCTGTCAGTGTCGACCTTGAGGTTGTACACGACGACGGGCTTGGTCTGCCCGTAGCGGTAGACGCGCCCGATCCTCTGCTGGAGCACGTTCGGGTTCCACGGGAGATCGTAGTTCACGATCGTATGGCACCGCCGCTGCAAGTTGAGCCCCTCGCCGCCCGCCGCCGTGGAGACGATGAAGCGCGGCTGGTCCTCCTCGTTGAACCGCCGCACGACCTCTTTCCGCTCGTCGAGATTCTTCGAGCCGTGGATGGTGTCCACGTTTTCCTTACCGAAAAGACCGGCGATCCCTTTTGTCAGCACGTCCTGCGTCGCACGGTATTCGGTGAAGATGAGCACCTTCATGTCGGGCGTCCTCTCGACGAGTTTCTCGAGCCCGCGCGCGAACCCGTCGAGCTTCGAATCGGGACCAGGCAGCGCTTCGAGACGAGCGAGGAGGCTGTCAACGAACTTCGCCTCGTCGCGGATCAGGCTCTGTTTCCCCTTCTTCCCCTTCGCGGTCGCGCCACCGACGTCGGCCACCGCGTTCTCTTCGGGCACTTCGTCGTTCCCGCCTTCGATTGCGCTATGCGTTCCTCGCAGCACGTCGACCCGGCGCCGGAGTGCCGACTTCAGGGCCTCGCGCGACGACGAGGCGAGCTTCCCGAAGGTGGCCATCAAGAAGCCCACCGCCGACCTGCCCTGGTTGTCCAGTTTGCCGGCCTCGTCGTAGCCATGCTTCAGGTAGCTCTTCACCTCCCCGGCGAACGCGACCTCGGCCTGCGTGGGCTGGAACGCGAGGATCATCGCCTTCGCGATGCCATGGAAGATCTTGGTGCCCTTCGCGTCCGTCACGAGGTGCTTCCGGTTTCGGATGAACATCTTCGCGAGCGGCAGGTCCGGAAGGCCCTTCAATGGCTTGGTCGGCCTATCGACGAGGTCCGGTCGCAAGACGTGGAGCAAGTTGCAGAAGTGGTCGTGGTTGCCCGAATACGGCGTCGCCGTCAGGAAGAGCGTGTTCTTGCACTTCTTCTTCTCGCGGAGGTGCCTGGCGAGGTCGTACATCAGAACGCCCGGCTTCGTGAGATGGTGCGCTTCGTCAAAGATGACGAGGTCCCACGGATGCACGTCGAGTGCCGCTTTGTTCTTCAACAGCAGCTTGAGCGTGTCAATCGACGCGACCACCTGGTCAAACGCCTGGAGCTGGTTGACGTCGTCGCTCTCGAACCGCGCAAAGCGGCGCCCGAATCGCTCCTTGAGCTCTTCCTGCCACTGACGCACGAGGCCCGCCGGAGCGACGACCAGGCAGCGGAGCGCGCCGCCGAGGCGGTGGCGCATGACCTCGAGGATCATGCCGGCCTCAATGGTCTTGCCGAGGCCGACGTCGTCGGCGATGAGCATATGGCGGCCGCCGTCCTCGGCGGGCGGGCTCTTGAGGACGCGGCTCGTGACCACGACCTGGTGCGGCAGCATGTCGAACGGCTGGTTCGTGATCTCGCCGGTCTGCTCGTGGCGCGCCTGGAACCAGCGGCCGAGGACCCGGAGCTGGAATGGCACAGTAGTACCTGGTCCTGCGCTCGCAAGCCTGCCGGGCAAGTCCTCGACGACCCGAAGCTGCGCCTCGGTATAATACACGGGGTTGGTGGCGGCGTTCCAGACGACGGCTACCGTTCGACTGTCCGCAACCTGCTTGACGTAGTCGACGACGCCGACCCCGAGCGACTGGTCGCTCACGTGCTCGACCCGATCTCCTGCCTTCAACGCATCCATCCGATGCCTCCTTGTGCCTCGCGGCGATAGCGGAGCCCGAGGCGCCCAAATTCCACCTCTCGCGACGGGATCTGCGCCCCTCCGAGGAGATGCTTGGCCGCCTCACGGAGCACCCCGTCGAAGATGTCTTTATGCTTTCGCGCAGCCTCCGCAAGCGCGGCACCGAGAGCCGAATGCGCGCCCTCCCACCAAGGGCCGCGCGGGCGACACGCGCATACGGCGCCGGCGATGCGGACGGTCTCCTTCGCATCGACGATGTCGGCCGGAAGCTGGAGGCTCGCGGCGAGGGTGGCGACCAGCTGGTAAGGCTCGCGATCGTCATCGAGATCCTCCCAGCCCTCGGGCGCTCTCCCGATGACGAGCTGTAGAAACACGTCAAGAGCCACCAGCCACGGCACATCGTCGGATCGCCGATCCCTCCCGGCATTCGCGCGCGCGCAGAGTTTCACCACGTCGACGAGCGCCGTCTCCGGCACCTCCTGAGGGTCGCCGACGGCCCGCGCGATCTTCCCGATCTCGCTTTCGACATCGTAGATGCGGAACGTCCACCCCGTCCCGTAGTAGGGGTGCGGCAGGATGATCATCCCATGCTCGGCGAGCGTGGCCAGCAGATCCTCCGAGTTGTTCTTCGCCAGTTTGCCGATGCCGAACCGCTCGCGGAGCGAATCCTTCTGCATCGTGAGGAAGCCGCCGTGCTCGCGCACGTCGCGCTTCAGGCCCACTGCCGCCTCGTTCCGATCAATCGTCATCGGTATCGCCGCCTCCCTCCGGGTCTACGTGGAGCAACTCGTCCATCGTCACGGTGGCGAAGTCGTCCGCCTCGCCGAGAATCCCGTTCACTTGAGCCGTCACCGTCTCGAAGCCGACGCCCTCGTCCTCCCACCGGGCAGTGCCGTCAAGGAGGCGGAGGGCGAGTGCGTCGCTCGGCTGCTCACCCTCCGCCAAGCGTTTGGCGATCCGTGCGGCGAGCTCGCGTCCCACGAACGAACGGAAGCGTCGGGGCCACCCGCCCGTGCGGTAGGTCGTGGCGAACGTCGATTGCACCAGATCCACGAAGAACGAGCGCGCGACGGCGCGGAGGTCGATGTCCGACGCCAGCGCCTGTCGTCCGGTGCGGAATCCGACGGCACGGGCGAGGAGATCCGGTGTCCGCTGCGCAAGCTGGGCGCGGAAATGATCGAGAAGCGCGGCGCGGAGGTCGTCCTCGCGCCCAGGCTCGGCGAGGCCATCGCGCTTGAGGTCAGCGACGATCGCGTCGATCTCGCGCTCGATGCCCGCTCCGTCGAGCTCGCGACGACGCTGCGCGGCGCCCACGTGGATGGCCTCCGTCGAGATCCCAGCTTCCCGGACATTGGCCGCCGCTTGTTGAAAGGTGTCCCAGTAGACCCTCGGCATCCATAGCCCGAAGCACGGGAGGTTCAGCGTGAGCTTGCCGAGGATGCTCCGCGTCCTGCGGGCGTCCTTGCGGAGCCGCTCATCTTCCACGTCCGGGAGGAGCCGAACCCCGTACCCCGCGGTGACGGTCTTCTCGGTCGCGGCCGCGATCTTCTTCTTCGCCTTGCGCTTGATCAGACCGAGCTGCTCGAGTTGTTCCCCGGGCGTCCGGATCACCAGCACCTCGAGCCCGCGACGGCCGCGTCCGACGATGTTGCCGGCCTGGAGCCAATCACCAACGAATGTCTCGATCGGGACGTCCGGCGGCGACGGGTCGGGGAACGGCCACGGCGGTGGCGGTGGTTTGCGTTCGGTCGTTCCATCTGGGGGCAAGACGTGGGGACGCGTGCCCTGGAGGCTTTCTGCCAAGCGCAGCAGGTCGGCGGCGACGTGACGCGTGCCGCCGAGGCTCTGCGCGAAGCGCTGGAACGCTCGGCTCACTTCCGGCTCGCCGAGGAGGTTCACCCAGAGGCCGAGCTCATGGTTCTCCGTGAATGCCCTCTCGGTCAGGTTCGCGGAGCCGACCAGAAGGGTGGCGGTTCCGTCTGGCAGCTTGGCGAACACCGCCTTCGCGTGCAGAAGGCCCGCGCGCTCACGAACGATGCGGACCTCGAGCCTATTTGGGAACGCCTCCGCCAGGCTCGCGAGCCTCTCGAAGACATCCGCGGCGTTGAAGTGCTGCCGGTCGAGCGCGAGGACGAGCGTCCCCTGGCCGCCCGCATCAAGGCACGTCCGCATCGCCGGTTCGAGCAGGGCGATGCCATCCGACGTAGCGAACGCGGTAACGAGCACGAAGTGCTCCGCGCTCGCGATGTCGCGCTGAACGCGCTCGAGGTACGCGCCGCGCGCGGCGGGTGTGAGAAGTTGCACGTTCATGTCAACATCCCTGCCCGATAATGGCACCATTCGAGTAAGAACGGATCGAGCCGCAAGCACGGGAGGTTCTGCGGGAGGCCGCGTGGGCTACCAGTCCGCGGCGGGCCGGCAGTGCTTGCACACAAACCGCGGGCAGTCGTCCGGTGGATCGGCTTCGTGTTGAAGTCCTTGCGGGCCGCGTCGGGCGTAGGGAAGGGAGGGTCCTTGAGTACCGCAGAGAGAATACTCCCCCGAGATCTGAATGTCACGTCTCGTGGAGACACTCCATCCGGGTGAACGCGGCCTCGGCAGCGCACGCTCCCCCCTCCCTCCGGATGAATACGGCTACGGCCGCGCCCTTGGCTCCTTCCACCGTGATAGGAGGGACTTCGGCGGCGCCCTTCGCCCCCTCCATCCTGATGCAAGCGACCTCGGCAGCGCACGCTCCTCCCTCCCTCCGGATGAACACGGCCACGGCCGCGCCCCTGGCCCCTTCCACCGGGATGAAAGGGACTTCAGCGGCGCCCTTCACCCCCTCCATCCGGATGAAAGCGGCATTGGCGGACGGCCTTGCCCAATCCATCCGCATGGAATCGGGCTCGGCGCCGGCACCGGCCGCGACCGTCCGCTGGAACGGGCCCTACATGGCCGGTGCCGCGCCGTCGAGTCGGATCGACGCGGGGTCCGAACCTGCCGTGCCCCGGTCCACCCGGATCGACGCGCCGAACGCTCTTACCCCCGAGGCGCTCAACCGGATGGACGGGGCAGGCGATCGCGGACGAAGCTCTACGGGCTCGTGGGCGGAGCGGCAGCGGGCTTGGCGCCGCCCTTGGGCCCCTCACTCGCGCGCTCCCGACCGGTCGCGTCGACGAGCGGCTTGAGCAGCCCCTCGCGTTCCTTGACCTTCGCGTCCCCCTGGTACGTGTCCCCGACCACGGCCACGTACAGGTCGAGCTTGAGATGGAAGCCGCCGGCCAGCGCATGCTGCTTGCGGGTGACTTCCGGGCCCAGATCGGCGGCGGCACCGCGTCCTTTCTCCGCATCGAGGAAGGCGTGTTGATACGCGCCCACTGCCTTGGCGCAGTCGGTCAGGCCGATCAGCGCGAGGTCGGCTGCGACGGCGGGCTTTGCGATGGCGGTGAGGAGACTTCCGATCCTCGTCGTTTCGGCGCCGAATGCGTCGTGAATCCAGCCGAAGCCGTCCTTGAACAGTGCATCCTGCGCGCGGAAAGCGGCCGCCTGCTTTTCCGGCACGTCGATGCGATACGTCCAGAATTCGATGCCGGTCGCGAGGGCGCGCACCAGCATGTCCCGGTTCTTGTCGGCGCCGCGGATCGAGAGGCCGCCGGGGCGCGAAAGCGCGGCGATCGAAGCGCCAATGTCGCCAAGGTCACCGCCGAGCTTGACGATGCCCGCGTTGTCGGAAGCGTGCGCCTTGACGGCGCCGGGGATCTGGGGCGCCAGGCGCCCGATCTCGTCGATGCCGAAGCGGGTGCGGAACGGGGGGGCCACGATATCCTCCCTGAACAGGAACCGTCGGGAACCACAAGGATGGGAGACGAAAACAACGACCAAATGTACCCCCAGGGGTCGCAGGGGGTAAGGGAAATCGCACGAGTCGACCGGACCCCACGGTTGCTCGGGCGACCCGCCGCAGCCCAGCGCTGTTCTGGCGACGGGGAGGTCGGCGGGGCGGGTTGTTTCCTCGACCTTTCGGTGGTCGATCTCACCAAGTCCTTGCGGCTGGATCCCGATTTCCGGAACGCGCCGTTCCATCGCGGCCTGTTGATCATGCAATCCGCGCGAGAATCGGGGTGGATGCCGCACATCCCGCGGCCGGGTATGGCCGGACCTGGAGGACCTCGACCGCTGCTCCGCCTGTCGCCCGAAGACGCGCAGACCTCCCCGCAACGCGGCCCGCCGCCGTGCCCACGTCCGCCCCGACCCCCGCAATCCGCCGCGCCAGCACGCACGCGTAGTTGTAGTGCGCCTCCGCGCCTCCGCCGGCCGCTTGCGTTCGCTTTTGCATTCTCGGTAGGATCGCTCTCAGTAGCTGGGCAATGTGAGAGGAGCAAGGCGGCAAAGCTCCGGGACGATGGCGCCGCCAGGCGTGCCGAGGCGCGGGCAGCGCTGGACGCCGCGGCGGCGGAGGAGAAGAAGGGGAAGACGCACAACGGGCTGTACGTGAAGGCCCGCAAGGACGCGGCGAAGAAGGCGACGGCGGCGGCGGAGCGGCTCGAGTCCGCGGCGGGCCAGGCCGCCGCGGATGCCGAGCAGTCGAGCATCACCGCGGAGCAGAAGACCGCGGAAGCGTCGGATCTCGACGAACGCGCGGAGCGCGCGATGCAGGACCCGGGACGGAAGTTCGCGGAGGCGCGTGCCCGGATCCTTCGCGAGCAGGCGCGGGTGCTGCGGGAGTCGCAGATCGCGCACCTCGAGGTGAAGAGCGAGGGCGCGTTCAACCCGGGCGAGCACCGCCCTGCCGGCGGCGCGCACAAGCTGTCGCTGGCGAGCTACGTGCTCGGGGAGGGAGATTCGCCCTGGAAGGGTTGGGGCGCGAATCGCAGCGACTTCGGAGCGCGCATCGTCACTCACGAGCTGGCGCACGCGCTGATGACAGCCAATCCGAATGCGGCGAAGAAGTTCATCGCCGCGAGGTGGAAGGAGTCGTCCGCGGATCTGAAGCTACAGCGGAAACAGGTCATGGCGAAGTACCAGGACAACCTGGACGTCCTGAAGAAAGACGCGGTGTGGAAGGAGCGCCCCGAGCGCGAGAAAAAGGTCGAGGCCCTTCGGCTGGCCGACCCGTATCTGCGCACTTTCGAACGGGAATTCAAGGCGAGCAACCCAGGGGCACCGGACTTCCCCTCGCGATTCCCGGGGGACCTGCACGCGTTCCTTGACGAGAACGAGTATTTCGCCGTCGCTCTGGAATTGTACTTCCACGATCCGGAGCGGTTCGCCCGTTGCTTCACCGCGGCGGAACAGGAAATCCTCCAGGCGTTGTTGACCCTGGATGGGCAGGACGACCTCCTCCCCACCCGAGCGACGCGACAGAAATGACTCGTTGGGAGCCGTGCAGCATGAGCCGCGCATTGGTCCTCGCGTTCCTCCTCTTGGTGTGCCCCCTCGGAGCACAGGAGCCGTCCCGCAAGCAGGACTTGTCCCTTCTGGTGCCCGGCAAGACCCGCTACCGTGAGCTGATCGACCGATGGAAGTCCGCCCACCCGGACGAAGAAATCGGCCCCATCGCCGAGTGGGACACGGAGATCGCTCTGGAGAAACCCGACATCCTGCTCTGGCCGTTGAATGTAGCCCGGCGCCCGGATCCTCCCGGAAACGCTTGCTGGATCAAAGCCACCCCGGAGGAGCAGGCCAAGTGGCACCTCCTGCGCGTTCGGGTCTGTGAATTCCTCACCGTCCTCGGCGAGTCTCCCGTGGACGACCCGGATCGACCCGAGGTCACGCTTGCGTTCCGGTTGGACGAAGCGGGGGCGCCGGACATTCTCGTGTACTACGTGATCGGCCTGAAGCCGGACTTGATCGACTGGGACGACCTCGTCCGCCGCTGGGGCCCGCCCAAGGACGAGGAGTACGTCTACGCCGAGCGATCGGCGTTATCGGCCGACGGCGAAACGCGAAGGAAGTATCTCTACCGCCGCTTTCCGGACCGCGGCGTCGGGTATGTGTTGGATGCGGAATATGCTGAGGAGGTGGTCAGGGACAAGAAGATGACGCTGGAGGAAGCGCAGAAGATCTATTTCCTCTACGCGGTCCACTTCGAGCCGGAGAAGAAGTAGCCGCGTGAAGTCCGGAGGCGGACGACGGCGGCGTGGTCGCAGTGCGGATCGCCGGTCGTGCTGCGGGATGCGGCGATCCGCGAGGCGGCGGTGGTCGATCTCACCGAGTCCTTGCGGCTGGATCCCGATTTCCGGAACGCGCCGTTCCATCGCGGCCTGTTGATCAGGCAATCGGCGCGAGAATCGGGGGGGATGCCGCACCTTCCCCTGCCGGGGACGGCCGGGCGC
>Ga0082335_1009324_pt1 | contig 10624 bp, 11 predicted proteins | sample Subgrocontami58m_FD_72375 | JGI IMG/M metagenome (GOLD analysis project Ga0082335, IMG submission 72375) | Subsurface groundwater microbial communities from S. Glens Falls, New York, USA - GMW37 contaminated, 5.8 m (SPADES assembly) (version 2) ... | reverse complement strand
AAAAATTGATTTGGATAAATCAAGAAAAACAGTACTTCATGTGAAAAATAAGGGAGACATAACAAAAGTAGTCGCAATACTAAAAGAACTCAAAATCGAATTTGAGTTAGCCAAATTCTAAGGTAATTATTCAACACCGCAATACTTCATAACTGTAAGATTATCGCCCCTTATTAGTTTGGATTTAGCTTTGGGAGTCCCACTAATAGGTTTTAAAAATATTGGGTTGATACTTTCCAATATTTCTTTTTCGCTTTTTTTCCCTTCATAATCCAAAATCATATTATCCCTCTTTAGAGTTGGAATAAAAATTCTCTAAGAACCAAAGTACTCATAATATTACCTTATTTATCCATCTTCTAAATAAAGGACCTATTTGCCTGTTGGTTTCTTTAGGTTCTGAACATCTTTCCCAGATTTTATCTAAACCTAATTCAGTTAGTCTTCCGTATAGTCTATCTACTGTGGCAGGGTTTCTTTTTATTGCTGATGAATCTCTTTTCAAATAGGCAACATAAGAATCTTTTATAGGAAACAAGTCAAGCGAGAGCAAGATATTTAAGAGTTCAATTCTATTCTTATCCTTATATGCTTTTTCAATTGCTTTCCATTTTTGTTCGTCTATATCTCTTATTCCTTCTGGTATAGTTGGATAAACTTTAAAGAGTTCGTCTAAATAATTCCTTTGATTTGCAAACTCAATACTTAATTTAGTCCAATTCATGTCTACACACCTAAATAATTGAATCCATTTGAATGTTTATAAATATTGCTTTTAGATTTTTATTCTAATTATTTGCGGTTTTAAATATCCTTTACAATCTTATGTGAAAATTGAGCAAATCCTTGTTATTATTCCACAATAATATCATGGACAGACCGGGATTTGAACCCGGAGCCTATCGCAAGCCAAGCGATCATTCTACCAGATTGAACTATCTGCCCATCTTAGAGGAGAAATTTTTGTGTAATTAATAAAGGTTTGGCTATGCTTTTTTTGTTTTAACAAATTTTTTATAATCCAATCAAATTATGTATTTCATGCCTAAAGTTTTCGTCGAGAAATGTGAATCGTATAATCCTTTGGAAACAGAAAGGGCTGTAAGGAAAGTTTTATCGAATATTGATTTGAAGAGTTCGGTTTCTGATAAAAAAATCCTTCTTGTGCCAAATCTGCTTTTTGGCGCTGAACCTGAGATGTGCATTACAACCCATCCGTCTATTCTTGAGGCAGTGATTAAGGTATTGAAGGATTACAATGCGAAAATTCTAGTCGGGGATTCTCCTTTCAGCGATGACCCTTTTGAGGCGTATATCATAGCAGGATTTAAGGACGTATGTGAAAGGCAGGATGTGAAGTTTGTTGATTTTGGCTCAGGCAAATATTATAATTTCGAGAATGGAAAACATCTCAAGGGAATAAGGATAACTGCCTTTCTCGATGAGGTTGATATGGTGATTAATATCCCTAAGGTGAAATGCCATCAGCAGATGTATTTTACCGGAGCCATGAAAGGGATTTTTTCACTTGTTACGACTTACAGACGAGGATTACTGCATTTGAGAAGCGGAAGCGATTCTGTTCTCGGAGAAGCGATTCTGGATATTTTTAATTTCGTCAAACCCAAGTTGAGCATTTTCGACGGTGTTTACGGACTTGAGGGTAACGGTCCTGGTTCTGGCGGAGAGCCGAAGTTTGCCGGATTTATTTCATGCTCTCAAGATGCAATTGCTCTTGATTATGCAACGATGAAATTAGTTGGATTAAATCCTAACAAGGCATCATTGATGAAGGCAGCTAAAAGGAGAGGACAACTTGATGAAAATTCAGTAGAGATTTTAGGAGATGTCTCTTCGATAAAAGTCAAATTCAAAGAACCTGATATGGTCAGCGTTGACAGGATGCCGAAATTCTTAAATAAGTTCCGTGAGAAGCTTGCTGATTTGGATGAGGTTGTGATTGTTTGATTGTAAAAACAAATTCTTATAAATAGAAAAATTTTCTTGGATAATTATGCTCGCAAAACGAATCATTCCATGCCTTGATGTGGACTGCGGAAGAGTCGTCAAAGGAACAAAATTTCTCGACTTAAAAGACGCTGGAAATCCTGTTGAGCTTGCCAATGAATATAATAAGCAGGGCGCTGATGAACTGGTTTTCCTCGACATAACCGCGTCGCATGAAAATAGGGGGATAATGAAGAATGTCGTCGAGCAGGTTGCAAAAGAAGTTTTTATTCCGCTGACAGTCGGAGGAGGCATAAGAACTATCGAGGATATAAGAATGATGCTTAATGCAGGAGCTGAAAAAGTTTCTATCAATACAGCAGCGTTGGGAAATCCAGAAATCATAACAGAAGCTGCCAAAAGATACGGTTCGCAATGTGTTGTTATAGCAATTGATGCAAGAAAAGTTTCCGAGGGAAAATGGGAGGCATTTACTCACGGCGGAAGAACACCAACTGGAATTGATGCAGTTGAATGGGCGAAAAAAGCAGAGAATCACGGAGCTGGAGAGATTTTATTGACTTCAATGGACATGGACGGAACAAAGAAAGGATTTGACTTGGAATTGACGAGGAAGGTTTCAGAGGCAGTTAATATTCCAGTCATTGCATCTGGAGGTGTTGGCACATTGAAGCATATTCTTGAAGGATTTACTCTCGGAAAAGCAGATGCTGCGCTTGCCGCCTCGATATTCCATTACAAGGAGTTTGCAATTCCTCAGGTAAAAGAATATTTGAAAAAGAGCGGGATTTGTGTGAGGGAGTGATTATCTTATAAAATTTATAATTTAACTAAACTCAACTTCTCTTGGATCTGCTGAATATAAATATCTATCACCATTGGCAGTCTTTGTACTAACTCCGGACCAGCCCACAGATAAAACCGTGTATTCAGGATTAGATTCAGTTATAAAATCAATAGCATAGCTGCCTCTTCTATATGCCCTTGTATTATTTGGAGGATTTGTCATGGCGTTTTCAATTTGGTCATCAGTGCAAATCCTCCTTGGACGCAAACCCTCAGACTGAGATAACAGTCTATAATATATACCTCTTGCAGGATTAACATTATGATATTCAGTACATATCTGTGATGCTTCAGCAAGCGGCAGGTTTTTTCTTTCCATTCTCTTTAATAGAATATTCAGCTTAATCACCCAGTCAAGTTCTCTGTGCAAAGACATTGGTTCATTTTCAAGCGCATCAAGAGTTTCTCCCCAGTCTCTTATTACTTGCATTGCTGAGCTATCTGCTGGAGGATTTCTGCCGAAATAGGATAATGCTGCTAGATGATATTCTTTCTGCATCTGGATTGCTGTCATTTTTTTTGTTGCTCCGTTTATATTTACATCATACTCCCTTTTCAGAGTTAAATCCTCTGATATCTGATGAAGAACTTGAACTGGATTTGCAAGCTCAAATATAGGAAAAACTCCTGCTTCAACCAAATGAACTGCAATTGCTCCGGTGCCTATCTTTAGGTAATCAGAAAATTCGCTCATATTTGAATCATCCATTATATGATGTAGTCTTATAAAGCGACTTCTATCTGCTAATGGCTCATCCTTTGTATTTATTATTCCCCTACATTGCGTGGTTGCTGCTGATATGTCTTCGAGGATAAATCTGGCTCTGTCCATTATCACATAATTGCCCATGGCAAAATTTCTTCCGGCTTGATAAAGCACCTTTCCTGCTCCAGTAAATATTATTCTCGATACAAAAAATGACATAAGGAGCTGGTATATTTCTTCAAGTTTTGGAGCGTCTGTATTATCTCTCCAATGATGCCGCGCCATTTGGTAATTCTGGTGGCTTCCCCATGTATTGTCTTTAGTATCAGAATTATTTTTGTAGAGATTAATCTTTACTTCTGTTCCATGCTCTTTCCTTAGATACTTTTCCAGTTTAACTGAATTAGCTGCAACAATCCTTTCTCCTGCTTTGTCATGTGCAACAGCTTCAATTGCATTGTCTGCTTCAGGTGTAGAATATTCTAATTTATAGGATGAACCTGAATCAGAATAAATGTTGTCATTGTAATAACGCGCTCCGTTTGACAGAAATATATCACGAGTGTTCCTGCCTGTTTGAAAATAAAGAAGCGCACTTAAAATTTTACTTTCTGCTAACCAAAGATTTGTGCCATTAGCTGGAGTAATTGTAATACCAAATTCTGTTTCTATGCCCATTACTCTTCTCTCAAGCGGAAGCTCTGGAAGTCCCATAAAGTTTTGAGAATGGTAAGGTTATAAAACAATTTCTATCAGAAATTGACAAATTCGTTACCATTTAGAAATAAATATCTCATTAATTAAACGCAAACATTTTAATAGACATATTTAATCCTGAATATTTATGGCAAATTTACAAAGAACACAAACTGAATTGATATTACCATCAATACCAACTGAATCGATTTATCCAGTTATGCAAAAAGAAGCATTAAAGCAGTATGGTGTAGCTGGATTGGTTGAGGTATATTATAATAATAGATTTGGTGAAGGTGGTTCTCCATCTCTCAAAAGCTTATATTATGCCGTCGGGGAAACTAAAGACACTGATGGGAAAGACCGCACAGTCTTTTGCAATGTGATAGATGATTCTACAGGCAAAGTAATAGCTGTTACATTTACACCTCCTACAAAAGAAGTTAATAGTATGGAACCAGTTGGAGAACAAAGCAGTGAGCAGTATGGTCTTGATATTGGGGAACTATTAAGATTTAAATTGCTTACAGAGTATAATAGCAATAGTTCACAGGTATCAAATAAAAGATTCTATGGCCAACCTATTGCAGAAAATCCTTTTGAAATTGCGGAGATAAGATTTCATCCACATGAAACTGTAAACCATTGGTGGACATTACGGCCAGATAAAGTTCATAGAAGATTAGTTTATGCAGAAGGAATAGGCACTAACCCTTATGGTTCAGAATATTTGTTGCAATCGTGGGTAAGACAACATAAATTCGACAATCCAGATGAAACTATGCCAAGAATGATTACTGGAACACCTCTAAATGAAATAGTAGGTTATCGTCCTCTAAGGCGTCTTGAACAGAGATTATAGCAGGGAAAAATTGTATAATTTATTTTCCAAGCTCTCTGCTTTTCCTAACAGCAGAATTAACAGCATTCAAAATTGTCTTGTCTGCTCTGTCATTCTTTAAGGAGTTTAATCCAGCTTCTGTTGTGCCTCCTTTGGATGCAACCATCTGGATTAGTTCTTCTGGCTTAAGCCTTTTTTCTATCAATAATCGAGCAGTTCCATACATTGTTTCTATCACAAGTGTTTCTGATTGTTCTTTTGTAAGGCCGTTTGCGATTCCTGCTTTTACAAATGCGTCAACTAAAAATGCAAAAAATGCAGGGCCGCTGCCTGAGATTGCTGTAACAGTATCAAGGTATTTCTCCTCGATGACAAGCGAGCGCCCGGCAGTATCTAGGATTTGCCTGATATTTTCAGCATCTTGTTTTGTGGCGTATGTGCCAAGTGAAAACCCAGCAGCCATTTCTCCTACAAGGCAGGCAATGTTCGGCATTACTCTTATAATTCTCTGCTTAGGCATTTTTGATTCAAAGTATGCAATTTTTATTCCTGCTGCGATTGACACAAAAAGTTTTTGCTTTGAAAGGTTGAATTTGATTTCGTCCATGAGAATAGGTATGTCCTGCGGCTTGACAGCAATGAATATTATCTCTGCGCTGTTGATTACCTCAGAATTGCTTTTTGCTGCTGTTATCTGCATTTCCTGCTCGAGATTCCTGAGTTTTACCTTGTCCTTGTCATTCATTATTATCTGAGCATTTGGTTCTTCAGAAAGAATTGCTCTTGCAAGACTGGACGCCATGTTTCCTGCGCCGATAAATCCGATTTTTTTCATGGAAATTCTGAATGCATTAATTCTATATAAAGATTGCTGAAAAGTTCATTCCAAAGTTTTATATACAAAATAAAATGATTTCCTTTGTTATGACAATCGCTCTGACAACTGCGCAAAATATAGTCAGAAGGGCTTTTCCTGATGCAAAAATTGAGAATCTCTGGATGTACAAGCAGGGGCTGATTAACAGGACTTATGAGATTGTTATTTCCAATCCTGAGAAGGAATTGATTTTGCGGCTGTCGCCAAAGGCAAGCTGGAAGCCAAAGAAAGAGAAGTTTGTTTATGATTTGATTCGTGAAAAAACAAATGTCCCTGTGCCGGATGTTTTTATCGTCGAGAGTTCTGAGGAATTAGTCGGGCATTCGTTTATGCTGCTTTCAAAAATCTCAGGAGAGGATTTGGATAAAATATATGAGAAGAGCAGGAACAAGGAGATGATTTCCAAAGCAGGAGAGTTTCTTGCAGAGATTCATTCAATAAAGCTTGATTCATTTGGCTGGATTATGGATAATGGAATTAAGCCGAGTTTCAGGAGATGGACAGATTTTCTTGAGTATGATTTGAATGAAAAACTTTTAAGTCTTGCTATGGTAAGGCATTTTCCAAAGATTGTTTTGAAACAGTGCAGGGAGTTTTTTTCGCTGAGAAAGCCAATACTTGAGACAAATGCAAAGCCATGCCTTCTGCATAAGGATTATCATTTCTCGCATATAATTGCAGACGATAAAAGAATTAACGGCATAATTGATGTTGAGTGGGCTATTGCCGGAAATCCAGAGCTTGATTTGGTAAAATCAGGTATGTGGATGTTTTCCGAGAAAAAGGAGCTTGAAAAGATTTTCCTCGATGGTTATAAGAAGAAAGGGAAAATCTCGTCGGGATTTGAAGATAGAAAGGTTGTTTACGAGTTTCTGGTTTTGATAAGTTCGCTTTCGCTTGCGTATGAGTATCGGAATCTTAAATGGGTTGATAAGCATTTGAATAAGCTGAAAAAGATATTGGCAAATAAAAAAAAATTTCAATAATCTCAAACCTTCTCAAGCAATCTCAGCACTCTTTCTTTTCCTATCTGCATGATAAATGTTGCTAATTTGGGACCTTTTTCTTTTGCGATTAAAACCCTGTATGCTGCTGAGAAGAATTTTTTGTTATCAATTCCTGCTTCCTTGCATATATTGTAGAATTCTTCAAAGAGTGATTGCTCATTATAATCTTTTTCTTTCAGGCGTTGTGCAAGAATCCTCAGCGCTTTTTTCTCATTCTCATCGAGAACTGCCTTGTTCTCCTGCTGGATTCTAAATCTGAAATCTTCAGGAGCATATTTCTCGAGCCATTTTGAGACTGTGCTTGCTCGTCGCTGGAGTCTTTCCAAGTCAAAGCTTGTTTTTATCTCATGCCTGTAATATTCCTTGAGCTTTTCAAAATCATTCTCGAAAACCTGAACAAGATTTGTTAAATGACGAAAGCCGGGCTGGATAGGCATTGAATCCTGAATTTTTATTGCAGACAACTCGTAAATTCTTTTTTCCTTGAGATAATCTTTTTCGTCTTTTGCATGGGTTTTGTCATAATAGACTTTTTCTGTCCTGTCAAAATCCTCGTATGTTTGGATAATTCCTAAGTCGAAAGCAATGAAAAATTCTGCATCAGGCCTTGTGCCAGCGAAAAGCCAACGAACAATTTCCGGCTCATAATACTCGAGAACTTCTTTCAATGATACAACATTTCCCTGCGAGCCGGACATTTTTCCGCCGCTTTTGAGGATAATGAAATCGTATTTTTTATAGACAGGAGGCTTTCTATTCCATACATCCTGCACAATTTCAGCGCCAGTTGTTCTCGAGCCGCCTGGAGTTGAATGCTCTTTTCCACCTGGCTCGAATGCAACATTCTCAAAATTCCATCTCATTGGCCAGTCTGCTCTCCATGGAAGTTTGACTATGCCACTTTTCCTGAAATCAATTTTATTTTTATGTCCGCATTTACATTCATACTCAACACTGTAATTCTCGTCGTAATGGACAACATGAGTCGAGTCTTTCCTACATTTCTCGCAGTATATTTGAAGAGGAAACCAATTTTCGTCTATTGGCTCTGACTTGTATTTGTCAAGGATGTTTTTGATTTTTTCCCTGTTGATGAGAGCATGTTTTATACTGTCAGCGTAAACGCATTTTCTGTATTGGATGTTCTGCCTGATGAATTCAGGGTTTACATCCACATCTCCGAGAGAAGATTCAAATTCCATTTCAAAATGCTCGCCATAATTTTCATGGCAGCTAAACGGATCAGGAACATAGCAGTAAGGCAGTCCAATAAATTCGTTCATGTCTTTTGGGATATTTTTTGGTGTTTTTCTGAACCTGTCATAGTCATCCCATGAGTATATGAACCTAACATTTTTTCCGAGAGATTTTAATGCTCGAGCTACCAAGTCAACTGTGATTACCTCTCTGAAATTTCCGAAATGTACTGTGCCTGATGGGCTGATGCCTGCTGCACATGTATAGGTTTTTTCATTAGGAAACTGCTCGAGAATTTCTTCTGCTGTTGAGTCTGCCCAGTGTTTTATGTTTGATGATTCCTTATGCATAGTTTTGTTTAATCTGAATCTTTATTTAAAATTATCTGGAAATATCTCAGATTTATTGCGAATCAATCATCACACTGATGGGGGTTTTGTATACCAGAAGCTTCTGTTCATTGACGGTCTTATTATCATTTCTAACCTTAATTATTCAAAACTAAATAATCCCATCCTCTGGACGCTCCGTTGCATATATACATTCTGTTATTTGTATATTCTAAAATAAGCCTTCCTCTCTCTGCATCAGAATCACAGTCTGCACTTACTGGAATACTGATTGAAGAATCAATCTGCGCATATCCTTTGACTTGGAGGTTTGATTGAGGATTTTTTGTTCCTATACCTACAAATCCGTTTTGATTGATTCTCATCCTCTCAGCAAGAGAATTATCAGGATTTCCATTATTGGATGCAGTATAGAAAATCATCTGACCGCTATATCCCTCGGCAGTTATACTTGAGATTCTTCCCATGTTATAGGTAGGGCCACCCTGCCAGTTATATCTGAAATCCATTGCTGGACCACCATTACCGCCAGAGCCTCTTGTCCTCAACGAAAGAACAGGATTATCACTCCATGAATCTGTAACATTATCATCTACTTCAAACAATGCAGTTGGGTCTTTTGTTCCAATTCCTGCTTTGTCTCCGAGAAAATACATCTTTTCCTTAGATATTTTCATAAAATCAAGATTATTGTAAGGAGGATTAATATTGCCTATCCTGAACAGAACACCGTCATTATAATTATCCTTAACCTCAATTACCAGATTAGAATTATCAACATTATCATGCTCACCATAAATTCTTAAAGCGTCATTTGTGCTGGAAGGAAAAGAAATCCCCTGACCAGAAACTCCACCTCTATTTGCAAAGGATGAGCCACCAGCGCCAATGTTTCCTGCAACAGTAAACTTCTCATTAGGGGATGCAGTTCCAACACCGACATAACCATTTCCGTGTAATGTTAATGTGTCGCCGGAAGTAAATGAGCCGAATGAAATCATATCATCAGAATCATCACCTATTCCGACTAATAGTTTAGTCCTATCGCCTGAAACTGTTGTTGGGATAATGTAAAAATAATCTGAGCCATAAGCAAGGCTGAACGAGTTTGTATTTACATTTGGATGATTCCTTGTTCCAGCTTGACCAATTTGAAGCATGGTTGTTGGATTTTTTGTTCCGATTCCTGCTTTTCCACCGACGTAATACAATCCATCCCTTGCGATTCTCATATAATCAGAAGAGCCAACAGCAGGATTCCAGTCAATATTCCTGAAAATAACGCCATCATCAGAATTATCTCTCTGCTCTATTATTATGTTGGATCTGTCATTATTATCGTGCTCGCCGTAAATTCTCAGTGCATCATTTCTAGTTGAAGGAAATGCAATTCCCCTTCCAGATATTCCACCAGGGATATTAAATAATGAGCCACCTAATCCTAAATTATCTCCCACTATACTTCCAGATATATTTAAGAGTCCATTCTCAATAACAACTGCCGCAGATGAGAGATTTGAAGAAAATAATAACATTAATATCAAACTCAAAAAAAAGATAGAATCTCCTAAATCGTATTTGTTTAGCTGATTTCTAAGTTTTTTGTTGTTTTATATTCTCTAACACCGAAAAGTATAAATACAAGTTAGCTACATTGTAGCTAATAAGATGAAAGAAACAAAAATTCAACTCACAGGTTTTGAGATGCTTGAGAAACAAGTGAACCAAAGCGGAAACAGCGGTCGCATTTATGTTCCTGTTGAGTGGATTGGTAAAAGAGTAAAAATTGTTCTGATTGAAAAATGATACAACTCAAGAATTTCAAAGAGGATTTTGAAGATAAATCAAAAGATAAAATTTTAGAAGAATTTTATAAACTTTACAAAGAAAATGAGAAAGTGAAGAAAGAGAAAGAAGCTCTTGAAAAAGAGCTTCGCAAATATAAAAACTCTAATACTCCTCCTTCTGCTCATCCTCATTTAAAGCCTGCTTTTTCAAAAACAATAGATGTGAAGCCACATAGGAGGGGTGCTCCTGTAGGTCATACAGGAACAACCAAGCCAAAAAAAGAAACACTCAATGTTCGTCATATCTTCGGAGAAGAATGTCCCAATTGCCAAAGCAAAAGTTTTGAAG
>Ga0082335_1009323_pt1 | contig 10625 bp, 9 predicted proteins | sample Subgrocontami58m_FD_72375 | JGI IMG/M metagenome (GOLD analysis project Ga0082335, IMG submission 72375) | Subsurface groundwater microbial communities from S. Glens Falls, New York, USA - GMW37 contaminated, 5.8 m (SPADES assembly) (version 2) ... | reverse complement strand
ACAACCCCCCGCGGAGTCCAAAGGGGAAAGACCCCCCCGTTCCAGAAAACCGGCTGGGGTGGCGGCGGGAACCCTTCGTCCTAACCCCCCCGCCCCCCCCCCCCCCCGCTATCTTGCCGACAAGCGTTCTGTAGGCTATCGTACAAATGAGGGCTGATCTTGGCTTCGTCTGCATGAGATCGGCGCGCGCTTCGACCTGGCCGCGGGGGTTCCATGCCAACGACCAACAACCCATCCTTGTCCACGGGGCAATCGCCCCAGCAGAACCGGCTGATCGGCGCGCTGCCGGCTGCGGAAAGCGAGCGCCTGCTGCCCCATCTGGAACCGGTTTCACTCAATCTGGGCAGGGCGCTGTACGAATCCGGTAGCCACCAGGGATATGTGTATTTCCCCACCAACAGCATCGTATCGCTGCTTTATGTGATGGAGGACGGGTCCTCGGCGGAGATCGCGGTGGTAGGCAACGAAGGCGCAGTGGGCATCGCCCTGTTCATGGGCGGCGAGAGCACCCCGAGCCGCGCCGTGGTGCAGAGCGCAGGCCATTGCTATCGGCTCGGCGCGGGCGCGCTGAAAAACGAATTCGGCCGGAGCGGGGAGTTGCAGCATCTGCTGCTGCGCTACACGCAGGCGCTGATCACCCAGATGGCGCAGACCGCCGTGTGCAACCGGCACCATTCGCTCGAGCAGCAACTGTGCCGCTGGCTGCTGCTGAGCCTGGACCGGCTGCCTTCGAACGAACTGACCATGACCCAGGAACTGATCGCCAACATGCTGGGAGTGCGCCGCGAGGGCGTGACCGAGGCCGCCGGCCACCTGCAGGCGGCGGGACTGATCCATTACAGCCGCGGCAGGATCAGCGTGCTGGACCGCCCGAAGCTGGAAGCACGCGTGTGCGAGTGCTACGCCGTGGTAAAACGCGAATACGACCGCCTGCTTCCGCGCACCGGCACAAACTAGAACCCGTCAGGAAATGGCGATGGGATGGGTCCCCTCGCGCCTCCCCAAAAAGCAGAGGCCGTTCCAGTCATTCTGAAACGGCCTCGAAGCGTCGCGATCAGGCGCGACCGCCCGGATCCACTTCAGGCGTTAGCGTCGCTTTGCCCCGAACCGATACACCAGGCCGACGGAGACAAGATCGATGTCGCCTTTGTTGCCGACGGCGTCGTTGATGCGGTAGCGTTCCACTTCGGCGCGCATGCCGAGCGCATGAGTGAAATCGTACTGAATGCCGAGGCCGAGCTTGTAGTTCGTTTCGCTCTTGCTCGGGCTGGGGTTGGTCACATTGACTGCCCCGGTCCCGCTGAACGAGTCCCTGGCTTCGGCGTAGTTCAGTCCGGCCCGGCCAAACGCGGAAAACTTTTCGTTGATGGGCAGAATGCCGACCGCGTCGAGATTCAGGCCGCTGAGCCGGATATCGCCCTTCAGCGTTCCCGCAGGCACCGTGGTCGCCATAAAGCCGAATTTGCCCAGATCGAAATAGCCGGCTTCAACGGCAAAATTCCGGTTGTACTTGTAGCCGGCGAAAATCTTGTAGCCGGTATCGGTGTCGTCATTGGTGATCGAGGTCGTGGCGAAACCCGCTCCCAGCAGGCTGCTGGTGATTCGCGCGTCGTCGATTTTCGCGTTCGACTGGCCTACGCTGACCCCGCCGTACCAGCCCAAATCCGCCGCCCCTGAATAGCGGCTGCCCATTGCAGCAGACGCGCCAGGACCTCCGGCGCCTGCACCAGCGGCACCGCCGGCTCCCGCCTGCGCCATCGCCAACTGGCTGCCCATCAGAGCGAATGCCATCAGACCTATCGTTCCTGCGGCTTTTGCTAGTTCGAATTTCATGAATTTCTCCCGGAGGAATTACAATCTATAATGAAATCATTATATTCTGGTCTATTATTGCAGTAAATTCTAAGATTGGAGGCCCGAACTGTCAAGTCCTTCCTCATTTCCTGCCATGAAACGCTGGGTATGTTGCATTAATGCAACATGAGCAATATCAATGCGGCTTGTTACTTTACCCTGATTACGCAACAAAGGCCGGCAGAAGACGACTCTGCCGGCCTTTGCCTTGATGCCTCGAGCCTTACGGGGCAGTAATGGTATTGCCGATCAATGTAACGGCGGTCTGCGCCAACGCCCTGCCGTTCAGCGTTGCTCCATTCTTGAATGTGATGGCTTTCGCTGCCAATATGTTCCCCTGGAAGGCAGACGTCGTCTCGAGCGTCACTCCCGTGCCGCCGCCGACTTGCCAGTAGACGTTCTTCGCCTGTGCGGCGCCGGCCAGAGTAATCTTGGCACCGGAGTTCAACAGCAGGTCTCCTGATATCTGGAGGATCCAGATGTCAGTCGCGCAACCCGAGAGAGTGACCACGCCGGCCGGATCTATTGAAACACCAGTGGTCCATTTGTAGAGGCCGGCAGTGAGTGTCTGTCCGGTAATATTTCCGGCGCCCAGGTTAGTAGCATCGGGTGTCGGGCGTCCAGCGGCATCGGTGTACGCCGTTTCCATGTTGCTGATGGTCGTGGTCATGTCGCCAGGAGTGGGGGCAGTATAGTCAGCTGCGTATACTTTTCCGGTCACGAGACTCGAAGTTGCAAATGTGTTCGAGACATCCATGATCAGCCCAAATCCGGTTATGGCAGTACTGTCAATCGGGCTTACTCCGATGTCTCCAGTAATCTTGGTGACGCCCGTGGTTGTGATTCCCGATTTTCCAAGGGCTACGAAATTCCCGGCCAATCCGAGGTTTACCGGCAATGGCGGATTGAGAGCGCAGGACGGGCCCGGCGGGGTTACGGTCGCGGCAGTGGCAAAGGTCCATACGAAGTCACTCGCCAACGCATTGCCCGCCAGATCCTTGACCCCGCCTGCCCCGCCTTTGACCCTGGCGGTATAGTTGCCACCGGGCGAAAGACCGATTCCGGGCACGAATACCGCGTTCCTGTCAGCAGAGTAGGTAACCGTACCATTAAAGAATTCATTGGCGGTTTGCCGCAGCGTGAATGTTGCCGTGGTGATCGTCAACGGATCGATCGCCTCGCTGAACACTGCGGAAACGGTGGTGTCGGTCGGCACGTTTACCGCAAGATTCGCGGGACGCACGAGCGTCACCGTAGGCGGCGTGGTCTCCACGGAGGTACCGGTGGTCCAGCCTACCTGGAACGTACTGGCCATTGGATTGCCTGCCAGATCCTTGACGCCGCCGGCGCCGGCTGCAACTGTTACGGTGTAGTTGGTATTGGGCTTGAGATTGCTCGATGGTATGAACGTCGCGGTCACACCGGTGTAGCTGAGCGTGCCTGCCACTGCAACGCTGCTCACCGTCTCCTGCAACCTGACATTGAGGTTGGTGATGGTCAACGGAGCCATCCCCTCGCTGAACGTGACGCTGGCTTGAGTGTTGAGGCCGACGTTGGTCTGCAAGCTGACGGGCGCGGTCGCGATTACCGAGGGTGCGGTGGTGTCGGGGGTCGCACCGGTGGTCCAGCTCCAGACAAAGTCGCTTGCCATCGGATTGCCTGCCAGATCCTTGACACCGCTCGCGCCGCCTTTGATGGTGACGGTGTAACCGGTATTGGGCGCGAGATTGTTCACCGGATTGAATACCGCGCTCACGCCGGCGTAGCTCACTACGCCCGCTACCGCCGTGCCGCTGACGGTTTGCTTCATCGCGAAATTCACGTTGGTGACCGTCAGCGGGTTCATCCCCTCACTGAACGTTGCGCCGGCGTTGGTGTTGATGGCCACGTTGGTCGCGCCGTTGGCATTGATGGTGCCGGTTACCGTCGGCGCGGTGGTATCGGGGGCCGCACCAGTGGTCCAGCTCCAGACATAGTCACTTGCCATCGGATTGCCTGCCAGATCCTTGACGCCGCTCGCGCCGCCTTTGACGGTGACCGTATAGCCGGTATTGGGCGCGAGACTGTTCACCGGATTGAATACCGCGCTCACGCCGGAGTAGCTCACTACGCCTGTTACCGCCGTGCCGCTCACGGTTTCCTTCAACGCGAAATTCAGGTTGGTGATCGTCAGGGGGTCCATCCCCTCGCTGAACGTTGCACCGGCGTTGGTGTTGATGGCTACGTTGGTCGCGCCGTTGGCATTGACGGTGCCGGTTACCGTCGGTGCGGTCGTGTCCGGGGCCGCACCGGTGGTCCAGCTCCAGACAAAGTTGCTTGCCAGCGCATTGCCGCGCACGTCCTTCGCTCCGGTCGTAACCGTGGCCGTATAGACGGTATTGGGTGCAAGATTGCTTGCCGGCGTGAATACCGCGTTGATGCCGGCGTAGGTCACAGTGCCCGCAACAGGCGTTGCACCTTGCGTAAAGGTGAATGTTGTCGCGCTGATCGTGGTGGGGTCCATCACCTCGCTGAAGGTTGCGCCGACTTTGGTGTTGATGGCGACGTTGGTCGCACCGTTGGCATTGATGGTTCCGGTTACCGTGGGCGCTGTGGTGTCCGGGGCCGCACCGGTGGTAAAGGTCCAGCTAAAGTTAGTCGCCAATGCAATGCCTGTTGTGTCCTTGGCGCCGGTGGTGATCGTCGCCGTACAGGTAGTGTTGGCGGGGAGATTGGCAGCCAGTGCCATCGTCCAGGTCGCTACGCTGCCTGTTGTAATGTAGGCCACCGTCCCGGTTTGGGCCGTTCCCACAGGGCATGCCAGCGTAAAGGTCGCCGGGGTGAGCGTAGCGGGGTCCATCGCCTTGGTAAAGGTGGCCGTGATGATTCTTGTGTTGGTCGGCACACCGGTGGCGTTAGGAACAGGAGTCACGGAAGTCACCGTGGGTGCTGGGCCGGTAATGACGGCACCGCCGCCTGTGCCCAGGACCGGATCTTGTCCCCCGCCGCCGCCTCCGCAGCCTGCCACCAATGCGCCGAGCAGCAATGCCGTGAACCACGTCCTGAATCCGGAAAAACTCTGGTACTTGCTCATTGTTTTCATTTGTTTACCCTCTTCGTCTGATCCAGAAAACCATCGATGTAATTGACCGACCCCGCGTCGGTGCGAACGCTGACGTTCGGCACAATCGCTTTCGCGCAGAACTTCACAGTCGAAAGTATTGCCCTGCGGCGCAAGCAGTTCTGTGCGGTGTCGCACATACGCAGGACGATTTGCGTGCCCCCATGCCCAGCGTGGAACCAACAATGAAGGACGCATACTGGCCCCCACTAGACGTACACACCGAAAATGACGCCATCGCACACTTGCGCTTTGCCTCGCTGGCCGTGCGCTTTTTTTCTGAGGAAAGCCGGCGATCGGTATCGTGAGAAAAATCAAATTCCGGTGAGAATTGAGCGCTTGCGCCGCTCGTCAGCAACGCCAACAGAACGCGTCGAGCGCGACGCCGGTCCCACGCGCTGGAAGCAGTCCGGCGGTTGGGCAATCCTCAATGCAATTTGATCAGGCCGGAGTAGTTGCCGACGACATTCAGCAATACAGCGGACCGTGACGCACGCCGCGGGACAGCATCGCTACCGCAGGCGAATGTGATGGGTGCGGGGCCAGCAAGCAACTTCGGCTTGCCAATATTCGGGGAGCAAACGATCGTACTCCCGTTTGACGACGGCATAGCACTCGCATACCCGTGCTTCCAGTCGGGGGCGATCGAGCACGGCAACATGGCCGCGGCTGTAACGGATCAGCCCCGCCTTTTGCAGCTTTCCAGCGGCCTCCGTGACGCTTTCGCGGCGCACGCCCAGGCTATCGGCGATCGATTCCTGCGTCGTCGCCAGTTCGTTCGAGGGCATTCGGTCCAGGATTGACAAGATCCAGCGGGACAGTTGCTGTTCCACAGAATGGTGTCGGTAGCACGCCGCGATTCCGGTTGTCGAAACTTGATATTTCTCAACACGGAAGCATGCCATGCGGTTCATCATTTGGAATATGCGCCGACTGACGCGGGAGCCGGCATGCTTGCCGGACACCGCTCCAGGTAAGACCATTTTCTGCGGCCCAAGCCGTCGAGTTCGAGCTTGCCGAGGCACACTTGGACGGGAAGGCAAGCGCTTTCCAATTTGAAGGAAGAAATCATGAACAAGTCAGCAAAACAATTCGGATTGGTCCTTGCCGCCGCGCTTGCGCTCGGCATGGGAGCGAACACCGCCGTTGCACAGGTGGGCGAAGGCTATTGGGGCTCGAGCGGCATGTACGTCAAGAACGCCACCGGACTGTGCTGGCGCGCGGGCTATTGGACGCCCGCGATGGCGACCCAGGAATGCGATCCGGATCTCGTGCCGAAGAAAGTCGCGCCTCCGGCTCCGGCCCCGGCCGTTGCTCCTGCTGCGCCTGCCGAGCCTAAAGCCGCACCGCCCGCGCTGCCCAAGCCCGTCGTCGAAAAAGTGACCATGGCCGCCGATGCGCACTTCGACTTCGACAAGGCCGTAATCAAGCCCGAAGGCAAGGCCAAGCTCGACGACCTCGTGGGCAAGCTGAAAGCGGTGAACCTGGAAGTGATCATCGCCATCGGCCACACCGACAGCATCGGCAGCGTTGCCTACAACAAGAAACTGTCGCTGCGCCGCGCCGACGCGGTCAAAGCGTACCTGGTCAGCAAAGGCATCGAAGCCAACCGTGTCCACACGGAAGGCAAAGGCGAGTCGCAGCCGATCGCCGACAACAAGAGCAAGGAAGGCCGCGCCAAGAACCGCCGCGTCGAAATCGAGGTGGTGGGTTCGCGCACCAAGTAGGCTTTGCCTAACCGTTCAAAAAGCCCCGCGCACGCGGGGCTTTTGAAATTCCGGTGCGCACAGCGACATGAATGCCGTGCCACAGCCGTCCGCCTATCACTGCCGGCGCTTGTCCGCCGGCATGCTGCCGGCTTCTTTCCCCGGATGCGCAGCGACGTCCGCGAAACAGGGGACCGGAGAGGCAACTTACGGCAGCAAGCATGAGATGGCTTAAACGCATACTGATCGGGCTCGCGGCGCTGCTCGCGATCGCGGCAGCGTTGCCGTTTTTCATCTCGCTCGACGATTACCTTCCGCTGATTGAAGAAGAGGCGTCGGCCAGGCTCAAACAGCCGGTGACGATAAAGAGCATCCGGCTCAGCGCATTGCCATTGCCGCATATCGCGGTCGACGGCATCACTGTCGGCACGAGCAATGACATCAGGATAGGCAGGGTGTTGGTGACCCCCGATATTTTCTCCCTGCTGCAGTCGACCAAGGTGATCAAGAGCATCGAGATCGATTCTCTGGCCCTGGCGCAGAAGGCGATCGAAAACATTCCGGCATGGGCCAAGCCGGATGCCGCCAAGCCGCCGCAAGTCCGGGTTGAGAACCTCTGTCTCAGCAACGCGCTGGTCCAAATCGGCAAGGGGAGCTTTGGCCCGTTCGATGCGCACGTAAGCCTCGACAGCAAGGGCGACCCCGGGGACGCATCGATTACTACGCGGGACGGCAAGCTCAAGGCGCTCATCAAGCCTGACAAGTCCAAGTACTTGATCGACGCCAGTGCAAGATCGTGGACCTTGCCGGCCGGGCCGGCGCTGGTGTTCGACGAGTTGACCATCAAAGGCGTGGCGACGCTCGACCATGCCAACTTCAGCGAGGTGAGCGCCAAGCTCTATGGCGGCACAGTCATTGGCAAAACGACCTTTAGTTGGCGGAAAGGGTTGCAGCTCGCAGGCAATCTCGATGTCAGCCAGCTGGAACTGCAGCAATTCGCTTCCCCGCTGTCGCCCGGCAGCCGCTTCAGCGGCAAGCTCAGTGCCAAACCGGTTTTCTCCGCCGCGGCGGTATCGGCGGATCAGCTGATGCATGCATTGCGGCTGGAAACGCTTTTTAGCGTCAATGACGGCATGCTCCACGGCGTTGACATCCAGAGGGCCGCCACCCATCTGATCAAGCAGGGAACGAGCGGCGGAGAAACCCGTTTCGAGCAGTTGTCCGGGCATCTCGTGATGGAGCGCGGCAGCTACCGCTTCACGCAACTCAAGATCGCCTCGGGCGCGCTGGCCGCTGACGGCAATGTGAGCGTCTCGCCGAAGAAGGAACTGTCGGGGCGTATCAACGCCCAGGTCAAGGCGGTAGGCACCAGCGCCAACGTGCCGCTCAACGTTGGGGGAACGGTGGACACACCGCTACTCTATCCCACTGGCGGAACCGTGGCGGGCGCGGCGGTCGGCACGGTCATATTGGGCCCGGGGTTTGGCACTTCGGTCGGCGCGAAAGCCGGAAGCTGGGCCGGAGGCCTGTTCGGCAAGAAGGACGAAAGGAAGCCGAAGAAATAGCGCGCATTGCGCGGCAGCTGTCCGGCGGCTATGCGTACGCGTGCTTGCCGCAGAACTGCGCCTGCGGCGGTAATGCTCAGGCGTTCGACTGGATCGCGCCGTTGACGATCTTGACTTTATCGCCTATGCGCCAGTTCGGCAGACTCGCTTCGCTGATCACGCGGCTCGATCCGTTGTTGAGGCGCACGGTGATCTCATAGCTCTTGCTCGCTTTCACCCGCTTCTCGACCTCGTTTCCGGCCACTGCGCCGCCGACTGCGCCGACCACGGTCATGACGTCCTGGCCGCGACCGCCGCCGACCTGGTTGCCGAGCAGTCCGCCCACGACGGCGCCGCCTACGGCGCCAATACCGCTACCCTTGCCTTTTTCCGCGATTTCACGCACCGATTCGATCACGCCGCATTCGGCGCAGGTCGACACGGCCGCGACCGGCTCGGGAGCGATGGTGCGCGCCACCGGCGCGGGTTGCGACGCCGCAGCCCTGGGTGCCTTTGGCACAGCCGGCGCGACAATATTCGCCTTCTGCTCGCCGATCACGGCCTTGTCGCTCGGGCCGCCCATCGAGTTCGGGATCCACCCCATCAAGACGGCAATACCGATGCCGCTGAACAAGGTCAATGCGATGCCTGCGGTCCAGATTACCGCCTGGGGGAACTTGCCCGATTGCGGTTCGATTCTGTTGACTTGCGTTTCCATGTTGGCTTCCTTCATAGTTGAACCGGGTCAAACGACGCTTCCGCCGATAGCGTGAGCGGCGGCAAACGGTCGTTGTGAAACTACATTTTCCTGCCGACGTCCCGCGCCGTATCCGAGGTGGCTTCACCCGCGCGCTCAAGATCTTTACCCATGCCTTCGACCGTATTGCAGCCCGCGAGGGTGCCGAAAGCGCCGATCATTACCAACATTGCCACAATCGCTTTGAACATGATGTTTCCTATCTCTATTGATCTGAACCGGATCACGCCGCCCGAGGGGGCGTAACCCTGTCCGTAGCCTTGAACACCCAAGGTCAGGTCAGTCTTCGCTGCAGGCACTCGCCTGCGGTACCGGCCCTGCCGGAGCAGGGCCGTTTGACGGCACCAGGACTCGCCAATGACTAGCGCACGATCTTTGTGCCGATTACTTCGATATCGACGTGACGATCCGGCTGCAGGCAGGCGATGACTTTGGCGCTCGTGGGGCCAGTGCAATCGCCGGCTTTGGTGACCGGCTGCGTTTCGCCCTTGCCTTCGGTATATACGCGGTTCGCGTCGACGCCCTTGCTGACCATGTAGTCCTTCACCGTCGCCACGCGCTGCTCGGACAGGCGCTGGTTGTAGCGCTCATTGCCGATGCGGTCGGCATGGCCGATGGCCATGATGGTTTCAGGGCTGATGTCCTTGAGCTTGCTGACGAACGCATCCAGCGTGTCACGCCCTGCAGGACGCAGCGTCGCTTTGTCGAAGTCGAACAGCGTATCGGCGTCCAGGGTCAGCTTCTCGGCCACGGGCATCACAACAGGCATCGGCTTCGGCGTCGGGAGCGCGGCAACTTGCTCGGGCGGCGGAATCGCTACCTTTTTTTCCGCCGGGGGCGCTACATAGGCGACGTAATTGGGGTCGCATTCGGGGCCAGGCGCCGGGGGCGGGCCAAAGGAGGTGTGCCAGCATAGGCCGGTGCCGCTCATGATTACGCCCCCGCGGCTATCTCCGAGGTATGCCCTGTCTTTGGCATCCAGCGTGGTTTGCGCGTGCGCAGTTCCGGACAGGACGCCCAATGCCAGCGCGCATGCCACCGCCAGCTCGATTTGCTTCTTGTTGAATGATTTGGTCATGGTGTTCTCCTGGTAATAAAAGGTGATTGCACCTGCAGCTTTCATCCCCACTATCTAGATAGAGCCGCAAGTTGCGGTAGGAGAAACTGACTGGCAATGAAGCATTGTGCGGGTAGCGTGCCAAAACAATCTGGGCGGTAGCGCACATACCGCGAAATATTCTGTTGGTGCACCGGCATCGATGCGCTCATGCAGCGCGTCCTGACTAGAGCGCAGTCGGCTGCACGGGCAAACGCGGCCATCGACAGCAGCGCGGCAATTGGCCGCGCTGCCGGCCGCCATCTTCGCTCAAACGCCGTAAACCGAGTATCCATGCGGCTCTCGGCCACATTTGTCTTTGCAATCACCCGCGCTGATCCGCGCTGACCCTGAAGAATATTAGGCGTAATATTGGGCACCATGGCTGAACCAGTGACGCTCCCCGAAGGCAAGGAACCGGTGCTGCGGGTCATACCCATGCCCGCGGACGCCAACCATCACGGCGACATTTTCGGCGGCTGGATCATGTCGCAGGTCGACATCGCCGGCGGCGTCCTCGCCGCGCGCCATGCGCGCGGCCGCGTCGCCACGGTGGCGGTGAATTCGT
>Ga0082335_1009322_pt1 | contig 10627 bp, 7 predicted proteins | sample Subgrocontami58m_FD_72375 | JGI IMG/M metagenome (GOLD analysis project Ga0082335, IMG submission 72375) | Subsurface groundwater microbial communities from S. Glens Falls, New York, USA - GMW37 contaminated, 5.8 m (SPADES assembly) (version 2) ... | reverse complement strand
CCTCCGAGAAGGCCATCTTCCGCGCCACGGGAGCTGGCCGCGGCATCCTGGCGGGCGGGACCCAGGCCGTGCGTCTGCCGCGCCTGGTGGGGTTGGGCCGGGCGCTGGAGATGCTGCTCTGGTCGCGCAACGTCGATGCCCATCAGGCCGAGCGGTTCGGTCTCGTGAGCTGCGTCGTGCCGGAGAACGAGCTTCTGCCCACGGCCTGGCGGTGGGCAGAAGAGAGCTGCCAGCTTGCCCCCCTGGCGGTCCAGGCGGCCAAGGAGGTGGCGGTCCGGGGCATCGACATGTCGTTGACCGAGGCCTTTCGCCTGGAGAACGAAGTCGCCGGGCGTGTCCGAAGGACGGCGGATGCTGAGGAAGGCATCACGGCCTTTCGCGAGAAGAGGCCGCCCCGTTTTCAGGGTCGCTAGGCTGCGCGGATAGGTGGGGGCGGGCCCCGTGCCGCAATGCCTGGGAGGAGTGCGGGTCCTCGAGCTCGCGCGCCAGCACGCGGGGCCGCGGGCGGGCATGGCCCTGGCGGACCTGGGCGCCGAGGTGGTCAAGATCGAGCCGCCGGGCGGCGAGGAGACGCGCCGGTCCCTGCCCCAGGTGAAGGGTGTCAGCGTGTACTTCGCCGCCTACAACCGGGGCAAGAAGAGCGTCACGCTCGACCTGCGCAGCGAGCGCGGCAAGCAGATCTTCGTTGACCTGGTGCCGCACGCCGACGTGGTGCTGGAGAACTTCCGCCCCGGTGTCATGGCGGCCATGGGCTTCGACTACGAGCGGCTGCGATCGATCAATCCCAGGATCATCCTGACCTCGGTCAGTGGCTTTGGCCAGGAGGGGCCCTACCGCGACCTGCCCGCCTTCGACAGCATCGTGCAGGCCATGAGCGGGATCATGCACCTGAACGGCCTGCCGGTCGGTCAACCGGTGATGACCGCCATGTCGATCATCGACCGGGTTACGGCGCTCTTCGCCACCATCGGGACTCTGGGTGCCCTCTACTACCGCCAGACCAGCGGCCGCGGGCAGCACGTGGACTGCTGCCTGATGGACTCCGGCCTGAACCTGATGGAGATCCCTACGGCGACCTACGCCGGGACCGGACAGGAGATTCGCGAAGGGAGGGGCCTGGCCTATAGGGCCATGGACGGCTACGTGATCATTTCGCCGGTGCGCCAGGCGCTCTGGGCGCGGCTATTCCGGGCCATGGGACGAGAGGATCTGGCCGAAAACTCCGACTTCGCCAACATCGCCGCCGACCAGGACGCTGCCAGCGTGCGCCGCATCCTGATCAAGGACTGGGTGGCCGACAAGACCGTCGAAGAGGTGGTCCGCATTCTGCGGCAGGCGGAGGTTCCGGTGGGTCCGGTCCGCACTCCCGCTCAGGTGCTGGAGGATCCCCATCTGTGGGCCAGGGAGATGCTGGTCGAGGTGCCAACCAGTGGCCGGGCCGGCGCCGAGAAGATCCTGGCGCCCGGACTCAACGTGAAGTTCTCTGAAACGCCCGGCGTCGTCGGCCCCGTCGCGGAGCCGGGCGAGCACACGACGGAGGTCCTCTCGGGCTTGCTGCATCTCGGAGCCGAGGAGATCGGCGCACTGCGCCAGGCTGGGTTCGTGTAGCCGGAGGAATGACCCGCTCTGTTGGTCCCGAAGCTGACCACACTCAATGCGACTCTGGTGCCAGGAGGTCCACAGGCCATGCAGGACTCACGTAGGCGCAGGTCCTCGGAAGCCACCGGTCTTGCGCTGCTCGTCGCGCTAGGGACAGCCTGCGCGCCCGCCGGCGCGCCGGCGTCGCCGGTCACAGCGGGCGTGCCCGCGTTTCAGGCCGAGCGGCAGCCGGCTTCCCCGGCCTCGGAGGCCAAGCGGGGGGGGATCCTCATGCAGGCGCAGCAGGGGGCCATGGAGACGCTGCACCCCTGGAAGGGCGATGCGACTATCGCCCGGGCGCTGAGCGGCGTGTATGAGCCGTTGGTGCGCCTGGACCACCGCGAAGGGTTCGACTTCCGCCGTGACAAGGAGATCAAGCCCGGTCTGGCCGAGCGCTGGGAGAACCCCGACCCCGTGACCTATCTGTTTCACCTGCGTCGCAACGTGAAATGGCACGATGGCCAGCCGATGACCGCCGACGACGTGGTGTTCAGCCTCCGCACCTGGATGGACCCGAAGGAGGCTCCGGAGCCGCGCCGGTCGGCCGGAGCACTCCTGAAGGAGGTCGAGAAGATCGACCAATATGCGGTGCGGGTCACGACTGTGCGGCCTTCCGCGGGCTTCCTGGAGTTCATGGCTTTCCAGCGCAACGTCTACATCGCGCCGAAGCACGTGGCTGACCTGGCGAAAACGGTGGTGGGCACGGGGCCTTTCCGGGTCGTCAAGGCCGATATCAATAGCGTGGTCGTGGTCGAGCGCAACGCCGACTTCTACCTCCCGGAGAGACCCTACCTGGACGGGGGCAAGGTCTTCAGCGGCATGGAGCGGGCCCAGCAGCAGGCTGCTTTCATCGCCAAAGCGATCGACTTCACCATTGCGGGGGACCAGGCGCAGTTCGAGGCGCTGAAGAAGCAGGTGGGGGAGCAGGTGAAGAGCGCCTCCTACCTGCAGAACTATGGTGTGAGCCTCTACATGAAGCTGGACCGGGCTCCCTTCAGCGACATCCAGGTGCGTCGGGCAGCGCACCTGGCCATCGACCGCCAGGGACTGATCAAGACGGTAACCTTTGGCGCGGGCGCCATCAACCCGCCAGGCGGGCTGGCGTTGCACGGCGCTTCCATTCCCCTGGAGGAGATGCAGACCCTGCCCGGCTGGCGCCAGCCGAAGGACCAGGACGTCGCCGAGGCCAGGCGACTGTTGGCCGAGGCCGGGTACCCGGAAGGGTTCAAGGTCGGCATCCAGACGGCCAAGGACCGGACGACGGCGGTGCCCATTCTGGAAGGGAGCGCACCCATGTTGAAAGCCGTGGGCATCGATGCGCAGATCCAACTGCTGGAGCGGGCGGTGTTCCTGGAGAATCAGCGCAACGGCCAGTTCGAGGCCATGATGGACCTCTTCGGCTCGGATCCTCCCAGTCAGAGCCTACTCGGCTTCTATCACTCGAAGGGGTCGCTCAACAAGGCGCCCATCAACGATCCAGAGCTGGATGCCCTGATCGAGGAGCAGGACCGGACCATCGATCGCCAGAAGGCCGGTGAGCTGTACCAGCGGGTCCAGCGACTGGTGCTCGAGAAGCACTACACGATCCCCACGATCGAGGTGCCCAGCTTTATCTTCTGGCAGCCCTGGCTCCACGGCTTCAACCAGAACTTCGGCGCCCAGGGCTACATCCCGCAATGGGACAACGTCTGGATCGACCCAGATATCGTGCCCCAGCGGAGCCTGCAGTGAGATGACTGCCCTACCGAGCGCTGCCGAGTATGGGTCCGACGTCATCGTGGACGTCCTCCGGGCCCTCGAGATCGAGTACGTGGCCCTGAACCCGGGCGCCACCTTCCGGGGCCTGCACGATTCCCTGGTCAACTACGGGGGAAACACGGCGCCCGAGATGATCCTCTGTCCTCATGAGGAGGTGGCCGCGGCCATCGCCCACGGCTATGGGAAGGCAGCCGGCAAGCCCATGGCGGCGGCCGTCCACGATATCGCGGGCCTCCTCCACGCCGGCACGGCCATCTTCAACGCCTGGCTGGATCGGGCGGGCATGATCGTTCTGGGTGGCACCGGGCCCATGGCGGTCGAGCAGCGGCGACCGTGGATCGACTGGATCCACACCGCCCTGGTGCAGGGCAACGCCGTGCGCGACTTCGTCAAGTGGGACGACCAGCCGGCCAGCGTGGCCAGCAGCGTGGAGTCGCTGATTCGTGCCTACCAGATCGCCTCGAGCGAGCCCAGGGGGCCCGTCTACCTCTGCTTCGATGCCGCCATCCAGGAGCAGAGGCTGTCCGGCCCCGTGCCCATGCCGGACCTGTCACGCTACACGGCGCCGTCGCGGCCCCAGGCCGATCCGCAAGCGCTGGAGCGCGCCGCCGATTTGCTGGTGAACGCCGAACGGCCGGTCGTCGTGGTCGACTACCTCGGGAAGGACGCAGGCGCCGTGGAAGGCCTCGTCCGTCTCAGCGAGGCCCTTTCGCTGCCGGTGATCGACCTGGGGGACTACTTCAACTTCCCCAGCCGCCATCCGCTGAACCTGACGGACGGCGCGTCGGAGGTGTTTGCCGAGGCGGACCTGGTTCTGGCTTTGGATGTCTACGACCTGCAGCAGGCCCTGACGACGGTTGACTACGCGACCCGGCAGGCGACCCTTATGGTTCCGGAGGGTGCCCGCATCATCGATGTCTCGTTGCGGCAGTACGCGGTGCGGAGCTGGGTGAACGATTTCGGCCGGCTGCACCCCGTCGATGTGCGCATCACCGCCGACACGGCGCTGGCCGTCCCGGCGCTGGCGGACCTGTGCTCACGGCGGTTGGCCGAGGCGCCGGGCGGGGCGCCGGCGCTGGGCGAGCGGCGGGCTCGCCTGGAGGCGCAGCACGTGTCCCTCGAGGCGCACCACCGCGATCGCGCAGCCCGGGCCGCCTCTGACGTGCCCATCGCCTTCCCCTTCCTGGCCCAGCAGGTGTGGGAGGCCGTCCGGGGCTACGACTGGGTGCTGACGGACAACGGCCTCAACGGGTGGGCGCGCCGGCTCTGGGACATCACCCACCCCTACCAGTACCACGATAGCCGCGGCGGCCTGGGCAACGGCCTCGGCCGCTCGCTGGGGGTGACCCTGGCCAACCGTGGGAAGGGCCGGCTCTGCGTGGACTTCCAGGCCGACGGCGACCTCCTCTACACGGCCACCGGCCTCTGGACGGCGGCGCACCACCGTATCCCTCTCCTCGTCGTCATGTACAACAATCGCTCCTATTACAACGACGAGGTTCATCAGGCCGAGATCGCCAGGCACCGTGGCCGCCCGGTCGAGAACAGGGTGGTGGGCATCCGCATCGAGAACCCCGAGGTGGATTTCGCGGCGCTGGCGCGCTCCCTGGGCGTGTACGGCGAGGGACCGGTACAGGAGCCGGAGCAACTGGCCCCCGCTCTCAGACGAGCGGTGGAGATCGTGGCGGAGCGGGGCCGGCCCGCGCTGGTGGACGTTGTCACCCAGAACCGGTAGCTTGACAGGCGGGACGCGGAGGCGTAGATATCGCTAATCCGTGCGACGGTCTGCGAACCAGTGAAGGAGTTGCGGCCATGCGTGTATCCGAAGGGCTCTTGGCGATACGAGCGACAGGAATTGCTGCCCTGGGCTTTGCTGCCGTCCTGGCATGTGCCCCGGCGGCGGCGCCGCCCGCCGCGGGGCCCGCGGCCCCGGGGGCGCCCGCGGCCCCTGCGCCACCCGCGGCGGAACCCCAGCGCGGTGGCGTGCTCGTGTGGGCCTCGCGGTCGGTATTGCCCAACTTGCACCCCCTCAAGGGAGACATTGCTCTGGTGCGCGGCATCAACGCCATCTACGAACCCCTGGTGCGGCTCGACCATCGAGCCGGGCTCAACTACACAGTGGACTGGGAGGTCAAGCCCGGGCTTGCTCAACGGTGGGAGCAGCCCAACCCCACCACCATCGTCTTCTCCCTGGTCAAGAACGCCAAGTGGCACGATGGCCAGCCGTTCACGGCCGACGACGTGGTCTTCACCTTGCAGACCTGGCAGGATCTGAAGCAGGCCATTCGGGGCAACGAGATGGGCAAGCTGTTTGCTGACGTGGCCAAGGTCGACGATAGCACGGTGCGCCTGACCCTGAAGGCTCCGTCGGTGGAGCTCCTGAGTGACATGGGCTACCTCAGCGGTCAGCCCTTCATCATCCCCAAGCACGCGGCCGACAACCTGGAGAGGGTGTCCGTCGGCACGGGGCCCTTCAAAGCGAAGTCGATCGATCCGAAGAGCTTCGTGATCGTGGAGCGGAATCCCGACTACTGGCAGCCTGGCAAGCCTTATCTCGACGGCGGCAAGATCCTTCAGGGTATCGAGCCCAGCACCATACAGGCCGCCTTCATCGCCAAAGAGATGGACTTCATGAACGCGGCCGACAAGGTCCAACACGACACGATCAAGGCGGCTGCGCCAAGCCTCCAGGCCCAGCCCTTCGCCTTCGGTCTGTCGATCCACTACTATCCCAGGCAGGACCGGCCGCCCTTCGATGACATCCGAGTGCGCCGAGCCATCCATTTGGCCCTCGACCGTCCCGCCATGCACAAGGCGCTCACGTTCGGCGAAGGGGCCATCAACCCGCCGGGAGGAGTGGGCGCGCGAAAGGGATGGGGGATACCCCAGGAGGAGCTGCAGACCATGCCGGGCTGGCGGCAGCCCAAGGACCAGGACCTCGCCGAGGCCAAGCGCTTGCTGGCCGAGGCAGGTTATCCCGCCGGCCTGAAGTTCACGGCGCGCTACAACGGGAACGATTTCAACGCGCCGAAGCAGGCCGAGGCCTCGGCACCCATGTTGCGGGCCGTGGGCTTAGAAGTGACCCTCGATCCCATGGATCGGGCAGCCTCCGTGAAGGCGGAGCAGGACGGCGACTACGCAGTCTTCCTGCCCATCGCCGCCGACGTCAAGCCCAATGTGCGATTGAACCAGTATTTTCACTCCAAGGGTCCTTTTGCCCGGCAGGCCGGCATCAACGACGCCAAGCTAGACGCACTGATCGAGCGGCAGGACCAAACCTTCGACGTGGCCGAGCGCAAGAAGCTCTTCTACGACTTCCAGAAGATCATCTACGAGAATATGTATGCTATTCCTATGATCAGCTTCGCCTCCTACAACCTGTGGTATCCCTGGCTGAAGGACTACCCCTCGAGCTATAGCCCCGATCCCTATCCTCCGGCCTGGGAGAACATGTGGATGGACCCCAAGCAGGCGCCGCAGCGCACCCTCGGGTAGACCTGCAGGGGGAGCACTTCTCGCGCCACACGGCCCGTCTGGCCTACTGCTGCTTGACCATGTGCCTTATAAAGGTATATAAGGCGCCAGTGAGGTCTCCTCGCGCGATCGACTGACAAGGAGAGCAGCATGGCCGTTCAGCATGAGGCGCGCACCTTCCGCGTTGTTGGGCCACAGGAGCGAGTGGACGAGAGGCAGACGCCCCATCCGATGGTCGAGCGCGGCGTGTTTGGTGAGCGGCTCCGCCTGTGGCGCAAGATGCCCAGTGCCGATGCCTTTGCGCGCATCTTCAATGCCGGCAAGGCGACAGACCGCTGGAACGCGCTGCAAACGATGTTCAACGAGGCGCCGGAGGGCAAGGTGAACCCGGTGGCCACAACCGTGGCGGACCCCGCCCGCATGGCGCGCAATGTCAAGGAGCTCGCCCGGTTCTTCGGTGCCCACGCCGTGGGCATTACCTATCTCGACCCGGCCCACGTCTACTCCAACCGGGCGCGGGGCTGTGCCGCCGACGGCGAGAACCCAGGCGATCCCGTCGAGCTGAAGCACAAGTACGCCATCTGCATGGGCGTCGCCAGCGACTACGATCGCTACATGGCCAACAACAGCCACGTCTCCGACGCGGAGTACATGCTGGGCAACTGCATGTCCATGGTCCCCGCCTTCATGCTGGCCTCGTACATCCGCGAGATGGGCTACCCGGCCCGCTGGCACGCCTACGGCAAGGGTGAGGTCCGGCCGGTGCCCTTGAGCATCATGGCTGGGCTGGGGGAGCTGGGGCGCCATGGCATGATGATCAACGAGAAGTATGGTTCGCGGCTTCACCTGGCGGTGGTGACGACCGACCTGCCCCTCGTGATTGACCAACCGGTGGATATTGGCGTCAACGAGTTCTGCCAGAACTGCAAGAAGTGCGCCTACGCCTGCCCCTCGCGCAGCATCACCTTTGGCGACAAAGACGTGTACAAGGGCGTCGAGAAGTGGCGCATCAACGTCGATAGCTGCTACAGCTACCGCCTCGTCTCCCACGACCGATTCCAAAACTGCCTCTTTTGCGTCACCTCCTGTCCCTACAACTTCCGTGCGGGCTGGTGGCACGACCTCACGGTGTGGATGCTGAAGCGCACCCAGCCCAGGTTCCGCGTCCTCCTGGTCAAACCGTTGAAGCTGCTCGATGACCTGCTGCGAGGCAAACGGCCCTACGTACGAACGAAGTGGCTCGACTATGACAGCGACCTGGAGGGCGAGCAGTGCGAGCTCGAGGGCTGCACCGCGGTCCATCAGTCGCCTCATAAGAAGCGGCTGCAGCGTCCCGGCCGAGAGGCCTGGTCGCGGATCTTCCCAAGCGATACGCGGCGGGGCGAAGGCGGTCGGGCCGAGGGCCCGGTGCGAACATCCGATGACCTCCTGGACCTGCGGACCAACGGCCACCATGCCAACGGCCACCGCAACGGCGTGGCGGTGGGAGCCGATCGGTCGCCCCGCGGCCCCTAGCGGACCCCCTCTAACTCCCCCACCGCCTAACTAATAGGCAGCATGCCCGTACTCCTCTTGCATGATATACTGGGCCGTATGGTGCGCTGAGGCGTACCCAAGGAGATGACTGATGGCCGATAGCTATTCCAGCACTGTCCAGCTCAAGGGTGATGGTGTCAACCTGGATGCCTTCGTCTCGCGGCCCTTGGCGGAGGGCAACCACCCGGGCCTCATCGTGATCCAGGAATGGAACGGAGTCGTTGACCATATCAAGGAGGTGACGATGCGCTTTGCTCGCCAGGGCTACGTCGCCATCGCCCCCGACCTGTACCACGGCGAGATTGCCAAGTCGCCGGATCAGGCCATGCGTCTGATGGGCGGCCTGTCGGACCCCCAGCTCGTCAAGGAGCTGAATGCGTCCGCGGCCTACCTCCGCGACCAGGGAAGCCCCCGGGTAGGGGTGATTGGCTATTGCCTGGGTGGCCGCCTCTCCCTCTTGCTGGCCTGCCACAATCGTGACCTGTCGGCCTGCGCCATCTACTACGGCAGCCCGGTGAGTCGCGAGCTGAGTGAGAAGCAGCCGGCCCACCTGGTCGACCTGGTGGGGAACATCAACTGCCCCGTGCTGGGGATCTACGGGGAGGAGGATGCCGGCATCCCGCTGGAGGTGGTGGGTCGCTTACGCGACGCCCTCCAGAAGGCGGGCAAGAGCGCGGCCATTCACACGTACCCTGGGGCCCAGCACGCCTTCTTCAACGACACCAACCCCGATCGGTATCACGCCGAAGCCTCCCGTGATGCCTGGGAGAAGACACTGGCCTTCCTCGCGACGAACCTCAAGTAGGGGGCGCTCGGGTACAATAGGCCGGCCATGAAGATCGGGGCCCACGTCTCCACGGCCGGCGGGCTCGACAAGGCCGTCGATCGTGCCCAGGAGATCGGGGCCGAGGCCATGCAGATCTTCGGCTCGCCGCCCCAGAGCTGGCAGGTCAAGACCCATCCGGCCGAGACGGTCCAGGCCTTCCTGGCCAAGGCCGAGGCGGCCGGCATCGGCCCCACCTTCCTGCACGGTGTGTACCTGGTGAACCTGGCGACGGAGAACGCCGACAACTTGCGTAAGGGGATCGAGTCGCTGGTCTTCCACCTCGATCTGGCGGCGCAGATCCGGTCGCCGGGGGTGATCTTCCACGTGGGCAGCCACAAGGGCGCCGGCCTCGACCAGGTGCTGGGACGCGTGCGCGACGCCTTCCGGGAGGCCCTGGAACGCACGCCGCCGGAGGCCTGGCTGATCATCGAGAACAATGCCGGCCAGGGACAGCAGCTTGGCCGGCGTTTCGAGGAGATCGCCCGCATCATGGAGGCCGTCGGCGGTGAACGGGTGCGCGTCTGCCTCGACACGGCCCACTGCTTCGCCTCCGGGTACGACGTATCGACGCGTGAGGGGCTCGACGCCACCTTCGAGGAGTTCGAGCGCGAGATCGGCCTGCATTACCTGGTCGCGGTCCACGCCAACGACTCGAAGCCCGCGTTCAACTCGAACGTCGACCGCCACGCCAACATCGGTGAGGGGCACATCGGCCTGGAGGGGTTTCGGGCCATGATGCAGCACCCAGCCTTCGCCGACGTCCCCTTCCTGCTGGAGGTCCCCGGCTTCGAGAACAAGGGCCCCGATCGCAGGAACGTCGAGATCCTGCGGTCCCTGCGGGACGGCCCGTAGAGGTCCGGCCGAAAACCGGTTCCCTGACCGTCATGCAGACCGCAGGGAAGCATCTCTCCGTTCGGCCGCACTCGCAGAGAGACCCTTCGCTCCCATGAAAATGCTCGGACGACCGGCCCTCACCCTCGCCCTCTCCCAGAGGGAGAGGGGATTTTCCGCACCCGGTGGACGGCCGCCCGGCCGATGAGCAACTCCGCTCAGGGTGACGCTTGTACGCCTTTTCGGCCGCACTTGAGCGGCTTGCTGCCGCCCTGAAGGACTGGCCCGGTCTTCAGGCCGGCGACCGAAAGCCCGGCGGCTAGACCAGGAGGCAGCGCCGAGGCCGGTCGGCAGCTTCACGATGGTCCACAGCCCAGGCCGGGATTTCGACCATGCGATCGTTGTAGACGACCTTGCCACCGAACGTTACGCCGCGGCACTGCGGAAGGGCCTCGGGCACGGCATACATCCACAGAATGAGCTGCACGCTGTGGGCGGGGCTCGGGTTCCCTGTTTTCACCTCGCAAATGCTTCCAGCGCCCCCCGAGGCGAGAGATGAGATCG
>Ga0082335_1009321_pt1 | contig 10629 bp, 5 predicted proteins | sample Subgrocontami58m_FD_72375 | JGI IMG/M metagenome (GOLD analysis project Ga0082335, IMG submission 72375) | Subsurface groundwater microbial communities from S. Glens Falls, New York, USA - GMW37 contaminated, 5.8 m (SPADES assembly) (version 2) ... | reverse complement strand
AGCTTCATGATTGCGCCTTCTCCAAACTTACTCTGTATCTCCTTTACCGCCGCTTCAACGAGCTTTATCTTATCGAGTTTTTCCTCTTTCATGTATGTAAATCAGCGAATAACGAATCTATTACGAATTTTCGAATTGTTTGCTTCGCCTCATCAACGAATAGCGAATCTTGTGCGAATGTACGAATAAATGAATCCTTTTCTTTTTTGTATTCGTATATTCGTAGCTGAATTCGATATTCGATGATGCGCCGAATGGCGACCGTATTCGTTTATTCGTAAAGGATTCGCTATACGTTGATACCAACCTACTCCACGATGACATATCGGACGTCTTTTGTCACCTTCCCAAAGCGGTTTGTCGCGAGAAATTCCAGAGAATTAAGGCCCGGACGCAACTCGACCAAGCCAGAAAAAATTCCCTCGCTATTAATGATAATTTCGCGCCCGTTCACTGTCAAATTCGATTCCCGCTCCACAAACCCGCGAACCGCTACGAGGCGGTCGGAAACGCGTATTTCCCGCGTCTTCGGCGACTCCAGGACGAATTGGGGCTTTTTGAGAAACGAAAAAAGCCGATATCCGATAAACAGGGAAAGCGCTATCAGAAAAAGAATCGCAATAATTGCTCCTATGCGTTTTGGAGTGAGCACGGGCGCGTCTCCGCGATTTTCCGGAAGGGGTTTGAGTTCGCGCCTCGCGTGGTAATTCTTCACGTCCCACTCGGTTGAGAATTCCTTTGAGATCTGCTCGGCGTCCGCAATCGCGAGCGCGGCAAGGAGTTTGCGGACGACGCCGAGCGCGTATACCTTTGCGGAAAAATATTCGTACTCGTCTTCTTCAATCGCCTCAAGCGCGCGCACGGGAACGTGAAGCGAATGTGATACGCTTTCAATCTCGAGCCGCAATTCCTTGCGGCGCGCCCGGATTCGCCCCCCAACCGAAGATTCTATTGTCTCTTCGTTTGGCATAATGGTTATGTTACGACACTGCTACATTTCATCCTCATCGCTATCGGACGATAAAGAATCCCCCGACTTCGCAAACACCTCTCGTGCCTTTGCGCCATCCGCAGGGCCAATGATGCCTCGTGATTCAAGAATATCAAGGAGGCGCGCCGCGCGCGCATACCCAACGCGAAGACGCCGCTGAAGATACGAGGCAGACGCTTTGCCTGCGACACGAATAATTTTTTCCGCTTCCGCGATCAGGGGATCGTCGTCGCTAATATCGTCGTCGCGTCCGTTTCCGCCGTCATCCGTCCTTGCTTCAACGATCGCCTCATCGTATTCGGGCGCTTCGAATTCTTCCCGGAGAAAATCAACGACGCGCTTTACCTCGTGTTCCGAAATAAACCCGCCCTGGATCCGTTTGGGTTTTGTCGTATCTCCCGACATGAACAAAAGATCGCCGTTTCCGAGAAGCGTCTCGGCGCCCGCCGTATCGAGAATGGTTCGGGAATCGATTTGCGAAGCGACCTGGAGAGCGATCCGAGACGTGATGTTTGCCTTAATAAGCCCGGTGATAACCTCAACAGAGGGCCGCTGGGTTGATACGATAAGGTGAATCCCGACCGCCCTCGCCATCTGCGCGAGGCGGACAATTGCGCCTTCCATCTCCCGAGGATAGATTGCCATGAGATCGGCGAGTTCGTCAATCAATATGACGATGTAGGGAAGCGCTTCCTCATCTTCCGCTTTTCCGAGGGACGAATTATATCCAACGATGTCGCGGGAATTTTTCCTGGATAAAAGATCGTAGCGGCGGTCCATTTCTTTTGTCGCCCATCGAAGCGCCTGGATGGTCTTTTTCGGATCCGTGATAACGGGCGTCAGGAGATGCGGAATGTCGTTATACACGGGAAGCTCGACGCGTTTCGGATCAATGAGGATAAAGCGGAGCATATCGGACGAATTCCGATAGAGAAGCGAAATAATAATCGAATGAATCGTCACGGATTTTCCCGATCCGGTCGCCCCAGAAATCAAAAGATGGGGCATCTTCGCAAGATCCGCATACACAGGAGAACCCGCAACGTCGCGTCCGACGGCAAAAAGCAAAGGATGGGGGGCATCCTGAAACACCGCGTTCCCGAGAAGCGCCCGAAGGCCGACAAGCGCGATTGACTTGTTCGGCACTTCGATCCCGGCAAGCGATTTGCCCGGAATCGGCGCTTCAATCCGAATCGGATGCGCGGCAAGCGCGAGCGAAAGATCGCTGCGAAGCGCGGTTATGCGCGAAAGTTTTACGCCTTCGGCGGGCTTTAGGGTATATTGCGTCACGGTGGGGCCGACCGATATTTCTGCCATTTCAACCTCAACGCCGAAATTCTCAAGCGTCCGCTTGATAATATTGGAATTCGCCCTGATGTCGCCCGATGAGGGCTTGCCCGTATCTTCCTGGAGAAGTTCCAAGGGCGGCTTTTTATAGAATGGATTTCGTTTTGCAATCTTCCGGAGCGCAATAATACTTCCGTTTGCCTCCTCTCCTGCCCTTACGGCGGGTGCGGGGCTCTCCACTCCCGATCCCGCGAACGGGACGGAGCCAGCGGTTTTTACTTTTTCAACCGCGCCCTGGATTGTCGCGTTTAGATTATCGAGTACTTTCTGCATCCGCGATTCCTCTGTCCCCTCACTTGCGTCCCCCGTGGTCTCCTCCTCTCCTTCCGAGCTGAATCGCTTCCAAAACGGAATATTAAAAAGAAGAAGAAGCGCTACAATCCAAATTCCGAGCGTTATCACGGATGCCCCCCAAAAATCAAAAAGCGCGAGCATGGGAGAAGACATGAGGCGACCTAAGGCGCCACCCGTACCCGCACCCAAAAAAAGATCGAGCGACAATAAACTCGCGAGAAAGAATAAAAACCCACCGAGAACCGTGACTGCGAACACGCGGTTTCTGTCAGAGAACAAAAAAGAGAATCCGAGAAGAACTAATGTCACCGGCGCAAAAAAATAACCGCCCCCAAGGAGATATCCAAATGCGCGATAGAGGTATCCGCCCAGCGCCCCTCCTTTTCCGATCGAACTTATCGCAAAAAGCGCTGCAAGGACAAACGCCCCGACCGCAAAAATAACCTGTTTGACCTCAGGATGAATATCGAGCCACGGTTGAGAATTCAAATTCTTCCGTGATTCTTCTTTTTTATGGTTCCTTCCGTTTTTCCGAGCCATGATACTTCTTACTATACGAAAAAAAAGCGGAAATTACAACAAAAAATCTCCTCCGACGTTACGTCGGAGGAGATTTGCCGGAATGCTATGGTATTTTCCGATATCCGGTGCCCGCGGGTATAAGCCGCCCAATGATGACGTTTTCTTTGAGACCTCTAAGATTATCCGCTTTTCCGCGGACCGCCGCGTCAACCAAGACGCGCGTCGTCTCCTGGAAAGACGCCGCAGACAAAAAGCTTGATGTTGAGAGTGCAACGCGGGTAATACCCAAGAGCATCTGTGAGGCCTTTGCGGGGCGCATGCCTTTTCTCACCGCGTCAATGTTTACCTTACGGAATTCCCGCTTTTCGACGACTTCGCCTGCGGTAAAATCGGTATCACCACTATCTTTAATCCGAATCCGGGAAAACATCTGCCGAACGATGATTTCGATATGCTTGTCGTGAATCGGCGCGCCCTGCATCGAATAAATTTTCTGGATTTCCTTGATGATATAGCGCTCAACCGCCTCCTTCCCGGCATACTTGAAAAGCTCTTTTAAATCAGCGTGCCCCTCGGAAAGAATGTCGCCTTTCTTCACTTTTGATCCGATCTCCACAAACATTCCGGTTGACGGAGGAATGCGAAATTCCTTCACCTCTTCGCGAGCGGCCTCACCCTTCTTTTTCGTCTTTTTTGAGACGGGACCCTCGTCAGAATAGTCAACGGCGATCCGAATAAGCTTCTCGCGTCCGGCTTCAGAAATTTCAATCACTTCTCCAGAAACATCGGAAAGAACCGCGCGCCCCTTTGGCGGGCGAACCTCGAATATCTCCTCGACTCGCGGAAGACCGGTTGTAATGTCCCCGCCTCCGGCAACTCCTCCGATATGGAATGTCCGCATGGTCAGCTGTGTTCCCGGCTCGCCGATTGCTTGCGCGGCAACAATCCCCACGGCCTCGCCGAAACGGATCGGCTCATTATTTCCAAGATCATATCCGTAACAGGACTGGCAGATTCCCGACAAACTCCTGCACGTTATCGGAGACCGAACGACAATTTTTTCAACCTTCTTCTCGTCGAGAATTTTTTCTTTCTCCGAGTCCACATGCTCGCCCTTCTCAAAAAGAACCTTGCCGGATACCGGATCTTTGACATCCTCGAAAAGCATCCGGCCGAACGCGCGCGCTCCCACGGGTTTATTTACCTCGTCCGAGTCCTTCTTAAAAATCTCAAGACCATTCTTCGGCTTGCAATCCTTTTCCGTAACAATAAGATCTTGGGAAACGTCAACGAGGCGGCGAGTGAGATATCCGGCCGCAGACGTTTTCAAAGCCGTATCCGCCGTTCCCTTCCGGGCGCCGTGGGTTGAAATAAAGTATTCGAGAACGTTCAAACCCTCTTTATACGACGAGAGTACGGGCAACTCGATAATTTTACCTGCGGGATTGACGACAAGACCTTTGAGTCCGGACATCTGCCGAATCTGAATCCACGACCCGCGCGCTTTCGCGTCAACCATGGAATGGATCGGTCCCAACGGGTCAAGCGCACCCGGGACAAGCTTTGTCATCTGATCCACAACTCTCTTCCAAATCTCAATCACGCGGTCATAACGCTCCTTATCGGTCAGGAGGCCGCGGCGGTACTGCTCGACGACGACGAGGACCTCCTTTTCTGCTTCTCCAATAATCTCCTTTTTCCCGGACGGTATCACAAGGTCATCCATTCCCCATGAAATTCCCGACTGTGTCGCAAAAGTAAATCCGAATTTTTTTATGCTGTCGAGAATCGGAGGCGTACCCTCGGTACCATACGTCTTGATGAGACGCGCAACAATCTCGCCGAGATCGCGCTTCTTTACCTGACGGTTCACATAGAGCACACTCGCCGGAAGCGTTCGATTGAACAAAATCCTGCCGACCGACGTTTCAATAATCTCCGTTGCTTTCTCTCCTTTTGCGACTATCTCGCCGGTGAGCCGTTCTTTCAAAATCCTGACTTTAATTTTTGTCTGAAGGTGGATCACGCCGAAATCATACGCAAGCACAGCGTCTTCCTCCGAACCGAAACGCTTTCCCTCTCCGGGAAGCCCATCCCGAAATGACGTTGCCCAATAGCATCCGAGAACAATATCCTGCGTCGGATCAACGATCGGATCTCCGGTTGCGGGCTTTAGAAGATTTTGTGTGGAAAGCATAATATCCCGCGCTTCTGCCTGCGCTTCATCGGTAAGCGGAAGGTGGACCGCCATCTGGTCCCCGTCAAAGTCGGCGTTAAACGCCGGGCATACGAGCGGGTGAATTTGAATCGCGTCTCCCTCGATCAAAATCGGCTGAAACGCCTGGATGCCGAGGCGATGCAAGGTCGGCGCGCGGTTCAAAAGAACATAGCGGCCCTCGATCACCTCTTCAAGCGCCTCCCAGACGCCCGGATCGTGGTCCTCAATGAGCCGTCCGGCGCCTCGAACGTTATGCGCAAGTTCTTTTTCAATGAGTTTTCGAATCACAAAGGGCTTAAAAAGCTCGAGCGCCATCTTTTTCGGAATCCCGCACTGATGAAGATACAAATCAGGACCAACGACGATGACAGAACGCCCCGAATAGTCAACACGCTTTCCCAAAAGGTTTTGCCGAAAGCGGCCTTGTTTGCCCTTGATGATATCGGCAAGGGATTTCAAGGGGCGGCGCTGGACTTGCGAAGCAACCGGGGAGGCCGCGCCGCGCCTAATTGAATTATCAATAAGCGCGTCAACCGCTTCCTGGAGCATTCGTTTCTCGTTTCTGGTGATCACTTCGGGCGCATTCAATTCAAACAGCCGCTTCAAGCGGTTATTGCGATTGATGACTCGGCGGTAAAGATCATTTAAATCCGACGTTGCATATCGTCCGCCGTCAAGCTGGACCATGGGCCGGAGATCCGGCGGGATCACGGGAATCATCGATAAAAACATCCACTCGGGCCGTATTCCCGCTTTCTGCATCCCCTTGACCACCTGGAGACGGCGAAGGGTCTTTCTTTGGACCATGGGCGACTGCGAGGGAAACGCTTCTTCAATCTCCTTTTGAAGGGAATCAAGATTCACACCCTCCAATATTTTCCGGATTGATTCGGCGCCGATCGACGCCTCAAAAACCTCCCCGAATTTCCGCGACAAACGGTGATACTCGACTTCTGACAGGACCTCGTTCAACCGAATATTTTTTACGTCGTCCTTTGCCTTTTCTTTCGCGTCACGAATATCGGACATTTCGGTTTTCTCAAGCTTCTTCGTCTTTGTCTTATACTCGCGCTCGATTTCTTCGAGAATGCGCTTCCGCGCATTTTCATCGACTTTCGTAATGATATAGCCCGCGAAATAAATGACTTTTTCAAGGCCGCTCACAGAAATGTCCAATACGAGCCCGACCTTCGACGGAATTCCCCGCAAAAACCACACGTGCGAAACAGGAGTCGCAAGCTTGATGTGCCCCATGCGCTCGCGCCTGACAATTGATCGCGTGACTTCAACGCCGCATTTATCGCAGACAATTCCTTTGTAGCGGATGCGCCGGTATTTCCCGCAGTAGCACTCCCAGTCCTTTACCGGTCCGAAAATCCGCTCGTCAAAAAGACCGTCCCGCTCGGGCTTTGCGGTTCGATAATTGATGGTTTCCGGCTTCGTCACCTCGCCGAAAGACCATGACAGGATGTCCTCGGGAGACGCGAGCCGGAGCGTTATCGCTTTGAAGTCACGAAATGATGTTTCCTGCATATTTTTACTCGCCACTATGTTTTTAAGACAACCTTCCTTCTTTTCCATGCTCTAGCGAGCTGATATGCTTTCTCGACAATGGTCGGCAAAATTTGCATGGTTTCCCCGACGATACGTCGGGGGAGAAAATTTTGCGACCCCTTAGTGAATTTTTTCGTCCCTAGGCGGCTTTGCCGCCGGGATCGCGGTCGCCAAAGGCGACTTAGCGACTGGAAAAAATTCACGTGTCGAGAAAACATATCAGCGAGCCCAACTTATTTTATCCGTTCGTGCATCCGTGTCTTTCTCACCTCGCCGACTGCAACTTCTCGCGTTCTTCCGTCGTCCGACGGCTCTTCCTTCTTCACCACATCGACGTTGAGTGCAAGCCCTTTCAACTCATTGATCAAGACATTGAAAGACGCCGGAATATTCGGCTTTTTTATTTTCTCTCCGTTTATGATTGCTTCGTATGTTGCGGCGCGTCCCAAGACGTCGTCTGATTTTATCGTAAGCATTTCTTGGAGCGTATGCGCGGCGCCATACCCTTCAAGCGCCCATACCTCCATCTCGCCGAAACGCTGTCCTCCGAATTGCGCTTTCCCGCCCAAGGGCTGCTGCGTAATAAGGGAATAGGGGCCTATGGAGCGCATATGGATCTTGTCCTCGACGAGGTGAATCAACTTCATTATATAAATGTAGCCCACGGTAATCCTTTGATTGAACCGATCTCCGGTCCTGCCGTCATAGAGATGCACTTTTCCGTCCTCCGGGAGATTGGCACTCACAAGCTCTCCACGGATTTCCTCTGCGGAGACCCCATTGAGCGCCGGTACAACCGCGTGGTACCCGAGCTCGTGCGCCGCCCAGCCAAGATGCGTTTCAAGAACCTGCCCGAGGTTCATCCTGGACGCGACGCCGAGGGGATTTAAAATCATATCAAGGGGACGCCCATCCTCGAGGTAGGGCATGTCCTCTTCCGGAAGAATTTTTGAAATGACGCCTTTGTTGCCGTGCCGGCCCGCGAGCTTATCGCCTACCGCGACTTTCCGCATCTGCGCAACGTCAACCTGAACCTGCTTGATGACGCCCGCGTCAAGCTTGTCGCCTTTGTCGCGCGCAAACACCTGGACAGCAACCGCGCGGCCTCGCTTGCCGTGGGAAAGACGCAGGGACGTATCTTTCACGTCGCGCGCCTTCTCGCCGAAAATCGCGCGCAGAAGTTTTTCTTCCGGCGTAAGATCCGATTCTCCTTTCGGGGAAATTTTTCCGACAAGAATGTCGCCCGAACGCACTTCTGCGCCGATCCGAACAACTCCTTCCTCGTCAAGATTTTTCAGTTTTTCCTCTCCGACATTTGGAATATCGGGGGTCGTAAGTTCGGGACCGAGTTTCGTATCCCGAACGTCAATGGAAAAGTCCTCAATGTGGATTGAAGTAAATCGGTCATCCTTCAAGAGGCGTTCGGAAATGATGATTGCGTCCTCGTAGTTCCAACCTGACCACGACAAAAATCCGACAAGGACGTTTTGACCGAGTGCAAGATCTCCGCGATCGATTGATGATGAATCGCCAAGAATATCGCCCTTTTTCACTTTGTCTCCGACCGCAACCCGCGGCCGCTGACGAATCGCGGTGAATGCATTTGTTCGCAAAAACGACAAAAGGTCGTAGCGCCGCGCTTTGCCCGTCTTTTCTTTCACAACTATTTCCCGAGCGTCGGAGAAGATGACCTCACCCTCCTCCTCGGCAAGAATCACGCGGCCCGAGTCGCGAGCCGCACGCGTCTCAACGCCCGTTCCTACGAGCGGTGCCTGGGGCCGGACACACGGAACCGCTTGACGCTGCATGTTCGAACCCATAAGCGCACGATTGGCATCATCGTGTTCAAGAAACGGAATCAAGCTTGTCCCGATTGAAATCGCCTGCTGAGGGGATACGTCGACGTAATCGACTTTGTCCTTTTCGATAAGGCCCGGATTTCCGCGGACGCGCGCTTCAACGCGGTCTTCGAGAATATTCCCGTACTCATCGACAACAATACCCGCGTGAGCAATGTTGAATTTCGCTTCGGACGACGCGTCAAGATATTCGACTTCGCTGGTAAGCCGGGCGCCCGACGCCTTCACATACGGCGTCTGGATAAGCCCAAAGTCATTGAGTCGGGCATAACTTGCAAGATGCCCTACAAGTCCGATATTCGGGCCTTCCGGGGTCTGAATAGGACAAATGCGGCCGTAGTGGGACGGATGGACGTCGCGAACCTCAAACCCTGCGCGTTCGCGCTGAAGCCCGCCGGGCCCCATAGCGGACAAGCGACGCTTATGTTCAAGCTCGGACAAAGGATTCACCTGATCCATGAACTGCGAAAGCTGAGATGATGTGAAGAATTCTTTTACCGCCGCGGTAAAAGGCCGCGCATTGATGAGTTGTGCCGGCGTAATCATCGCGGGATCCAGAGTAGACATTCTGTCGCGAACAATACGGGACATGCGCGCAACGCCGACACGAAGACGATTCTGTAAAAGTTCGCCGACGCCCCGGACGCGACGATTTCCTAAATGGTCAATATCATCGTCAGCGCCATCGGTCGCATTGTTCAATCGGATGATTTCGCGCGTGACGGCTACAAGATCGTCTTTGTCAAGGGTGCGGACCTTTTTCGGATCCTTTGTGAGGCCGAGACGCTGATTAAATTTATAGCGGCCAACCTCTGCAAGGTCATAGCGCTCGGAAGAAAACATCGATGTAATGAGCGAGCGGGCGTTGTCTGCCGTCGCGAGATCCCCCGGCCGGATGCGCTTGTAAATTTCGATAAACGCCTCATCCTGATTTTTTGACGTGTCCCGATCGAGCGTCTTTCGTACATACGAGACCTCTCCGGTATCGATATCCGCGAGTAGCGAAAAAATTTTCTCCTCATCGACAAGGCCGAATGCTCGAAAAATTGTCGTTGCGGGAATCTTCCGCTTGCGGTCGATCTTTACACCGATTGACCCGTCAACGTCGGTTTCGAATTCAATCCATGCTCCGCGGTTCGGAATAATCTTCGCTCCAAAATACCGCTTGCCGCGCGACGTATAACTCGTGAAATAGACCCCGGAAGACCGGATGAGCTGAGAAACAATAACCCGCTCGACACCGTTTACGACAAACGTCCCTCGGGACGTCATCAGCGGAAAATCGCCGAGATAAATCTCCTGTTCTTTCACCTCCTTTGTCTTTTTGTTTGTGAGGCGCGCCTTGATGCGAAGCGGTGCCTCGTAAGAAAGATTCTTTTCCCGCGCCTCTTGTTCCGTGTATTTTGGTTCGTCAAGATAATAATCCACAAACTCGAGAGTCATTTCCCAACCACCAAAATCCTCTTTTAAGGGAGATACCTCATCAAAAAGCTCTCGCAAGCCCTTCGCAAAAAGCCATTTATAAGACGAGAGTTGAACTTCGGCAAGATTCGGAATCGGGGATCTCGAGGTCTTATGATTCGGAAAATATTTCTTAATTATTTGCATAAAATAAAAAGAATATGAAATATATTAAAAGTTAAAAAAGTCAAGTCCAAAAATTAAAAAAACAAACACGCCCTAAAATAACCTCCTCTATTAGGGATGCCGAGCTAATTTGCGATGACTAACGATACTCGCAAATAATGGTGAAATTATTCGGATGTAAGCAGTCAGTACAGCCGTTATTCGCCTCTCTCTGTATGCTCCCCATTATACGCGCACGCCGAAAATCCGTCAACCCC
>Ga0082335_1009320_pt1 | contig 10629 bp, 12 predicted proteins | sample Subgrocontami58m_FD_72375 | JGI IMG/M metagenome (GOLD analysis project Ga0082335, IMG submission 72375) | Subsurface groundwater microbial communities from S. Glens Falls, New York, USA - GMW37 contaminated, 5.8 m (SPADES assembly) (version 2) ... | reverse complement strand
GCGACCAGGGGCGCCGCGGAGAGCTCGCCGACCTCGGCGAGCCCGCGCGCGGACAGGTGCGAGACGTCGATGAGGATCCCGAGCCGGTTCAGCTCGGCGACGAGCTCGCGGCCGAAGTCCGTGAGGCCGCCCGGGGACGGTAGGCCGACGCCGTCAGCCGCCTCGTTCCGCCCGTTCCAGGTCAAGCCGAGGTAGCGGAGCCCGAGCCGGTGGAAGGCGCGGAGCGTCGCGAGCTCGCCACGGAGCGGCGAGCACCCCTCGAGCCCGAGCACGAACCAGATCGCGCCGGAACGCTGCGCGGCGCGGAGGTCGTCCAGGGTCCGGACGACGACCGCCTCGCCGCGGGACCGCTCGATCTGGGTGACCACGGCGTCGGAGTAGAGGAGCGCGCCGAGAAGGGGGTCGTCGCGCCCGGCAGAGTGCTCCTTCGAGTCGCCGCCGACGGCGTAGACCGTTCCCTCGACGTGCGCGGCGCGAAGCTCCGGCAAGATGACGGTCCGGAGCGGATCCTCCTCGCCCTGCTTCAGCCGGTAGTCCAGCTCGTAGGCGTCCCAGTGCGCGAATGCCGCGGAGACCGCCACCTGAACCCCCACCGCCTTCTCGGCCGCCGCCTGCGGCGAGATGCCGCCGGCGCGAGGCTGCCATGCCACCCGTGGGACGCTAGTACACTGCCGCGGCATGGTCAAGGCCGAGGCTCCGCCACGCGACATCGAGCAGTCGATGGCGCAGCTCGCGTACGGCAAGCTCCGACGCGACATCATCCGCTACCGGCTCAAGCCGGGGCAGGAGGTCAGCGAGGCGCGCCTCGCCGAGCGCTACGGCTTCGGGAAGACGCCGATCCGGGAGGGGCTCACGCGCCTGGCGCACGAGAAGCTCGTGCAGCCGCTCCCCCGCCGCGGCTACCGGATCGCGCCGATCACGCTCGACGACGTGAAGGACCTGCTCGGCTTCCGGCTCATCGTCGAGACCGAGGCGGCTCGCCTCGCGGCGGGCCGGTGCAACGTGGCGCAGCTCCGCCGGCTCGACGAGCTCTGCGCGGTCGGCTACGACCCCGGCGACACGAGGAGCGTCGAGCGCTTCCTCCGCGCCAACACCGAGCTGCACGCGACGATCGCGCTGGCCGCAGGGAACTCGAAGCTCGCGGCGGTCGTCATCCAGGTCCTCGACGAGGTCGAGCGGCTGCTCCACCTCGCGCTGGAGCTGGGCGGCTCGCGGGTCACGATGTCGCACGAGCACCGCAGCCTCGTCGACGCCGTCGTAGCGGCCGACGGCGACGCGGCCGCGAACGCGGTCGCGGAGCAGATCCACGGCGTCGAGCGCCTGATCCTCGAGACGGCGATGAGCAGCCCGCAGGTGACCGTCGTCAACCTCGCGACGACGGCCCGGGCGGCACGCGTCCGCGCCTGATCGCGCGCGGGGTGCCCACGCGCTGAGCGCAGGCATCGCCTCCGCTCACGGAGCCAGTGGGTCACGAGCCGTGAGGCGCTCCACGATCCCCCACCTCGAGCGCTCGACATGCTCGACCTCGAAGCCGGCGGCCTCGAGGTGCTCGACCGGCTCGCGAAGGAGGTGATCGCCCGCGAACCGGACGAGGATCGGATCCAGGAGCCTTTGAACGAGCCGCACTGCCCTCGACGGGCTGCGCACATGATCGAGCAACAGGAAGCGTCCGCCGGGACGCAGGACGCGACGCGCTTCGGCAACGGCTCTGCCTGGGTCGGGGATGGTGCACAACGCGAGCGTGCTCACGACCGCATCGAACGACGCATCCTCGAACGGGAGCGCTTGGGCGTCGCCGGGCCGGAGGTCCACCGCTCTGCCGAGCGCCGCGGCGCGCCGCCGGGCACGCTCGAGCATCGCGGGGCTCACGTCGATCCCGGTCAGGCGCACATCGGCTGCGTAGAACGCGAGGTTGCGCCCGGTGCCGATCGCGATCTCGAGCACGTCGCCGCGCGCTCGGCCGCAGACCCACGCGCGGCCGTCGCCGAACACGAGGTTCTCCACCCGATCGAGCTGGCGGTCATAACCCACGGCCATCCGCTCGTAGATGCGCTTGACGCGCTCGGTCTCGCCGCCGGTGTCTCGGCGAGGCGTCATGTGGCTCAGGGTACGGGACGTTCGTGCTAGCGCGGCGCGGTGGACGAGCTCGCCGAAACGGCTGCTGCACCTGGAGGCTGAGGCCAACCTCCGCCGCGTGGGCGCGCTACTGCGACGCGAGACCTGACCGCCCTGCGGGTGCGGTGTGCCGGAGACGTGAGTAAGTAAGGTGTCGGATATTCTAGACAACATTGGACTTAGAGCCTAAAGTATCTGACATGACACGGCCAGCACGACCCGTCTTCCCCCGAGCGCAAGCGCGCCTGTCCGCGCTCGGCGAGCGCCTGCGCGCGGCGCGGCTGCGCAGACGCGTGACGCAGGCCGAGATGGCGGCCCGCGTGGGGGTCTCGCGCGAGACGATCGTGCGCGTCGAGCAGGGCGACCCCAAGGTCGGCATTGCCGTCCTGGTGCGGATGCTGGGCGTGCTCGGTCTCGAGGCGGATCTCGATCTGCTCGTCGCCAGCGATGAGATCGGCAAGCGCCTGCAAGACCTCGAGCTGCCCCAGCGCCCGCGCGCGCGCCGTCCCGAGCGCACGTGAGCACGCGCGCTCGGGACGAGGTCGCGGTCCATGTCGATACGGATTCCCGTGGGCCGAGGCCGGCCGGCCGACTGCGGCGCGCCGGTGCGGGACAGCGCGCGGATCTCTCATTCGAGTATGCGACCGGCTGGTTGGACGCGCCGGGGACGTTCAGTCTGGAGCCCTCGCTCAACCTGATCCCCGGCGAGCAGCGCCGCGTGGGCAGTGGTCTCTTCGGCGTCTTCTCGGATGCGGCACCCGATCACTGGGGTCGCCAGCTCTTGGAGCGACGCGAGGTCTATCTCGCCAGGCGCGATGGTCGGGCCGCGCGGACGCTTGACGAGTGGGACTTCCTGGTCGGCGTGAGCGACGCCACCCGGATGGGCGCTCTCCGCTTCGCGCGACCGTCGAGCGGCGCCTTCGTCGACGACCACCCCATGGCCGTGCCCCCGAAGACGACCCTGCGTGATCTCGAGGCGATTGCGGCGCGTCTCGAGCGCGGCGCGTCCGCCAGCGACGAGGAGCTCGGCCGCTGGCTCGAGCAGCTCATCGCTCCGGGCGCGTCCCTCGGCGGCGCCCGGCCGAAGGCGACCTTCCAGGACGCCGAGGGTGTTCTCTGGATCGCGAAATTCCCCTCCGCCAACGACCGGCGTGACGTGGGCGCCTGGGAGTACGTGCAAACCCAGCTCGCCGGACGCGCGGGGATCGCGGTGCCGAAGACCGACCTCCTGTCGCTCGGCGAGGGATACTGCACCTTCGCGGCCCGGCGCTTCGACCGCGAGGGAGCGCACCGCAGGATGTTCGTCTCAGCGATGACCCTGCTGGACCAGCGCGACCACGCCGACGGCGTGAGCTATCTGGACATCGCTGCGGCGATCGAGCGGTACGGAGGCCCGACCAAAGCGGCGATCGACACCGATCTGGAGGAGCTGTTCCGGCGCGTCGTCTTCAATGCCCTGGCCGGCCATCGTGACGACCACTTGCGGAACCACGGATTCCTGCACGACGGCGACGGCTGGCGGCTCGCACCCGCCTTCGATCTCAACCCGATTCCGGACAAGCACGAGCACGAGTTGCGCTTCGACGGGACGAGCGCGCTGCCGGATCTCGCGCTGATCGAGGGGACCGCTCGGCTCTATCGGCTTACCGATCGCCGAGCGCAGGACGTGATAGCTGAGGTCAAGGCCGCCGTCGGAGTCTGGCGGGAGGTCGCGCGTGCGGCCGGGATCCCACGCGAGCAGCAGGAGCTCATGGCCGCCGCGTACCTCGACTGACCGAATGGGCGCGCGGGTCCGCGCGCCTGGGCACACTGCTGCGACACGAGGTCTGATCCGGGCGAGCGGCACGACGGGTCGCCGGGGTCAGCGCTCCCAGCGCGGCGCGCGCTTCTCGAGCAGCGCGGCGAGACCTTCGAGCCGATCGCCGTGCGCGAGGAGCGAGAGCGCGGCCTCGGCCTCGATGGCGAGGCCCTCCTCGAGCGAAACGTCCGCGCCGCGCAGGATCGCGAGGCGCGCCTGCCGGACCGCCGTCGGCGAGTTGGCCGCGATGGTCCGCGCGAGCTCGGCGACGGCCGCGCCGAGCTGCGCCGCCGGCACGACGCGGTTCACCAGTCCGATGCGCAGCGCCTCCGCCGCATCGACCCGGCGGCCCGTGAGCACGAGCTCGAGCGCGAGGCCGCGGCCGAGCAGCCGGACGGCGCGCTGCGTGCCGCCCCAGGCGGGGAGCATTCCCAGCCGCACCTCGGGGAACCCGAACTCCGCGCTGTCGGCCGCGACGCGGATGTCCGCCGCGAGCGCGAGCTCCATTCCGCCGCCGAGCGCGAGACCGTTGACGGCGGCGATCACGGGCTTGGTCATCCGCTCCATCCGCAGCGTCAGGCCCTGACCCGCGGCGACGTACGCGGGCGCGGCCTCGAGGCTCAGGTCACGCACCTCCCGGACGTCGGCGCCCGCGATGAACGCGCGCTCGCCCGCCCCGGTGAGCACGACGACCCGCACGTCCGGGTCGGCGTCCAGCGCCTCGAACCCCGCGGCGAGCTCGCCGAGCATCGCCGAGTCGAGCGCGTTCAGCCGCTCGGGCCGGTCCACCGTGAGCGTCCCGACGCCGCTCGCGGCGTCGGTCGTCCGGAGCACCGGCGATCCGCCCATCAGTACGACTTGGGCAGCCCGAGGACGTGCTGGGCCACGGTCGTCCGGAGCGCCGGCGATCCGCCCATCAGTACGACTTCGGCAGGCCGAGGACATGCTGGGCCACGTAGGCGAGCACGAGGTTGTTGCTGATCGGCGCCACCTTGTAGAGCCTGGTCTCGCGGAACTTCCGCTCGACGTCGTAGTCGGCGGCGAAGCCGAACCCGCCGTGGGTGTCGAGGCACGCGTTCGCGGCATCCCAGGCGGCCTCCGAGCCGAGGTACTTCGCCATGTTCGCCTCGGGGCCGCAGGGCCGCCGCGCGTCGAAGAGCCAGGCCGCCTTCCAGCGCAGCAGGTCGGCCGACTCGGTGAGTGCGTGCGCCCGCGCGAGCGGGAACTGGATGCCCTGGTTCTGGCCGATCGGCCTGCCGAAGACGACGCGCTCGCGCGCGTACGCCGCGGCGCGCTCGATGAACCAGCGCGCGTCGCCGACGCACTCGGCGGCGATGAGGATGCGCTCGGCGTTCCATCCGTCGAGGATGTAGCGGAAGCCCATGCCCTCCTCGCCGATGAGGTTCTCGCGCGGGATCTCCAGATCCCGGATGAACAGCTGCGTCGTGGCGTGGTTCATCATCGTCTCGATCGGCCGCGCCTCGATCGCGCCGCGCGCCTCGCGCAGGTCCACCAGGAACACCGAGAGGCCGCGGGTCTTGTCCTCGAGCTCGTCGTACGGCGTCGTCCGCGCGAGCAGCAGCATGAGGTCGGAGTGGAAGAACCGGCTCGTCCAGATCTTCTGGCCGTTGACCACGTACGCGTCGCCCCGGAGGACCGCGCTGGTCTGGATCCGGGTGGTCTCGGAGCCGGCGTTCGGCTCGGTGACGCCGAAGGCCTGGAGGCGCAGGGCGCCCGACGCGAGCGCCGGCAGGTACCGGCGCTTCTGCTCGTCCGACCCGTGGCGCAGCAGCGTCCCCATGATGTACATCTGCGCGTGGCAGGCGCCGGCGTTGCCGCCCTGGTGGTTGATCTCCTCGAGGATGATCGAGGCCTCGGCGATCCCCAGGCCCGCGCCGCCGTACGTCTCGGGGATCAGCGCGGCAAGCCAGCCCTGCTCGGTGAGCTTCGCGACGAACTCCTGCGGATACGCACGTTCGCGGTCGATGCGGCGCCAGTACTCGTCGCCGAACGACCGGCAGATCTCGCCGACCGCCCGGCGGATGGTCAGGTGCTCGTCCGCGACACCGAAGTCCATAGAGTGATCACACCTCGGAACGTGCTCCGCGCAGCGCACGCAGACCGGCTCGCACGAGCCCGATCCGATGCCCTGCAGTCACCGAGTGTAGGGCGCGCCGCCGATGCTAGCGGCCGTCGCCCTTCGGCTCGAAGGTCGCGGTCGCGGTGAAGGAGGTCCGGTCCGGGACCTGCTCGAGGCGCGTGATGCGGTAGAAGGCGAGCGCGCCGGACGGGCGGGTGAGCCGAAGGAGCTGGCCGACGGCGACCGCGCCGGAGGTCACGGTCTTCTTCGCGAGCGGGCCGCCGGAGAGCCGGATCGTCGTGTCAACTGGCACAGGGCGAATGCTAGTCCTCATCGCGGGGCACAACGCAATTGCGAGGCATAACGCAAAGCGCCGGACCCGTTGGGGTCCGGCGCTCCGCGATCCGACCGCGTGGACGGTTAGTAGCGCGGGGCGGGCCGGCGCGTCTCGAAGCAGCTGCTGCAGTAGACGGGCTTGTCGCCGCGGGGCTGGAAGGGCACGCGCGCCTCCTGCCCGCAGGCCGAGCACGTCGCGGTGAAGAACTCGCGGGCGCCGCCGAAGCCTCCACCGGTCGAGCGGCCGCCGAACGAACCACCGGCACCGCCGGCACCGCCGGCCTTCCTCGCGCCGCGGCAGTCGCTGCAGCGTCCGGGCTGGTTGGTGAGACCGCGCTGCTGGTAGAACTCCTGCTCCCCGGTCGTGAACACGAACGGCTGACCGCAGTCCTTGCAGGTGAGATTGATGTCGCTGAAGCTCATTGTGGCTTCTCCCTTTATCTTGCTGGTCCTGACCCGGACTTGATCGACTCGGGTCTAAAAGGGAGAAACTCCGAACTAGACGCCTCGTGGGATCGAAGAGCGTGCCGTGACCGCTTGGCGAAAGTGTAGCACCTGCCCGGGCCAGCCCCGCGGTGACCTGTCCGTGCGGCGCAGCGCCTGCCACGGCCAGCCCTGTCGGGGCGGCGCCGCGCGCCACGGCCCGGCCCGTCGGAGGGGGTGCCGCGCGCGCCACGGCGGGTGCCCGCGGTGCGACGATACCCGCGATGTCGCAGCCGGCACGCGCCGCGGCGCTCGCAGCGCTCGTCCTCGGGTCGCTCGCGACCGGCGTGGTCGCCTCGCGGGCCCAGGACTACCGGCTGCAGGACTTCGACTGCCTGCGCGGCGCGGCGGTGCTCGTGCTGGACGGCCGCGATCCCTATGACCCGCCCACCTGGGCGATCGCGACCGGGCTCCCGGCGGCCGGGGCCGGCGAGGCGCGGCGCGGGTCCTGCCTTGGCCGGCGCTTCGCCTACCCGCTCTGGACCGCGGTCGCGATGGTGCCCTTCGCGCTCCTGCCCTACCCGGCGACCGCGGCGCTCTGGGTCGCGCTCAACGCGGCCGCCGCGCTCGGCGGCACGCTGCTCGCGCTGCGCGCCGTCGGCGGACCGTGGCGCGCGGCGCCGCTCGCGCTCGCGCTCGTCGCCGCGTCGCAGCCCTTCGCGCTCACGGTCTGGTCGGGGCAGATCGACGGGATCGAAGCGGGTCTCATCGGCCTCTCGGCGTGGGCGCTCGCCCGGGGCTGGGACGCTCGCGCCGGGACCGCGCTCGCCCTCGCGCTGCTCAAGCCGCAGCTCCTCGCGGTCACGGGGCCGGCGGTCGCGGCGTGGGCCCTCGCGCTCCGGCGACCGCGCGCGCTCGGCGGGCTCGCGGTCGGCGGAGGCGTGCTCTTCGCGGTGTCGCTCGCCGTCCGACCGGACTGGATCGGGCCCTGGCTGGACGAGACGACGGGCGCGCGCCTGGCGATCGCGCGTCTGCTGCCGACCGCCTGGGGTTTCGCCTTCGACCTCACCGGGAACGCGGCCTGGGGCGCGCTCCTCGCCGGCGCGCTCACCGTGACCGTGGTCCGGATGGCGCGCGGCCACGCCGGTGCCCGCGCCGTCCCGGCCGGTGCCGTCGCGCTCGCGGCGGCGCTCTCGCTCGTCGTCACACCGCACGCCTGGAGCTACGACCACCTCGCGCTCGCGCCCGCCTGGGCGATGCTGGTCGCGCGCGCGAGCGTCGCGACCGGGGCCAGCCGTGCCGCGCTCCTCGCGACGACGGTCGTCGTGGCGTCGGCGCTCCCCTGGTCGCTCTACGCGGTCGCCCTCGCCCGCGCCACCGAGACCTGGAGCGTCCTCGTCCCGGTCTGCGCCTCGCTCGCGCTCGCGGTGAGCCTCGCCGGCACCGATCGGCGCCGCGTCGTCAGAGCGAGAGCTCGCCCGGCCTGATGCGCTCCCGCGTCGTCAGAGCGAGAACTCGCCCGGCCTGATGCGCTCCCGTCCGTGAAGGTACGGGCGCAGCACCTCCGGGATGACGAGCGATCCGTCCGCCTGCTGGTAGCTCTCGAAGAGCGCGATCATGAGCCGCGGGAGGGCGACCCCCGAGGCGTTGAGGACGTGCGGGTGCTCGGGCTTCGCCTTGGGCTCGCGCCGGAAGCGGATGCTCGCGCGCTCCGCCTGGAACGACCCGCCGTCGCTGCACGAGGAGACCTCGAGCCACTCGTTCGCCGCCGGTCCCCAGGCCTCGACGTCGTAGCCCTTCTTCGCGACGAAGCCGAGGTCGGCGGCGCAGCGCTCGATGACCCGTGCCGAGAGCCCGAGCTCGCGCACGACGCGCGCCGCGCGCTCGGTGAGCCGCTCGAGCTCGGTGCGCGAGTCCTCGGGCGCGCAGAGGACGACCATCTCGACCTTGTCGAACTGGTGCCCGCGCTTGATCCCCCGCACGTCGCGCCCCGCGCTCATGTGCTCCCGCCGGAAGCAGGCCGTGTAGGCCACGTAGCGGAGCGGCAGCCGCTCGAACGGGATCGTCTCGTCCCGGTGGAGCGAGACGAGCTGCGGCTCGGCGGTTGGCAGGAGCCAGAGGTCGTCCTGGGCGTCGCGGTAGAGGTTCTCGTCGAAGTGCGGGAGGTGCGCGCTCGCGACGAGCGTCTCCCTGCGCGTGAGAAACGGCGGGTAGATCTCGGTGAAGCCGTCCTGGGTGTGCAGATCGAGCATCCAGGTGATGAGCGCGCGCTGCAGTGCCGCGCCGCCGCCGCGGAGCACGTAGAAGCGCGAGCCGGAGAGCTTGGTGCCACGCGGGATGTCGAGGATCCCGAGCGACTCGCCGATCTCCCAGTGCGGTCGCGCCGGGAAGGGCAGCTCGCGCGTCGGGTCGGTACGCACCACCCGGTTGTCGGCCTCTCCTGCGCCGGCCGGCACGTCGTCGTCGATGACGTTCGGGATCCAGAGGAGGTGGCCCTGGAGCTCCTCGTCAACCACCTTCTCCTCGGCCTCGACGGCGCCGATGCGCAAGCCGACCTCGCGCATCCGCGCCTTCGTCTCCTCGTTCGGCGGACCGCCCTTCGAGGCCTTGTTCCGCTCGGCGCGGAGCTCCTCCGCCTCGCCCTTCAATGCACGCACGCGCGCGTCGAGCTCGAGGATGCGATCGAGCGGCGCGGCGAAGTGGCGCGCGGCGAGCGTGGCGCGGACCTCGTCGGGCTGCTCCCTGACACGCTGGATCGGGTTCATCTGGGTCGTGTCATTATCGGCGCTCGTGACCGACGCCATCCCGGTGGCCCTCGAGGGCCCCGACCGCTACGCGCGACGGCTGGCCACGCGTGCTCGACGGCTCCGAGACGGCCTGGGAGACGGCGGCGCGACTAGGGCGCTAGGTGGTCGAGCAGCTCGAACTTCACCGCACGGCGGCAGACGATCGGTCCATCGCGGAACGGCGCGAGCGCGCTGCGCGCGCCGGGCGCGAACGCCGGCCAGCGGCGGTTCGAGCGCACGTAGGCGGAGAGCTCGGCCAGCGAGGCAAAGGTCGTGCCGTGCCAGAGGTGCCCGGCGCCGCGACCTCTGCGGAAGAGGCCGGCCTCGACGACCGCGCTGACCGCCGCGTCCGCCGCGAGATCGTCGCCGCGGCTGCCCGACCGCGGCGCGAGCGTGCCGCGGACGCGACCGCCGGCGACGAGCCGCGGCGGCCGCGACGCGTCAGGCCGGAGGTCCACCAGGACGCCGCGAGGGCGGAGCGCTCGGTGGGCCGCGCGAAGGGCATCGACCATGCCCGAATGCGCGATGCATCAGAGCGACCAGGTGAAGACCGCCACGTCGAAGCGCCGGCGACCGAGGTCGAGGTGCTGCGCCGCGCCGACCTCGAACCGGACGTTGCGGAGCCCGAGCGCGGCCGCCCGCCGCGCGGAGGCGGCGACCGCGTCGGCGCTCGGCTCGACGCCGACGACCCGGCGCGCGACACGCGCGAGGTCGAGGCTGAGCCGGCCGTCGCCGCTGCCGATGTCGAGGACGTCCTTCCCTCGAAAGAGCGCGACGCCAAGCACGGCGAGCTCGCGCCCGGCCCGCGGGTGGCGCACGACCGTGACGACCCGCCCCACGGCGGTCTCGACGGCCTCCGGCGCTTCGCGGAACCGGCTCATCGGGCGCCGCCAACAGCCATGGCGGCCTCCAGGAAGCGGGCCCGGACGAACGCGGGGTCGAGCGTGGTGACCAGCCAGGCCGCGCGCGGCCCGCTGGACCGGCCGAGGAGCGCGGCGTAGAGCGCGGCGAAGGCGTCGCGCGAGACCTTCCCCTCGGCGGTCACGAGGCCGGCCGCCTTCGCGAGCTCGTAGAGCCGCTCCTGCATCGCC
>Ga0082335_1009318_pt1 | contig 10633 bp, 6 predicted proteins | sample Subgrocontami58m_FD_72375 | JGI IMG/M metagenome (GOLD analysis project Ga0082335, IMG submission 72375) | Subsurface groundwater microbial communities from S. Glens Falls, New York, USA - GMW37 contaminated, 5.8 m (SPADES assembly) (version 2) ... | reverse complement strand
AACGCGTTCGGCCAGTACGACGAGCAGCCGGCCGACACCGCCGGCTCCCTGCGCGAGTTCGCCGCGAGCGGCTTCGTCAACATCGTCGGCGGCTGCTGCGGCACGACGCCGGACCATATCAGGGCGATCGCGGAAGGCGTCAAAGGACTGCCGCCGCGCACGAATCCCAAATCCCGAATCCCGAATCCCACGGCGTTCATGCAGTTCGCCGGCCTCGAGACGCTCACGATTCGTCCGGATTCGAATTTCCAGATGATCGGCGAGCGGACCAACGTCACCGGATCGCAGCGGTTCGCGCGCCTGATTCGCGCGGGCGATTACGCGGCCGCGTCCCAGGTGGCGCTCGACCAGGTGCGCGGCGGCGCGAACCTCATCGACGTCAACATGGACGAAGGCCTGCTCGACTCCGAGCGGGCGATGACCGACTTCCTCAACTACATCGCCACCGAGCCGGATATCGCGCGCGTGCCGTTCATGATCGACAGCTCGAAGTGGTCGGTGATCCTCGCGGGCCTGAAGTGCGTGCAGGGCAAGGGGGTCGTCAACTCGATCAGCCTCAAGGAGGGCGAAGCGGACTTCCTGGCGAAAGCGGCCCTCGTCCGGCGGTACGGCGCGGGCGTCGTCGTGATGGCGTTCGACGAGCAGGGACAGGCGGACACCATCGAGCGGAAGGTTGCCGTCTGCCAGCGTGCGTACGCGCTGCTCACCGAACGCGCCGGCTTCGATCCGACCGGCATCATTTTCGATCCGAACATCCTCGCCATCGCCACCGGCCTCGAGGAGCACAACGCCTACGCGATCAACTTCATCGAGGCGACGCGCATCATCAAGGCCACGTGCCCCGGCGTGAAGATCAGCGGCGGCATCAGCAACCTGTCGTTCTCGTTCCGCGGCAACGACATCGTCCGCGAGGCGATTCACTCGGCGTTCCTGTATCACGCCATCAGGGCCGGCCTCGACATGGGCATCGTCAATGCCGGCCAGCTCGTGGTGTACGAGGACATCCCGAAGGACCTGCTCGAGCACGTCGAGGACATCATTTTCAACCGCCGGCCCGATGCGACCGAGCGGATGGTCGAGTTCGCCGCGACGGTGAAGGGCGAGGGCAAGAAACGGGAGCACGACATCGCGTGGCGCGACGCCCCGGTGCAGGCGCGGCTGTCGCACGCGCTCGTGCACGGCGTGGTGGATTTCATCGAGGCCGACGTCGAGGAGGCCCGGCAGCTGTACGCCCGGCCGCTCGACATCATCGAAGGTCCGCTGATGGACGGCATGAAGGTGGTCGGCAACCTCTTCGGCGCCGGGAAGATGTTCCTGCCGCAGGTCGTCAAGAGCGCGCGCGCGATGAAGAGGGCGGTCGCCTACCTCGAGCCGTTCATGGCCGCCGAGCGCGAGGCGCGCATGGCCGCGGGCGGCGCCGTCGAGACCGCGTCGAAGGGGAAGATCGTCCTGGCGACGGTCAAGGGCGACGTCCACGACATCGGCAAGAACATCGTCGGCGTGGTGCTCGGCTGCAACAGCTACGAGGTGATCGATCTCGGCGTGATGGTGCCGTGCGACAGAATTCTGAAGACGGCGCTCGACGAGAAAGCGGACCTGGTCGGCCTGAGCGGCCTCATCACCCCGTCGCTCGACGAGATGGTCTTCGTCGCGAAGGAAATGGCGCGCCGCCACATCAGCCTCCCGCTCCTCATCGGCGGCGCGACGACGAGCCGGCAGCATACCGCGGTGAAGATTGCGCCGGAGTACGAACAGGCCACCGTGCACGTCCTCGACGCGTCGCGCGTCGTCGACGTCGTGTCGAGCCTCATGAGCGACGAGCGGCGGCCCGGGTTCGAGCACGAGAACCGCGAGCTGCAGCAGCGGCTGCGCGACCAGCACGGCGCGCGCCGCGCGCGGCCGCTGCTGCCTTACGATGTCGCGCTGGCGAACCGCTTCACGGTGGACTGGGCGCGCGAAGGGCTGCCGGAGCCGCCGTTCATCGGGCGGCGCGTGCTGGCCGATGTCCCGCTGGCGGATCTCGTCCCCTACATCGACTGGACGTTCTTCTTCTCCGCCTGGGAGCTGAAGGGCCGCTTCCCCGCGATTCTCGATCACCCGGCATACGGGAAGGCTGCGCGCGATCTGTACAGCAACGCGACCGTGCTGCTCGACCGGATCGTCCGCGAGAAGCTGCTGACCGCGACCGGCGTCTACGGCTTCTGGCCGGCGGCGAGCGAAGACGACGACATCGTGGTGTATCGCGACCGGGAGCACACCGGCGAGCTCGTGCGGTTCAACCTGCTGCGACAGCAGGAGGCGATCGCCGACGGCAAGCCGAACCTCTCGCTCGCGGACTTCATCGCCCCGCGGTCGGTCGCCCCGCGCACCGACTATCTCGGCGCGTTCGCGGTGACCGCCGGCCTCGGCGCCGAGGATCTCGCCCGTGGCTTCGAGCGCCAGCTCGACGACTACAACGCCATCCTGGTGAAAGCACTGGCCGATCGGCTCGCCGAAGCGTTCGCGGCGTCTCTCCATGAGCGCGCGCGCAAGGAATGGGGCATCGACGAGGCGCGAACGCCTGACGAGGTGCTGCACGAAACGCATCGCGGCATTCGCCCCGCGTTCGGCTATCCCGCGTGTCCCGACCACAGCGAGAAGTTCAAGCTCTTCGAGCTGCTGGGCGCGGGCGAGGTCGGGATGGCGCTGACCGAAAGCGCGGCGATGACGCCGGCCGCGAGCGTCAGTGGGCTCTACTTCGCGCATCCGCAGGCGCGGTACTTCACCGTCGGACGCCTCGGCGAGGACCAGATCGCGAGCTACGCGCGGCGCAAGGGACAGTCGGTCGAGCAGGTCGAACGGTGGCTGACGCCGAATCTGGCGTACGAACCGGCGCGGTGTTGATCGCGTTCGTGATCGATCGCGTGCTCGACGCCGCGTCCGGCGTGATCAGCGGCACGCCTCGCCATGAAAGCACTATATAGACGTTTATATGACAAACACGGGTATTAATAATGGCTGTGATATGACATAAAATGACTTTGACAGTCTTAAAGTGCTCTATTATGACAACAATGTGCCAAAATACAACACAGAGAGCTTTTCAGTCGTTTTTCCTAGCGTTTTCGCGCACTTGACCCGATGGTGCCTGTGGCCGATGTTCTTGAACAGCACACATTGATTTGCAGATGTTGGAATACAGTTTTGTCTACATGCAGTAAATCACACGAAACAAGACACTTAATGACGCGTTGAGACTAAGGGCACAGATGGCGATCCTTTTGCTCTATCAGGGATCGCCTATGACCATATTCCCGATCTGTTCGACACCGCGACGCAAGGCCGTTTGGGGTCCCAAACGCTCCTTCGCAGCCGTGGCCATCGCGGTTTTTCTTTTCGGCCTCGCCCCCAGTGCAACTGCCGCCGGCCGTCACATCCGCACGCCCCAGAAAGCAAAGGCCGGCGTTCCGAGCCAGCGCGTAAAGGGCTACAAGCTGGACGCCGAAGTCTCGAAGCGTTCTGCCCGCGGCAATCCGCTGTCCACGACCAGCATCATCGTGACGCTGGTGCCTGGCGCGTCGGTTCCGCCTGAGTTCAAGCGATTCGCGCGCGCCGACAAGCTCGACATCATCAACGGCGTCGTCCTCGACGTTCCGAACCATGTGCTGAAGCGGCTCGAGGCGCACCCGAGCGTCTTCCGCGTGCATCACAATCGCCCGATCGCGACGCACAACTACCGGACGGCGGTCACCGTCGGCGCCCGCACGGTGCAGGCGTCGCTCGGCTACACCGGCGCCGGCATCGGCGTCGCGGTCATCGACTCGGGCGTCACCACCTGGCACGACGACCTCACCAACGCGAGCGCGCAGCTGTATCCCTACGGCAACCAGCGCGTGACGAAGTTCGTGGACTTCGTGAACGGCCTCGCGTTGCCCTACGACGACAACGGGCACGGCAGCCACGTGTCCGGCATCATCCTGGGCAACGGCTACGACTCGTACGGCCAAAAGGCGGGCATCGCGCCGGCGGCATCGCTCATCTCGCTCAAGGTGCTCGACGCCAACGGCGCGGGCACGATCAGCAACATCATCGCCGTGCTGGGCTGGGTGGCGCTCAACGCCCAGACCTACAACATCCGCGTCGTGAACATGTCGGTGGGCGCGGCCATTCACGAGTCCTACTGGACCGACCCGCTCTCCCTGGCGGCGAAGCAGGTCACCGACCTGGGCATCACCATTGTGACGGCGGCCGGCAACCTCGGCAAGAACGCCGCGGGCAACAAGCAGTACGGCGGCATCACCGCCCCGGGCAACGCGCCGTGGGTGCTGACCGTCGGCGCGACAAGCACGATGGGCACGCTGACGCGCAACGACGACACGATGGGCAGCTACAGCTCGCGCGGTCCGACCTACCTCGACTTCGGCGCGAAGCCGGACGTCGTCGCGCCGGGCACGGGCACCGTCTCGCTCGCCGTTCCCGGCAGCACGTTCTACATGACGAAGACGGCCTACCTCCTCAAGGGCAAGGTCGGCCTCGGCGACATGCCGTACCTGAGCCTGAGCGGCACGAGCATGGCCGCGCCCGTCGTCAGCGGCACGGTCGCGCTGATGCTGCAGGCGAACCCGAACCTGACGCCGAATCTGATCAAGGCGATCATCCAGTACACCGCGCAGCCCTATCCCGGCTACAAGCCACTCGAGCAGGGCGCCGGGTTCCTCAACAGCCTCGGCGCCGTACGCCTGGCGAAGTTCTACGCCAACAACCGCGCCGGCGACAAGATGCCGGCACAGAGGGTGTGGAGCAAGCACGTGATCTGGGGCAACCACATGCTGTCGGGTGGCTACATCAACCCGAAGGGCAACGCGTGGGCGTCCAACATCGTGTGGGGCACGGCGAAGTCACTCGGTGATACCGGCGACAACATCGTGTGGGGCACCGCCTGCGGCGTTGACTGCGACAACATTGTGTGGGGCACCGCCGACGCCGACGGCGACAACATCGTGTGGGGCACGGTGGACGCCAACGGCGACAACATCGTCTGGGGCACCGCCTGTGGCGATGCCGCCTGCGACAACATCGTGTGGGGCACGGCGGTGGACGACAACATCGTCTGGGGCACGGACTGCGGCGGCGCCGACTGCGACAACATTGTCTGGGGCACGGCCGACGCCATCGACAACATCGTCTGGGGCACGGCCGCCGACGGCGACAACATCGTCTGGGGCACGGCGGCGGACGACAACATCGTGTGGGGCACGAGCGCCGACACGGACGTCACCTGGGGTGCCGCGAGCGACGACGCGGTCGTCTACGACGACGAAATCGTGGAACCGCTGCCGAGCATCGACCTCGAGTTCGGCGACCTGATTCCCCTGCTGTCGACTGAGACGGTTTCCACTGACAGCACCATCATCGGCGGGGGCTTCTAATCATGGAAAAGATGCCCTACCGGGCGGACCTGGACTGTAGCGCAAGCCTTCAGGCGAGCGTGGCGGTTCAGCCCGTGACCGGACAGGTCGTCGGCACCGACTGGCGGCAAGGCCTGCCGGTGCTGAGCGGAAAGCACGTCACGCTGCGGGAACTGCGGCGCTCGGATGCGCCGTCGCTCTTCGCGATGCTCACGACCGAGGAAGTGTCGCGGTTCATCTCGCCGCCACCCACGACGGTTGAAGGCTTCGAGCGCTTCATCGCGTGGACCCTGCGCCAGCGCACGGCGGGCACGTATGCCTGCTTCGCGGTCACGCTGCAGGGCTTCGACACGGCGATCGGCATCTTCCAGGTGCGCGAGACGGAGCCCGGGTTCGGCACGGCCGAATGGGGCTTCGCGATCGGGTCGCCGTTCTGGGGCGCCGGAGTGTTTCAAGAAGGCGCGGAGCTCGTGCTCGAGTTCGTGTTCAACACCATCGGCGTCCACCGGCTCGAAGCCCGCGCGGCGGTGCTGAACGGCCGCGGCAACGGGGCGCTGCTCAAGACCGGCGCCGTGCAGGAGGGCATCCTGCGCAAGTCGTTCCTGCGCGGCGGCCGGTATCTCGACCAGGTGCTCTACGCGATTCTCGAGGACGACTGGCGCCAGCTGCGGGCGGACATCGGGTTCACCCCGGCTCCGCAGATTCACTGAGACACGTTGTTCGTTTGCGTTTCCCGTCGAGGGCCGGCCGCATGTGCCGGCCCTTTCTCTTTTTTGGGGAGCACACAGAGGTACGAGAGGGCACAGAGATTTTCTCAATTCAGCATCAACCGCATCACCTCGAGCGGTGCGCGCCGACAAGCAGGAACGGCAGACCCTCGGCGGACGTCCTGTCCACCACGGATCGAGATTTTCCCTCGCACTTCTGCGACGCTCGCACTTCTGCGACGTTGGCGCTGGCGTCCCTCGCGGCATCCCTCATTGCACCGCCTGAAGCGCGTCGCCGGGCCCGCTGGAATCGGCCGATAGGACCGTCACCCGAGCCGCGGAGGAACGCGAAGGACTGCGCCTCACGGCGTCATGACATCAAGCATTGCAGACCGCCGGGTGTCCCCGAAGTGACCGATGATTGCGACAGAGCGACGCCCAACCAGGCGAGCGTGTCCGGGAAGGGCGCTATCGGACACTGACCGAGGCGAAAGTCGACGAGCCATCCTCCATGATCTTTCTCGTCTTTACCGTGCTGGCGTTTATCGTTCTTCGGCTGACGTTCCGGATGCGCTGGCGAACGCTGCTCCTGCTCGCCGTGCTGGCCGGCTTGGTCGGTGACGCGATCATCGATCTCGTGATTGCGCGGCGCTCCTGACCGGAAGTGTCGTCGGCATCGTCTGCGTCCGCCTGACGCATACCCCGTCGCTGACGGGCCGATCCTCAGCGCGCCGACAAGCAGGAACGGCAGACCCTCGGCGGACAATGTTGCCCTACCGTTGTGGTCGGGAACTGGCCGGTCGCGCGGCCGTGCGTCCGGGCACGCCCACCGCGGCGCCGTCTGCCGCGCGGCGATCGCTGCCGCCGTCCAGCATGTCGTCCTTCGCGTCGTAGATGATCACCTGTGCGACGCCCTGGCCGCCGTCCTCACGCAGCGTGTGGCCGCGGCGCTCCAGCTCCTTGATCGTATCGGGCGAGAAGCCGAGCCGCTCGTAGTTGATCACGTCGGGCAGCCACTGGTGGTGGAACCGGGCGGCATCGACCGCTTCCTGCGCGTTCATCCCGAAGTCCACCGCGTCGACGATCGTCTCGAGCACGGTGTTGATGATCGTGCGGCCGCCGGGACTGCCGGTCACCATGAAGAGCTTGCCGTCCTTCGCCAGAATCGTCGGCGCCATGCTCGAGAGCATGCGCTTGCCGGGCTCGGCGAGGTTGGCCTTCGTGCCGATCAGGCCCTGCGCGTTGGTCAGCTCCGGCCCCGCGTTGAAGTCGCCCATCTCGTTGTTCAGCAGAAAGCCGGCGCCCGGCACGACGATCTTCACGCCGTAGCCCTGCTCCAGGGTGTAGGTCAGCGACACGGCGTTGCGGCCGGCGTCCACAATCGAGATGTGCGTGGTCTCGTCGCTCTCGTGCGGCCACTCGAACGTGGCCGGCGACGACTTCACGGTGCGATCGGGGCTGATCGTCCTGCGCAGCTCCGCCGCGTACGCCTTCGACGTGAGGCGGTCGATCGGCATCGCCTTGTTGAAGTCGGGATCGCCGAGGAACCTCGCGCGATCGGCGTAGGCGCGCTTCATCGATTCCACCATCAGATGAATCCCGGCGGCCGACGCGAATCCCATCGACTTCAGGTCGTAGCCTTCGAGCACGTTCAGCATCTCGATGAGGCCGACGCCGCCCGAGGATGGCGGCGGCATCGAGATCACCTCCCAGCCGCGGTACGTGCCTGTGATCGGTTGGCGGCGGATGGCCTTGTAGCTCTTGAGATCCTCACGCGTGATGAGGCCGCCGTGCGCCAGCATTTCCTTCTCGACGAGTGCCGCCGTCTCGCCTTCGTAGAAGCCCGCGGGCCCCTCGGTGGCGATGCGGTCCAGCGTGCGCGCGAGGTCGGGCTGCTTCAGCGTTTCGCCCGCTTCGTACGGCACGCCGGCCTTCGTGAACGCCGCGACCGACGCCGGATACTTCTGCATCGTCCGCTGCGCGCTCTTGAGCGAGCGCGCGAGCCCTTCGCTGAGGGTGAAGCCGTCGCGCGCAAGTGCGACGGCCGGATCGACGAGCCGCTTCCACGGCAGCTTGCCCTGCTCCTTCCACGCGAGGTGGAGGCCCGCGACCGTGCCGGGCACGCCGACCGCGAGATGGCTGTTGTGATGGATCTCCGAGCTGTACTGACCGTCCTTCAGCCACATCGTCGGCGACGCTTTCGCGGGGGCTTTCTCGCGGAAGTCGTACGCCACGGCCTCGCCGCTCGCCGGCCGGTACACCAGGAAGCCGCCGCCGCCGATGTTGCCGGCCGTCGGATGCGTGACGGCCAGCGCGAACGCGGTGGCGACCGCGGCATCCACCGCCGTGCCGCCGTCCCTGATGACATCCGCGCCCACGCGCGACGCGATCTCGCTTTGCGTCGCGACGATGCCTTTCTGCGCGCGAATCGGCACGGAGCTCGCGCCCGTGGTGATCGACAGCGCCGCGCAGGCGGCGACGATGAGCAGCGCTCGTACTTTGGTCATAGAGCGGATTATACGGCGGGTCCGAGGGCCCGCACCACGACAGTCGTGTGGTGCAGGCTGCTGATTCAACACGAAGGACACAGAGGATCGACATCGACGACGGCCCAGGCGGCCCCGGTCGCGTTGACAACGGCGCCCCCGGTCACCGGCGGCCCCGGTCGCTTGACAGTTCGGGAACGCAACACTAGCGTACGCGTCGGCCCGCCGCCCGCCCGCATCACGACGCGGGCAGCCATGGGAGGGACGCGGCTGGCCGCGCGTGGCTACGTGACGTCAGGGATGACTGCATGAAGACGCTTTGCCGGCGTGAGTTTCTGGCATCGACCGCGGTGGCGGCAGGCGCGCTTGCGGGCGCGCGCCTTGGATGGGCGTCGCAGGGCGAGGACATCGATGCGCTCTTCGATCGCAGCGTCGTCGTCGACGCGCTCTCCGAGGATCCCGAGTGGACAGACGACGTGTTCGAGGCCTTCAAGCGGTCCGGGCTCAGCGCGATCCAGACCAGCCTCGATAACCGCGATCGGAGGGCCGCGCTCGCGGATCTGGCGGTGTGGCAGGCGCGTCTCGACCGGTACCCGGATCGGCTGGTCAAGGCGCTCCACGGTCGCGACTTCGCCGAAGCGCAGCGGCAGGGGAAGATCGCGGTCGTCCTGGGCTTCCAGAACGCGACGATGATCGAGACCGACATCCGTAACCTGGACGAGCTCTACGCGCTCGGCACGCGCTGCATCCAGCTCACCTACAACGCGCGGAACCTGCTCGGCGACGGCTGCACCGAGCGCACCAACGCGGGGTTGTCCGATTTCGGCGTGGCTGCCGTGCGCCGCATGAACGAGCTGGGCATCGTGGTCGATCTGTCACACTGCGGGGAGCGGACGACGAAGGACGGCCTCGAGCTGAGCACGAAGCCGCCGGCGTTCACGCACACGATGTGCAAGGCCGTCTACGATCACGTGCGCGCCAAGTCGGACGAGCTGCTGAAGATGCTCGCCGACAAGGGGGGCGTCGTCGGGGTCGTGATGCTCGGCTACTTCGTCGGTCCGACGCCGCAAACCACACTCGACGACTACCTGAACCACGTCGATCACGCCGTGAAGGTGGCGGGCATCGATCACGTCGGCCTCGCGTCGGACTATTCGATCCGCGGCATTGACGCGACGGCTTCGCGCGAGAACTGGTACGTGCCGCGGCTGACCATGTTCAAGCCGGCGTACCGCGTGCGCTGGCCTCCGTGGGTCAAGGAGCTCGATCCGCCGGAGCGATTCCGCAACGTCGCGCGCGGGCTGGCGACGCGAGGCTACCGTTCGGGCGACATCGAGAAGATCCTGGGCGGCAACTGGGCGCGCTATTTCGGCGACATCCTGGGCGCGTGAGACCGGCGCCGGAGGAGGTTCCCATGCACATCGATCTCAGTCCGCGCGTAGTGGTCGGGGTGGCTCTCTTCGGCGTGGTCGCGCTGGCGCTGACCGTCACCCGCGTGATCTCGCCGGGCGCGCCCGCCCCCGGGTCGGCGTTGCCCGCCCAATCGCCGCCGATCACCGGGCGGGTGATCCAGCCCGCGCAATTCCCGACGACCGGCCTGCCTTACAGCCCGGGCATCCTGGTGGGCGACACGCTGTATCTCTCGGGGCAGCTCGGCCGCGACCCGGCGACGGCGAAGCTGGTGCCCGGCGGCATCGACGCGGAAACGCGGCAGGCCTTGAAGAACCTCCGTGAGGTGTTGCGCGCGGCGGGGATGGACTATCAGGACGTGGTGTCGGTGACCGCCTTCATCGCCGACTTCGCCGACTTCCCGACGTTCAACGAGGCGTACCGCGAGGTGTTCGCGAACGACCCGCCCGCGCGGGCGACGGTCCAGGTCGCGGGTCTCAATCTGGGCGCGCGCGTGGAGATTCAGATGATTGCCGCGCGTCCGCGTCTCCACTGACGCGGCCCGAGCCCAGGCGAGCACGAGGGACCCGGACCGTGGACAAGAGACGCCGCTCGGCCGGACGAGGGAGGGGCGGCGCGGGTGGGCCCGCGACGAAAGGCCGCC